>Ga0247763_1000075_pt1 | contig 44639 bp, 53 predicted proteins | sample UWRJL141409B4_FD_179926 | JGI IMG/M metagenome (GOLD analysis project Ga0247763, IMG submission 179926) | Plant litter microbial communities from Arlington Agricultural Research Station in Wisconsin, United States - UWRJ-L141-409B-4 | ecosystem: Environmental > Terrestrial > Plant litter >... | reverse complement strand
CAACCCACTCCGCTCGGAACCCCACCTACACCCGACAGCGCCCGAGCGACGGGCATCCCGGACAAACCACGCGCCCAAAGTCGTGACACCCGCGACAGCGCCGACAGTAAGGCAAGCAAGTCCAGCGCCCAGAGCACCCCATCAACCCCGACCTCAACACCAGCATCAGCCTCTATTCCCATCCCCATCCTACCACCCGCCCCAATCCCAGTCCCGGCCGCAGTCCCAGTCCAAATTCCAGTCCCTGTCTCAGTCCCAGTTCCAATCCCAATCCTAGTCCCAACCACAATCCCCACACCAAAAGCAGAAGCAGAAGCAGAAGTAAAAGAAACCAAACCCCACACTGTCCACACAATCCACACAATCCAACACACTCGCCGCGAACGGGTCTGGCTCCACGCCAATTACCGAGGAGAAGCCCCCTTCCTACAGGCGTGGGGATTGGATATTAAAGTCCCCGGAGATCGGGAGGTAGGGCTGGAGATTTTAAGGGATTTGATGTTGGCAGAGGAGGAGAGGGAAATTTGAATTTTCTCTCTCTCTCTCTCTCTCTCTCTCTCTCTCTCCATCTCTCTCGTTAGAGAGAAGGAACGGGGAAGGGCGGAGCGATGGAAGGAGATGGGAAAAAAAAGAGGGTGAGGAGAAGAAAAAAAGCAAGTAAGAGGGAAAAGCGGACACACGGGGAAGACATATGGGAGGAAGAGAGAGAGACGAAAATGGGACCTTTAATCATTACTATTATTTATACCTTTTATTTCTTTAGTGGATATAGATTTTGATTCCCCTTTCTGCACATACGCATGCCTGAATCATCTCCTGTCTTTCAATCTGAAGTCTTCCTAGGCACTCTCAAGGTGAGATGTCCCTTTGGATTAGAACGCACGTACGTGCTTGTGCCTAAACGCCTACGTACGGAAAAGCGTGCCTGGAACACGTATAGGCTTAAAGGGGAAGTGCCCAATGAGAAACACCAATCACATAACGTTACTTGTGCTCAAAGCCAAATCTGCGTCACGACCTATGTAGGCAGGTACCTTTGCTCACTGCATCTAGGAGGAGCCGAAAATACTATGCCCTCTTTCTCATACATCAAATATTCTACGAGGCTACATATCTGCCACCGCCGCCTCGTGGATATGCGGATATGTGGGTATGCGCTTACGACAAGGGAATCATCACCGCGAAGCAAGAAAGGGGCTTTTCCGTGTGCTTCTTTCCTTGGGGTTTGCTTTGCGCCGTAGAGACAAAATTACCCCTTGCTTCCATAGAACTGCGATGTGCAGGACCAAAGAACCAAACCGGACTCCTTTATCCAATGTGCATTAGACATTATAGATACACACGTACTCTGCGTCCTCGGGGACCTTCCCATCCTCCAGTAGTACACTTTGTCTCAGACACACCAACCGGGGCGGCCTGATCAGTCACATGCGTTTCCTTTCAAAAAGCGCCTTCTTCCCTCACTTCATATTGGAAGGAGCGATGGATAATCACCGCACCATGAGAGCCCCTCCAAACCCCGCCAACCCCGCCAAACCTACTAGTACTTAGGCCATCCAGACGGTGCAGTCAGATAGGTTCTGGAATCGTCAACACCCATTACGTACCACAGTTTTTCAAGCACCACCATCCGAATCCAATCTATTTCCCAAACACCTCCCACCACGCTCGATACAATGGGCAGCCATATTAACGGCATTAACCAAGAATGCTTTTCTGATCAAGAATACAAGGCGGATGGCGACGCTGAAGAGGGAGCGTTGCAAGACGAGATCAAACATCTCGAACGCCGCTACACCAAGCAGGGACGGGTCTACCTGGCGGAACCCAAGAAACTCGGGGAGGAAGAGCCGATGGCCGACAAGGAGCCCGGATGGCATGAGAAGTTTGCCATGACCATCATTCACCACTTTGACCCTGGAAACGTCGAGGTCAGAAGAACGAGTTTGCAGATCAACTCGCCCACGCTAAAAAGCCTCCTTGGCGACGTCATCGGCACCAAGTATCCGGGCGTGTCTTTCAAGACCAAGCACATCACGCTTGACTTTCCTCCCCGCTGCCTCTTCTACTACCACCCGGAGCTAAGGGCTGCCCTGCCAGACCAACGGCACGGATCCCAGGGGGAATCCGATCTGCTCATGCTCCTCGACTTCATCGATGAGCACTTCGCCGAAGAGTTCAAAGATCTTCACAACTTCCTTCCGCAAGATGTCATCTCATTTGAGCGCCTTTGGGTCATCTTCAAGCCCTCTGGCCTGGTGCTGTCTTCCCACGGCGGAACGTTCCGCATCACTGAACTGGACTACTCCGAGTACCTGGATATGCCCAAGGGCTTGCAACTCTTCACCCACTATACCGATTATGATGGCGATTCCTTTGGCACGCGAACGCTCCGCTTGTTTATCCCTCACTTTTCTGGCACTATGCCCATCACTGCCCTTGCAGCCATGCCGCTAGCCCGCCACTGGGATTTCGCTGCGGTCACTGGCCCCCTAATGGAGCGCGGCCGGTGCTGGGAGGCTCTCACGGTCGGACAGAACCTTGTCAAGTACAAGGGCCTGGCCGTAGATCCCGAGGGGAAACGATACCACGTTGAGGGGCGCGTCATGCTCGACACGCAGACCTTCCAGCGCATAGAGGTTAAGAGCTCCTTCAAGCTGAGTGAGGAGTTCCCCAAGGTCGAGCCGCCAACCTCGGGGAAGGGGTTACAAAACGGTCAGCAGCTATGGGGCGATCACGCAACTTGGGAGGTCCAAGTGTCCAAGAAAGTCCTCGCCCCCCTCACCATAACCCAACTCCTGCTCGCTCCTCCAACCGTACGAGGCTTCTGCTTTACAGAGAAGAAATTCCTCGAGTTTGAAGTCGACCACACGAGCCCCATTTCGTGGAACCCCAACTGCTTTGACGAACTCGTCCTGCCCACCCAACAAAAGGAGCTTGTCCAAGCCCTTGTTACCGAGCATGCCTCGAAAAAGTCCTGCCAGTTTGACGACATTGTCGAAGGCAAAGGCAAGGGCCTCATTATCATGCTCCACGGGCCTCCCGGCGTAGGCAAGACTCTCACTGCCGAATGCATCGCCGAGTCCTGCTGCCGACCTCTATACATTGTCTCCTCGGCCGAACTGGATACCAAGCCAACCGACCTCAACAAGCAGCTCAGGCGCATTTTGGATCTCGCCTCAACCTGGAAAGCCATTTTACTCATCGAAGAAGCCGATGTCTTCTTGGAGCAGCGCTGTCTTGACGGCCCGAGCCGCAACTCCCTCGTCTCTATCTTCTTGCGCTCCCTCGAGTATTATTCTGGTATCGTCTTCGTAACCGCCAATCGGGTATGCGCTTTTGACGCCGCATTCAATTCCCGGATCCACCTCCCGTTAAAATATAGCCCTCTCCCGGCAGCAAGCCGACTGCTCATCTGGAAGAACTTGCTCGCCAAGCTCAGCGATGCCGACGACGAGTTCGGTGATGCCGACAACGAGCTCGACCTGGACGAAGAGTCTCTGCGTGCCCTAGCGGACGCGCCGATTAACGGGCGACAGATCAAGAATGCGGTACAGACAGCCAAGGGCCTGGCGAACTACAAGGGAAAGAAATTGGATCGGAAACAGCTGGAGCAGGTCGTGGAGCTCCAGATGGAGTTTATGAAGGATTTGGAGGGCCTTGGCGAGAAGGAGGAGAATGTCAATGTCAACCTGCCAGATGGCAAGTATGTGAGTCCCTAGCTACTACCTACCTAACCTTCCCTCCCGGCCTCATCCGCCGCCGAACTGGGTTTCTTTTTGGAGGGGGATGGTTGATGTTTGACAAGTGGAAAAGGTTTCGGTAGGCACCTTTGGATCGGCAAGGTGCCGAGGACGAAGACGAGCATGAGCATGTTGAGGAGAGTCAATGGGAAGAACATCCGTGGTAATTGGGGGGCGGCTGGTTATATGACTAGGAGCTTCCCCGAACACTGACAGCGGGCTCTGAGCCAAAAATTGTATGTCCTCGATTTTATTACTTCTTTAGCGACGAGTATTATCTCACATCCTGCCTTTGGCAGCGGCAGAGTTTTTATTTTTCACTTTCAGCTAAAAAAAGAAAAAAAAAGGGAAAAAAGGGAACTGAAGCTGCTCAGTCAGATTGCCTAGACTGTTTAGACAGATTGCTTAGACTGCTTAGACTGCTTAAACAGATTGCTTACTGGAAGTCCAACCCCTGAAAGATTGTTCGCGTGGTACTTCACGGCTTGGCTGCAGCTTCCGGGCCAACCCCCCCGGCATTCTTTTCCATTTTTGAGGGGTCATGATGGAAACTTGGGGCACACCCTTTCGGGGGTTGGATTATAGACAGATTGCTTAGATAGATTGCTTAGACTAGGTAGCAAAGGAGAGGCATTGCCGGTGGGGGTTCCTTTCATCGTGCTATTAGCTATTATCTCCGAAACGTGCCTTGCCCCCCGGAACCGGAGTCGGGGGTGATGTTGACGGAATGGCTCACCCCCCAACCCCCTCCCTGTCTGGGCACTCACTCCTTGGCTTTGCTCGGTTGATATATCGCACAACGGCTGGTGTAACGACTTGAGGCCTCAGATCTAGTAGCACGAATACGATAGATTACCTTTCTAGTGCCTCACCGATGTACCTAGCTTGACATATGGGACAGCCTGAGCTTCTGTGGCTGCGTAAATGGTCAGCACCAGGTTCCCTTTGAAGGACACATCCACGTCTCACCACTACACTGAGATCATATCTCGCAGCCCAGGCCGCTGTGTCACAACGACTGGCCACCCGAGACCATATTAGCCCCTTCACCAACACAATCAATGCAGCAGTTCCATGCATCATATTCAAAATAAATCGATCAATAATAACACCTGATATCCCGAGCTAAGATACAACCCACACTGCCATGCCCACACTCCACACTCCGCACTCCGCGCTCAGCCAGATCCCCCGGGCCATCCAGTAGTATCCTTTGCTCCTCGGGCCCCTATCCCTGCACCCATATATTCAACAACGCCAACTTTACTCCTGTTACCTTTTACCGCTAGTGCCTGTAAAGGGGACACACATTATAAGGTCAAACAAGCAAGATATAAGCCAACAAAATGCAAAAGGCCAACGTGATCGGTACAAAACGCAAAAAGGAACAAAACCCTACAATCAGCACTCTGGCGCTGGCACTGCCGCCTCAAGAGCTTCTACTGCGGCGGGAGCTGGTGATGGCGGCGCCTCTGCTTCGTCCTGGGCACTTCCGCTTTCCCATAGCTCGAATGACTCGTTGGTACCTTCAATTGGTTGTAAAACCGCTGCCTTGGCGGCGGCATCCTCTTTGCCCATCAGTTCATCAACATCAACGGCTTCGACTTCAGCGAGGACTGGCCGAGGTTCCGGCTCATAAGACTCTTCAAACGTCTCTTCGAGCTGAGGAACTTCGGTTTCATCAATAACGGTCTCTGCCTCTTCGTCGTCGCCGGGAACAAGAATGACACTGCTGCAATCGCAACCTTCGGCGTAGTAGTCGGCCACATTCATCTCAAGCAGTGGACCTCGTTGCTTCTCGATGATCATATCGTCGAAGCTGCCGGCAGCGCGCGCAGCACGGGCCAAAGTCGTCTGGCTGACGTCATCGGCCGGAGGGATATTCTCCTTGTCACGGCCTTCGGCATGCTCGCGCCGAGCACGCTGCTCGGATTCCTCGTCACTGCTAATGTCAAGAGTGCAGGTGCTGTGCTGCAAGAGGTTGGTCATCTCCTGTTCAGGAGTATCTTCGTGAATGTCGAAGAACCACGATGAATTCATCTCGCCCTGAGGAAGCGAGTCCAAAGAAGAGCCTCGGAAGCTTCCCGAATAGCTCGGGATCGTTCCCTTGAGAGCGGCATCGAGCGAGAACGGCACTGAGGAACCCAAGCCAAAGGAGGGCGGGTCGACGCGTTGTGTGCGACGCCGGGACAAGATGCCAATTCGCTTGGTGCCCCGTGTTGGAGAGCGACCTGCCGGTGCCGTGAGAGACGAGGACGAAGTAATGCTGGTGTTGATACGGGACGCAGGGGACTTTGGCTGGAGGAAGCTCCTTGGCTTCGAGAACTGAGCCTTGCTGAATGAGGTAGTCAGAGTGTCCTTGGGTAGGCTGGGAACTGAGGCGGCCTTGGTAAGGATGAAATTGGAAGGTTTGAAGAAGTCTTTTGTGAAGTCGTTCTCGGCGCCAGCGCCCTTGGACCGCTTCGAAAACAGGGTGGGGTCAACGTTCTCAGAGTCATCGACCTCGACCTCGGACGCTTTTCGCTTGACGGGAGCGCTAGAGATAGCTAGTACGAGTTAGCCATTAGGCCCTGAAGAGTATTGCCACATCGCAATTGCGAGGTGCTTCAAGCACAATCCTGTCAACGGCAAGGGAAGACAAGTGGGTGAAAAACGCCGATGTCGAGTGCCATTGACATGTTACTGGACACGCACAGAAAAAACCTACCATTCTGTCTGTTCTTCAAGCTCGTCAGAGTCTGCAACCTCGCCCCATCGAGGGGCGCGAATGGCTGGCGGACGATAGTGGCCATGGTGGATATCGTTCAGGTGCTGCTGTGAAGCAAAGGGATAGCTGCAGCAGCCCGAATTGCTCCCCGCGACTGGCGCTGCTGAACCCGACGAAGGCCAGCAACCCTTCCCCAGGGGAGACACGGCGATACAGAGCGCCGTGCAGCAATCGCACAGATGTTTGTTTGTTTTCCCTCTCGTCTCGAATCGCTCTCGCTTCAGGACGCGGCAGAAAATAGATCTGCCAGAGGACAGCGAGAATGGAGGGGAAAAGCGAGCGAGATGGCAAAGGGAGCGCCGGAACGAGGGATGTGCGCTTTTCTTATTGCACGAGGTGGTCTAAAGGCGGCCGGATTGGTGGGCGAAGACGGCCGGTCGTGCTTGACGGGACCCTGCTTCGTAAATTCCCAGACGCGGACAATGCAAGTTCGAGAAGATAGGTGGGTGAGCGCGTGTCGAGTGGCACGCAGGGGGTGTTCAAGCAATTAGGTTTGCGATCGAGTTCAAGCGACAAAAAGTGGTTAAGATGCGTTAAAAGCTTCCCGCGCGGAGCTGGCGTCTGATCAAGCGCTGTCAGCCTCAGGTGTGTGGGAGCGGTAGGTCTGGCGGCCCAAGTCGGATGGAGAAGGAGTGGCAGCAGTCGGAGGGTGGAGAGGGGAAATGGGATGGCAGAAATGGCGAGCCAAAGGGAGCTGTGGAACGAGACGGTCGAGAGGGGGAGGGGAGAGATTGAATGGCACTTACTCGCTCGGTCCTCAGACGACGGCTGGCGGACTGGCTGGATCGGCTGCAGGTCGATATTGGGCTGCTTGACGTGCGATTTCGTGGTAAAACGCTACGCGTGGAGATTGGGGGCTGCTCATTCCAATGGGAAAAGGGGAGGTCCTCGAGGGCAGCTTACGATAGGATCACGCGCGGAAATCCGTCGGCGCCTGGTGAGTCTGTGCTCTGCAAGTCTAGGGGCGCCGTGCAGGAAACCAGAGACGTAGATTCATGCAAACGGAGCTCTACCGTCGCTGATTTGACAGAGCTTCCAAGTCCGTCGCAAGGGCAGCGATTGTCGCTGCACGACCGGCAAATCAAGACTCGGGCTCCGCCCTCGGCAGCTGCACGATCGTGGAGGCACTCAACGCGCTGTGTCCACAGTTTGGCCAAATTTAAGAACGCTGAGTGGGTAGCCGAGCCTCAGTTAATCAAGCTCGAGCAAATCAACGCGTCGCCTCTGTGGGGAGACCTGTGCACACCCGCGTCCCACAGGACGGGTCTGCCCCACCTCACTGTTTCCACACGAAAACTCGCCAAACATCTGTCGCGTCAACTGGCTGCGCTTCCCCACCAGCTCCGGAGGTCCTCTCCCCTTCAACGGGATGATCCATTTTTGCGGGGAGTTTTGTCCTTTGTTCTTCACCTGACAGCCTTGCATTGTTCGTCGAGGCGGGTTTTTGCTGGAGATTGCCGAATATGCGATGGCTGGAGTTTCACCGTCACCGATTGCGGCCAACAGCGGCTGCTGGGGCTGCAGGTGACCACTCCCGCCCGCTCAGCTCCGAGTCGCAGCCTGAGTCTCCCAAAGGTAGGTACCCTACCCCGCCCACAGGGCCTAGACACTGATAACCTGCGAGTTAGCAGGCGTTGCAACCCTTCAGACCACCAGCTCATCTGGACGACTCGACAGGAAGAACCGAGAGTTTTCCAAGGACGCGGGTCCTTCTTCACCCAGCCATTCAAAAACGCCTCGGGGCGAGGGCGGTCGTGTTGTCTGCGGCCAGTCAGGCCCAGGTCTTCAATCCATCAATGCCTTTGTCACCACGCGCTGGGGTCGTTGGCTCTGGTTGCCTCTCAGCTCAAACCCCCACCTGTCCAGTCCCGTCGAAGCCGTGTGCCAATTTGCGCCCAGTGTTACGGCCGCCTGACTTGTGCTCTTATACTTGACCTAATAACTATCACCTACGGCAATGCTGGCCAAGCAGTTTCGTTAGACGCTTCATGGTAGAACGTGCAGCAGCTGCGTCGTGATACCTGGCACGGCAGACCGACTCGGAGCTTGCAGGCATCTCCATTCGTGGTTAACCCTAACCCTTACACTTCAGGAATGAAACTGAGGGGGTTGGGTAAGGTGGTGCCGTCGTGGACTAATTTAGAGCCAGCATGATACCAACCTGCATGTGCCCTGCTTGGAGGGAATATCAATCAAGCAGGCACCCGAAATCTCCGACGCTGCAGACGCCTCCGCCATCACCAGCCGACCAATGACTGGGAAGAGACGGGTGATCTTCCGTACATTCCCAGTGCCGACTTTGAGGCCGAGTTCCGCCGAAGCATGCTTTCTTGGTAAGACCCAGAAGACTTTCGAATCTATGTAGGCCAACGAGAGCTAGGAGCCTCCCAAGTTTTCCCAGTCACCCGAGACAACATGGAAGAGTTGCGCTCTGAGCCACACCCGATATTTCGGCCACTTGGTCGGCGTCGACAACAAGACAAGGCACTCGATACGTATGACAGTGTCTGTCCGCCTTGTCTCTGGCCGAGCACTCAAGCGTTTGAACATTGGGTGCGCCCAGCACTTGATGTCAACCCCTCTTTGCATGTTGCTCTGTGACGGAAGGTGTTCTTTACGTCGAAAACTTGCTGGGTTGAGGTCATAATGCATCTTTGCTGCTACAACTTATGCAAGGCATACAGATTCATCAACTTTTCGTTGATGACGGGACTCCGAGAATCTCCGACGGGTCTAGTCCTATACTGAGGGCGACCGTCAAGCTGTATCTGGGCAGCCCTTTTGATTCTATTCTGTGAGCTTGTTGAGAGAAGCCACTCGTGTGCGCTGGATCGGCAAGATTGCGTCGGCATGGCAGGTAATGTACACTTGACCTTCCCGGGCCACGACGTCACGAAAGACATGTAAAACCGTCGATGCTCAACGCTACCTACATGCGGCTGGCACTGGTGTCTCTAAGCTACAATCGCAGCATTCTTGTCTGAGCCATCCATGGAAACCCTCTCAGTTCAGTTAGTGGTGATCAGGGGCACATCGACTCAAGCGACGTCGATGGACCTGATCTGTAAAATACTTGGCACATGTCAAGGAATAGGGATAATCGTGCAGTCTCTGAGTTCGAGGCTGGTATCCGATACTGCCTGGTGGCAAAACCAAGGTACGGCACTCCAGGAACTGCTCGGACTGATGTACCAGAAGGCTTAGAGTCTCGTTGAAGGCGATATGAAGCTGGTGTGCTTGGACAATCTTCGTTCTCTAGAGCCACCTTGAGGCCTTGGTCAGATGCCGCCCATTCCTGGCCGTTCTGTGATGCCTCATGCCAAAGAGCATTTGTGGTTGGAAATGACCGATCTCTCGTTCAAGACTTTGTTTGCGACGCCAAGACCTGAACACATGATATCCAAGGAGGTGGCAAGTTTCTGGGGCGGCCAGTCAGGGTATCGCTGGGGGGCATTATCTGAGACATTTACTTCAAGTTGGGATGTCAAATACTTGCCACATTGTGGTTTGACATACCTGGAAATGTTTCGGGGTCGTTCTTTGGCATGTAAGCTCAGAGTCGCCCTGCAAGAGCTTTCCAACGACGCCGGAGGCTGTCCAATGACAAACCGACAGCAGGAACCCAGGCAAAGACCTCGCAAGGGTGAGCAAATCTTGAGATTGCACAAGTTCCATGCATCCTCACGAGGCTGCCATAGCCTTACTGGTAGTTATCCCACTGGAAGAACAACACTCTTGCGAGGCTGCAGCCGCAAAGCACCTGGGCAGCAGCACACAGACTGCCGAGCCCCCCTGACAAAAGGTGAAGCACAGCTCAACTCGCCACTCCGTATCCCCCCAGGTGTCACCTCAGACTCCAGACAGCACACCCCTTCGAGCGATTCCTGGAAACTTCGTGGACAACATACATCCATAGACGAACGAATACATATGCTCGGCACGCCCCATCTGCAACTGCAGTACACTGCATTGTAGCAGTAGTGGACATCAGCTGGGCGGGTGGTGCAGAACTAAGTGGGGTCTGGAATGTTCATTACCCCTCAATCTACCTATCTCAGTGCTGCCGCCAGGTTTTTGGACAACAGATGCAGAATGCTGCATCACCTGCGCTTTTCCGTATGGGAAATGCCATACAGGTTTGGATGGATTGCCATTCGTGGTTTCTTTTTTGTCTCTGGCAAAGGAAGGATGCCGCTGCATGCGCGACGACGGGATTGATGGACTGATGGGAAGAATCAGAGGGGTTTTTGTGCTGCGCTGCCCAAACCAACCCCTGAAAGTTTTGTTCTCGCGGTACTTCGAACCCTTTACCCTAGCAACCACCTACCTAGCCCAAAGGCAAAACTTACGAGGTATCCTCCCCATGATCAAACGCTTCATCAGGGAAATTTAAGGCCTTAAGAAGAAAATTTAAGGGCTCGAGTTCTTGAAAAAGGGCTAGCATATTTCAGCTTGACCCCTCGCAAACAGCTTGGTTTCTCAGCTAAGTCCTAGGCTAGCAATCTTTCAGGAGTTGGATTGTGCTCTAAAGCAACCCCGCGCTTTGGGATAGGTGCGCGCTCGCGGTGCGGAAAGGTGGGGTTAAGCGTCAAGCTTTCCCCTGAGGTCATGCCACTTGGGTTTTGCTCTCGCTGAAAACGTTCTACTACTTCAACAGTTTTCCAATTCCCCCTCTCGGCAGGCAAGTGCACAGATCTCTCTCTCTCTCATCTCAAGCCTCTCTTTCTCTCTCTCCTCCCCGCAAAAGGTTGCAAACTTAGCGCCATCTGCCTGCTCTGGCTTTTCTTTGCTTGTCTCTTGAAGCTTCAGGTCCTAGGTGGGTGGTTCTCAGGACGACCTACCCCTCGCCGCCAATTGAACGAACCGAACCCCCTCCCCATCTCTTCTTACCCTTTCACCATCGCGAGGGCATTCTACCCCGCCATGGCCTCTATTAGAGACTTGGCCACCGCAGCATCAGCCGCTGCGGTGAAGGTCGGCGGCTTCGATCATGTCCCCCCAGCCGGTCCCGGCACACCGCGGGGTTCGTTGATAGTGCTAGAAGGGTTGGATCGAAGCGGGAAGACGACGCAGGTTAAGTTATTGGAGCAGCGCTTTGTGGAGCTCGGGAAGAAGGTTAGGTTAATGAGGTTTCCGGGTAAGTCAAGTTTCACGCACACGCACACACTCTCATCATTACTTGGTTCCGTGGGGAAGAGTGGGAGAGAGAGATAAAGAGAGATGGATCGATCCAGTTCGGAAAGAGAGCTATACAAACACACACTAACCCGTGAGTTATTTATATACATAAAACAGACCGGACAACACCCATAGGACAAATGATTGACGCTTACCTGCGAAGTCAAGTTGATCTGGACGACCATGTCATTCATCTTCTCTTTAGCGCAAACCGATGGGAAGCAGTGTAGGTGTTTCACTCACTCACATGCACACGCACACCAAAAAAAAGGCCACTTCACAGTGTACTCACATCCAACCCCTCAACAGAGAAACTATCAGTGCGCTTCTGGCCGCCGGCGTCACGGTGCTCTGTGATCGCTACTACTACAGTGGCATCGTCTACTCAGCAGCTAAGCAGAATCCCACCCTAACATTACAATGGGCACGCGCTCCCGAGATTGGGTTGCCTCGACCGGATCTAGTCCTATTCATGGATTTGGACGAGGAACAGGCCAAAGCCCGTGGCGGGTTCGGCTCCGAAGTCTACGAGAGGAGCGAGATGCAAAAACGAGTGAGGGACCTGTTCTGGGGACTCAGTATGGGCAAGATCGGAACTGCTCCGGCTCCTGATGACCCTGCTGCAGCAGCAGGGGATACAGCCCGGCCGGGAATTATCGTTCGTGGTGAAGTAGCGGTTGGACCACCCACTCCTCAACACATGACTGGTATGGAACAGCGGTTTCGCCAGGAGGAGGAAGACCTGCATGTCATTGACGCAAGTCCACCAGTCGAAGAAGTATCCGAGGCGATTTGGGAAGTGGTCAAAAAAAGGATCGAGGCAGTTGAGCGGGGAGAACTCGGCACCACAGTTAGGAAAGTTTCATGACCGGAGGAGGATGGTAGCTACTTGTTCTTGGTCAAAAATCTGGCGAGGAATCATCCGCCATGAGAGCAATGTTTTCTCGAGCCAATTCGCTTTACCAACAGGCTCACAGCAAGCCAGCTCAATGAGTTGGGTTGACCAAGTCATGACCTATCCGTGCTGGTCTGCATCGTACAGACCTAGCACTATGCAATAGGGGCTAAATCCCGCCTCTACCGCGAGGTGATTATGCAATGTTGAAATCGACGCCGTAAATACCTGCCGAATCCGGGCAAAAATGACAGTACCGCCTGATGTTGAGATCCGTTCATGATGAATGTATACTGCAGTTTCGTTTTTCTCCTAAGCGCCAAATAAATGCAACCCGCCGACCCAGACAGAAAAACACAAACCCCATGCCAACCGGCATTGCTGCCGTCAGGGATAAACCTGTCGTTTCGTCTTGTTGAATATCTATTGTTGAATTGCGCCCCCAGCGGCCATGTCTGTTGTTTTGCCTGATTTATACGTATCCCGGAAATTGGTCGATTATCGGCGATTATCGGCGATTAACGCCGATGAGGCTGAGGAATTCATTCCTCGTCTTCTCCTTGCGTTCGAAGCATCCCAAGACGCAGCTTGTGATGGTGCTAGTCGTTGTCTTCTCAACTCCTCTCATAACCATGCAGAGATGTCCCGATTCCATTACGACGGCGACACCCTGTGGTTTGAGAACTTCCATGATGGCATTGGCGACTTCCTTGGTCAGGCGCTCTTGGATCTGCAGACGGCGGGCAAACAGTTCGGCGATGCGGGGGAGCTTCGAGATGCCGATGACAGCGTTCGAGGGGATGTATCCAATGTGCATCTTTCCAGTGAAGGGCACAAGATGATGCTCGCACATACTGTAGGAGGGAATGTTAGCATATGCGGGACTTTGTCGACCGTGATAAATCGTCCAACCACTGACCTAAACACCTCAATGTCCTTGACGATGACCATCTCGTTGTGGCCCTCCTGAAATATGGCGCCATTGACAATGTCGCGGACGTTCTCCTGGTAGCCCTTGGTGAAGAAAAGCATCGCCCTCGCGTAGCGCTCTGGGGTGGCAAGCAGCCCTTCTCGGTCTGGGTCCTCACCGACACATTCGAGGAGGGTTCGGACGGCGCCCTTCATGCGCTCCAGACGTTCCTCTTTTTGTTCGGCGCTCTCCTCGAGACGCTCGCGTGTGCCCCGGCTCGGACGACTCAGGCCGTCAAAATCAATGACTGGACTTGGCGACCGGGTAGATGATTCGGCGCCATCAACTGCAGCCGTTACGGCAGACGTCTTTCTCTTCTTCTTCTTGGGTGCCGGTTCGGGCTTGTCGCGGAAGTCGCGCGCTGGCTTGCTGACGCTTGATCGTCTTTCAGCAATTGCGAAGCCGCCATTCCGACTGGATGCTCCGCCGTCAGAGCCGTGAGCGCGCTTCTTGCTGCTCTTGTCTTTTGATCCCTTGTTGCTCTTCGAGGAGCGGTCTTTGCGATCAGCATCTGAAGAACCCGAATGGCTCTCGGCCTCGGCCTGCGTCTCGAACTGAACCATTGTGCAGCGAGATTGTGTCTTTTGTCGATATCTTGTATGGTATGAGGAGGAAGGGCTAGAGGGAAGCCCAATTCGGGGGTCGTCTTCTCGGCGGGGCAATTGCGCAACTTTAGACAGGGCCCCTGACCTCCGAGGGCAGCCGCAAAATTTTGGACACCGGAGTCGGAAGACCCAAACCAGGATCTTGGAAACGGTTTGCTTATCTTATCGTAGCATCCGGGTTAGGGATTCAATAAGGAAACATTGCGTCTCGGGCAACACCAACTCCGACCAACTCGGCCTTCTGTATTATTGGGGTGAATCTATTCTTTTCCTTTCCGAGTTTCTTTTATGTTTATGAATTTTTGAAATCTCGGGTATACGAAGCCTAGAATGTGGAATCTGCGAAAATCATTGCCTATGTCGGTTCAGGTGCTGAACAAGACCCCGAATAAACCCCTGAATGATTGATAGTGGGAGACAATTTGGCTCAATCATTTGTTGCCAACCTGAGCAACGTGTCCTGAAGTCATCAAGGGAAGTTATTCTCTAAAGGTGAAACCTGTTCTCTCTGAGATAATAAAGGTTGCGCCCTTGGCTTAATATGTCTCTCGCAAACTCATGCAGAGCATTGCCAATTCCAGCAGACACGTCCTGCGCTACCAGTCTTTCAGACGGGTGAGCTAGAACTGCTCGGCGCCACCAAGTGTCGTCCCAACGCACTGGCCACCGAGGACAATGCTTGGCTAGCAAAAACCTCAACCTCATCTCCCTCTTACCTATTGAAAACAGCGGAATCGGCTGCGTGCATCCACTTTCCTTCCCGCAACCAACTGCTGCGAAAGGCCCACGCCTCCACGTCTCGACGCGATGGCGTCGCCACCCTATAGCCAATCACCGACGGCCATGTCCCCGCCGTTTTCCCACTCTCAGCTTCCTCCCATCAACACGATGACGAGCAAGAAGCGCACAGCCGAAGGCGGCGCGGCTCCTCCTGCTCTGAAGCGACGCAAACCTTCTACCATGTCCGTCGGCTCTGCAGCGAACTCGGCCCACCCCCTTCGTCAAACATCATTCCCGCCCGACGAGGTCGGAACCCCATTCAATTTCGGCGGCCCACGATCCCCATCTGTCGACATGGATGCAATGAGTCTCGTCAGCGGCAGCCAGGTCAGCGCTGCGGCCCCAGCCAAGAAGAAACGGGGACGTAAGTCCAAGGCAGAGAAGGCCCGCGAGCAGACACCATCCGTTGCAGGGGGTCGAGCCGCGACCATCATCAGCGGAATCAGCGGTGGTGGCAAAGCGGCGAAGAGCGCGACAGGCGCTGCTGCTGCGGGCGGAGATGACGGTGAAGCAGATGATGAGGGCCCTACTGAGGTCGCCGTCGCTGCCGACATCGTGACAAAAGAACAAAAGGACGAAGAAATCCGGCTGAAGTGCATGCTCGTCCAAGCACTCGACCCGGATCAATTTCACCGTTACGAGCTTTGGCGAGCCGCTGGTCTTAACAAGATAAACGTTCGAAAGGTGTGTTATAGAACCTCCCAGTATGCAAAACTGATAAGGTCCACTAACCAAGATCATAGCTCATTAACGCAACCATCTCGCAGTCGGTTACCGACAACGTTGTCATTGCCATGCGCACCGTCGTTAAGGTCTTTATTGGCGACCTTGTCGAAATGGCGCGTCATGTTCAGAGCGAATGGATTGAGAAAGGCGAGAGGCAGACAGATCTGCCAACACCTCCAGACTCTACAGCCCCATCTCCCAACGGGGAGGCTGGTGCAGCTACTGGCGCCTACGAGATCCCGGGCGACCGTCGGCGTGGACCGCTTCGTCCGGACCATCTCCGCGAAGCTCTCCGGCGATACAAGCTGAGTGTCGAGGGTGGTGGAGCTGGCATGCACACACTTTGGCATCAACAGCAACAAAACGGCGTGGCACGATTTCCCACGCGCACCGGAGGACGAAGGATTTTCCGTTGACAAAGCATTGGGGGTTGGTGCATGGAATGGGCGTTTTCGGCACTTGGTAACAGATAAACGGCTAGGTTTGGGCGGTAGAAGATCGATACCCGCGCCTTTTATCGCACTTCTTTCGGATACTGGCTGTTGTTTTTTTTGGTGTTCACTCATACAACTGAGTAACTTATAGATTGTTTACGAGGGGCTTTTCCTCGGGGTCTCCCAATGCAGATGTACAAAGTTGGTAGACGTGCAAGGCTTTTGCGGCTAGAGTGAGAGGGTTTTTGGTAAATATTCTAGTAATGGAATAGAAATTAATGCAATCCCTAGTTATTTATATACTACCTCGTTGAAAGATGGGTGATGCGGCCTTTACCCTCTACATTTCCACGAGAAAGATGCCTTCTTTGCCATTGCCCAGATGGTATTGCCAGGCAACAAAGTCTCAAGCCAACAGTCTGGACATGTTCATGTGGCGCCGGGAGGCCTTTTTTTTTTTTTTTTTTTTTTCGGATTTGCAGAGGGCAGATTGAGAAAAGGGAGCGCGCCTTTGAAGATGAGATAGGCAAGCCTCAAAACCTAAGCCACGGAACGCTCTCTCAAAAGACAAGGCCCTGTCTTTTTCACGTCGAGCCCGTCTTGTTGCTGGCATGTGGCACAAGGCCCAAAAGTCATCAGGCTGTAAAGTATTTGTATCACACGTAGGGAATGGACAAAATAAAATAAAAATTCAAGACTGAATTGAATCATACCGTCTTATCGTCTGCGGATGATCAATGCTTGTCGATGAAGGAATCATGGCATCATAGAATCGTATCTCATCCCTTCCCCCCCAAAAAGAGAGGCCATTTTCGACTAAAAAACACCGTCCCCAGAAACCTCGAACGTCATAACATGTACGACCGCCATCTCATCAGAAAGATTCGCTACGACACAGTTTCTCCCCTCCCTAACGAGCCAGATCCCGCCCTTCTTGAGATTAAATCTCATCCCAGCAGTCTCGACCGCCACCATCCCCTGCACAACCGAACAGTTTTTAAAAGCCAATTCGGCGTCCCATATTTTGGTAACGCGAGGTGAAATTTCGATGGCCCGAACGGAAACTTCAGGTGCCAGCAACACGATTGATGAATGCCTTAAGTAGTCAGCCGAGTAGGCAATCGTTTCTCTTTTTCCGTCGTCAGTAACAAGATTGCTGTTAATGCTCCTGCCTCTGCCACCGTTGTTGGGAGTAGTGACCCGACCGGGAGCAATCTCCCAATCTGGGCCCGCATCTTCGGGCTCTGCGGTCGGTTTGTCAGTCGTGGAAGCGTTGCCGATGATGACGTCGACCACATCTTCGTCCCAGTTCGCGTCTTTCTCCTCGTTCTCGTTGACTGGCCCGCAGGGTCTGTCTTCATCATCGCTTCCAAATGATTCGTAATCACATTTCTCACCCTCTTCCGACCCGTCACCCTCTGTTGTGTAGGAAATGTCAGACTGTGCACGTGGTTGCTCTTCATCTTCATTTGTATCAACAAGATCGCTCGATTGGCGCTCTCCTGCATCCGCAATGGGTGTGTGAAGGGCAGTGTGAGCAGGTGCGCGAATGGCTACGCAACGGGGCGGCCCGTAGAAGGCATTGCAGCAACGGAAGCCACCAAAGTATTGCCAAAGAGCGTCGGACGCATCGGGGCTGAGCCTGACACACTCGGGGAAGGATTTGGCGGATTTCATGTCCGCCATAACGCAATAATCGCAGGCATGTTGTTCCTCCTCGCCGCTGAGGAACACGATTAACGCGCAGAACAGCTTCACTGTTGGGATCATATCCACAAGTTTGTTGCGCAAGTCCGCCGTTATACCACGCCTCCGCTTGTCGGCAAGCCGAAGAAGCTCGCCCACTTGAGGGCTGTTCGGCTTTGGGGTATTGAAATGTCGAGCAATATACCTCCAGAGCTGGTGGGGGGGTTTCTTCCTTCCATGGGGGCTTGAGACGGGAGTTGGGGGAGGTGACGCAGTATTGGCGGCGTCGCGTGAGACGACGACCGGAGGGATCCGTCCCAGCGTGCCAATTTGATTGTAGTGTGGCGTTCGGGTGCCAACAATGGACATAGTTCCATCCTGGTTGTCATTAAGGAGACAGCCTCGGTGGCCAGCCTTTCCCACCAGTCAGAGACGCAAACGATGAGAAGAGTGAGGATGCTTACGCTAAAATGACCTCCAAGACCCCAGGCCACCTCAAACTCTCGGTTGCAGCCCCGAATGGGACAAACCCAAGGGCGCGGTTCCCCAATTCGAGGCATATAGCCTTCGGGGAAGAGGGCACCAGTGCCGTGAATGGTGCTGGGTCTACCATCTGCCGTGGTGAAGCAACCGTGGTCAGCGTCCCGAGTATGAATCAGATGACAGGGCGTCCAACTTACCCCAATTGCCAACCCAGTCAGAATATTTACGGGAGCCGCACAGAGTCAGCGGCGAAACGGTCGGTTCGTCATACCTGTCGCTGTCACCATACACCCGGAAGCGACGATCGTCAAAGCGGGCATCAGACAAAGACGACCGTTTTGGGGAGCATTCTAAAGGCTCCTCCTGCTTTCTCTTGCGGAGTTCTCGCATATCGTCGTCGCGCAAGGCTGCAGAGGCAGCGGGTTGTATGCGGCGACTGTCGAGGTACCCCTGCATGGACTCCTGGAAAACCGGACTCAGGGGCACAGAGCGTTGCATCATGACGGCAGAGGTTGGGCAGATAATAGACGAATAGAAAAAGAAGAAAATGATGAAGAAGATGGGAAGAAAATAGAGAGATGATAGGCAAAACAAATGGTAATCTGGAAGAAGCGAGCAAAATACTGAGTTTGAGAATGCCGCGCTCCTGACTAGGTAACCTGGTGAGATCGAAGGCAAGTGCTGCGACGAAGTCGGTTAACAGTCCGCAAATTGCCAACTGGCTGGAACTAACCGCTCGTCAAGGCAGAGAATCCGGCGTCGCTGAGAGAGAACAAAGAAAGCAGTGTGACCCGTTAGGGCGACTTTGCAGAGCCGGGCAAAGCCACGTCGCAAACAATGCGAGACAAATGACAATTATAATAGCGGCTAACCAGTCCTATTGGCGAATAACTATTGATGAGGAGGAGGAGGAGGAGGTTGTATGGTGCGTGATTTGGCCGAGCTGCTGCGATGGTGGGCAGAACCGCGTTGCAAACTATGTGAGACATGATAGCAATCAACCAAGTCTTTGGCAAGCGCCTATTGTGGAAGTTGCCTATTGAGAGGTCAGCTCAGCCGTAGAGAGAACAAACTTAGGGGAAACCACATTGAACAATGGCTATTGCTAGTCAAGAATGCCGAGCACAACAAGTTCTTGAACGCGCGGTGCCGGAAGTGACGAACAAACGGTATATTGTATGACATTTATTTTACAGCGGGATAGGAATCTGACCTGGGTGCCGATCAAACTCACCAGCATCCCAGTTAGCTGTCGCAGGGCGACCCTGGAGTGACTCAGGCCTCAAGCTTGGGGTCATCCGTAGTTGCAGCAGCTTTTGCAGCAGCCCTCGCGGCCACTTGTCTCTCTCTCTCCTCAGCAGCACGGGTAGCGCGAGCGGCCGCCATTCTGACTCTCTTGTCCCAAACATACTTGCGGTACTGTGTGCGGCGTTCCACCTTGGCCATCGCTGCTTCCTTGACCATACGGTAGTAGCCATTACGAGCCTTTCTGCGGGTGGTGAACTTCCCACCCCTTGAGAAGGTCTTCTCAGTGCCGGGAACGCTGCCCGGATCACCCACGAGCCGACCAATCTCCCAATTGGTCTCACGGTAGCTGTAGTCTTTCTGCAGACGAAACACCCTTGTTCCCATGCGTTCACGGAGTTTGCGTTCCTCCTGTTCCCGCTCTTGCTGCTTCTTTGCCCGCTGCAGCTTCCTGTTCCTCATCTTCTCGTCGATCAGGACCGCGATGAGCGAGTTGCCATCAGTGATCTTGCGCGGCTCAGATGGCGTTTGTGTCCCTTGGGAGACTGCAAGTTTCTTGGATGTTTTCGGGCTGCCTGCAGAGGAGATGTCCATGTCGTCGTGACGTGTGACGGACGTGGGGATACCGCTGGCAGACATTGTTTCTTCTACCTTCTGATGCACCTTCCGGGGAACCGCCACCAAGCCTGGTTTCCGTTTCCGAGGCGCACCAACAGGATACGGTAGCTTGTCCTCCTTGTTGTATACAATCCCGATATACTGACGCTTGGGATGTCGCTGTGGGTCACGGTAATACTTGACGTAGCCGGCGATCGCGGCGTGGATTGTGTGGTCTCGACCCATTATCGTGTTCTCGCCTGGATGCCATATTGTGCCGCGCTGCTTATATATGATGTGTCCTGGTATCACATACTGGTCTGGAGAGCAGCGAGACTTTGTCAGCGTCTCTGGCAGGACGATCAAGCTAGATCAGAATTGCCTACCGCCGGTCCTTTTCGCGCCCATCTTTTTGGGCAGTGTCTTTTTGTTTTTGATCCTGTACGCGCCCTGAGACTTGACGCTGGCATACCTGCATCCCTCGACGGCGGCATTTCCGGTCCCGGCGTTGATCCGGAACTGCGCGAAACGCTCCGAGAGACTCGCCGTTCGTACAATCGGCGCCAATTGCATGCACCCACTGACAGCGGCCCTCTGTAGGGGCCGCCGCAGGTGTAATATATGCATTGAATTGGACGGCGCACGCTTCCCTGGCGTCGATTGGGTCTGGGGGAGGCAGTTACCGGTGACAAAGCTGGCGTCGACAACAGAATGCAAGAAAGCTCCCAATTGCAGAGACCAGGGGCTTGAAGTTTTCTGCTTAGTCACCATGTAAACCAAGGCCCTGGTCGAGCGTGGACGAGGCGCGATAAGATAAACTCGCCCGCCAAGCCTCTGGAAGCTGCCTGCCGCTGCGGGTCCGATTTGGCCAGCAAGTCAATTCGGGCGCATCCCACCATCAGACAAATGCTTCTTCCCCCTGAGTCTCCCGCAAGAGCCACGAGCTTGACATCGACGACATCCTGACACCACAGATCGGGAGAAAACCGTCAATTTACTACGTATATCCCCAATAAATACAGCCGCCCGGTATACAATGCGCATCCTCGCAGTTCTCTTCTTGGCCCTGGCCGGCTCCGTGTCCGCCCAGTTCGGCTTTTTCGACCAAATGTTCGGCGGGCAGCAACAGCAACAACAACCACAGAACGTGCCCAGTGACCCGTCTATGTACCAAGCACAATACGGGCGGTCCCATTGCGACAAGTATCTCTGCCCAGACACACTCGGTAGGTTGTGGCTTCACAACAGTTCCAGACAGGCCCTCCACTGGCGCTATCATTGCCTCCATCCAGCAGAGCTAACTAGTACCGCGCTGCAGCCTGTGTACACTTCCCCCACCACTGTCCATGCCCGTGGCCGTCAAACGAAGACAAGTTCGAACTGACCGAGGGCCACCGGATCTGCGTATCTAAGGGGGGGTTTAAACCGGGAGAGGCTGCGAGGAAAGTCGAGCTTGCTCGCAAGGGACTGCTGTAACAGGAGAACCGGCTTTGATTTTTTTGCGCATAGGAAGAAGGAGGCGGACCTTACAAGGACGAAAAAGGGACGGTGTTGGGGGCTTCGGGTTTCGTTATGGTGATATTGTCAATACATGAGCGTTGGTAGATTTTTCGGTGATCGAAGTCGTGAACTCAAGCATATATCAGACCCAGGGGATATTTTGCAAACAATACAATCTCTTCCTAAAGTTTGGGGAAATAGCGTCTTCTAACAGGCAAAACAAACAGCCGTACAATGCCCTGACACCGCAACGCCAACACCAGTTCCCCAACATCTCAGAGTCGGGACTGGGAAGATCAAGAACAGAAACAGTTAAAATGCCGCTAGCAATCGAGCCATATCAAGAAACCATAACCTCCCGCGGGTAATGAGATGGCAAAGGCCACCTGTTGCCATCCAACCCTCCACACGTGTCGATGATTGGGAAAGCCTTCGCTTATATGTGGAAATGTTCATGCAAGTCGTTCAGTGACAATGGATTGCTGACTAGGATGAGCCATTGATCTTTCCAGCCAAAGGCGGCACTGCCGGGAGCGCGCTCTCCTCATCGTCCTCGTCCTCGGCCTCGAGGTCCTCCGGATGTCCCAGCAAGGCGGCCACGTTCTTCATCTCGTAGTGCTTCTTGCGAAGCTCCTCGAAGCGACGGTGTTTCTCTCGCTCCTCGGGACTGAGAAACTCGAGGTCGTCGCCATCTGTGTCGTGTCCGCTGCCATTGCTATCGACATGGACCGCGCGCGGCCGTGGTAGTTCCGGCACCGCCTCCTCAGGCTCGCCAAGGGAAAGGCCCGGGATCTCGTCTTCAGTGCCGGGGCGGCGGTGTCGCTTAGCGCCCGGGACGCCATCAACGCGGTCCATATCAATGTCAGTCGGGTCGATCGGCTCGGCAACGTCTTCATCGTCTGACGGATCCTCGGCAGGGTCATAGTGCTTGGCATAGGGTGTTTTGGGCTCGTCAATCTTCATCGTACTGGTTCGCTCCTGCTCCGTCAGGTACAAGTTGGCCTCGTCCCACTTAAGCCGCTGGCCGGCTTCCTCGCTGCCGTCTCCCTGATAGCTCGGGGTGCTCTGTCTACGCGAGCCGGCCGGGCGGGAGCCTGCTGCTGATGAGGAGCGCCGATGTCCAGCATTGTAGTGTGTGTTTGCAATCGTGATTTCCTTGGCCTCTTTCGCAGTGAGCGAATGATCGGATGAGTTGCTGTGCTGTAGCGTGGGGTGCGACGGGGTACGTTCGATGGGCGAGACGGGAGGAGGCGAGCCCCGGAAGGAGTTCTTCAAAATGCCTACAAAGTTCCAGTGTTAGCCAGTGACTCTTGCGATGCGGAAATGGGCTTCGCTGGGTTGGAAACACATTTCCAGATCACAGCAAGTGCGCCACATCAGGTCTCGGCAGATCTCGGTACCCAAGCCAGAGCGGGTGGAAGCTTACCCTTGGGACGTGGGGCACCTGGGCCTGGAGGTGTGTGAATAGTGTGGTCCATGATTGGAGTGTTTTCCGGTTGCGCAAATGCGCGATGTACGATAATCCAAAGACCTGGCGGTCGTTATCGAAGTCCTGGGGAAATCAACGATGTATCAACTAATCGTGAGATGGGTACGTGGAAGGTGCTGGAGTGAGGGAGTGGTGGAGTGACTTGCTGATGAGTGCGATGGTGGGGTACTGCCGCCAAGAGCTTTGTTTGCATGGATGCTCAGCTTTCAGTGGTGCGGCCTGGGGTGCCCAAAAAAAACTGTTAGAAAGAGACTCAGATGCCTGGACTTGTTCAGCCTGTACCCCATGGAAATGAACGAATATCATTTGCGAGCCCTGCTGTGGCCATGGCGTGCCCGTGTTGTGCCGAGGGATTTTGGACCTCAGATGCGCTTATATCGAAATATACTGTTGATATCGCCCCTTACCTGCTGGCAACCCCAATGTCTTCCACTAACAGACATCGCAAGAGGCGTTCGGGTCCCCTGACATCCTCCAGCAGGGTAGCTCAACTCTTAACTGTGTCAGGTCGACCACTTTGATGGATCAGAACGGCCCGCTGTGAGAATAAGAGTTACGCGTGATGGCCTGACGGAAGCAAGGTCGGCTTCAGCCACACCTCGATGACATGCCGCTGTTCCTACCCATGTGACCCCTTGTACTCGGTGAGGCCAAGGTGAGACTGAGCTCGTGAGCGCCTCGTCCCCCAGACATCATCGGCCACCAGCGAACATTAGGATAGGGAAGACCATTTCACGGCGCTCGTTCAATATGAGCCCGCTAAATCATCGACAAAGTCATTGAAGCTGGCGTCAGCGATCGAGCTACATCTTTTCAGGGGAGCAAAACATCCGTGCATTACATCATTGTGCTTAGACCGGTTTTGTGGGCCGTTCCGGATCTCTTCCCGTGCGGGGAGACATCTCAGACTACGTCACCGGTTCATCAGTCCGGTGGAAAGTCCGGGTGTCCACGGCGTCCCGTCTCCACGCCTCCATCCTCGAGCCCCCACGGCCCCGTCATTCCAAACAAATGCCGCAGTAACGATTCGCCCTTACCTTCCAGCCCCTGAAAAGTCTCGTAGAGTGAGATCCTCCATCAGATTAGAAAATGCCCTAGAACTCGATGCCAGAAGAGCGCCTTCCATGGGCATTTTGAGACATGTAGGCAGTAGTAACTGCATTGCAAGGGGCAGGAGTGCAACCTTGAGCGCCTCTGGGCACAAACCCGAGGTCCTACTTTCTTTCCCGCGCCCATATACTCCCAAAACACCCCTCAATAAGCACCTGACCGTCTGTAGGCTCTATATAAAACCCCATGCAGATACTCTTTCGGGTGGTTGGGGTTGAGAGAAGGCATTCTCACCTCGCATCTAGACACTTACTCGTTTCTCATGTCGAGACATAGCCAGTTGCTTGTATCCCTCAAGCACATCGCTGTCGACGGTTTCGTCGAAAACGTTGACCTCAGTCTTGGCGAACTTTCTCGCGCTCACTCTTTTCTCGAAGAGCAGGTCTAGTTCTGCAAAGGTTCGGCCCGATGGCTCGGGCACGCGGAAGTAGGTGTAAATGATGCAGAGGAAACACATTCCACCCTTGTGGTACCTTGTCAGCCCCAAAATGCGGTGTGCAACGTGGGAGGGGCCAGGAATCTAGCTTACCCAGAAGAATCCAGCAAAGTTGCTCCAATCCCATGCTCCTGGGTTTAGCATATATGGGGTGAGAACGCTGCAGATGATTCCGACAATGATACTATAGCGCGAGATCAGCAGTGGCCGGCAAGTTTTGAGCAGTGAAACCTACTAAAGAACACGCCCAAGTGCAACAGTTTTGATCTGCAGTCTCCGCGTCGAGATTTCGCTCACCAGCGAATAGCAGACAGTGCCGACGGTGAGCTGGTATGTCAACGCCCATCCGAGCATGATGCTGCCGGTGGCAATAGAACCCTCTCGCCTACTTGCTACCGGCACCAAGCCGAGAAAGCCAAGGATGATGAGCATACAGCACAAACCGCAAAGCCCGTACAGGTAGAGCGAGCGACGGCCTATTCCACGGCTCATCAGAAACCAGGCACCGAAAACGCCGACCATGTTCATGCCGTACTGTCCAAGAGCGAAGCCGTAAGCACTCGTGGAGTCAAGGCCAGCTTGGGTCAGAAAGTATGTCGAGTAGTTAGAGAATGAATTGCCGCTGAGGTTCTGGATAGCCCAGACCATGCACACGATCTATGGGGTGGTCAGTGAATCCCAAGATGCGGGCCTCGAGAGTGCATCGATCTCACCTCGGTGCGCCGCAGGTCATTCCTTCTGAAGCAGTCCCAGTACGTGGCACCGCTCGCGGTCTGTTCCTCGAGTGCTGTGGTGTGGACCATCATGGCCACCGTCTCATCGGCGTCGAAGTCCGTCTCTTGGTTCCTGCTGGTTAGGCGAAGGAGCGACTCCTTGGCTGCCTCCAGCTTGCCTTTGCGAACCAGCCACCAGGGGGACTCGGGGGCAAAGTAGATGCCAATAATGAGCGGCACTGGCCACATCCATTGAAGCCCATATGGAATCCTGTATGCCCATTCATCCTGTCGGTGTAACATAGACATGATGACTCCGATGCCGATTTCTTGGCCGAGACCCCAGCAAAAGTTGACATAGGTGGTCAGATAGCCTCGCATGCTGACCGGGCAAACTTCTGAGGCGTAGGTGATGGTCAGGGTCTGGAAAACACCCCAAGGCTGCGCTCATGATCAGTGAATCGCCACCTACAGGGCCGAAATGTCTTACAATTCCACAGAGAATCTCGGCGGCCAGAAGAGTCTGGACATTCTGAGCTGTGAAGAACAAAGCCGTCCAGGCAATGACGAGCGTGAGACAGGCAATGACAGTGTAACGATACCCAAATCGCTCCGATACATAACCGTTGATCAACAGGCCGATAAGCTCCCCCACATTTGCACCCTATTGGCCCATCATATTAGCGATCTTGAGTGTGCTTTGCTACACACATACTCACGTTACTCAGGCCAGCCTGCCAGGGGGCAGGCACCTGCCAATTCCCGGTGGGTGTGCCATCGGGATGCAAGAGCTCCTCGCCGTACTTCCTGTTGAACTGCGGGAAGGCGTCTGGAACATGAAGTTAGTGATAGAGAACAGAGTGTGGGAAGAGATGGCAGACAAAAATTGTTGATCAAGCAGATATCGTATCCTTCCATGACGATGCATGTCGAGATCAGTATGCTCCACAGGATAGCCTTGGGATAGAGGCGGATGCCTTGCATCAGTGTCATCTTGTGTTCTCTCTCCGTGGCCATCTTTGCGCCCTGGATGACACGATCCATGGCCTTGAGCCTAGCCGCTTCATCGTGATCGGCCCTGAGATCGACCGGGGCCTGCTTATCTGCGGCCCTGATCTCGCTGGCTTCACGCACTTTATTAGATGCCATGATTTGCTCGTAGCGAGGACACGCGGGTAGTGCCCAAGATTTCTTTTCAAGGTGCAACAGAGCTATGCCTAGGGGCACCGGCGCATACGATGATGAGATGGCGCCGAGACGTCAAAGGTTTCTCGTGTCGCCATTCAAGCAATCTTGTGCAGAAATATTCAAGAATAACAGCGGACCCAATCGAGCAGCACAGTCCGGTGCAGTCCCTGGACAGACGTTAGCGTGAGACTTCATAGGCTGCCACAGCAGTCACCCACCGTTGCTGAGCTGAAAAGTTCCGCGCTACCAGCAATCAACTGTGCAAGCTGCACGAATGCACATGGTGAGGTGGAGTTGAGCAGTCGGTTGAGTGTGGACTGGCGGGGTCGTGGCTCAAATGTCGGCGCCAGGCATCGGGTCATTGGAATCAGGTTCTTCACCAGCGATCGCAAAAGTTGTCCCGGTGGGTGGTACTCCGTAGCTGCCGCTGTGGGGAGCGGGGCTGCCAGGAGGTGCACTGTCGTCAAGTGACGGGGATCTGGTTCGGTGCATGTCGTTAATCAGATCCATCGGCATTCACGACTGGAACGGAAGGTGCTGGTGGCTTGCCAGCGTGCGATGCAAAGACCGGAGTTGAGAATGTGCGTGACCCAGGGCGGGTCTTTTCGGGGACGCTGGTCCAATTGAATCACTAGCAGGGCGAGCTGGGTCAGCAAACTGCATTTTCGCGCCAGGTTCTCAACCGGTGGCGTTCTCGTAGCCCCAAATCGGACACCGCAAACCGCTGTCGGGGAGATGACCCGTGATGTCGCTCCCAGGCTGCCCGCGTCCTCGCACGCACCCGCTGCAACTCCTTCCTCCTCATTTCGGGTGCCTCAGATTTCGATCAATTCTCCATTCTCGTGCCGTATTTCCGCGCACGAGATATCCATCCTGCGCGGCGTGCGTTCTGTTGACGGTTGTTGGGGTTCGCGCCGAGAAGCTCAAGCAGAGCCGAAGGCTGATCGCCGGGTCCTGCGCCCTTGCTTCCCATCGCCGGGCCTAATCTCCCTGTCAGCCGCGGCGAGGCTCGCCGAGCTTCGGACCCTTTCACCCCTTCCTGTTCACGTTTGTCGAGCTTTTCTCCCTTAATCTCCACATTGCCCATTTCTTGACTGTTGCTGCCGAAGACTCCAGACTCCACCACACGCCTGTCTGCCCACAGTGTCGCCAATGTTTATCGATTTGGCCCGTCGGGGACCTCGAGCTGCGGTAGGTGTGTTTTGCGGGTAATAGATGCCGAACTCGAACGGGACGGCCCCGGCGACTTCTCCCCAGAGCCTGGCCAACTTTGGATGGTAAGTCGGCGCTTTGCCCGCGCACGGCACACATTTGCCGCTGACGTCGCATCCACGGTGCAGTGAGAATTGTCGACAACAGCATCTCAAATGTCGGTGCCACCAACCAAAGCCTGTTTGGGGGCACCAAGTCGCTGACCGGGAACTTGCAGGCGATCGAGTCACACCCAGCTGCGGCAGGTGCTCCGCTACGCGCCGTGAATGCGTCCAAACCGGGCTCAAGATCCGTCTGTCCAAAAGTTTGCTTCCCCCCTTCCATCCACACCGGCTTTACCCACCTTGTCCGTCCACTTACACGGATTTTCGCTGCAGAGGGTTTTGCGAAACACCAGAAGTGGGTCAAGACGCCAAGACGATGTTCGTCCGATCCATCCCCTGCGGCCAAGCTTGTCCGCTGCTGACTGCATGCAACCGCAACAACAGTGGTGTTTATCGATGAGTCCAGAGCTGTAACAAGGGATTTCGGACACGCAGATGACGAAGCAGACGAGGTGGATGGCGGCTATGCCTCGCCCGACATCCCTGGGTTTGCTTTTGTGCAAGCGCAAATCGATATGGAAGACTCCGAAGAACACGAGGAACTCCATGAACCTGAAGAACCCCCAGAGCCCGAACTTCTAGTCGCAACCTCGTCCTCCCCTACCTTATCGCCGGGTCCAAGTGCATCCCCGTCGGATCGCTTCATCTCGCGACCGCAACACCTCGAGCGGATACAAGATCCGAGCCTTCTTAAATATATGAACAGGGTGTATGTGAGCCAGCCGTTATGCCCGTTTTCGAAGAGAATAGAAGCCAGGCTGTTTGAGCATTTTGTGCAAAACCTGGCAAAATGGGTAAGGATCCAAGTTGGACTAGGCCCATGGGTCAACTGAAACCTTCTAATTACTGTGCAGCTTGACTTGTGCGACCCAGCCCAGTCTTTCCAGACCATTGTTCCCCAGGAGGCGCGTCGATGCACTGTCTTGATGAACGCCATATTTGCATTGGCAGCCCGTCACATGCGTTTCACTGATCGCGGCTTTGATCCTTTGTTAGACGACAAGTATTACGCCTCTTGTTGGAACGAGTTACACCCGATGCTCAATTTTGAGGAAACTACCATCGACCAAAACCTCTTTGCTGCCACCATCATCCTCCGTGTGTTTGAAGAGATGGGTGGTATGTTATTCCACAATGCTGCGTCGCCGCCCTCTCCAGCTTGCTAATCTGGTTGTTCTGTCGTTGCAGCAAAAACAGGCGAGGACCCTCAGGGCTACATGCTCAGTATTTATCGTTTTGTTGAGTTAGGTAGCCAGCTGCACAACAACCACCATCATCTTGCCCCTGGGACCCTTGGTGCGGCGTCGTTTTGGGTAGGGCTCCGACAGGAGATCTACGTCGCAGTTATGAAGAGGGAGCCCGTCAGGCTCCAGCTTGCCCAAACTTTGACCAGTCATCTCAACAAGATGTGTGGAGAGATAGACGACCATACATGGGCTAACAGGGCCGTCGTTCATTGCGCAGAAGTCTTGAATTTCTGTTACTCCAAGACTGATGTTTCATCCTCCCAGTGGCATAGACTGTACAGCTGGAATAAACAGTGGCCCCAACTTCTGCCATCCTCGTTTGTCCCGGTCTACCAACAGGAGGGGGGAACATTCCCTGAGGAGTGTTATCACCAGAGCTGCCATGGTAAGCCCCCAGATGCTCGAACCCACGCTTCCTGGCCATGATGGCTGATAGTTGTGACAGTGATTGGGATACAGCACCATCTTCTCGCAGAATTGTTCTTGGTCAGACGTGATCCTTCTCTAACCGGCACGGAATTGACGGTAAGGCAGGAAGGATTGTCTTATGGTTTTCTACCCTTGGCACTAATATGGCGAGTAGCGTCACATTCAATCATTAGTACGCAGAATCTGTGGTATTGGTCTCGCAAATCAATGGACGCCGCCGGGAATGTTCACTGCCTGCATGGCAATAGCAGCTTGTAAGATTTTGGTCCAGTCGTGTTTTACCCTGACGAAGAGCTAACAGCGGTGAAGTTGGGGACTGGTTTCAAGACCGTAATACCCAGGAGGCGATGTTGGAAATTTTGAAAAAAGCAGAGACGGACCACGTGCGGCCAACAAAGGAAGTGAGGGACCAAATGAGGAGGACTTGGGGTTGGGGAGATAGCCATAGCTGGATGGAAGGTGGGAACTCACCCTTCCAAGTCTGAGGCGACCACTGGGTCTGAAAAACTCGACTTTATGGGCGATTCGGGAGAAATCCTGATGAGGGAATGGCCAGTCGGATGTGGATAAACAAACACCAACATGAGTGGGCTTGTGCTAGCTTGCCAACTTATCACTAGTGTTTGTCAGGGGCTCCGGTACAGTTGAAGAGGTAGCGGTGACAAAGTTGACCAAAGGGAAAAGCAAGTCTCAGCAAAATATGAGGCAACCCTGCAAGGCAACTCCATGACAAGTCCATGCGCATCGTCAACCAGTAAATAGCCTTGTTCATCTCGTCATAAACAGCGCGCCAATACCTTACTCAGCACTAGATAAGCAACTTGAAAGACATTTGATTCGGCGGTCAGAACGACGGAAATAGTAATGTCTTGGTTTGGCGGAGCTTGCGAAGCCATGGCTGTTCCCAAAAGAGAAAGACAAAGTGGGGAGGCTTGTCTATCTTCAACCATGTCTCCGGGTTTTAGGGATGCCAAAAGAGGGCAGCCGGGAGTGAGCAGGTAGACACGGTAAAGAAAGTCCGGGAAGGAAAAGGGGCACGAGATAAGCGAATTTTCCCCGGTTGAAGTTTTTTGTCATTTTGTGATATGTTTCTGCTCCCGGGACTGGGACTGGGGTCTGGTGGCGGTGTGGCATGCACGCGGGCATGGGTATTTTTCCTGGGAAAGGTATTGTTGAAGGTTGTTGCGACTGGAGAGGTTTGACGAGGGCCATCGGACGGTTTTGCCTGTTCTTCACAAAAGTGGGACTGGACCGGGCCGAGGAATGGATGGAAACAGGAGATGGGAGGGAGGAAGTCGGCGAAAATTACCCAGTCTGCCGTTTTTATCTGGTCCGCGTGACAATCTGACACGGTCCAGGCCAGTTAGTCAGGCCTAGTCTGCTTCGTAATGCTGGGAAAGGAAGAGAAGGAGAAGAAAAAAAACTTGACTACGGTCACATGGACACCGAAAAAAACATCCATGGCCGCGGCCCGCGAGCATACCTAGCATGGGGATCGTGGGTGGATTTTGTTTTGCCATCTGCTGCTCAGGTTTTCAGGATCAAAAAAGGAGTTCAAAAGAAACAAGAGCGGCAAACGCGGGAGCAGGGATTATCGGCAGGCAATGTTTCCGAGGATGGATGGAACATAAACACAGTGTGGGATGAGCTGCAGTCTGGTGATCACGAGGATACCTTGATAGGCCGGGATGGTGTGGATGGACGCAAGATTAACGGGAGGCGTCGTGGGGAAGAATCGCACTTTCCTTCTTGACGGTTCAGCCACTGGAAAGCTGTTAGCGCAGGACTTCTGAAGACACGCAGTTGACGACGGCGGGGTGGTAAACTGAACAAAGGACTTTCGAACTGTTCGCTAGACGTCCTTCGAAGATGTTCCATCTGGCTTCCCATTTAAGTTCCCTTCATAGCTGCCTATCTGGGAAGCATGCCTTTCTCTGACTTACCTTGGATGTTAGGCCAAAGTCGTTCCTAACCCTGTTGAGCTCTACGTCCCCACCATAACCGCCTTTCGGGGGTGGGACCCTGGGGAAGAAGCAAAACTGGGCAGTACCCACGTCGGAGAATTCGCTCCCAAACCGGAAACCTCAATGCGATCTCCCCCTGCTGCAGAAGTAGGTACCATCGAGACATGTTCTCAATTCAGGAACTTGGGAATTGGGGGCTTGCTTGATAAGGGAATCGCGCAGTCCAGTTGGGCGCGATGGAGAAGCCGATCACCCCAGCCGAATCCCGACCAGCGGGATAACTCAAAAAGCGCCACGGTGTACTCACTGGCCGCTGTGTTCTAACCCTTTGAGGCTTCTTATATATATCTATAATCTTATTCTCTCCTCCTCTTGTCGCCGCACTCCTTTCTTATTCTCTTACCGTTTCTTGATAACTGCGTCAGCTGCAAAAAACCTGCCCCTAGCTCGGCAAGATCTAACATCACCACCTGCATCTTTCCCTACAGAGCGCCACCAAAATTACATGTTCATCATGCATTCAGCCGCGTACAACAGTCTTGAGACTATCTCGGATGCCATTGACGAGGTCAACGTGCTCAGGTGCACAGCGATAAAGACCAAGCCAGATGAGCTTGAGACACAATGGGACGCCGGGTCCAAGTTTGACGCAGCGAAGGACAAAAATGCCTTTCGACAATACGACACAGCTGTGGAGCGAGTGAGGAAATTTTACATCGAGCAACACGCCAAACAGACTTGGGCACACAATCAAGAGGCTCGTGAACGCTTTTCATCACCGCAGCGTATTCGACCGGAGATGACGGTGTGGGAAGCCATCGAAAAACTCAACACTCTCATCGATGACAGTGATCCAGACACAGAGCTCAGTCAAATACAGCATCTGCTGCAGACCGCAGAGGCAATCCGTCGCGATGGCAAACCGCGATGGATGCAAGTTGTTGGGCTGATTCACGATTTGGGAAAGTTGATGCTTGAGTTCAAGTTGGCGGAAGGTCAATGGGAGGTTGTTGGCGATACCTTCCCCGTTGGTTGCCGTTTCAACTCTCGTTCTGTATATCCCGAGACCTTTGCGGCAAATCCAGACTATCATGATCCTATCTTCGGCACCCAGCATGGTGTTTACCGCGCTGGGGGTGGCATCGAGCAGCTCGTCATGAGCTGGGGCCACGACGAATACCTCTATCTCGTTGCCAAGGACCAGTCTACCATTCCGCGCGAGGGTCTCGCTATGATCCGCTACCACTCCTTCTACCCCTGGCACAAGGAGGGCGCTTATCGCGAGTTCATGAAAGACGGCGATGAAAAGTTGCTCGAGGCAGTCCAGGCTTTCAATCCCTATGACCTGTACAGCAAGACTGACAACCCGCCCAAGGTGGAGGAACTCAAGGCGAGCCCTCCGTGATACCCACTCTGAGTTTCTTCACGCTAACGTAATGGCTGATAGCCATACTACCTGGACCTCATTGACGAGTTCTTTCCCACCAAGGTCATCAAGTGGTGATCGCTCAGCACCCCTGGGCGACATGGATTGAATGAGGCATGACGTGCGTTGGATCTCAAGAAGTTCACGGCGAGGGAAGCGCTAGCATTGGGAACGAAGTGGTGATTTAGTTCATTTAGAGAGCGATTGCCTGGGCATTTTTTGACCGGCACACATCTGGTAGTAGTTTAATGTTTTTTGGAAGGCGGCTTTTGCATTGGTCTTGATTGACGATATCTTGCATAAACAAGAGATACTCTCGATTTGGCTTGCGAACTCTCGCAGACGCGCATTAATCATGCAAATGGCCTGGGCACTTGAATTGTTTGGACTGTGGCGGCTTGGGGAAAATGTTTTGGCTGAGAGCGATGGGTGCTGTCCCAAAGTGGGAGGAGGCTGGGATAGGCTGATCTTGACGACGGAATTCACAGAGGAAGAGTCGTGATGGACAGATCCGATGAAATTGTTGATGCTCTACTTGCTTACAACCTTCCATGGACACCCGAGGCAGTGGCGCGCGCGGTCTGGTTGGTCTGGCATCTCCCCCTGCGCTGTGGGAAAGCTTGGATCTGACACTGGGGGTATATATACCCTGCCAACTCGATGAGTATTCACCGACCCCCCTTGGGGGGATGTGCGAGAAAGCAGTTGACAATGGCTCAACGGTTGTTGGAAGCTGCCTATCGTACACCCCCCGGGTGGGGTCTTGGAGCCTCCGGGTTCGATCCCCCGGTGAGGCAAACCCGTTTCTGGGGGTGCATGTGCAACGGCGGATCAACCCCCCCAATGGAGCTCTTCCCGTACCCCACGAGGTCAGTATTTCATTCCCTCCTGCAGATTCTTTAGTTAACAGAAAGTAGATCGACAAACCAGCGTGTCCAAGCACCGAGACGGCAGCAAAAACTCCCGGTGGGTGTTTTTCGTAGCCACCAACCTACCAAGGGAGCTTGGTGGTGAGCTTTTTGAACTTTTTAACTTGAACGAAGTTAAAGCTCAATCTGGCTGCCATCTAGTCAGCGAATTCGTGGGTTATGCGCGCCATTTATCACCGCAACTTCCAGACAAAATCTCTAGGCAATATTATCTCTTCCCAAGGAATTAACATTAAATGGCGGCACTTTGCAAGATATGCTATCCCAGTGCCGCAGCCCACCGCACACTGTGAACTTGCGCGTCCCGTAATTGCTTTTTCCTTGATAATAAGTTGTATAATCTCTTTATACTTAAACCCTTCGCTTAAATTAGCTGTCCTTTAATTTTAAGCTAAAATGCCCCTTGGGTATAAGCTTTGTCGTTTTTTACTATAGTAGTAATTGCTTTAATTTAAGGACTAAATGAAGGTTAGCATTAAGTGTTAAATAAAGGCGAATAAGAAGCAGCAATGAAGAGTTTAAATGTATAATACTTATAGCGACGGCTAAGACGCTGCTACTAATAATTCCCAATCTTCCATCTTAGGGTGCAAAGCGCAAAATGATTGCAGGTCTCCAATGATTGGTCGGAGCTTGGCCCGAATTTCTGGGGGAGGCGGGAACCACCGCCGCCGCGCCATGACTTCATCGATCCCAACCACACTTGACAGGGATGTGTGCATCGGAGCTAGATGTCGTCAGCGCTTTCCATATGTTTGTTTTTCAGCTCGCGAAAGCAGTTTGTTCCCCTTCGTCGGCCAATTCTCTCCGGGGGAACAGCGAGCATCAAGAATCTTCGCGTCAGTTGGCACACTCATGACATCTTTGTACATTGCATTTTGCCGCGCCCAGGGGTCCGTTGAGACCGTTGTGTGCGACCCTGTCTTGACGCCGTGTCGCCCTCATTTCTCTTCGGCTGCATTGCTAGTGGACGGCTGTCTCTGTGTCACGCCGGAGCCGCACGTTGCTGGTGTCGTGTGATCAATCGCTCCCCGGAACGCTTCCTCCGACAGCCTCTCTGCGCCCGATCTCTAGGATCGTTTGTTCCCCACTGGCCTCAAAACCCCGCCGTCCCCTCTTCTTTCCTGCTACCCACCATTACCATGCCGCCGCGCAAACCTGAACTGCCGCCGCCCCCCACCGATGATGTTACCAGAGGAAAGGACGATGTTTCGGCCCGGACCCGACCCGAAGTTCACCTCCGCCGCTCTAATCGCCGCATCGCTCAGGACACCGACGAAGAGGACAGGACGCGCGACATACAAGGCAGGGTTTTAGGCTTGAGGCCAGACAACGAGATGCTGAACGAGGGAGCCGATCCGCCCACCAAGGAGCAAACCACCAAGGAGGGTGTGCAGATGGCTATTGAGGGTCTCGCCCGAATGGAGCGCCGCTTGATGAGAGCCACCAAGAGACAGAAACTCAAGGTACAGAACACCACTTATGTTGACCTGCCCGAGGCCGAAGAGGATGAACTCGGCTACCCAACACAGCAAACTACCGGCATACTCAAGGAAGAGCCTATCAAACAAAGCCAGCTGCGCAGCTCACGCAAAGAAACACGGGACTGTGCGAAAGCAGAGCAGGAAGAGTTGACCGGTGCCATCGACGAGTCAGAATCCGAGTACAAAGACAGCGCTGCCGCCGACGTTGATCAGGATCTACCTGATCTTCCCGACCGAGGCGCAGCTCGGCCGCCAGCGGTCAATAGCAGCTACCTACCACTTCCGTGGAAGGGTCGACTAGGATATGTCAGCTTCCCTGATGACGCAGCGTAGTCCATCTTTTTCTCTAATACGGCTTTTCACAGGCATGTCTCAACACCTACCTACGTTCTGCTAAAACCCCAGTCTTCAGCTCGCGCACTTGTCGCATCTCATCCATCATCGACCACCGCCACCCGCTACAGGATCCATCCATGCCGGAACACTCGACTAAGAATAGGCCCGACAAGTCCCAGCCGCCAGACACGACCCTCGGTGCCAAGTTCGTCCAGGGGCTCGGCTTAGCTAACGCGCGCGACATTGTGAAGATGCTACGCTGGAACGACATGTATGGCATAAGATTCTTCCGGCTCAGTTCTGAGATGTTCCCCTTTGCCAGCCACGAAGAACATGGATACAAACTTGCCCCGTTTGCTTCTGAGGTGCTTGCCGAAGCCGGGAGAGTGGCTGCCGAGTTGGGTCACCGTCTCACCACTCATCCCGGACAGGTCATTTTGCCTCGACCTTGTCATCCGGAACATAATGCTGACATGCCCTGCAGTTTACTCAATTAGCTTCGCCTCGCAAGCAAGTAATCGACGCATCGATTCGAGATCTGGAGTACCATGAAGAGATGCTCAGCTTGCTTCGCCTTCCCGAACAACAGAACCGCGACGCTGTCATGATTCTGCACATGGGAGGCACCTATGGCGACAAAGCGGCAACGCTTGATCGATTTCGAGAAAATTACCAGAAGCTTTCTCCCTCCATCAAAGCCCGCCTGGTTCTGGAGAATGATGATGTTGCCTGGAGTGTTCATGATTTACTCCCCATCTGCGAAGAGCTGAACATCCCTCTGGTACTTGACTACCACCATCACAACATTGTCTTCGACAGCAAGCAATGTAGGGAGGGGACTTTTGATATCAGTCAACCAGACATCATGGAGCGCATTGCAGCAACGTGGAGACGCAAACGCATCACGCAAAAGATGCACTACAGCGAACCATGCCCCAGCGCCGTGACACCACGCGACAGACGCAAGCACAGTCCACGAGTGAAGACACTACCTCCTTGCCCGCCTGACATGGATTTGATGATTGAGGCAAAGGACAAAGAGCAAGCTGTCTTCGAGCTCATGAGGATCTTCAAGCTACCGGGCTTTGAAAAGATCACTGACATGATACCCCATGAGCGACCCGACGAAAGCCGGCCAGCACCGAAGCTGATTAAGAAGAAGAGTGCCAAGGGGAATGGGAACGGGAAACGCAAGCGACCGGCCGATGAAGACGCAGAGAATGGTGGTAATGGGCAGACTGAAGAGATCGGAGCAGCGAAAGGGATCGAAGTCTCGGATGAAGACTTTGCGATGGGTGGTCCGGAGAATCGTGTTTATTGGCCGCCGGGGATGGAAGACTGGCTCAAGCCCATGAAGAGGGGTGGGGGAAAATCTAAGCCCGAGGATGACGATTAGATTGAATAACTCTCTGCTTATGCTGGTGTGGGGGCTGGAGTTTAGGTTAGGTGGATCTGCAGCCAGCAACATCTGTGCAAAAGAGCCGCCGTGGAACGAAACCCCGCTGTTCATGACTAGCCCCTCGTCGAAGATCTCCCGCTGTTTGGTACACGAGTATCTAGTGTTTGGTTTGAAGCCAACCGCGTTTGACGCCCAGGACGCCATCTCGGGTGATGGCTTTTGGGGCTGCGCTTGCGTCACGATGCCCAGCGCTGTTGCGATCCATAGAAATCTGCTCAAAATCCGGTTTCCGGGCATTCTTGATGCCTAAAGAACTTTGTTTGATATCTAATTGGAAGAGCAGACTGGGGGCGGAGCAATCGCTCCGCTCGTGCATCACCCTCGTGCCCCGCGTTACTGCCCGATGACGTCGTCCAGTTTTTGCAGACCCCCACTTGTGTACCCTTGTCATTGTCTACCCCTTTTCTGGGAGACAAAAGGCGGCGTGACGATTTCATCATTGTGACTTTTGTAAGGGCTTATTTGAGCATATGTCGTCGACATTTCGAAGGACATCTGTTGATTAAAGAGAAATTGGGGGTCATAACACAGCAAAGAAGCAAAATGGCAAAGTTTCAGCTGCGTCGGTGACATTATTTGACCGCAGCATCAGCATCCAGCAAGCATCGGTACATGCATCAGGCAATCACCAATCTGGTGCGAATCAACAAACGGCAAATCAGTCTGGTTCTTCTTGGCACGACGCCCTGCGAACTCCCGTCGCCCCATCGCCCCCATTGCTCACCAACAATGCTGATTCGCGATTGAATGGGGTTTTTCCTTAGCGATCTTGGGGGCTGTCTTACAGAACATCGTTGCGCGCACCACACTATCTCTGCAAGCACCACTCCACATCTCACACGCATACACCACACCACACCACACCATCCGCTAGGGGATCGGCTTGGACTGGACCATAGTGGGAAAGGCAGGACGGACGGTTAGGAAGAACGGGGCGAAAATACGAGGCAACGACAACAACTACCGCGCGTCAGGTACCTAGGTACGCTACCACATAACCTAGGCGTCAATTATTCCAACAATAGCTGACTAGTTGCCGAAGGTGCAGGTGTAAGATAAAGAAGGGTTTAAAGTTGGGGTCCATCAGAGACGGGATCCTCCGCACCCCCCTCACGCTACACTACGGGACAAGAGGTGTTGGAAAACATTATCTGGAGCAGAGCTGCTGTCGATCAGAGGTCAAAGTATCGATCGGGGCATCAGACTAGACTTGTGTTTTGGTGTCATACTGTGGATTCCTGTTACTCTGCTCTCGGTCTGCCCCGTAGACAGTTTTGGTGGGATCGAGATCGAGATCCAAGGTAGTGAGGTCTTGGCTTGGACCTTCACAAGTAAGGTATGTCCAGGGATACTTGGCCTCCATGTTAGGTGGGTTAAGATGCTGACGGTGGTTATTTACAGAAGAATTATTTTTGTCACAACACCATCAATCAACGTTTGAGGGTTTCCCTGACGAGTGGGTTTCTTCAACGAATTGTACGTTCCAACAACCGGGTCAAGCCCGATACGGTACAGCACAACATACCCGCGCCACATCCACCTTGCTGTCGATCAGACATTACTGTCGTCGTCACCCACATCACCATGTGCCGCACAAACATCTCTTACGCCTGTTCCACCACCCTCATCTCACAGTCCACCACATGCGCGTGTGACAGGGTTGTGGCATGTGGGAAGAGCACGCTGTACTGCGGCACCTGCAGCCACCCAAGATGCAAGGAGTTGAGGGGAGAGATTCAAGTCAGGGCATGATGGAGGATAGATTGTGGACTGTCTGTTCTTGGGACTGGCGTTTCGGCGTACTAAACATTGATGAATAGCTGTTGTATGGATACGGCTGTGGACTTTTACACAGGGGACAGAGGCTTGCCCTGGGTTTGCTGGGACCGTGGGTATGATGGTCGTTCATTGTAGTATGATATAGCATCGCGCTGGGCTTATGGTCTACGACTTACGGTTATTGAATGTACCTTATGGCGTTACGAGCATGATAAACAATGAAACTTGAAGTAGGACCCTGCTTTTCTAAACTACTACAACCCTTTGTTACAGCTTATCCCTGATTACATTAAGGCCATCCGCAACCTCCCGAAGGATTGTGTGGTTCTCTTCCATGAACGCTACCTTTATGTTGTAAAAAGGTGCTTCCTCCGCTCGACGCTGATATTCGCGTCGTTGGCGCCGATCCTCTCGTCGCCGTCGCTCATCCTCTGCGCGCCTCCGCCGGTCTTCGGCTCTCCGGCGTTCATCTTCCTCTTGTCGGCGCTCGTCTTCTTTCTGTCGTCGCGCGTCTTCTTGTTTTCGGCGCTCGCATTCTTGTTCCCACCGCTGGTCTTCTTGTCTGAGCCGCTCGGCGTTTCGAGCCTGGTCTTTGGAGAAGTTCTTGTGATAATTCAGAGCCTCGTTCACTCTGTCCAGAGTTTTTCTGCACTCTGTTTCCAGATTAATTTCTAGTCCGATCTCGGTATTTGTATTTGTATCTGTATCGACATTGTCGATACTTTCCTTCCCAATAATTTATCGAAACCTTTTTTTCAGGTGGTCTAAATGGTGGCCGGGAGTCTCTGTTGCTATTATTATCATCGTTAGTTATCTCGTTGTGAAATGGAAAAATGGAAATCGTAAAGACAAGAGAGAAAAAGGAAAGCTTACCATCCCGTTGTCTCTTGGAAGAAGGGGTAGCTGGGGTCTTTAAACTGCTACGAGCATGCGAGATCGGCTTCGGGCTAGCCTTCAAGATAAAGGCAGACCATCCCAGATCATTCCCATCCGAATAGTTATTGCCCAGCTCGGAGGCTTCAGCCTCCAAACGGCTATGAATCTCTAAAGCCAAGCTGGAACTAGGCCTACTCACTGCCTCCTCCTGGTTTGATGAATTAGTACCGAACTTGGCAGCTTTAGTCACCGAATCGCTTTGAAGAGTTACCGTTTCTATACTGGGGATTGGCTGGTCCCATGGCTCCTCATCTAATAAACCGTTGTCTGATTCTGCGATTTCAGGCACCGAATTACTTTGACGAGTTCCTATCTCTTTGCTGTTGCTATTGCTATTACTGGGACCGGGGCGGCCCAATGCCTGCTCGTCTGATAAATTATATCGTTAGCTTGCTGTCTCTTTATTAGGGCTATAGCAACCCAGGGGTTCCTTGTCCAAGGAGGTAGCATCATTACCCAACTGAGCCTTTTGGGAGCGTTTTATCTTTACGCCGGGATAGGGACGTCCCACTAGCTTTTCATCGGAAGAAGACCTCTCATTGCTAGAGTTACCTACATAGCAAGGCAGGTAAGCAAGGTATTATAACAAGGAGCTAAAATGAAATAAAGGTTGGAAGTTATACTTACCATCGTGCTCCCCGAAATCTGGGTAAGTATACTTTGGCTGCGGTGCGTTTGGCTGCTTATTCGCACTCCGTAGGAACATCTTCGCCATGGTGTATATATTGATCCCAAGGAGTTTGTGAAGAAGAGAGAGCTGAGGAACAGGAAGTCAGTTTGGTGTTCAAGGAGAGTAAACACACCAAGTCTGAGGAGGAGAAGCTAGCTAAGGAAATCAGCAACCCGCGCAGAAACAGGAAGGGCAAACACGGTTACTGTTTGTTTCTGCCTTGTTACCCTAACAAGCTTGCAACCTGGGGGGAGGCCCGCGGGCCGTTAAGGTGCCAGCGCAAAAACAAACTCCAAGAGCCGGGATTATTCCCACAACAATTCTCCCGTTTTACAAGCTTTATTGTGAAAATACCGCCTTGATTTACCTATTGAGTTGTTCTTGGTACTTTTCTACTGTGGAAAGGAATGGCCAAGTTGATGGTTTCCCTAGGTTGATCCTCAATTCGACCATGGGCTTTCCCTTGGCCCAGCAGGGTAACCTGACCGCTTAGACGGCTTCTAGCAAAATCTGCGCTGCTTCGCTTGGCTCTTGCGTATTTTCCTTCTGGCTTAACATTTACCCCGAAAGTACCTGTGCGACAAGATATCCCTTCCCTTGAAAAGGTGATTGATTGATGTTCCACACTGGCTTGCCATGGGTTGCCACAGCTGTGGTAGCCACTGTCAAGTTAGCTACCACAGTTGTCATAGTCTTAGCTGCCACAGCTGTTGCTATTATAGTCTTAGTAAGCTAGCTAGGAGCTGGTAAGGGGCTAGCATAACAGTGTTGGATTTTGGCAATATATAAGCAAGGTAACCCTTTCTTTTCGCCCGAGCCTTTGTATATATAGGTAAGGCTTAGCTGGATATAAAGTTAAGGAGATGGTTATTATAGTTTAAGTGTTTATTTCTCCCCGTTTTGCTTATATCTCTCTCTCCAAGCAATCTTGTTGTCACTAGTCGAAGTGTAACTTATCCTTTTGATCCAGCGCAAAATTTACCACATGGATAGCATAAAGCTACAGCTCCTTTTAAAGTCACATAGCACCTGCCAATGGAAGAGAGAGAGAAGTAATCTTACAATTCAGCCCCTGGCAAGATCATTCATAAGGCACCTTGGGGCATAGCAAGTATAAGAGCACTCGGAATGCACCCAAGGCCAATTCGCATGCTGATAACTATTCAGGGATAAAATATACACGCTAGCGCTTAAAGATAAATCCAAATCTAAGACTGTTACATCTTATTATCCGCACTAGACCATCCTCATCTCCAGTTGTGAATGCAACCTCCCGGCAAGTCGCAACTTGGCGTACCTCTCTCTCTTGGTCCAAACGCCTCTTTGACAACTCAACTTATTCCTCCTCTGCTAACTCAGCCTGCTCCAGGTCATTAGCAAGTTCGCGAAATCTCCCTTCGCGATGCTCCCTGGTTTGGTGGAAGAGATCGCCGAGCGGAGGGTGTGTGAGTATTCTTCACTGCCGCAACACTTGTCTGCCCGTCCATGTCTCGTCGGATAATCGTAGCTTGGCCTGATTCTGTCCTTGAGGCGGCGAGAGGTGCTGCTACATATACTGTTTGATCGTTAAAAGGGGTTGATTCAAGGAGGTAGTTTATGGTGTCGGCACGGGACTTAGCAGCAGCAGCAGAAGCATCAGTAGCAAGAGCTTCAGCATGGCGCGCTTTTTGTCTCTGCTCCATTTCATGTTGTCCCTGCTCCCTTGTCCACTCGTCTGGAACCGTGTGTTAGCAGCCATATATATGAGTTGATAGGTGCCCTGTGGACTTGAAGCGTTGACGTGCCAATGCGCGCTGCCAAAGACCTGGCTTGGGCAACCTCCTGCGTGGATCGTTGATGGCCGATAGGAAGCGTACGGTTGACCTCCCAAAAAGCATTAACGTCCCCAAGCAGGTGTTCTGGTACCTGTGGCTTGGAGTGAGCACATCCCGTGTGTGTGTGTGTGTGAAGAAACCAACTCAATGGTTCACAGACTTACAGGAACACAGTTACCACAGTCACGTCGTTGACGCCATGCGCAACTCCAGCAAACATGACAGTCCCTAGATAAGTGTGAGTGTGAGGTTAACTTGCGCGAGCAAACATGGTCCGACTAACTGACTGACTTACGGAAGGTCTTGGTTGTAACATTGAAAACCAGGTTGATGGATGCCCCCGTTAACACACCCAAGACAGGGAGTTTCTCGCGCCGAACCCTGCGTTATCATTTTTGTTCTTATATGCTTGACGGTCAATATCAAATGCGTTTGTCCTGCAAAATCTGGAGATTGGAAAATGGGAACCAAAGAAGCAGAATAAATAAGGCGGGAGATAACTTGGCTTTGGCCCCAGGAAGGATTGTCGTCACTTTGGGTTTGCTTGGGCGGCATTGCACTTTCTTGATTCCGAGGCGGGATAAGAGAGAGAGACACGGCAACCTAAGAAAATGGCAAGAAGACCCCGACCATGGGTCATGAATGCTCTGTTGCCGACTCGATGCGTGTGGTCAGTGCGAACGCAGATCGTGGCGCTGCATGTCGTGCAACTTTTTCATCTTTGGGAATTCCCGGGAGTACACCCAGAGAGTTCCATTCAACCCATAAAGGTTGATTGTGTTAATTATCGACTTCCAGATGTCCTGCTCCAGGGTCGCCGAGTTGATCTCGCTCGCCAAGCCCGGTCCCGTTTCCGAACCCCCTGCTTTCCCAATGTCTCGGGTCCCTCTGGCCTATCGCTGACGAGAGCGCTCTAGGCACCACCCACCCATGGTTCTCAGGCGTCCGTCTGGTAGTCCGCAACAAGGCGACTTGGTCGCCGAGGCGGTGATAAATAGCCCTGATGTCCGGTTCGTCTTCTCTTCTCTTCCCTTCCCTTTTCCCAATATCTGTCTGTCGACTTTGCTTCTGACCCGAATTTCCAACATGGACAAGAACCTTGTAATCTACTCCCTCGAGAACTCCATCCAAGAGTTCTTCAGCACTCAAACAACCGTCACCAAAGCGGAATGCGACGCCAAGGCGGCCTCTCTTGTTGGCGAGCCCGTGAATCCGGTGTCGGTTCAGGGCGAATGCAGCTACACTGTCACTGCCGGGCCAGACCAAGCCCAGACCGTGCAGTTTCGCAACGAAGAATCGGCTCTCAATCTAACCCATCTCGATCTTGCCAGACAGGCTCACCTGGGTTATGTCCCGAGGTACACCTACCATGGAAAGATGGGAGGAGGACAGCAACCGCTCTCCGTCTTCGTCATGGAGAAATGCATTGGGACCTGCTACATTGTGTCGATTGACAGGTCGTCGGATGGAAGAACAGATTTCGAGACCAGACAACTCCAAACGGTTCGCGATCTAGCGAGGTGATAAGAAAAGCCGCCTGTTTCCGCTGGGATTGATTGATCTTGATCACTGACCTGGGCCAGGTTCTTCGCAGGAGCATGGAACCATCCTCAACAAGTCACCTCGGATGTTGCCAGTAATTTGCGCCGTCAGTGGGAGGTCGATTTCGATCGTCTATCTAAGGAGTTACCAGAACGCTTCCAGAAGAATTTGAAGCGAGTTCGGGATCATCTCCCGCGTGTTTTTGACCTCCCGTTCGTTGTCACCCATGACGACCTCAACGAGTCGAATATCATGGTAGACGAGACAGGTAGAATCACTGGAATTGTCGACTGGGCTGAAGCCAAGATTCTGCCATTTGGCATTTCCCTGTGGGCGTTGGAAGGAATTCTCGGCTGGATGGACCGCGAGGGGTGGCACTACCACGATAATGCGGCGGGACTTCGGGCCGAGTTCTGGAGGGTGTTCGAGGCCGAGGTTTGTGGTGGCGGCATGGAGGAACAAACGAAGGAGAATATCCGCATGGCCAGGATGGTGGGCATGTTCCTTCGTCATGCTTTTAAGGGGGACGATGGCCCAAACGGAAGGGCGGTGGCTGATACGGATTTTGCGCTGCGGTATGCAAATCCGCTGTGCACTGGGGATATTTGAGCAGGACCCTGGAGTTGTGGAAGAAGACCTACCTAGGTGCCTACGTTACGATGACTGAAAAACGAAAAGCCTCAATCCAATGCCAACACCCACCAAGACATCTTGAAAAGAACGCTACCCTTGTCAGAGATAGCGAGTCAGCCAGATGCCGTCT
>Ga0247763_1000074_pt1 | contig 44846 bp, 33 predicted proteins | sample UWRJL141409B4_FD_179926 | JGI IMG/M metagenome (GOLD analysis project Ga0247763, IMG submission 179926) | Plant litter microbial communities from Arlington Agricultural Research Station in Wisconsin, United States - UWRJ-L141-409B-4 | ecosystem: Environmental > Terrestrial > Plant litter >... | reverse complement strand
CGTCAACGAGTACCACGTCGTCGCCGACCGCACGCGCCCGCTCGATCTCGAGGTGCACTCGGTGAAGGCCGTGGTCGGGCACGGCTCGAGCGCCAACCAGCGGCGCGACTTCCGCTCCTTCTACTCGTGTACCGATCGCACCGCGGGGGAGCCGGCGCCGGCGTATTACACGCTGCATCGGCGGCAGCGCACGCACTCGAGCCGCGAGCAGCGCGTCGGGCCGCGCTCGCGCTACGCCGGGAGCGAGGTGTTCGTCTCGCTCGTCGACGGGCGCGAGGGGCCCTACAACTCGGACTTGAAGCAGCTGGCGGTAAGCACCCTGTGCACCAACCGCGATCTGCCGCTCGCGCTCGCCGTGGGCGAGGGCGCCACCGATTTCCAGCTCGGCTCGGGCGCGCCGGTGGCCTCCGTGCGCTGCGTGGCGGGGCCGAGCGCGCCGCGACCGTCGTACGCCTGGGGGCAGACGGCGTGGCGGCTCATCAGCCACCTGTCGCTCAACTACCTGTCGATCACCAACTCGGGCGAACAGGGCGCCGCCTCGCTGCGCGAGCTGCTCCAGCTGTATGGCGACCTGGCAGACCCCAGCGTGTCGCGCCAGATCAACGGCATCAGCTCGATCGCGAGCACCCCGATCGTGCGACGCCTGCCGCTCGAGGGGCCCGCCACTTTCGGGCGCGGGCTGTCGCTCAACCTCACCTGCGACGAGATCGCGTTCGAGGGCACTGGCGTGTTCATCCTGGGCGCGGTGCTCGAGCGCTTCTTCGCCAAATACATCTCAATCAACTCGTTCACGGAGACGGTGCTCACCACCAAGCAGCGCGGTGAGGTGATGCGGTGGCCGGCGCGCATCGGCGGAAGGCCGCTCGCATGAACCCGCTGGCAGAGCTCGAGGCGGAGCCCTGGGCCTTCGATTTTCACACGGCGCTGCGACGGCTCGACTGCGCCTACCCGGATCGGCCCCAGTCGGGGTTCGCCGCGCGGCCCGCGGAAGAGCCCGTGCGCATCGGGCAAGATCCGTCGCTCACGTTCGCGCCGGCGCCGCTCCAGAGCTTCCGGCTGCCGACGGCAGAGCGCTCGGGCCGCCTGCGGGTCGCGTTCTTCGGCCTGTTCGGGCCACAGGGGCCGCTGCCGCTGCACCTCACCGAGCACGCGCGCGACCGCATGCGGGGGGTGGGCGATCGCACGTTCGCGGCGTTCGTGGACATGTTCCACCACCGCATGTACATGCTGTTTCATCGGTCGTGGGCCGCGAGCCAGCCGACGGTGGGGCAAGACCGGCCCGACTCGAACCCGTTCGCGCGCTACCTCGGGGCGCTGTGCGGGCTCGGCTCGCCCACCCTGCTCGGGCGCGATCCGATCCCCGATCACGCGAAGCTGCAGTTCGTGGGGCTGCTCATGCAGCCCGGGCGCAACGCCTCCGGCCTGCGATCGATGGTGCAAGCGTATTTCGGGCTGCCCTGCGCCATCGAGGAGTTCGCGGAAGACTGGCTGGAGCTGCCGCCGGAGAACCGCTGGCGCCTCGGCTACTCGGCAGACGTGAGCCAGCTCGGCAAGACGAGCATCATGGGCCGCAAGGTGTACCAGCGCGCGCACAAGTTCCGGCTGGTGCTGGGGCCGCTCGATCGTCCCGACTACGAGAGCCTGTTGCCGAACAAGGAGCGCTTGAAGACACTGGCGCACCTGGTTCGCAGCTACGTGGGAGACGAGCTGAAGTGGGACGTGAAGCTCGTGCTCAAGCCGCAACAGCGGCGGCAGCTCGCGCTCGGTAAAGGCAGCCGCATGGGTTACGACACCTGGCTCGGTTACAGAAACGAGGCTGGCGTTGGCACCGAAGAGCTGGACGTAGAACCGCCTCAGCTGAGTTAATTAGGGCTGGGCTGAGCCGTGCTCGAAAGGCACGGGCGGGCAGACCGAGGGATTACGATCAAATCATCAAGGAGTGACGGATGAGCGAGATTAGTCGCACCGCCCTGTTCGGAAAACTGGCGCCGGTAGCCTACAAGGGAATCGAGAGCGCCACCCTCTTCTGCAAGATGCGGGGTAACCCCTACGTCGAGCTGAGCCACTGGATGCACCAGCTGCTGCAGCAGTCGGACACCGACCTGCACCGCATCATCAAGCATTTTCAGCTCGACCCGGCGCACCTCGCGCGCGACCTCACCGCCGCGCTCGACCGGCTGCCGCGCGGCGCCTCCTCCGTCTCCGATCTGGCCGTGCAGGTCGCTGAATCTGTCGAGCGCGGGTGGGTGTACGGCAGCCTCATGTACGGGGCCACGAAGGTGCGCACGGGCCACCTCGTCGTCGGCTGGTTGAAGACGCCGTCGCTCCGCAACTACATCATCGGTGTCTCGTCTCAGTTCTCCAAGATCAAGCCCGACGATCTGACCGAGAACTTCGGAAAGATCACCGACGGCTCGCCGGAGGCTCAGGACGAGGCCGCGCAAGCGACGGCAGCCCCGGCGTCGGCGGATGGAACCCCCGCGCCCGCGGCGCTCGGCAAGCAAGAGGCGCTCAAGCGCTTCTCGATCGACCTGACCGAGCGCGCCCGCTCGGGCGAGATGGACCCGATCGTGGGCCGCGACGAAGAGATCCGTCAGCTCGTGCAGATCTTGATGCGGCGGCGCCAGAACAACCCGATCCTCGCGGGCGAGGCGGGCGTCGGCAAGACGGCGGTGGTCGAGGGCTTCGCCCAGCGGCTGGCCAAGGGTGACGTGCCGCCCGCGCTCCAGGGTGTCACGCTGCGGGCGCTCGACATCGGGCTGCTCTCGGCGGGCGCCAGCATGAAGGGCGAGTTCGAGCAGCGCCTGCGGCAGGTCATCGACGAAGTGCAGGCCTCGACCCAGCCCATCATCCTGTTCATCGACGAGGCCCACACGCTGGTCGGCGCGGGCGGCGCGGCGGGCACGGGTGACGCCGCCAACCTGCTCAAGCCGGCGCTCGCGCGCGGCAAGCTGCGCACGATCGCGGCCACCACCTGGGCCGAGTACAAGAAATACTTCGAGGCCGACCCTGCCCTCACCCGCCGCTTCCAGGTGGTGCAGGTGCAGGAGCCCGAGGTGCAGAAGGCGCTGCTCATGCTGCGCGGAACCGCCTCGGCGCTGGAGAAGCACCACCGCATCCAGGTGCTCGACGAGGCGCTCGACGCCGCCGTCAAGCTCGGCAAGCGCTTCATCCCCGATCGCCAGCTGCCCGACAAGGCCGTCAGCTTGCTCGACACCGCCTGCGCGCGCGTGGCCGTCAGCCAGCACGGCGTGCCGCCCGAGGTCGAGGACTGCCGGCGCCACATCGAGGCGCTCGAGACCGAGCTCGACATCATCAAGCGGGAGACGGCGGTCGGCATCGACCTGAAGAACCGCCTGCAAGAGACGACGGACGCGCTGACGGAAGAGCGCTCTCGCAAGGAGCGCCTCGAGGCGCGCTGGAAGAGCGAGAAGGCCCTGGTCGATCGCATCCTCGCCATCCGCGCCGAGCTGCGCCGCGCGGGCGCGCCGGCCGATCCCGCGACCGCTTCCGCAGGTCCCGCGGGGGTGAGCCCGGCGAGCGTGAAAGAGCCGCCGCGGCTCGACGCACCGACGCCCGAGCCCTTCGACAAGGACAAGCTGATGCGCGAGCAGACGGGCCTCACGGCAGAGCTCGCCCAGCTGCAGGGCGAAAGCCCCATGATCCTGCCCACCGTCGATCAGCAGGCGGTGGCGGCGGTCGTCTCCGACTGGACGGGCATCCCCACGGGGCGCATGGTCAAGGACGAGATCGAGACGGTGCTCGGCCTCGCCAAGCACCTCGGCAATCGCGTCATCGGCCAGGGGCACGCCCTGGAGATGCTGGCGGCGCGCGTGCAGACGGCGCGCGCGGGGCTCGAGAACCCCGACAAGCCGATCGGCGTGTTCATGCTCGCGGGCCCCTCCGGCGTCGGCAAGACGGAGACGGCGCTCACGCTGGCCGAGGCCCTGTACGGCGGCGATCAGAACCTCATCACCATCAACATGAGCGAGTTCCAGGAGGCGCACACCGTCTCGACGTTGAAGGGCGCGCCCCCCGGCTACGTCGGCTACGGCGAGGGCGGCGTGCTCACCGAGGCGGTGCGGCGGCGGCCGTACAGCGTGGTGCTGCTCGACGAGGTCGAGAAGGCGCACCCCGACGTGCACGAGATCTTCTTCCAGGTGTTCGACAAGGGCTTCATGGAAGATGGCGAGGGCACGCGCATCGACTTCAAGAACACCGTCATCTTGCTCACCTCCAACGTGGGCAGCGACACCATCATGCAGGCCTGCGCGCGCCCCGATCGCCCGGAGCCGGAGCAGATCCGCGACGCCATCCGCCCCGAGCTGCTCAAGGCCTTCCCGGCCGCGCTGCTCGGTCGCATGGTAGTGATCCCGTATTACCCGCTGAGCGACGAGATGCTCGGCAGCATCATCGAGCTGCAGCTGAACCGCATCACCAAGCGCGTCAAGGAGCGCTACCAGGTGCCGTTCCAGTACGACCCGTCCGTGGTTCAGCTCATCACCAAGCGCTGCACCGAGGTCGAGAGCGGCGGCCGCATGATCGACGCCGTGCTCACCAACACGCTCTTGCCCGAGATCAGCCGAGAGCTGCTCCTGCGCACGCTCGACGGGCGCCCGATCACCGTGGTGAAGGTGAGCGCGAAGGACAACTCGTTCACGTACGCATTCGACTGACTCACACCTGCTGGCCCGCACAGAACCAGGAAGCCATGTTGCCTTCGACCCCCGGAACCAAAGTCGTTGCCTTCACCGCGACCGCCCGGCCGTCGGAGGCGCTGGCCTTCTATCGCGACAAGCTCGGCCTGGCGTTGCTCGAAGACAGCCCCTTCGCGCTCGTGTTCGACGCCTTCGGGACGACGCTGCGCGTGCAGAAGACGGGCAGCGTCACCCCGCATCCTTACACGAGCCTCGGCTTCGACGTGCCCGACGTCGAAGCCGCCATACGCGGACTGCGCCGCGCGGGCGTCGAGATCCTGCGCTTCTCCCAGTTCGCGCTCGACGCGCACGGCATCTGGACGGCGCCGAGCGGCGCGCGGGTGTGCTGGTTCGCAGACCCGGACGGGAACGTGCTCTCGCTGTCGCAGCGCTGAGAGAGCTGAGTAGAGCTAGAAACGGGGCCGCTCAGGGGCGCGTCCAGAAGACGCTGCTCTCGAGCGTGAAGCCATCGGCGCCGAACGTGTCGGCGATGAAGACGAAGACGCCGCCGGTGCTGCGCACCAGGTTCCTGGGCGACATCACCTGGTTTAGATATTCGGTGGCATCGATCAGACCGAGCGTGCGCAGGTCGACGAGCACCAGAGCCAGGTGCTCGGTCGATTGGGGCTCGCGGAGCACCCAGACCACGCCCGCCGCGGTGTCGGGAAAAACGGCGCCAGTCGCGGGGAGATGCCCCAAGAGCAGCGGGAACTCTGGGTTCGTGACGCCGACGACCGCGCCGTCGGTGCCGAACAGCCGGGTGTCTTCGTAGACGATGTCTGTCGCGAAGCCGCCGATGAGGTTCGTGTGCTCCGTCTGCGTGAGGCCGTCGGCGCTGACGGCGATGCTGTACATGCCGAAGCCGGTGTGCAGGTTGTTGTAGCCGAGCAGGTAACCGTCGGGGCCGAGCGCGAGGCGTGACGCGCCCGTGTGGCTCGGCAAGCGCAGCGGACGAGGCACCCCGTCATCGAGCAGGACGACGCCGGCGAAGCTGGGGCTCAACGCGTCGTAGTGCAGGCTGACGGCGAGGCTCGAGGTGGTGCCGGGCAGCACCACCATCGGACCCGCGGCGTGCGGGTACGGCGGAAACTCGGTCGGCGGCAGCGGATACTCGGAGCCGACGACGGGCTCGAGCCCGCTCACGTCGACCTCGAGCACGCTCGACGTGTCGTGCAACCCGACCCAGAGCGTCGTGCCATCAGCGGAGATGGCGAGGCTCGTGGGGTTGCCCGCCACCCAAGTAGCGCCGACCACGCTGCCCGTGCTGGGCTCGAACGTGAGGATGCCGTTCGCAAAGTCGGGCGCGCTCGCCCCGACCGCGACGTAGACGCGGTCGCGACCCGGGTCGTTCGCGATGGCGGTGGCGCCGACGAACGCGCTCGGCAGCACGGGGCGATCGAAATCGGGGATGGCCGAGCCACCGCTCCCGCCGTTCGACGCCGAGCCCGCAGAGCCCGAACCACCGATGCCACCCGCGCCGCCCGAAGGGGCGACCCCGGCGCCGCCCATGCCGAACCCGCCCGAAGACCCTCCGCTGCCAGACCCGCCCCTGCCCGCGCCCCCCGCGCCCACGGCCGCGCTGCCCGCGACGCCCACGTCGGGCGGAGTGTAACAGCCCGACGACCGCGTGCACTCGCCGCTCGAGGAGGCCGGCGCCCCCCCTGGCCCGCTCGACGCACCGGCGCCGGGCGCGGCGAACGAGCTGGGCAAGCAGCTGCCTGCTTGGCAGCGGCCGCCGTCTTCGCACTCGTCGCTCGAGACGCAGGCTCGATCGTCGATGGCGGCGCGCCCGCCGCAGGCCAGGCCCGCGACGATGCCCGCGGCGAACAGCAGGACGTTAGCCGAGCCGAGCCCCCACGTGCGCATGGCAACAGGGTAGACTCACCCGCCCATCACGACAAGCCGCTGCAGGTGTTTCATGCCGGAACGGTCATGCCGGCGCTGGTAGATCCGAGCCACTGCCATCAAAGGAACGCCATCAAAGGAACGCCATCCGCGGAAAGGCGTCGAGGAGCGCCATCCGAAGCACGGCCATCGGATCACGGCCGCCATGCCACGGCTGGAGCCCATGGGTGTCACCTCCTTCGCAGAGCCGTCAAAGCTCGTCCGACGCGACGAGCCAGACCTCTGCCGCGATGGTCGGCGCGCGGCGCCGGCGAGGGAGGTCCTCCCCTCATAGACGGCGAGGCACCGCCTGGGCCGCACCCAGCCGCGACGTTGCCCGCTCTCGTTTGCCCTCGATGGCAGACGACGCACGAGTGAAGTGTCGCAACGCTTTTGATGCCAGGCCCCCCGCAGATCCCCGGCTCCGAGCGGCACCGCCCGGCGTCCGGGCGCTCCAGCGGCGTACAGATGTCCGTCGCGCGGACATCTGTCCGCCTGTGGTGCTCGTGACCGGTTCGGTGTAATGACCTGCACGGAGGCCGCCGCACCCCGCTCGTGTCAGCGGCTACGGCGTCGATGCGGCACATGTCCTGCTAAGCGACGCCGCAGCCCGACCTTCGTCGGCGAACTCAAATTAGGCAGAACGAATCGCCCTGTGCCGGGCACACACGGGACGGCAAACTCGCGCGGCCCCGCTCTCGGGTGCGGCCGCGCGTGCACGAGGAGACATCCATGCAGGAAGCGAACGCGATGGGAGCGCTCAACGCTCGTGGTATGAGGCTCGATGCTTCGAGGTTCGATGGGGTGATCGTCGATGAGAGGCGGCGGGGAAGGCGGCGCCTCGCTCTCGGCAAGAGCACGAGCGCCTGGGTCCTGACGCTGCTGGCCACGGCCTGCGGCTCGGCGGAGAGCGACGGGCCGAGCTTGCTGGTAGATCAGGGGCTGACGATCGATGGCGGACAGGCGGAGCGGAGGCCGTCGGCGAGCGCCTATACGTTGTTCGAGGCCGACCCGGTGCGGCCGATCGCGGTGCTGGAGCGAAGCAGCCTGGTGGCGGTGACGAACACCAACGATGGATACCTCGAGATCCTGCGCCCGACGCAGCGATCGGCGGAGCCATGCGGTGCGGCGCAGGTGGGGCTCTCGCCAGTCGCGGTGGCCGTGGTCGACGAGGGGGAGTCGAGCGCCGAGCTGTGGGTGGTGAACCATCTGTCAGACAGCGTCAGCGTCGTCACCGTGGACATAGCCAGCTGCCGCGCCGAGGTCACGCGCACGCTGCCGGTGGGTGACGAGCCGCGTGACATCGTAGTGGCGCGCGACTCGGCGGGCCGATCGCGCGTGTTCGTGGCGACGGCGCACCGTGGCCAGCATCATCCGCTGGAGAGCGCGCGGCTCGGGACGGACCTCGTCCATCCGCCGAGCCAGAAGGCGGCGCCGGGCCTCGCCGATGTGCTGGTGTTTGACCCGGGGTCGCCCGAAGCGGCTCCAGCGGTGGTGAACCTGTTCGCAGATCGGCCGCGGGCGCTCGCGGTGGCGGATGGCGTGGTGTATGCGGCGAGCTATCTGAGCGGCAACCAGACGACGGTGATCCCGGCCCAGACGACGGCGGAGCGCGGTATCGAGAGCCTGAACCGGGTGCTCGCGCGCGACGAGGCAGGTCAGCTGATCGAGCGCGACGGCGAGCTCGCGCTCGCGCCGGAAGCGGGGAGCATCGCGATCGAGGGAGGCCTGCCTGCGGTCGCGGGCCAGGGCCGCTGCTTCTCGGATCCGCGCGATGACGCCGGCACCATCGCCGTGCAGCGGCTGTGCGTGCAGACCGACGCGCAGAACCACCCGGAGCGGGTGTTCGTACAGGCGGAAGGGGTGGTGCACCCGAGCTGCCAGTGCACGAGCGGCGATGGTACGCTGCAGCCGGGCACGAGCGTGATCGTGAAGTTCTTCGGCAGCCCGTCGGCTTGCGGCGAGGCGTTCACGACCTTCCCGGATGGCACGCAGGGCTGCTGGCTCGATCGCGATCCGGCTAGCCCGCGCACCTCCGCCGGGGCCGCCGACCGCAGGCCGGCGCCGATGGCGTGGAACGACCAGGTGAAGTTCTCGCTGCCCGATCGCGACGTGTTCGCCATCCGGGTGGACGATCTCGCGGTGACAGAGAGCTTCTCGGGCGTGGGCACGGTGCTGTTTGGCCTGGCAGTACAGCCCGGCACGGGCAAGGTGTTCGTCACCAACACCGACGCCAACAACCTGACGCGCTTCGAGGGGCACGGCGAGAGCGCGAGCTCGACGCTGATCGGGCACCTGCACGAGAGCCGCATCACCGTGCTCGACCCGGCCGCGACTGACGGTGCGCCGGGGGTGCAGCCCGTGCACCTGAACACGCACATCGACTACAGCCAGTGCTGCGAGAAGGACGAACAAGAGAACGCCAAGAGCTTCGCGTTCCCGACGGCGGGGGTGTTCTCGGCAGACGGCAGCCGCTTCTTCTTCAGCGCGCTCGGCTCCGACAAGGTCGGCAGCGTGAGCGCCGCAGCCATCTCTGCCGGCTTCGATCAAGACACGGCACGTGAGCAGGACGAGCTGCGCGACATCTTCCTGAACGACGACGTGGCTGCCCCCTCGGGGCCGGTCGGGCTCGCGCTCGATGCGCGCCGCGAGCGGCTGTACGTGAAGACGCACTTCGACAACCAGCTGGTCGTCATCGACACCGAAGACGAGAGCATCACGGGCCGTGTCGCGCTGAACGACCCGGAGCCGGTGACTGTCTCGCGCGGGCGCTCGGTGCTGTACAATGCGCGGCTGACGTCGTCGCATGGCGACTCGGCATGCGCGAGCTGCCACGTCTTCGGCGACTTCGACCAGCTCGCGTGGGACCTGGGCGATCCCGACGGGGAGACGGTGACGAACCCGGGCACGTTCACGATCCCGAACTTCGTCGACGCCAACTTCCGAAGCAACAAGGGGCCGATGACGACACAGACCCTGCGCGGCATGGCCAACCACGGCGCCCTGCACTGGCGCGGCGATCGCACGCGACGCTTCCAGGACGAGCCCGGCCGGCAACCGGACTTTGGATCGCTCGACGAGTTCAACTCGTTCACCGAGTTTGACGTGGCGATCCAGGGTCTGAACGGCAACGACGTGGCGCTGGAGCCGGAGGTATTCGAAGACTTCGCACGTTTCGCTCTGCAGCTGACGTTGCCTCCGAACCCGGTCCGTCACCTCGACGACACGCTCACGGCCGATCAGCTCGAGGCGCGCGCTCTCTACTTCGGTTGCACCAGCATGACGGACGAGCAATTCGACGCCCGCACTTGCACAGGGGTCGATGGGACCTCGGTCGAGATCGAGCGGGCGACGGCGAGCTGCGCGTGTGTGGGCAACCCGTTCGTCGCCCAGCTGCGCGCGATCCCCGACGTGCTGGGGTTCGCGGCGCCCTTCGCGACGCTGCTCGCCGATGTCGAACGGCGCAGCCTCCTCGAGGCGCTCGCCGCCGACACGAGCGAGCTGCCCGAGGCGCGGCGCGACGAGGTCGCGCAGGCCGCGGCCCGATTCTCTGCGGGCAACACGGCGTGGCTCGCTGCCGAGCTTCAGTCAGACGCGAGCGGGCTGCTCTCCGAGAGTCTGGAAGGGGCGCTCGGCGAGGCGAGCCAGGGCCTGCTGACGGTGCTCGACGCCTCGAACGCGAACCAGACAACGACCGCCGACAGCATCGCCGCTCTGGTGTTCGACACGATCCCCGCCGACGCCACCCCGCCCGGCGTCTCGCGTGACCGCGACGGTTTGTTCCAAACCTTCGCGGTGATCGCCCAGGTAGCATCGCTCAGCGCATTCGCGCGCAGCGACGAGCAGAACCGGGGGACCCCCGCCTTCTTTAACCTGCTCACGGATTGCGACCTCACCGAGCCGGCGGATTGCAACCTGCGGGTGACCGACACCTTCCTCACCTGCAACGGCTGCCACACGCTCGATCCGAAGGGCAACGCGGAGTTTGGCGTCGAGCGGCCTGGCTTCTTCGGCACCAGCGGAGAGTACTCGTTCGAGTCAGAGAGCCAGGTGCTCAAGGTTCCCCACCTGCGCAACCTCTACCAGAAGACAGGCATGTTCGGCACGCCGGCGGATCCGTTCTTCCTGACGGAGTCAGTGCTCGGCGCGCGCCTCGGCGGCTTTGTCGCTGACGATACGCAGTACACGGGCGAGCAGGTGCGAGGCTTCGGCTTCGAGCGCGACGGCGCGGCGGATACCACGCACCGCTTCTTCGGCGCCAACGTGTTCGTGCGCGGCGAGGGCAATGAGCAGGCGTTCGATGCCGTCTTCCCGCGCGACAGCGAGCGAGCCGCCTGCGTGGGCGTGTTTCGACAGGCGCCGACCAGCGCCCTCGAGGCAGCCCCCGAGGCGGTGCGCCCGGTGCTCGGGCTCTGCGTCGAGACGGGGCCCCTGCCCGAGGCGTGCTTCGTGGAGCCGGGCTCCGACGAGTGCCTGGAGGCGCTCGCGGCGGCGGGCGAGGCGCTGGGCATGCCCGAGCTGCCCGCCACCTTCGCCGAGGCGGTGCTGCCGTTCTGCTTCCAGCTCGGCTCGATGCTGGAGGCTGGCTCGGAGAGCGGCGTGTGTTACCCGAGCGGGCTGCGCGAGCGCGCCAAGATGGAAAGCTTCGTGCTCGCGTTCGACTCGAACTTGAAGCCCATGGTAGGCCAGCAGGTGACCACGAGCGCCGATCGGGTCGATGATCCGAGCCTGGTGGCGTTGCTCGGCGCTGCCGCGCAGCGCGACTGCGACCTCTCGCTGCGGCAGGACGGCCGCGGCTTCGTGGTAGATCGCCCGAACGCGCAGGCGCCCGGCGCGAGCGGCCTGCGCGAGCGCGACGGCAGGCGGCGGCAGCTTCGCGACCTGTCGGTCGACGCGGGCCCCGTCACCTTCACTTGCCACCCTCCGCGCCCCGATCAAGCAGAGGCGCGGCGCGCGGCCTTCGAGCGGAACCGGAGGCAGCGCTGACGGCACAGAGCGGCCGCTGAGGCCCGCGGCCGCCCCACCCCGAAGACCAGCGGGGTGGGGCGACCCTTCTTTGTTGGGCGCGTCGCGGGGAGGGGCGCGCGACTCTTTTCGGGGGACGAATCAGAAGTGATTCGGGGGGACGAATCAGAGATGATTCACGGGCAGCTGCCGGTGCCGCTGGCGCCCACGGCCGCCAGCGCAGTGCCGTTGGGGAGCGGCAAGGCGGGGCCGTCGAAAGGCGCGCGGCGCTTCTCGACGCGGCAGTCGGTGAGCGCGTTCGTCATGAAGTCGACGATGCTGTCGCGGTCGCCACCGCTGGTGTTCAGATCGTCCATCTGGCTGGAGAATGACCCGGCGTTCTCGAAGAACCCGCCGTCGTGATAAAACTCGAAGACCTCCGCGAGGGTGGCGACGCCGCCGTTGTGGAAGTAGGGGGGGTTGAGCTTCACGTTGCGCAGGCTGGGGGTCTTGAAGGCGCCGCGGTCGAAGCTGGAGTTGCTGACAGACCATTTGACGCCGGCGGGGCCGGTGGCGCCGCGGCCGAGATCTTCCGCGGTCGGGCGCACGCCGATGTTGTGGAAGCCCTGGTCGCCCCCGTCGACGTTGACGAGGCCGTTGGCGGCGGCGTAGCCGATGGTGGCGTCCGACAGCTCGGAGCCGGCGTGGCACGAGAAGCACGAGCGATCTTCGGGGCCGCCGCCGTCACCCTTGAAGGCCTCCCAGCCTTCCTTCTGGCGCGCGGTCATCGCGTTGTTGTTGCCGGCGAGGAACTTGTCGAACGGGGTCTGGTCGGGGATGAGCGTGGCCTCGTAGGCTTGCACGGCCTGGCCCCACCAGCGCGAGAACTGCGCCTGGGCGTTGGCCCCGTTGGTGGCGCCGAAGGCCGCGGTGATCATTGCCTGGTAGGTGGTGTTGATGCCGCTGGCGGGCGAGTTCGAGAGCGAGCCGAGCACGCTGTCGGTCGGCGACACCAGCTGCTTGCCGAGCGGCGTGCGCGCGAGCATCTTGGCGGCGAGGCTGCCCGCGCCGTTGAACGCGCGCCCGAGGCACGACATCTCCACCTCGTTGTTGGGCGGGCCCACGCTCTGAGCGGCGAGGCTCGCGTTCTGGATGTTCACGAAGCTGCCCTCGGTGTTGTTGCCCGTGTTGCCGAAGGGGTTCTTGCCGTTGAAGCGATTGTTGGCGCGCCCGTCCCAGAAGTTGTCGCGGAAGAACACCGCGCCGATCACGCTGGGAGAGTTGCGGCCCGTCACCCGCCGGTTGGCGAAGAACGGCGCTGTCTGGTCGGGCGTGCATTGATCGGCGGCGTTGGCCGCGTTGGGGTCGATCGCGGTAAAGATTGCGCCCACCACGCCTTGAGAGCCGACGATGTCGTCGGTGTTCTCGCCGACGGTCCTGCCGTTCCAGGTCTGCCCGGGGCCGGTCACCCCGCCGCTCTGGAACACGCCGTTGGGACCCGGGTTGATGGTGTTGATGCGACGATTGTCGGCGCCCGCGATGAAGTGGCAGCTGGCGCACGCCGTCTGCCCGTCACCGCCGACCTGGATATCCCAGAACAGCGCCTTGCCCAGGCGAATCGCCGCCGCTTGATCGACGATGTCACCGCCGATGGGCTGCGGAACGGGCACCTGTGACAGAGGCGGCGGATCACCCGCCGCCGCGAGGCGCACCGTGCCCAGCTCGACACCGCCGGGTTCATCCACGTCGTATCCTGCGTCTGCCGCGCAGCCTTGTTGCAGCGCAGCGCACACACCGAGCGTGACGCTCAACGTGCTGCAGGCGCGCCGCAGCCAATCCATCCATTTCCTCTGGTTCATGACGGTTCCTCGTTGCACGTCCCGGCGCTCGAGCGACCTGCTCCCGAATCTCTGGCCAGCGCACGCACCCTCCCCGAGCGGCGCGGCGCACACGTAGAGTGGACACCGGCGGCGCGGAGCTCATGCACACGCTAGCCTCCCGCGCGCAGAGCATACGAATACCCGACGCGATGGCGTGGACAGGCGGACCCGTGCAGCCCGCCAGTTCGCTGGCTGGGCTGCTGCGGTGCCGCCGAACGCTCGACGCCTGTACCGGCGACGTCACCCGCAGCGATTTTGTTGCGGCCGAAGCTCACCGGTACTTTGCTTGCCAGCGATGTCGCTGGCGCGCTGACATCGAACGATGATGGCGCTCTCGACTCCGGAACCCCTCTGTTGGCTATTATCTCAGCGGTTGGTTACCTGAGCCCCGCCTACTCGCTCGGCGCTCAGCGTCCACGGAGTGTTAAGTAATGTACACCGATCGTGTTGCTCCGTCAAACACCACAGCTGCGTTCTGCATCACTTACTCGATGCTCAGCATGATGTGATGCGCCTAACGACGCTAAGTCATTGAATTGCGCCTGTCGCACCCGGTGAATCACCGCCAAGCGCTCTGCTGGTTCATCAAGTCTGTTCATCAAAGCTGTTCATCGACTCCGGTTCATCGACTCCGGTTCATCAACCCGGGCTCATCAGCGTCGAGTCTTTGATGGGGGCTTCGACGAGTGGCGCCGCCGAAGCAGCAAGCGCGACCTCGCCGCGCGAACGCGCTGCGCACCGGCGTGCGCTCGCTCACTCGCCAATGCGAATCAGTCGCGATGCGCGAAGCCGATGTTTGCTAGCTCCACGCAGCTGCAGGATTTATATCAGCGCGGATCTGCTCTCTCCGCTGGGCGTTGCGCACGTCACTGGAACGCGACGCCAAGCGACATCTCGCGCGTCTCGCGAGGCTTTGACGCCCCCCCGTTGCACGCTCCCGTCACATCGTGGCTGTGACAGCGCGCTGCGCCGCGTCGCTGTTACCGCGGCTGCAGGGCTGCGTTCAGGATCGCAACCGGCAGTTTGCGATCGAGCGACGCGAGGACGACGCCTCGCCAGCAGCTGTCCACCTGCGGCGTGAGGGGAGCACGCCGCGAGGCGCCGATGTCGGAGTGTATGCGCGAGTCACCTCGCGCGTCAGACGGCCCTCGACGCCGACGCTGCGGGCTCAGACGCGGATGACGACCTTGCCGAAGTGCGCGCCGCTCTCGAGGTAGCGATAGGCGTCACTCACGGCGTCGAACGGAAAGACGCGATCGACGACGGGCGTGAACGGCGATTGCTCGATGCTCCGCGCGAGCCGATCGAGGTGGTTGGCGCTGCCGACGAAGACCTGGTCGACGCGGATCGCTCGAGCGTTCTTCTCGGCGGCCTCGCGGCTCGCCATCGATCCGCTCAGCTGCCCCGCGAGCACGACGCGACCGCCCTCTCGCAGCGCGTTCAGCGACTGCTCGAGCGTGCCTGCGCCGCCCACCTCGATGAGGTGATCGACGCCGCGCCCGCCGGTGAACTCGCGGGCGATCAGGTCCCAGCGCGGGGTGTCGCGATAGTTGATCGTGTGGTCGGCGCCGAGGCGCTTGCCGCGCGCGAGCTTTTCGTCACTGCTCGAGGTGAGGATGACCGTGGCCCCGGCTCGCTTCGCGAGCTGCAGAGCGAACACGCTGACGCCGCCGGTGCCCTGGGCGAGCAACGTCTGGCCTGCGCCGACGGTGTCGAGCTCGTGCAGCGCCACCCAGGCGGTGACCCCCGAGCAAGGCAACGTGCACGCGGCTTCGTACTCTAGGTTCGCGGGCACCTTCACCAGGCCCGCCTCGTTGACCACGATATAGTCCGAGAGCACGCCATCGATGGAACCGCCCAGCGCGGAGGAGGCGGCGGCCTCGAACACGAAGGGCCCATCGAGCCAGCCCTGGAAGAACGCCGCCATCACGCGGTCGCCGCGCGAGAAGCGCGACGCCTCCGGCCCGAGCTCGACCACCTCGCCTGCCGCATCCGAGCCGGGCACCAGCGTCCCACTCGCAGCGGGCCCGCGCGGATAGGTGCCATCGGCCACCAGCAGGTCACGGTAGTTGAGGCTCACGGCATGCACGCGCACGAGCGCCTGCCGCGGCCCTGGCTTGGGCACCGGGCGCTCTACCTGTACCAGCGCACCGATGCCGTCCCCACGCAGCTCGTATGTTCGCATGGAGGGAAGAGTACCAGCGCGCAGGGAGTCGCGCTGCAGGCGTGTGACTTCGACTCGAGTGCGCCGTTTTCACGACAAGTCGGCAGAGAGGGGCCGAGGGGCCAAGGATCCGAGGGGCCAAGGGATGCGGAGGTCCGTCGACCGCGTTGCATCCTGGGTGAGGCGGAGGGCTGCTACCCGCCGTTGACCCACCCACTCTGCTTCGAACGTTCGTTGCATCATCGGCGACGCATGGTCGCTGCATGGCCCCCCTCACATCGCCGAACGTCTCCAGTGAGAAGGCCCCACAACCCAACCCCTCGCCACGCCCAGCGCCCCAGCCCACGACACGACGCCGCAGACCTGGAGAGATCTCTGCAACCCTTGGGCCCTTGGATCCTCGGACCCTTCTTCCGGATTCCCTCCGACGCCCGAACACCCTAAAATCTCCGGATGGACCGCACACCCGAACCCGACCTCATGCTCGAACCCGACCAGGTGCGCGCCTACGCCGAAGGCGACTTCGAGCAGCCGCACCGGCGCTTCGTCGAGCTCCTGGGCGAGCGGCTGCCGGGGCTCGGGCGGGCTGGACATGCCGTCGATATCGGCTGCGGCCCGGGCGACATTGCTTGCCGGCTGGCTCGCGCGCTGCCGGGCTGGAAGGTCGACGGGCTCGATGGCTCGGCGCCGATGCTGGCGTTCGCGCGCGAGGCAGCGGGGCGGGCTGGCGTCGACGACCGGATCGGCTTCCACGAGTGCTACCTGCCCGAGGGCGCCGCGCCGCGGGCGCACTACGACCTCTTGGTCTCGAACAGCCTGTTGCACCACCTCGCCGATCCGCTCGCGCTCTGGCAGTCGATACGGCGCTGGGCGCACCCGGCGAGCGCGGTGTTCGTGATGGATCTGCTGCGTCCGGCCTCGGCGCGCGAGGCAGAGCGCCTCGTCGACGAATACTCGGCGGGCGAGCCCGAGGTGTTGCGCCGCGATTTCTACAACTCGCTGCTCGCCGCCTACCGCCCGGAGGAGGTGCAGGAACAGCTCGCGCGCGCCGGGATCGACGGGCTCGACGTCGAGGTCGTCTCCGATCGCCACTGGCTGGTCGCGACCCGCCAATCTCGCATCACCCCTGAGGGGTCGAGGTCGCGATCCACGCCCCGGATCGGAGCGTGAGAATCACCGCGTGCAACACGCGCGCCTCGGGAAACTGACCGGATCTCTGGCCCGTCGACGCGCAGGCGAGACCTCGAAATCAGGTTCGAAATATGCGACGCGCCGGCTGCAACATCTGGCTGCATTGTGGCGAGCGGCGCTGCGTGGTCCCATCACAGCATGGGAGGACTGGCAGCTCGGCAGCAGCGAGCGCCGGCGAGCGAGCGAGTGGCGCACGCCCGCGGCCTGCGCCTGGGGGACGCGGAGCGCGCCTACGGCGTGCCGCAGCGCCACGAGGACTACTCGCCGGTGGAACACGACACCTGGCGCCGCCTGCTCGCGCGCAGCGAGGCGCTCGTGAACCGCTACGAGGCTCGGCTACACCCGGACTACGTCGAAGGCTTTCGACGCCTGGTGCTGCCGTGGACGAGCATCCCGCGCCTCGGAGAGATCGACGCGGCGCTCGCGCAGCACGGCTGGCGGACGCTGTGCGTGAACGGGTACCTGCCGCCCGAGGTCTACTCCGGGCTGCTCGCGCAGGGCATCTTCCCGATCGCGCGCGAGCTCCGCGCGCCCGCGCACCTCGAGTTCTCGCCCACGCCCGACCTCGCGCACGACATGCTGGGGCACATCCCGATGCTGGTGTCGGCGCCGCATTGCCACTTCGTGCGCCGGATCTCGCGCGCGACGGCGTCGGTCTGCCCCAACGCGCTCGACCAGGAGCTGTATCGAGCGCACCGCGCGCTGGGCGCCGCGCGCTGTGGCTCGCCTCGGCGCCGGCGGGCATTGCTGGCAGCGGAGGCGCGCGTGCAGGCCGCCCAGGCGGCGCTGGCGAAGGCCCCCTCGCCGCTCGCCCAGCTCGACCGCCTGTACCTCTGGAGCATCGAGTTCGGGCTGATGGGTACGCCGGACGACTATGTCGTCTACGGCGCGGGTCTGCTGTCGTCGCCCGCCGAGGCCGAGGCGCTGTTCACGAGCGGCGCGCCGGTCTTCGATTTTTCGAGCGCGGCGAGCGCGCGGAGCATCAACTTCTCCGACTATCAGTCGAGCTACCTCGTCGCGCGCGACCACGCGCAGCTCGACGACGTGCTGAACCGGGTCGAGTCGTCCTGGTCGGAGCCGTCGCCGTAGCCCATGGCTCCCGGCTGAGCGTCAGAGGCTCGGCGTCTCGGCAGCTGAGCGACTCGGCAGCTCAGCGACTCGGTGGGTGCCGGCGCAGCATGCGCTGCAGCGACTGGCGATAGATGCCGAGCTGGCGCGCGGCCTCCGACACGTTTCCGTCGCAAGAGCCCAGAACCGCCTGGATGTACTCCCACTGGATGCGCTCGAGGCTGGGGAGGCGCAGCGTCACGCCGCGCTCAGTCGGCGCCGTGAGCAGGGCCGCGAGCTCCTCGGCGCTGGCCGGCTTCATGAGCACGTGGTCGGCGCGGCGCGCGGCGAGGCACTTCATCGCGAGGAACACCGAGCCGGCGCTCGCGAGCAGCGCCACGCGCTCCGCTCGGCCCGGCGCCTCGGCGAAGGCGAGCGCCACGTCACTCGCGCCCTCGGCGTCGAGGTCGAGCACCAGGCAGACCGGCTGCATCTGCTCGACGCAGGTGGCGATGTCGCTTGCCCGAGCCACCGACGCGACCTCCACCTCGCGCGACTCGAGCGCGCGCGCCAGGCCCGGCTCGAGGCCGCAGCACGCAAACAGCGCCTTGCTGGGCGCTGCGGCGGGAGCGCTCAGCGGCCGAGCCGGACGGACCCCGATCATGCTCCGATAGGCCGCGCGGCGCTCACCGCCGCGAGCACATCGTCCAGGAACCCCCACATGGCTGCCCAGAGCGTGCGTGCCCCTTGCCAGGCCGCCGTCAGCGGCGGCCCCTGCTCGGGCACCAGGACGGCGAGCTCGTACGAGTCTGCCGCGTGGTCGACCTCGAGCACCTCGTGCAGCTCGAGCCACGCGAGCGCCTCGCGCGGCACGAGCGACTGGCGGCGGATCTGATCACCGAGGCAGCGGTCCATCTTCTTGGCGAAGATCTCGGCGACCATCAACCCGCCGACGGCCTCGTAGGCCGTGCCCTTGTCGAACACCTCGCTGGAGCGCGCGGCGAGCCGCTCGCCCGCCTCGAGCTCGCGCTGCGCCGGATCTCGCGGGCTCCAGGGCTCGAGGCCCGCCACGAAGCGCTCGAGCAGCGTTCGATGGATGCGCTCGGGCTTGCCGTTGCCGAGCTCGTCATCGAGCTGCTTGGCGAGCAGCGACGACACCCGGTAGTCGGGCATGCGCGCGATCGCCAGCGCCAGCCAGCGCACGAAATTCGGCGAGATGCCCGCGTTCGTGTTGGCGACGAGGATCCAGAGCGCCTGCAGATCGACCGGGTTCCTCGCGAGCCGCTCGAACAGCGGGTGCGCCGAGACGTCGATGGCCTCGTATTCGTCGACGATCGCCGTCGCAGCTTCGAGCCGGCGGCCATTGAACCTGGGGGACAGTCCATTCACCATGTCATACTCCTCGATCGAGATAGCTCGCTACCATCGCGCGAAACGCTCGCTTCTCCACCGGCTTGCTCATGTAGCCGTCGACGCCCGCCGCGCGGGCCTTCTCTTCGTCTCCCTTCATCGCCGACGCGGTGACGGCGACGATGGGCACGCCCTTCATCTTCGGGTCGGCCTTGAGCTGTCGCGTCAGCGTCAGCCCGTCGACGTCGGGCAGCTGCAGATCCATGATGATCAGATCCGGCACGAGGTGGCTGAGGACGTCGAGGGCCTGCTCTGCGCTCGCAGCCGTGGTGACGGCATAGCCCGGCAGCGCGAGCAGGTAGGTGAACAGCTTGAGGTTCGACGGGTTGTCGTCGACCACCAGGATGGATTGGCTCATGCCACCTCACTCGCCGATCCGCCCGAGGTGCCCTTGATCATCCCCCGGATCTCGTCGAGGAAGGTGCTCGGGCGCCAGTTGTTCTTCTCGACGATGCCCTGCGCCAGGCGGCGGAGCTTGCGGTGATCTTCCGACGAGAGGTCTTTCATGGTCCAGATGATGACGGGCACGCTGCGGTTCTGCGCCATCTCGCGGAAGCGGATCAGGAACTCGAGCCCGTCGACCCCCGGCATCACCAGGTCGAGCACGACCGCGAGCGGCTGCTCGTTCTCGGCGAAGGCCAGCGCGTCTTCCCCGCCCGAGCTGGAGTGGATCTCGTAGCCCAGATCGTTGAGGGTGGCAGCCATCAGGCGCTGCGCGGCCGGGTCGTCGTCGACGATCAGGATCTTGCTGCCCTTGCGCGGCGGAACCCGCGCCTGCTCGAGCGACTGCAGCAGGTTGCGCCCGTTGACGGGCTTCGTGAGGTAGTCTTGCACCGAGAAGCCCGCCACCATGCCGCGGTCAGCCACGACGCTCACCACCACCACGGGTGTGTGCTGGTTCCTGCCGTCGATGCGGATGCGGTGCAGCACGTCGAGGCCCGTCATGTCCGGGAGGAGCAGGTCGAGCGTGATGGCGTCGAACACGCGCTCGTTGCACGACGCGATCGCCTGGCGACCCGTGGCCACGGCCTCGACGCCGTAGCCCGCGCGGGTCAGCGTCTGGATGATGAGGCCCCGGTCGCGCGCGTCGTCCTCGATGACGAGCACCGCCGACGAGTCACCGTGCACGCCGTACTGGGCTGGCGTGCCGTCGATCGTGAGCCCGCTCATCGGCGCGTGCAGCGGCAGCAGCGCGAAGAACTGGCTGCCCTTGCCGACGACGCTCTTCACGCCCACCGACCCGCCCTGCGCCTCGACCAGGCGCTTGGTGAGCGCGAGCCCGAGGCCCGTGCCCGCGTGCCGCTTGGTAGACCCACCCTCCAGCTGCTGGAAGTCGATGAAGAGGCGCCCGATGTCTTCGTCGGCGATGCCGATGCCCGTGTCTTCGACCATCAGGCACAGCATGTCGGAGCCTTCGATGCGGGAGATGACCGTGACGATGCCGCCCTCCGGCGTGAACTTGAGCGCGTTCGAGAGGTAGTTGTAGAGGATTTGCTTGAAGCGCGCCGGGTCGAGCGTGGCGCGCTGAGCGTCGGGAGCGATCTCGCAGTCGATGCGGATTCGCTTGGCGGCGGCGGCGCCGCGCAGCACGGCGGACACCTCGCCGACGAGCTGCGTCACGTCGACGTTCTCGGGGCGCAGCTCGATCTTCCCGGCCTCGACCTTGGCCAGGTCGAGCACGTCGTTGATGAGCTGCTGCAAGTGCCGGCCGCTCTTCAGGATGTCACCCAGGAACTCGATGTAATGGGGCGACGTGGGATCGACCTCCTGATCGTACAGGAGCTCGGCGAAGCCGATGATCGAGTTGAGCGGCGTGCGCAGCTCATGTGACATGTTGGCCAGGAATTCACTCTTCAGGCGGCTCGCCTCCTGGATGCGCCGGTTCTCGGTCTCGAGCTCGATGCTGCGCGCGCGCAGGCTCTCCAGGCGCTTGCGCTCGGTGATGTCGAGAACGAAGGCGATCGTCTGCGCCTCGTTCAGCGAGGCGACGCCGACCAGCACCGGCACCCGGCGCCCGTCCTTGTGGAAGTATTCTTTCTCCCAGGGTCGCGTCTTGCCGTGCAAGCGCAGCTGCTCAATCGCGCTCTCGTCGAGGGGGCGCCACTCGGGCGGCGTCATCGCCAGCCATTGCACCTGGCCCGACAGCAGATCGCCCCGGTTGTAGCCGAACGTCTCCAGGAAGCCGTCGTTCGCCTCGACAATGTTGCCGGCGTAGTCGCAGACGAGCACGCCGAGCATGCCCGACTCGGCGAGGCTCTTGAAGCGCATCGAGGCGAGCAGCGCCTCTTTCTCTGCATGCCTGAGCTCGCGCTCTGCGCGCTCTCCGCAGCCGCGGGCGACCGAGCCGAGGCGCTGCGCGACCATCCGGGTGAGCGCGCGGAGCGCCGCTGCCTCTCGCGCCGGGTCGCTCGCGAGCGCGTCGACCAGGAACGTCGTCAGCCGCCCTTGCAGGAACATGCAGAGCTGCGTCCAGCTCTCCATGCCCACGCCGCGCGCGGAGAAGAACTCCTGACAGGCGCCGAGCTCCGCCTCCAGCGCGGCGCCCTCCGCCGCGCCAGAGCCCCAGGTCGCCAGGAAGGCATCCCAGTGCCGGCTCGCCTGAACGTGGTCGCTCTGAAGCACCGCCCCGAACGTGGCCACGGCGCCGGCGTTACTGCTCAGCTCTGCCGCGATGACCTCGGCGTGCGTGTCGTACACCTGCCGGACATCGGCGTGCGCTCGCTCGTCGCGCGCGGACGCCTCGCTCTCCGCGCGTCCGCTCTCTGCAGACCCGTCAGGAGACCCGCGCTCCGCAAACCAAGCCCCCACCCCCGCGTCTTTCATGAATGATCTTTCCCCGTGTCCCCCACGGCACCGCTACCCTTTTTCACGTGCTCACGCCCTGCTCGGCCGCGACATCCTCTGGCGATAACGTCTCGCGACGGTAACGCTCGTTATCGCCGCGCGCGGCCGTCGAGATGACGACCGTAGACTCCGAGTCGTCACATCTGACGGCGTCGTGTCGTGGGGGGGTTTTGGTGCAACACCGAGCGCCGCGACGCGGCGTTCGAGTGTCGTCCCTCGGCTTCTGTAATTAACGCCAACAGCTCGCTCGTTCAAGGTCGATCCATCTGGGGCTCAATGCGACAGACCTACATGTCCCGAGTCGTATGCGCGACTCTCGCTGTCGCTCAGCGAACCATCGTCACCACCACTCGCCGTGACGATCGAAGGAAATGTCCACGCGGGTGACGACAATTTCCGAGCGAGCGAGACGTTTACCACTCATGAATGACTACTGAGGGAGGCTCCGCTCGATGAAGGTCGCGCGAGTTCTACTGGTCGAAGACAACCCCATCATGTGCCGATTCGTCTGCTCGGCGTTAGACGCCGAAGACATGATCGTCACCGAGGCGCACACGGGCGCACAGGCGCTCGGGTTGTGGGCGCGCGACGCGAGCGACCTCGTCTTGCTGGACACGCGCCTGCCCGACCTCGACGGTTTCGATCTGGTCACGCGCTTGCGCGCGTCACCGGGCGGGGCAGAGGTGCCGATCCTGGCGCTCTCGGGGCTGCTCTCGGAGAACGACGAGGCCCGGCTCTCGGCGGTAGGCTTCAGCGACGTGATCGTGAAGCCGCTCGAGGCGTCGAGGCTACGCCAGGTGGTGCGCGCGCACCTGCCGCGCACCGAGTCGGCGCCGCTGCGCTTCGGCGAGGGCCGCCGCGTTCTGGTGGTCGACGACGACGCGACGCAGGCCAAGCTCATCGCCTTCCGACTCTCGCGGCTGGGCTTCGACACGCTGTCGGCGAGCGACGGCATGGAGGCGCTGCGCGTGGCCCGCAGCACCCCGCCAGACGCCATCGTCTCCGACATCATGATGCCTGCCCTCGACGGCTTCGGGCTGTGCGCCGCCATCCGTCGAGACCCGGCGCTGTCGGCGATCCCGCTGGTGCTGATGACGAACAGCTACGTAGACGAGCCCGATCGCCAGCTCGCGCGCACCGCGGGCGCCGACGAGTTCGTGATCCGCACGCCCTCGCTGCTCGAGGTGGTCGAAGCGCTGCGCAGCTCGCTCTCGCGGCGGCAGGGCGTCCGCCAGGCGTCGCCCGATAGCGCCGAGAAGCTCGAGAAGGTGTGGACGCGGCGCGTCGTGAGCCAGCTCGAGCGCCAGGTCGCCGTCAACGCCGGCATGGCGCGCCGCACGGCGATCCTCTCGGCCGAGCTCGCCGTGCTGCGTGGCATCTCCGACGCGCTCGCCAACCGGCAAGACACACAGACGGCGCTCCAGGATGTGGTCGACGCCTGCCTCGACGCCGGCGGGTTCTGCTGCGGGGCGTTGCACATCACGCGCGAGCTACCCGACCTGCGGCTGACCTTCGGCGACTGGGAGGGGGCGAGCGAGGCCGCCATCAGCGGGCTGCTCGAGCGCGCCGACGCCGCGCTGGGCAGCGCGAAGTCTTCGACGCTGGTGCTGTCGAGCCATGAGGCGTTGATGGCGATCTCACCCTTCTTCGAGCAGCACGCCGTCACCAGCGCGGTGATGGTTCGGGTGACGCGCGGCGGCTCCGACTACGGCACGCTCGTGATGGCCTCGAAGGCCGAGTCTGCGGCGCGCGAGCGCGTCGCGTTCCTCGAGGCGGTGGCGTCTCAGATCGCTCAGGCGCTGACGCTGACGCGTGCGTTCGCCGAGAAGGAGTCCTCCGAGCGGCGCGCGATGCAACAGGCGGGCGTCTTGAGCTCGGTGCTGGAGACGGTCGCCGAGGGAGTCGTCGTGATGGACGCGAGCGGCCAGTTCTTGCTCTGGAACCCGGCCGCCGAGAGCATCCTCGGCACCGGCTCGGCGCGCGTGCCCGCTCGCGAGTGGCCCGAGCGCTTCGGGCTCGCGTTCGGCGACAGCATGGCCAAGGTCACCCCCGACCAGGTGCCCCTGGTGCGCGCCCTGGCCGGCGAGGTGATCGACGAGCGGCAGCCGTTCTACCTCGACGCCGGCGGTGTCGGAAAGCACATCACCATCAGCGCGCGGCCGCTCGAGAAGAACGGCGTGGTCCAGGGGGCCGTCGCGGTGGTGCGCGACGTCACCGAAGAGAAGTCGACCCAGACCCGCCTGCTCGTCGCCGATCGGCTCGCGTCCATCGGCATGCTGGCCGCGGGCGTGGCGCACGAGATCAACAACCCCCTGGCGGCGGTGGTCGCCAACCTCGAGCTCGCCCGCGACGGACTCCAGAAGATCATGGCTCAGCCGGGCGCGCCGCCCGAGCTCGGCGAGTTCGGCAAGATGCTGTCGGAGGCCAACGAAGCCAGCGCGCGCGTGCGCCGCATCGTCACCGATCTGCGGGTCCTGGCTCGCGCCGAGGCCGACACCATGGGGCCGGTAGACATCCACCAGGTGCTCGAGTCGGTGCTGCGCCTGGCGAAGAGCGAGCTCGCGCAGCGGGCGAGTGTCGTGCGCGATTTCGGCGACGTGCGGTTCGTGGAGGGCAACGAGTCGCGCCTGAGCCAGGTGTTCTTGAACCTGGTGATGAACGCGGTGCAGGCCCTGCCCGACGGGCGTGCCGATCGCAACGAGATCCGCATCCGCACGAGCCGCGACGCGGCGGCCCGCGTCGTCGTCAGCGTGACAGACACGGGGGAAGGCATCAGCCCCGAGGCGATGCAGCGCCTGTTCGTACCCTTCTTCACCACCAAGGGCGTGGGCATCGGCACCGGGCTCGGGCTCTCGATCTGCCAGCGGCTCGTCACCGCCTGCGGCGGAGAGATCAAGGCCGAGAGCCGCCCCGGCGAGGGCGCCTCGTTCCACGTCATCCTGCGACCGGCGCGCGCTCCCTCCGATGTGCCCATCAAGAGGGTCGAGCTGCCGAAGGAGCCGCCGTCGCAACGGCGCGGGAAGATCTTGATGATCGACGACGAGCCGGTGATCCTCAGCATCCTCTCCCGTGCCCTCGGCGCGAGCCACGACTGCGTCGCCACCACCAAGGCCACCGAGGCGCTCGCCCGGCTGCAAGCGGGCGAGCACTTCGACCTCATCCTGTGCGACCTGATGATGCCCACCATGGACGGCAAGCAACTCTACACGGAGCTCGAACGCATCGATCCGGAGCTGGCGCGGCGCATGGTGTTCCTGACGGGCGGGGCGTTCACGCCCAGCCTCCAGGCGTTCCTGGCCGCCGTCGCCAACGAACGCATCAGCAAGCCGTTCGACGTGGCGCAGTTGAAGTCGACGGTCAACTCGCGGCTGCAGTAGCGGGCTGGTCGCCCTGACCCTGACCCCTCCCACACGCCCCTGCCTCGTCACAGCCCTCGCGGGTGATGCCTGTAGCGTTAGCTTCGGTTAAAGGCGGTGATGCCCGAACCGTTCCCGGGGACTGTCCTCGGAGCTCTCGGTGCTGCTGTTTCAAACCATTCTGCTCGCGTCGCTGTCATCTCCCACGCCCGTCGCTGCCGCGGCCAAGTCCGCCAAGTCCAGCCCGGTGACGCCCGCCGCGCCCGCGAGCGCGCGCACCGCACCGACCTGGTTCACCCGGCTGTTCTCGCTGCGAGCCACCTGGAAGCTCCAGCTCTCCGTCCCTTGCTCCAGCCTCTCGGACGGCACCGCGCCCTGCGTCTCGCTGCTCCCGGAGCAGGGCGTGCTCGAGCGAGCGACGGCGACGGGCACCTACAGGGGCCCTGGCTGGAAGCTCCCGCGTCGCAAGGACGCCTTCCGCACCCAGGGCGGCTTCGTGCACCTCGACATCGTCAGCTCGCCCGGCATGCGTGTCGGACCGGAGCTCTCGTGGTCGACACCGGACAGCCCGCGCGAGGATCTTCCCAAGGTGCGCCTGCTCTCGCCCGGTTGGGGCGTGCGCTTCGCCTGGGGAGAGTCCAGGGTGGCGGTGGGCGTGTCGGCGTGCAGCCGGGTATTGACGGTGGGCCGCGAGCTGTCGATGGTCGACCCGCTCACGTCGGAAGCGCGCGTCGAGTTTCAGCTGCCTTGATCAGCTGCCCGGATCAGCGGCCCCCCGCCACACCGGCTTGATGTCGACGATGGGCGTGCCATCGATCGCCTCCAGCGGCTCGACCGCGAGCGAGCTCTCGCCGACCGAGAGCACCCGCACCCGGTGCAGCCCGATCGGGTTGGGGCGATCGGGTGAGCGGGTGGCGAACACACCGGTGATCGGCTGGCTCGGATCGTTGCGCGGGTGGGTGGTCAGCGCGTCGCGCCGAGCCTGATGGAACCAGGTGAGGAGGATGAGCTCCGCGCCGGGCTCGATGCCGGTCAGGCCCGCGCGCAGCGCCGGGTCGAGCTCGATCGTCGCGCTCGGCGCGCCCTCGTCGCCCTGGCGCGGGGCATCATCCCGCGAGCGGAGCGTGGAGCGGACGTAGCCGACGGGGCGTAGCGCGTATTCGTTGGTGCTCATCCCTCGCATCCTCGCACGCCGTCACGTCGCCAGGCCGCGCAAAAATTGCCATCAGGCCAGGCTCCGGCGCACTGGATCGACCGGCACGATGGGGCCTCGCTCGGCCTCGATGAGCTCGGCGGCGTCGAGGCAGAGGTCTTCCCGCCACAGGTCGGCGTAGATCTGGATGCTCGTCGGCAGCCCCCCGGCGACGCCCATCGGCAGCACGACGCTCGGCGGGCCGAGCGCGTTGCCCGGCGTGATGAAGCGCACCGTCTGACGCAGCAGCTCGACGCCGCGATCGGGATCGAGGTCGGCGTCGACAGGCCATATCGCGTGCGCCCAGTTGGGGCCGATGACGACGGGATAGTCGGTAAAGAAGCGGGACCACTCGCGCGCGAGGCGCGAGCGCTCGCAGTGGAGGCGGTAGTTCGAGGCCTCCGGCACGCGAGCGACCCGGCAGAGCCGCATGAGGTGCTCGAACAGCGCCTCGGAGATGGCAGGCTGCACCTGCGGCGCGATGATCGACAGGTCGGTCGCGAGCAGCTTGGCGAAGACGTCGTGCACGCGATCGAGCTCCGGCGGCGAGGCGAGCTCGACCTGCCAGCCTCGAGCCGCGAGCGCAGCGCCGGCGCGCTCGATGGCAGCGACCGTGGGGGCCGGCAGCGGCAAGCCGGGCAGACTCGTGACGAGCCCCACGGCGCGGACCTCGGGCGGAGGCCCACGCAAGGGCACGTCGACCGAGCGGGGATCGCGCCCATCGCGCCCGGCCAGCAGAGCGAGGGCGGCGCGCAGGTCGGCGCTGTGGCGCGCGATCGGGCCGAGCACGAGCATGGCCTGCGCCGCCATGCCAGAGTCGAGCGGCGGCAGCGACGACGCGATCGGAATGCGGCCGCTCGTGGGCTTCAGCGCGGCGACGCCGCAGCACTCGGCGGGAACGCGGAGCGAGCCGCCGATGTCGCCGCCGAGCCCGAGCGGAACCATGCCAGTGCCGACCGCCGCCGCGTCGCCGCCGCTCGAGCCGCCCACGCTGAGCCGAGGGTCGAACGGGTTCCGCGTTCGCCCGTGGAGCGGGTTCACGGTGCACAGGCGCATGCCGAGCTCCGACAGGTTGGTGCGCGCGATCGGGATGGCACCGGCGGCCTTCAGGCGCGCGACCGCCGGTGCGTCGGCGTAGGGCAACGCCTCGCGAAGGCTGGGTAGCCCGTGCGTCGTCGGCGAGCCGAGACAATCGATGTTCTCTTTGACGCTGAAGGGGACGCCGTGCAGGGGGCTGCGAGGCTCGCCGCGATCGGCGGCATCGGCCGCGGCGAGGGCGGCCTCGCCCAGCACGACGGTGACGGCGCCGAGATCGGCGTCGATGGCGGCGATGCGCGCGAGATGCGCCTCGACGACCTCCCGGCTCGACACGTCGCGCGCCCGGATGCGTTGCCCGAGCTCCACCGCCCCACATTCGTACAGTCGAGTCATGCTCTGCCTTTGTTCCCGAGCTCGCGAACGGCGTTCGCCCGCGATGGCACAACGCGGCGCGGTAGTGAGCAACCTCGCGAAATTTGCGGCGACCTCACCGTTAAAATGGGTTCAGAACCCGGCTCGCGCGCGACGGGCGCGGGCGCGGGCGTCACAAACATCGAGGCGATCGCACGCGGCGACATCGCCCGGAGCGGGGGCGCGGCGGGCGGAGTCGGAGCGACTCGGTGCGGCGCGACAAACCAGGGGAGCGCCGTCCGAGCGCGGGGTGTTCCCGAGCGCGGCTCGCCGGACGCCTGATGCCGGACGCCTGACGCAAGGAAGTGAAGCACATGGTCGAAGTGAACTACGGTTCGAAGAACGATTCACCCGTTCGTCTGCAAAAAAGCGGTGATCTCATCGCGGTGCGCACGCGCAGCCGCCGCCCGCTGCGCGCCGGCCCGGTGCTGCCCGCCGCTGCCGCCGAGATCTCCGACGGGCAGGTCGTGCTCGAATTTCCCGACGCCGGCGTCGAGGTGTATCGTGTTCCACCGGCGCCGCAGCGCACGCTCGAGCAGCGCAAGGTCGGCCTCCGCCGCGACCCCGACGTGCGCTTCGCGGGCGGCGTGCTGGTCGACGACGCGGGGCAGCCGGTCATCTATACCGAGAACCTGTTCATCAAGTTCGCCGACTCGGTCGACCCCGACGAGTGCCGCCAGGTGATCAAGGACAAGGGGCTGTCGATCAAGCAAGAGCTCGACTACGCGACGAACGCCTTTTTCCTGAGCCTGCCGGAGGGCAGCGGTGAGAAGGTGTTCGAGGTCGCGCAGGAGCTGCTCGCGCGACCGGACGTCGAATACTGCCATCCCGAGCTGGTGCGCCGGCGGCAGCCGCGCGCGATCTTCGATCCGCAGTGGCACCTCAAGCGCACGCAGGTCGGCGGGCGCACGATCGACGCGCACGCGGGTGTGCTCGGCGCGCACTCGGCCACGCTCGGCCAGGGTGTCGTCATCGCCGTCATCGACGACGGGGTCGACATCGATCACCCCGAGTTCCAGGCGACGGGCAAGCTGGTCGCCCCGCGCGACGTGATGTTCGCGCCGACGCACGCGCAGGCGTTCAATCCGCGCCCCAAGGATCCGGGCTGGTCTGAAGACCATGGCACCGCCTGCGCCGGCGTCGCCTGCGCCGCGGGGATCGACGGCGCGAGCGGGGTGGCGCCCGCCGCGAAGCTGATGGCGATCCGGCTGTCCGCGGGGCTCGGCTCGCAGCAAGAGGCCGCCGCCTTCAAATGGGCCGCCGACAACGGCGCCGACGTGATCTCGTGCAGCTGGGGTCCCTCCGACGGCGCCTGGTGGGACCCGAATGACCCCCTGCACTTCCAGCGCGTTCCGCTGCCCGCCAGCACCAAGCTCGCGATCGACTACGCGATCACCAACGGCCGCGGCGGCAAGGGCTGCGTGGTGCTGTTCGCGGCGGGCAACGGCAACGAGAGCGTCGACAACGACGGCTACGCCAGCTACGAGCGCGTGATGGCCGTCGCCGCCTGCAGCGACCGCGGCCGCCGCAGCGTCTACAGCGACTTCGGGCGCGCCGTGTGGTGCTCGTTCCCGAGCAGCGACTCCGGCTGGCCCGAGCAAGGCCACCCCGAGCCGCTCACGCCCGGCATCTACACCACCGATCGCATGTCGCGCCTCGGCTACAACACCGGCACGAGCGCCGAGGGAGACCTCGCCGGCAACTACACCAACAGCTTCGGCGGCACTTCCAGCTCGTGCCCGGGCGCCGCCGGCGTGGCCGCGCTGGTGCTGTCGGTGAACCCCGCGCTCAAGTGGAACGAAGTGAGGGAGATCCTGCGCCAGTCCTGCCAGAAGATCGATCCTCAGGGCGGCGAGTACGACACGGGCGGGCACAGCCGCTTCTACGGCTACGGGCGGCTCGACGCGCAGCAGGCGGTGGCGCTGGCGCGGCCGCAGCCCCGCGACACGCTGCGGGTGAGCCGCACCTTCAACCAGACCGTCCCCGATCTGCAGACCATCAGCGTGAGCCTCGACGTCACCGAGACGGCGCGCGTGCGTGACCTCACGGTACGGGTCGACCTGGTGCACACGTACATCGGCGATCTGCAGGTGACGCTGGTGCCGCCTCCCGGGCGATCGCTGCCGAGCGTCGTCCTGCACGATCGCAGCGGCGGCTCGAAGAACAACGTCCGCCGCAGCTTCGACGCGGTGACCACGCCGGGGCTCGCCGCGTTTCGCGGCATCGACCCCAGCGGCAGCTGGACGCTGCGCGTGAGCGACCAGGTCGAGCAAGACTCGGGCACGCTCGTGGAGTTCGGGCTCGAGTTCAGCTTCGAAGCGAGCCCCGCGGTGCGCACGCCCCGGGCCACGCCGCGCGCCGCACCGGCAGCAGTACCCGCCGAATGAACTGACGCGGCGCCCCGTGTGGGGGGGCGCCCGCCGAGCCCGCGCGGTCGATGCTGTGCGGGCTCGGCCTTTTGTGCCGAGTGAACGGGGCGGCTCGGTGCTCCACCCCTGCCCATCACGACCCTCACGTCCTACGGGCGTGGCCGCAGGGAGACGTCGACGCTGTACATCTTCCACAACGTCGGCTCGCCGTAGCCGTCGTACAGGCGCTGCGCGTCGGCGTTGGTCGCGGCGGTGCTCCAGCGTACATATCGAATGCCCTGCTCGCGCGCGAAGCCGAGCGCGTGCTCGAGCAGCGCCCTCCCGATGCCGGTGCGACGCTGCTCGGGAACGACGAAGAGGTCATTGAGCAGCGCGACCTTGCACGCCCGCGTGCTCGCGTACGTGTAGTAGATCGTCGAGAAGCCCACGGGCTCGCCCTGCGCCAGCGCCAGGTGGATGTGGCCGAGGGCCGGGTTCTCTCGGATCTCGGTGACGTGCGCGCGGTTGCGCGCCTCGTCGATGTCGCTCACGCGATAGAACTCCTGGTAGGCACGCCACAATTGCAGGAGCGCGGGCTCCCGTGCTCGATCGAAGGGCACGATGACATCTATCACGCGGGTTGGTCTCCTCCGCCGCGCATACGTCAGAACGCCGGGTCTGTCCATTCGCCGGCAGGCGCGGGGGCCCCTCGAGCCGGTGGAGTGCCGAGGCGCCGCGCGGCCTCGCACCGAAACGGGCCATCGCCCGCTCGCGCGCCGAAAACGCGAGCGGGTTCCCACTTCTGCCCGCGGCCGGCGCGAGCCCCAGCTCGCTTCATGCGCGGGCCGCCCGGATCGATCAAACTCTTCGCCTCGCGCGCTCCGCGCGCGAACTCCTGCTCGAGCGGGCGACGACCCGTGCTAGCCGACGAGGGCCACCGGCGCGCTGCCCAGCGCGTGCGCGCCCCCGCAAACCAGCACCGACTCAGCAGAGAGGAAGAAGCGATGTCCATCGAGCTATTTGACCTTCGCGGCAAGACCGCGCTCATCACGGGCGGAACACACGGCATCGGCATGGCGGTGGCCGTCGCGCTGGGCAAGGCGGGCGCGCGGGTGTGCGTCAACGACATCTCGGACGAGAAGCTCGAGGCTTGCCGGGCCGCCTACGCGCAGCAGGGCGTCTCCGTCTACACGCTGAACTTCGACGTGACCAGCCCCGACGACGTCGACCGCGGCATCAGCCGCGTCGAGCGCGACGTTGCGCCGGTCGACATCCTGGTGAACAACGCGGGCATCATCAAGCGCGTGCCCATCCTCGACATGAAGATCGAAGACTTCAAGCAGGTGCTGGAGATCGACCTGGTGGCGCCGCTGATCGTCGCCCAGCGCGTGGCCCCCTCGATGATCGCCCGCCGCGGCGGCAAGATCATCAACATGTGCTCGCTGCTCAGCACCTACGGGCGCTACTCGGTGAGCGCCTACGCCTCCGCCAAGGGCGGGCTCAAGCTGCTGACGCAGAGCATGTGCTGCGAGTGGGCGAAGCACAACGTCCAGGCGAACGGCATCGGCCCCGGCTACATCGCCACCTCGCAGACGGCGCCGATCCGCGTCGACGGGCACCCGTTCAACAACCTGGTGCTCACGCGCACCCCGGCGGGGCGCTGGGGGCAACCGGAAGACCTGGCGGGCGCGGCCCTCTTGCTCGCGTCGCGCGCGGGCGACTACATCAACGGCCAGATCATCTACGTCGACGGCGGCATCCTCGCCAACTTCGGCTACGTCGAAGGGGAGAATCGGCTACCGCCCGTGTGAACGCCTCACGGCGCGCTCGGCACCACACGACGCCTCCTGTTTCTCGAGACAGAGCGCACGCTCACCCAGACCGAGAGCCCGACGCACGAGGCCGACACCCGCATCGACACCCATGACGCGACCTCGAGCCAGGGGTTCATCGAACGGTCTGGGGCCCTCACACTCGGCACCCGCTGCCAGTTGAAGGGGCCATGCGGCGCGAGCTCGTGGTGCTCGAAAGCCCTCGCTTCCGATCAGCTCGCCCCCGGTTTGAGCAACACCGCGCGCGTGTACAACAGCGAGAACCCGCTCCCGATCGCGTTCTGCTGAGATTTCGAACCCGGCCGTGTCGTGATCACGGCGCAGTCGGCGCCCGCCGAGCGAGCGGCGGCCAGGCGAGCACCGAGCAGCGCGCTCTGCACTCCGCGGCGCCGCGCGTTGGGCAGGGTCGCCGCGCCCGTGAATTGAGCGATGCGCTGCGCCGGGTCGGTTCGCAGGCTCGCGCCTCCGACGACGAGGCCATCGCGGCGGGCGAGATAGCAAGTGTAGTCGGCCAGCGCGAGCATGTCGCGCATCGCCCGCTCGACAGCCTCGCGGGGGAAGCTCTCGTGCGACTCCGGGCCGTCGCCGACGTCGGGGTGAGCGAAGGCGGTGGCGACCACGTCGATCCACAGGTCGAGCTCTTCGACCTTGGCGGGCACGACCTCGGTGGCAGACGGGCGCGCGTCGGCGCGGGACGGGGCCGCGCTGGAGAGATCGATGCCGAGGACGTCCTCGAATCCCACGAGCGCATAGCCGCGCCGGGCGAGAGCGCGCGCCACCGAGGGATCGGCGCGCGTCGCGAGCTCGACCTGGACGACGCGATCGCGCGCGAGCACTGCCTCTTCGAAAGCGACGAAGGCCGACAGCGCGGCGTCATCGAACGGTTCGAAGCCCAGGCCAATGACCTTGTCCATGGGCGAGCCCTGGCCCGTGTAGACAGCGGCACCGCCCGCGATCTCCCGCGCGATGGCGTCGGTGTGGCGTCGCGCGATGTGGCGGCCGACCTGCAGCGTGAGCGCGGCCTCGGCGGCCTCGATGCGGTGGGTGAGTGCAACACTGGCGAACATGCGAGGAGGGTAGCAGAGGTGCGCGGAGAGCGAACGTCCCCGCGGGATGTGCTGGTCGCCAGCGCGAGGCGGATGTGGGGGAGGACGAGGACCTCCGGGCGCTGAAGGCGGGTGTGCGGCGGCCCCGACGACTGCCGTGCTTCACGGATCGTGAAGGCCGCATGCACAGGCTTTCGCAGACCGTGCACGAGCTGCCGGGTGCGGCGTGCCGCCCGGCGTTCGAACCGGCCGCGTCTGCGTCGGCCCGAAGGGAGTCGGCCCAATGGTTTCGCCTACTTGCGCGGCCACCTCCCGGCGCCTCCTCGCCAGCTCACAGCGCCTGGCATGTGAGCTGCAAAACCCGTCGATGGGAGCTCGATCGGGGCTCGATGGGGGGCCCGATGCCACGGCCTGGCGTCAGCGCTTGACGCCAGCGCCGATGACAGAAGCCCCATCCGCTAAGGGATATCTCCGTTGATCGATCGCATCACGCTGGCCTGCATCGGCGCAGGGGCTTACACGCTCTCCGTTGGTACGATGAACCCGGCGATCGTGCTGCCGCGGCTGCTCGACGCCCTGGCGGCGCTCAACCCCCACGCTTATCGAGAGCTGACGGCCCCCGGCGGCGCGTACGCGTCGATCCCGTCCGGGACGCTCGCCGACGCCATGAACCCCTGGTGGGAGACGAGCGCCGGCCACGAGCTGGTCCAGCTCCTGGTGGGGGCCTTGAACGCCTCGGCCCCCGCGGGCTTCTGCTGCGTCTACTCCGACGGCGACCGCTTCGAGCTCGCGCGTCATGAGCCGGCGAAGCCCCCTCGCGAGCCCGCTCGACCGTCGCCGCCACGGCGCGTCAGCACGGTCCGGCGCCGCACGCTCGCGCCCGACCCGTGAGCGCGCGACACGTCGCCGCGACGCACTCGGCTGTAGCAGGAGTCCTGGCGACGAAGGGTCACGCCGGCGCGGGTGGTCGAGCCAGAGACCTCGGCGCCAGGGCCCGAGGACGTCCTCCGTCGGCAGGAGCGCGCCGCAGCTGCTCCGCGGCGGTCGCAGCGTCTATCAGGAACCACATCTCGGCGAAACGACCCTCACGAACCCGGTACGAGGCGTATTCCATGACGTCGATCGAGGCACCGGTCGCCTCTTGACCGAGAAACGTCTTTGTCGGCGTCCCCGTGTCGCGCAGCCTCGCTGCGATGCGCTCACCATCCACGAATAGATCTTGGACGGTCCATACGAAGTCCGGAACGGCGCCGGCGAGGCCCTGGAGCGACGCCAGAACGTCTTCCCGCCTGTGCGGAACACCGTTGATGCTGACATCGTCATGCACCATCTCGGCGACGACGTCGAACTGGCGAGCGTTGATCGCCGCGATGTAGCGTCGATAAAACCCCTGCAGGTCAGCTTCGGGCATTTCTCGGCTCCTTTTTGGAGATCTGGCAGATTTCGTCGAAATCAGGCAGTGAAAACCAGTCAGTGAAAGTCAGGCAGTGAGTCCGAAGTGCGTCATGATGCTGGCGAAGTACTCCTCATCGGTCGCCGCTTCGCGCGCCGCGATCGTCCGCAAGGCGTCTGCGCCGGCGGGAAAGCGCAGCTTGCGCCCCTCGTCCTGTGCGGCGGCAAAGATTTGTTCTGCGATCAGCTCGGGTTTCGAGCTCGCAGCCATGAGTCGGCCATAGGTCGCCATGGCCGCGTCGAGGAGCGGCTGGTACGCGGCAACCTTGGGCTCGTTGTTGAACGATATCGACCGGCTGGCGAAATCCGTCTCGATCGCGCCCGGCTCGACGAGCTTCACGCCGATGCCGAGGGGAGAGAGCTCGTACTGCAGGGCCTCCGTGAGGCCTTCCACCGCGTACTTGGAGCCGTGGTAGAGCGAACCGAACGGGAGCGTCATCCGCCCGCTCGTGGACGAGACGTTGATGATGGTGCCGGCTCGCCGAGCCCGGAAATGCGGAAGGATCGCCTGCATCGTCTGCAGCAGGCCGATCACGTTCACCTCGAACTGACGCCGTATGGTCTCGATCGGTGTCACTTCGAGCGGGCCGAAGGCACCGAAGCCCGCGTTGTTCACGAGCACGTCGATGGCACCGAACCTGGCGATGCCAGCGTCGATGGCGGTCGCGATCGAGCTGGCATCCTCCACGTCCAGACGGGTCACGAGCACGCGGTCGAGCGAGGTCAACTCAGCCTCGGCGGCGGGGTTACGCATTGTCGCGACGACGTTCCAGCCCTTGCTCTGGAAGAGCCTGGCCGCCGCGCGACCGAGACCCGATGAGGTGCCTGTGATGAGAACGGTCTTTGTCACTTGTCTTCCTTTCCATCCAATGTCGACGTCGCGCCGAGCTGACACGCGTTCAGCGCACCGCCCTCGCATCCCGAGCGGCGGCGTCAGTACCGTAACGCCTATTACGTAATGACCGGTATAAAACGTGATCCCGACCCGTCAAGCGGTGGTATAATGATCGTTATGGAACGAGCGGAGGTGCGCTGATGGGCCGGCCTCGAGAATTCGACGTGGAAGAGGCGCTCGACGCGGCTCTCCGCGTCTTCTGGCGCAAGGGCTACGAGGGCGCCTCCTATGCCGATTTGACCGCGGCGACGGGCGTCGAGAGGCCCGCGTTGTATTCGGCCTTCGGCAACAAGGAGGCCCTCTTCCGACTGGCTCTGGCCCGGTACGACGAGCGCTACCTCGCCTACGTGCCGGAGGCGCTGGCGCGCCCCACGTCGCGGGAAGTCGTCGCCCACATCCTCTACAGCGCGGCGGACCTCCACACGCGCCATCCAGACCATCCGGGCTGTCTCGGCATCAATGGTGCCCTGGCGGCGTCGGACGACACGGAGCCGGTGCGCCAGGCGCTGATCGCTGCCCGTGCTGCCGGCGAGGCGAAGCTGCGCGAACGCCTGCAGCGGGCGAAGGCGGAGGGTGACCTGCCGGAGACGGCCCGACCCGAGGCGCTGGCTGCCTTCGTGATGGCCGTCGGCCACGGCATGGCGGTGCAGGCGAAGGCCGGCTTCCGTCGCGACATGCTCGAGGCGGTCGCCGAGCAGGCGCTTGCCACCTGGCCCAAGCCGAGAGCCAGAGCCAGACCCAAAGCCAAAGCCAAAGCCAAGGGCGCAGCTTCCCGAGCGTCGCGCTGAACGATCAGCGCTCGCGCGCGGGTCGCGCGATGCCTGGCCTCACCGCTGGGTGACATGCCAGCGGCCCCCCACCGCCCAAGGCCGTGCTCGAGAAGCAGCGAACGACGCTGCCAGACCTTCACGGAGCCCGCCGTCGAAGTAGCGCTGGGGCCTGGCACGAAGCTCGAGCCAGGGGGCGTCCTGTATCGCTCTCGGCACCTGCCGCCGCCGCTGACGCACTGGCTGACGTACCCGGTGCGGCCGGCGTCGGAACGGACCGGCAGGCGACGAACGCCAGCGCCAGGAGCGAGCGGTGCATGGCTCAGCCTGCTGTCAGCGTCGACCGATCGGCGCTGCCGAGACGGCGGGTGAGCTGATGGGCGAGCGCGCTGAGGCCCAGCAAGAGTGCGGCTCGTAGCAGGCCCTCGCCGAGGGCCGTCACATCTCGGGGACCGAGGGTGTTGGTGAAAGGCAACAACCACGGCAATAACCAAGACGTGATGCCGAGCTGGCCCGGAAAGGAGTAGATGGTGAGTGTGCCGGCGAGCACGTCGACTGCGCCCGCTCCGATAAGAGGCCAGAGCGCCCTCGAGCGACGCGCGGCCGCCATGTGGAGCGCCACGGCGCCCAGCAGCACGGGCAGGAGGCGCGTGTAGACGAAGCCGAGCGCGAGGAGGGCGTCGATGAAGGCGGCGTCGGGCTTCATGCGCCGACTCTCCTCGGGCAACAGACTCAGAGCTGCCACGATGACGAGCGGCGTAGCGAGCCAGGCGACGACGGGTACCGCCCCGAAGTAGAGCGCCGGAAAGCGGGACGCCCTGGAGCGCAGCTCGCGCCGCTCGAGCATGCCTCGAGCGAGCGTCTCTTCCGTACCGAGGCGCGCCAAAGCCGCCTCGCGAGCCTCGGGCGGCGCCGTGCCTCGGGCGAGCTCGGCACGCAGCGCGTCTTCATAGTGGTCTTGCAGCTCGAGCAGGTAGCGCTTCACGTGGCGAGGCGCGACGCCTGCGCGCAGCAGGCGCTCGCGCAAGGTTTCAAACCGCATGGCTTGCTCCTTCCAGGACCTGCGATACGGCTCGGGTGATGCGAGCCCAGTCGCGCGACACCGTGGCCAGGCGCTTCTTGCCCGCTGCAGTGACGGTGTAGTAGACGCGCGTGCGGCCGTTGACCGGCTTGCGCCGCGAGCGCAAGCAGCCGCTCGCCTCCAGCGCGTGCAGCACGGGATACACGACGCCTTCGCCGAGCTTGATGGCCTCCTCCGTGGCCGCCTCGATGGCCTGCACCAGCTCGTAGCCATACATCTCCCGATCCGTCAGCAGACGAAGGATCAGGATCTCTGGCACGCCCGTCATGAAGGCAGGGTTGGTCTTTGAGGCGGTCATCCGGCAGATACCTTTCAGTTCGAGGTATAATGCCTGGAACAGAGAGGTATGTCAACGCCAGTCCGCTCGATGCAGGCGCTCGATCGCGGCGCTGCGTCAGGGCGGCAGAGCCGCACCCGCGCGCTCACATCGCGGCTGCCAGCGGCTTCAACCGCTGACGCATCAGCTCCACGAGCGCCAGAATGTTCGCGACCGTGGCCCCGTCCGCGGATTCGCCGCCGGAGCGGCGGAGTATCCACGCGGCGGCGTCGCCGACGCTCTTGAACACCTTTTGCGGATACGGGTATCGCGCTGCCAAGCTCATGAGCGACATGGCGCTGCGCAGGGCCGCCGCCCCGAAGCCTTCACCTTCGATCACATAGGCAAAGGCGCCAATGCTTTCGGCATACCGGCTGGTAACCCGCTGAATCTCTCGCTTCGTGCGTCGTCGGGCGGTCGGGCGCCGCTGTCGACGATGATCAGGATCGAAATGGGGCCGTCGGACCGCTGCGCCAGCTGCACCAGCGCCGTCGTCCAGGCGGCGAGGCACACCGGATTGGGTGACTGTAGCGAGAACGCCACCAAGGTGCTGCCATGTACACCGATGCAATGGTCGCGATCCTTGTAGATGATGTCTCGTTCCGTCGCGGTGGACACGCTACCCCCAGAGACCGTCAACGGCGCGCCGCGCGGGGTTCGACAGTCGACCGTTCCAAGGCCAGCATCACCCCCTACGAGAGGTTGCGACCGATCGGGCCGACAGGCCCGGGTTGACATCGCGGGGCATGCCGTGCGCTTTCGTCGCCCTGTCAAGCACAATGCGATGCGCCTGGCCCCTGGTGCTCTACATCTCGTGCATTAAAATCGCACGATGAAGGCGGACTCTGCGGGGGCTCCTGCTCGGACTTTGGATGCGTTGTGGTCCGAGCGACAGGTGTCGGCGACTCACCATTTCCTGGCGGCGCGGCCGTGGATCGTCGTGCCATCGGCGTGCGCGGCGGGGCTGCTGCTCTATTCAGCCGGGGTCCGCGGCTGGCAGCTCGGAGCGCTGTGTGTGGTGTTCGCGCCGCTGAGCGCGTTCTTCTTCTGGGAGGCGTCCGCGTCGCAGCACCGGCTATTGTCGCCCCGCTCGTGGTTCGGTTGTTTGCTGCCAGCGCTGCTCGGCCTCGGGGCGCTGTGCGCGCTGAGCGGCGGGCTGGATAGCCCCTTCGTGCCGATGTTGCTCGTACCGACGGTGGTGACCTTCGCCGCGTTTGGACGGCACTGGCTCAGCACGGTCGCGCTCGTCGCGGCGGGCGGGACCGTGCTGCTCGTGCTGGGGCTGGGAGCTGTGTTCGGCGACGTGTTCGGCGACGTCGCGCGGGTCCGTTCGCCCGAGAAGGGTTGGATCATGGGGCTGTCGGTGCTGTGTGCGCTGGTGCTCCTGAAGATCGAGATCACGGGCGTGGTGCAGGCCGCCCTGCAGACCGCCAAGGAGCTCGACCGCATGCGCGAGCAGACGCTGGAGGACGCCGAGCTGCGCTCGCGCACGCTGGACACGGTCGGGGCGCGGGTGGCGCACGAGATCAAGAACCCGCTCACCGCCATCAGCGGTCTGGCCCAGCTCCTGGCACGCGGCACCGAGGAGCCGCGGTCACGCCAGCGCTTCGAGGTGATGCTCGGCGAGATCGAGCGCATCGAAGGCATCCTGCACGACTACCTGACCTTCTCACGGCCGCTCTCGGAGATGCAGCCGCGCGTGGTCGACCTGCGAGAGATCGCCCACGACGTGGTGGCGGTGATGGAAGGCAGCGCTCGGGATCGCGGCGTGCTGGTGCGCTGCGCGGGGCCGCGCGTCGAGGCGCAGGTAGACCCGCGGTTGATCAAGCAGGCCCTGCTCAACCTGGTGAAGAACGCGCTGGAGGCGACGCCGCGCGGGCGCCGCGTGCTGGTCTCCGTGGGCGAGCGCGGCAAGGGCGCTCAGCTCGAGGTGCAGGACGACGGCTGCGGCATGGATGGCGCGACGCTCGCCGGGCTGGGCAGGGCCTTCTTCACGCGGCGCGAGAACGGCACGGGGCTCGGAGTCACCCTGGCGCGCGCCATCGCACGCCAGCACAACGGGGAGCTCGAGTTCATCAGCCAGCCTGGGCTCGGCACCACAGTGCGCCTGACCGTGGAGCCCCAGCTGGGGACAAACTAGATGAGCGCCACGCTGCTCGTCGTGGATGACGAGGCGTCGGTGCGCTTCACGCTGAAGGAGGTGCTGTCGGATCAGGGCTACACGGTCGTGGCCTGCAGCAGCGCCGAAGAGGGTCTGGCTCACCTCGACGAGGCAGACGTGCTGATCACCGACCTGGTGATGCCGACGATGACGGGGCTCGAGCTGACGCGCGCCGCGGCGGTGAAGCGGCCGCACTTGCCGGTGCTGGTGCTCACCGCGCGCGGCTCGGAGCGCGCGGCGGTGGAGGTCATGAAGGCTGGCGCGCAAGACTATCTGAGCAAGCCCTTCGACGTGGAGGAGCTGCTCTTGACCGTGCAGCGCTGCGTGGAGACGCATCGCCTGCGCGAGGGGGAGCTGAGTCACGCCGCCGAGCACGCCATCGGTCAGGCCATCGTGGGCGAGAGCGCGCCGCTGCGCAGGTTGTTGAGCCGGGCCGGGCAGGTCGCGAGCCGTAACGTCACCGTGTTGATCCGGGGCGACAGCGGCACCGGCAAGGAGCTGATCGCCGCCTTCATCCACGCGCGCAGCCCGCGCGCCCAGGGCGCTTTCGTGCGCTTCAACAGCGCAGCGTTGCCGGCCCAGCTCGCCGAGGCGGAGCTGTTCGGGCATGCTCGAGGCGCCTTCACCGGCGCCGCCGTCGCGCGCCCCGGCTTCGTGCGCCAGGCCGAGGGCGGCACCCTGGTGCTCGACGAGGTCGGCGAGCTGCCGCTCGAGCTGCAGGCCAAGCTGCTGCGGTTGTTGCAAGACGGCGAGGTGCAGCCGCTCGGCACTTCGCGCGTGGAGAAGGTCGACGTGCGCATCCTCGCGTGCACGAACAAGAACCTGCGCAGCGAGGTCGCGGAGGGCAGGTTCCGGCAAGACCTGTTCTATCGGCTGGCAGTGGTCGAGCTCGAGGTGCCCCCGCTCTCGCAGCGCAAGAGCGACATCCCGGCGCTGTGCAGGAGCCTGGCGGCGAAGTATGCCGAGCGCTTCGGCATCGACAACGCGCAGCTCTCCCCCGAGCTCATCGACAACCTGTGCGCGCGCGAGTGGCCCGGCAACGTGCGCGAGCTCGAGAACTGCATCGCGAGCATGCTCGCTTTCAGCAAGCACGGCATGCTCACGCTCGAAGACGCCTCCGAGAGCGCCATGCCGGAGCTACCGCGCAGCTCGTTCCGCGCCCAGGTCGCGCACTTCGAGCGCCAGCTGATCGAGCGCGCGCTGGCCGACAGCGGCAATAACCAGAGCGAGGCGGCGCGCCGCCTGGATCTGACGCGTGTGACGTTGATCGACAAGATGAAGAGGTACGGGCTGCATCCGCAGTGCCGGAGGGGCTAGACTGGCCAGGGCCGAGAATGTGATGGCACAGGAAGAGCGGAAGAGCGGAAGGGCGGAAGGATTTGGGGAAGGTCAGGCGTGAGCCTCCTCAGCCCACCCAGATCCCCTGGCCCTTCCGCTCTTCCGCTCTTCCTGTGCCATGCGAATGAGGGGACGCCTCGCGAGCCCGGCTGGTTCACTTCGAGCGCGCCGCTCGACCGCGCCGCAGGTGAGCCTCCGTTAGGGCGCCCATCAGCTTGATGAAATCGACGGGCTTGAACAGCACCGTGTCTCCTCCGGCCGCCGCCATCACCTCCGGCGCCAGCACGGCGCCGTGGGCCGTGACGAAGATGATGGGCGCCTGCAGCGAGAGGTCGCGAGCGTAGGCGGGAGCGCTGGGGCCCGGCCGGCCGCGAAAGGCCTTGGCGAGCTCCACGCCGTCCAGCTCGGAGCCCACGAGGCGAATGTCCATCAACACCGCGTACAGCTCCGCGTGATGCACGCGCACGATGCGACAGGCATCTTCAGAGGTCGCCGCGCGCAGCAGGTGATAGGTCTTTCCGAGCCGCAGCTCGGCGACCTGGAAATTGGCGAGCTCGTCCTCCACGTACAGGATCAGAGGGCGACCCTCCTTGCGGCGCCGGTCGGGGGGGCTCGCGATGGCTTTCATACGCCGCCGCTCCGTCGCGCTTCAGCGAGGGCCCTCACGCCGGAGTCTTCGGGCCGCTCCGCGCTCGCGGCCTGAAGCGGGATGACCACGCGAAACGTGGCGCCCCTGCCCGGCTCGCTCTCGACCGACAGCTCGCCGCCATGGAGCCCGACCAGGCGCTTCGCGATGGCGAGGCCGAGGCCGGCGCCGCGGTGCTGCTGGGCGCCGATCTGCCGAAAGATCTGGAAGATGGCCGCCTGATCCCGAGGGTGGATGCCGGGGCCCCAATCCTTCACCGAGAAGCGGGCGAGGCCGCTCTCGATGTCGGCGCCGAGCTGCACGCGCCGCTCGTCGCCCGCGAATCTCACGGCGTTGGCCACGAGGTTGGTGATGATCTGGACCAAGCGGACGCGATCGCACAGCAGGGTGGCGTCTCCCAGTCGCTCGCTGGCGACGAGCTCTACTCCCCCGTCGTTCGCTATCTCTCTGGAGAGCTGGAGGGCTTCCTGGAACACGTCGGCGAGCGGCTCGCGCCGCAGCGTGAGCTGCATGTGCCCCGCTTCGAGGCGGCTCGAGTCGAGCAGATCGTCGACGATCGTCAACAGGTGCTTGCTCGAGCGCTCGAGCAGACGCAGCGCTTCGACAGCGGCGTCGCCGTCACCGACGAAGCGATTGTCGGAAGCCATATCCCAGGCGGCACGCGCGCCGCACTGCGCGCACGCCAGGTCATCGGCGCGCTCGCCGGCCTCGAGCTCGAAGCGGCTGTCGCACGATCGACAGCGCACGCAAGGCGTGCTCGCGAAATCTTCGATCAGCCCCTCGGGCACGTTCACGATCACGTTCAACGGCGTCCGCAGCTCGTGCGTGACCGAGGCGAGGAACTGCATCTTCAGGCGCTCGACCTCGCGCGAGCGCTCGAGCGCCGCCTGGAGGTCGCCGTTGATCCTGGACAGCTCGACGTTGAGCCGCTCGTTGACCTGGCCGAGCTTCAGAAACTCGGCCACCACCACGCTGCCTGCGAGCCACGCGCAGGTCGTGATGCCGTAGCTGAAGAGCCGATAGGACGGCAGACCCAGAGCATCGGTCACGAGCTCGTAAGCGGCGCTGCCGATGTACGCCAGCGACGCGACGAACAGGATCGTGCCGAGCGGGGGCCAGCCGCTCTTCCGGAGCTCGCGGACAGCCACCGCCCACACGCTCGGGCACAGCACGCCGAAGGCCGCCGCGTATGGCAAGTAGACATCGATCACCAGGCCATGGCCGGCGAACATCCACGCCGCGAGCATGCCGAGGGCGGCGGCTCCGTTGAGCCAGCGCGAGGCGAGGCGCAAGCGCGGCGCGGGCCAGTAGGTGAGGAAGAACTCCATCGAGAGCAGACCCGCCACGCTGCCGGCGATCAGCGTGAGCGTCGCCGGCAGATGACGGTTCGGGGAGAGCGCCGGGATGAGCTCTCCCGCAGACGTCTCGAGCATCAGCACCACGGCGAGCATCAACGCAGACGCCGTCCACTGGATGCGCCGCGCGATGGGGTCGCGCGTCATCCGCGTCAACGCCACGAGCACCACGCAGAGCCCGAGGAGCAAGAGCACGGCGCCACGCCGGAAGATCTGGTTCAGGCTCCAGTTGAGCAAGTAGAAGCGCTCGAGCGCCGCGCGCGGCCCCAGCAGAAAGCGCGGATCGGTCAGGTCGACGTCTGCGGCCCACACGTAGTCGATACGCAGGCTGATTTCGTTCTCACCCGGCGCGATCAGGCCGCGCGGGATCACGGCGCCGAGGATGTCCTCCGTGGGGACGGCCGTGAGGTGCTGGGTGTGCCGACTGCTCGCGATCTCGACACCGTTCACGTACAGCGTGCGCACACCGCTGTACGTCCAGCCGAGGAAGACGAAGAGCTCCTGCGTCGCGAGCTCCGACGGCAGCGTGAAGCGTGTTCGCAGCCAGGCACGAGCGTCCGTGGCGGGCAGAGAGAGCTGCTCGCTGACCGAGTCGAGCGACACGGGATGCCAGGAGCCGCCGGTCGCCTCCGCCGCGGCGCCCAGCGCAGGCCAGACGCTCGAGCGCGCATCAGACGACCCTTCCCAGGCCGTTCGGGTGAGATCGACCCGAGGGGTCTGCCGAGGTGGGCGCAGGGTCGCGCCGATGCCGATCGCGAAGGCCAGCACCGCGGCGGCGAGCCACCAGACCACGCGCCGCTCCGCCGTCACAACGCTCCGAGATCCCAGCCTGCGATGAGCGACACGATGACGAACGCGCCCTGCCGGAACGAGTGTGCCACGAACCCTCCCGCGGCCAGGAACGCATCGAGCGAGCGCAACGAACCGCCGCTCGTCTGCCAGCTCCCGTTGAACGCCGCGCCCACCTGGTGCGCCGTATAACCAGCCTCGGGGACGTGGCGCAGCGAGCTCATGGGGCCAAGCCCGAGCGACAGATCGGGCGTGAGGGAGAGGCTGGCGCCCGCGTAGGCGTCGTTGCGCACGAGCTCGTCGTCCGCTGCCAGGTTCAAGTCCCAGCGCGCGTTGTAGTAATAGGGCCCGTCGCCGAGCGACCAGTGCTCGAGCGCCGCCTCGTTCCAGGCGAAGACGGACAGCGAATCCGTGAGCTCGACCTCGAGCTGCAGCCACCCCACCAGCACGGCGTTGTACCCGCTCGCACTGGCGGCGTCGTCTGCGGGAAGGTCGCGGTAGCGAAATCCGGCGTCGTAGCTAGGGCGCGGGTAGTAACCAGCGCCGGCGAATCCAGCCGGGAAGTAGTCGACCCAGTGCAGCTCGGCGCGGAGACCGAGCACCGAGACGGGCATCAGCTCCAGGTAGGGCCCGAGCTGCACGTAACCGGCAGTGGCCTGGACGTCGAGGCCGACCACGGCCCGCGTGTAGTCGAAGAGCTCGCCCTCATCGCGGATCAAGGGCCAGCAAGCGCCCAGCTTGGCCTCGAGCTCCGCGCCGCTC
>Ga0247763_1000073_pt1 | contig 45032 bp, 40 predicted proteins | sample UWRJL141409B4_FD_179926 | JGI IMG/M metagenome (GOLD analysis project Ga0247763, IMG submission 179926) | Plant litter microbial communities from Arlington Agricultural Research Station in Wisconsin, United States - UWRJ-L141-409B-4 | ecosystem: Environmental > Terrestrial > Plant litter >... | reverse complement strand
CGTGGTGCGTGCGGTTGGTGAATTTGGACGTGAACCCTTTTTTTTTTTCACCAAGACGTTAGTTTACTTGGGAATGTGAGTCTAGCGTGGGAGAGGCAGGGGTGAAAAGTTGGGGGAACGGTAAGTTGGTTGATGCCTTTTATCCTACTTACCTAGGTATATAGAGCGGGGTGGAATAGCTATCCGCTCAGAAAAACAAAGATCACCCATCAGTGATATTACAATGCCAATATCCACACCTCCCTACATTATTAGCCATTACCTCCCAAATGTACAGAAAACACAATATACTACTAACCCCCTTTACTATATTATAGTTTAAATCACACACTATAATAATAACTTTAGTCCCAATTAGGTCCTAAATCCAAAATATCCCCCTTTTACCTATACAGATATTTCTTTCCATCCCCAGGTATAATAAATACATCTTAAAGGTTTTATTATACGGCTAACTAGGCCAAAGATTGTAAGAAAAAACTCTTACCGACCCCTTAATCCGAGCACTTTCTAAACATAGCACGAAATAATCACGTCACCTTCTTTCTTCAGGTTGGGATGCTTAAATCTCTATTTCACTACCACCGACCCTCCCAGAATACCCACAAAAAAAACCAGCCTTTACAAGCCGCACACCTCCGAGAAAGTGTGGCTTTGAAAATGCCAAGTTGCCCACTGGGTATTCTAGGTCTTCCTCCAACCTTCTTGAGGTAAGAGAAAGGAGATCGGTTGGTTGACGTCCAAGAAGAACGCAACACAAGACGGCCAACGAAAAAGACAAAAGAAGAAAAAAAGAAGAAAAGAAAATCAAGGCATGAAGCCGACAAACCAACGCTTCGCCAGCCCGCTTCAAGGCATGGCGCCAAGCCCGCATGCCTCTTGAAAAATCCCCTTCCAACGCCACTAATGCCGATGATAACGCATTCGAAAATACCACAACCGGGCTGTGGACTTACTCTGAATGCCCAAAGGAAAAAACACTGCTCCCAAGGGGTATCTCGTCCTCTTGAAGCGCGAAAGAAAAAAGCGAACCTCAACGCCTTACTGGAAACTCGGGATGCCCTCAAGATGACCAGGCTTGGCGTATAGCCCATCCGACCGAGGTGTCGACACCAAGTCAGCGACCGAAACGAGAGAATCGCCGACGTCTTCACCTAAAAGCTGGGACCGTCCTACTGGCGCTTTTCAAGAACCCAATAGTGGAGAGCACTCGAGCCAGGGACAGGAGTCGCATCCGCGTCAGCCGGCCGATGGGCATCCGGGTTCGCCGGCGAGATGGCGAGGGCAGCAGCGGCGGTGCTCGCCAGTGTCGAGGGAGTCGGGTCCGGGACCGGGATCCCGCGCTGTGGAACCTGTATCCTCACTCTTTTGGCTGTCCGGTTTCCGCCAGAGGCCAGGGCAGACTTGATGGGAACCGGGGGATTGGCAGCCACGGGGTTCATGACACCCTCCGGAATGGGCGAGGGCCGGGCCGGCGTAAGGGGGACCCAGTTGTTGCTGTTACTGGATCGCGGAGCGAGGGAACCGGTGTTCCAAGAGTCGGCCATGGAAGGGGTGCCTCGGAAAGACGACGAGTTAAGAGTGCTAAAGCCCTCATCCGACGGGTGACGCAGAAGAGAAGCGGCGGCATTCAAGGGCTGGGCCGTTCTGTCTCTGCCAGCCGGAAGTGGCTCCCTAGACACGGCGGCTAAAGTCGGAGCAGGGACGTACTCCATGACCCGTGGCATAGTGACAGGCGACGTGTTTGCGGACGAGCTGTGCATCGCAGGCTTGTTGATGGGGGTGAAGGCTGAACCCCAGTATCTTTGGCTCATGTGTTTGCACGGAGCGCCGTTGGACTCCTCGCTCGTGGCAGAAGCAGCGCCGCTGGCTTCGGCCATCTCTGGCGCGTTAGAAACACGGTTCTGCTGGGGCCTTGCCTGGGCTGGAGCACCGCTCTGCCCGCTTGCTGCCCACAGCGCTGGAAAACGCTGATGCAGTGAATTCGATAAACTGAACCGTTCACGGCGGTGTCCTTGCTGCGTCGACATAAAAATATGGGTTGGCTGGCTCATTCGCGCAACTGGGGCTCTGTCGGGGCTTGTATGGCTCAGGGGTGCAAAATGAGGGCGGCTGAGCTCTTGGGTCGTTGTATACGGGTTACTGCTCAGTCTGTTGAATGTTGCGTAATGGCCTTGATTACTAGCCGGCTCGGTCATGTGGTATGAAAACCGGCTGGTCTCCACATGGGCGCTATGCGAAGGGTGAACTGGGTACGATGGAGATGCTTCCCTCTGGTACGAAGCATGGTTGGACTCCCCCATTTGTCCGAAAGAAGCGAAGTCTCGGTTCTGCCTGCCCAGAGATGTGTACTGGCCATAGTTGGCATCCGTGACTGGCGCAGGCTGATCAAAACTACTGTCGACGCCCATGGGGGCATATGGCGCCCTGTTCAAACCCATTTGTTGGTTCGGGCCAACCAACGGGTCCAACTGCATGCTGGGCAGCCTGGGCGGCCCTTGGGAGCCCCGTGCGGCCTCCGAGTGGCCATAGTTGCCCCAGGCCGAGCCGGGACGGAGTGGAAGAGCCAGGCCCGTGAGAGGTGACCTCGTTTCGCCCTGTGATCTGGGCGAAATCCCATGGTTGTCGGGCCGGAACCCCAGCGCGGAAAGGACGTTTTCGGCGGGTCTGTTGCCCATACCATCGACTATGGCGGGGGGTTCGGCGGTGGTCGTGGCGGTGACGACGTCGACAGAGGTCTCGGCAACCGGTTCGTCATCACCAGGCGAGGCGCTCAATTCGGCCGCCGCCTCCACCTGTTTTCCGGCAGCCCGTCTCTTGGTGGCCTTTCTGCCACGGCGAGCCGCCGCCTTGGGCTGCTTGGGCTCACGAGGCCGAAAGCCTCTTCCTGTCCTCGGGATGCCCAACTCTTCCACTGTGATTGCAAAAGTCAGATCCTCTCGTCATCAAGTCTCGTTTTGTGACAAAGCTTACTTTTGCGGATTAGAGGCCGGGCATATTGTCTGGCATGAGCCGACATGTTCCCCTTCATGACGTTCTGGAACCAATGCTCAACTGGGGGAAAAAAATTAGTAAACAAGTTTCACACTTGAGGCCTGTCTGTGCCTGAGAATGACATGCTTTGCAAGTGACTCAAGCTGACAGGCCCGGACTTTGGCCGACAGATCTAGACAGACCAAGGGAAACGTACATAAACTGAGCTTGGTATATTTGCGGGGCAGCTTGTCGACGTCAGTCTCCTCAGTAGCCCTGAGCATTTCACTGTTCATGACGTTGACGAGGTATTCCCAGGTGCACTCATCATTGTGCTGATCGATTCCCACGCGCTTGGGTGACCGAGGTATGATGATGGTCCAGAAGATGCGCTCCTCTGTCTGGGTCCAGAGCTTTCCGCCCATTGTGGAATCTGGTTGTTGCCAGAAAAGTTAGCAAACTGCACAAAAGCTCGGCGTTCAGGAGAGAGTAAACAAGAAAAGGCTCGGCGTTCAGGGGTCAACATGCCACCGAAGGAAGAAACAGTATATCTCTGGTCGTGAGCACTTCCGTGAAAGAGATTTGATAGTGTGCAAAACAATTGGGCAGACAGCGGCCGTCCAGCAAGAGAGGCTTGACAATTTGCCTCGAGTGACGGGAGATTCGGAGAGTGAATCTCAAGTGCACGGTTGGATTTTGAGAGCGAAGACTCTTGGCGTGAGGAAAAGGGGAAGAAAGTAACGAGAATTCGCAAAGCGAAGGCAACGAAGGGTAAAGGGAGAGGTTATCAATCCAACATGAGGTGATGGGTGGGAGGATGTTCGAATTGAAAGGAACTGGACAACAGTGGGTGAATTACCGACGTTGGTGTGGGGAGGAAATTGGAGGAGAGGAGAGGCAGTGAATTTCTATGGGGGCTGCCGAATGGAATTGATTAGAGCGACGTGCCAGTAGAGGAAGGCACTTAGTAGGTCTTGACAGGGAATTGAATCACGGAGGGCTAAGTCGAAGTGGCAGTAGGGGGGCTGGATGCGGAAACGGGATTGCACGACACAAAAGGAAAGGACCCGCACTTTGCGCACCTTGATGCTGGATGGAACTTATCTAGGAGGAGATTTGACAATGATAAAGGGTCCGTAAAGGTTCCGCTGAGAGTTCACCAAGGTGAAGCTGTGACTTGTCGACGTGCGACCGGTCGACAAGGGAGCGACCAATTCGACTGGGAATGTGCCTGCCGGGCGAGCTTAGAGTCTGATGTTTGGATTTTGAGGATGCTTGCTGGCGAAGAGATCAAGTCTTGTTGGCTCTTAGCTGGGAAGAACTTGAGGTTGCTGGTGAAGAAGGGAAGGGAGAAGAGGAGGATGGCTGTTGGTGGATTTTAAATAGTCGAGAAAACAGCTGTGTGTAAGGCCAGGCTCTGGAGAAATGAGAGTAACTCACTCAAACATCGGCCGAAGTGTGTTTGATGCCCAGGAATGATAGCAAGCACTGCCATAGACACCTCGAGACACCTACCCTACGTCGTCCCATCTTTCCTATCTTCTCGCCTCCCTACGCGTAGTCGCCTGATATATACTTGCTTGGGCAAATTCACACCTACTAGCCAATATCAGGTTGACTTGATAAGTCTGAGTAAGAAATTATACGACAACGCCATTTATCTCGCACCATCACCTCTCGTCTAGTCCCATATTTTCAGGTGAAGCCATTTCACAGATATGGCCTTCGCCGATATGGCCTTGCGGCGTGATTACCGAGACCAAGTGTCAAATAAGAACTGCCAGACATCAGACCGGCCAGATCACCCACTACAGTGATGCCATTGCTGGGCCATTTCCATCATTTTATTGCTGATTGCCGACGACACTACTATGCCAGTGGCTCCAAAATCCTAATCTGCCCGGATGATATCTCCGATATTTGCTTCGTGATGCTATTGCTTAAAGGCGGTACTGCCAGCTCAGAGGCCCCGGGGTCCGGGTTTGCTCGGAATCGGAGCTGGTATTTCGACGCTCACATTGGTAGAACTGATGTTGTGGGCACCTAAAATGGCCGCATGAGCTGTCTGATGCGACATAACATCAGCTCGATCTGAAACGACCAGAAATAGGAAGCCGTCTAGTTTGCCGAATCGTCATCTCGATATAAATCACCAAGAACAGGAAACCGTCTGGTATTTGTTTGCCACGAGTGGGCGATGGAGCCCTTGGAGCCCTCCGTGCCCCCCGATCACCAGGTGAACCTCCGCGACTGGTCCACTCCAAGCCCCGCTGAGCAGGGTTTATTCGAAAGGGGAGATGGGACGAGGCGCTGAGCACCCTCGGGAGATGAGGTACGGTGCGAGCCTCCGCTCCATTCTAGAAAACTTTGGTAGTCAAGTTAGCAGAACGTGGTTATCGTGGGGCCGTCTCATCTCACAATGCTCTTCTCCTTGTGTGGCACCACACCCTCCCTGACCCAAATACCCCAGCTGCCCATTGAGTTGGCAAGCATCATGTCGGTTGCCAGACGGTCTCCGACCACGGCAACATGGTGGGGCCCAGTGACGCCGGTTTCTGGGTGTCGGCTGAAGTAGGCCATGATCTCGCTGCCACAGCCTGGCTTCTTTACACGGTGAGGGAGAACCGTGACGCCTGTGCTCTTTTCAACCTCGGACGCAAGCTTGCCATTCACATCCCAACTTGTCGCACCCGCAGTGTTTGACACAATCAGGAGTCGGCGACCAGGGTAAGCTTCACGCAGGGCTTCGAACCGTTTCTGTCATTCTCAGCCAAACGCCAACGGACTCGACAAAACAGGGATGCCGAGAAAGAGCAAAACCACAAGCGGAAGAAGAATACAAGTAGGTTGGAAATACCTTGTACGCTTCAAAAATATCGCTGCATTCGGGGTACGCAAAACAATCGTCCTTGTCGAGGACCACGGCCTTGATGTCTACCTTCTTCCCCGTTTCGGCAACAAGGTCACCAAGGGCCATGGGCAGGTCGTTGAAAGTGGCTACCGTTGCGTGGGGGAGACACAGCGATGGCCTCGCCAGCAATTTGAAGATGTTAAGCGAAGCTGACAGATTCAGATTCATCTCGCCTGGTGTGTGTTTTCTACGGAGTAGGAATCAGAGAGTCGTAAGCGTAACACGCAGCTCAAAAATTTGTAGAACCTGAAGCCGGAAGCTCCTTCCCGCCCCATGTTCGTTGTTGATGACGGTGCTGTCGGCCTTGCAGCAACAGCCTTAGGAGCTTGGGCCTGGCGCCAAGCGTTGCCGCCAATAGGAGATTTCTGGGGATTTTATGGGGCAGTCGCGCCCGACGCGTCTCTGGCGCACCTTGCAGCGGGGCACCCAAGTTTCCGATGCGACGGGGGATCATGGACATTTTGGTGTTAATTTTCTCTTCTTCTATATAACAAACTCAGCATGGCCCGGCGTCAAGTCCAGATCCAAGAATCGACGTCCAATTCATCGCGCAAACGGCCACCACCTGACGATGACCCATACAAGGTTCCGGATGACGACGAAATTCCTGTTAAACGACCACGGAGAGATGCGCCCCAGCCGACTCCCACCAAGCGAACGGCCGACAGTGTGAATGATGCCAATGGGGTGAATGGCCACAGAGCCACCCCTTCGACCGTGCGACGGAAAGCTTTTGCCGTGACGCCCGTCAAACTGAATGGCGTCAATGGCCATGACACTCCAAGCCGACAGAAACTTGCTGACCGGTCGGCAAGACGAAAGAGCGCTAGGGTTCTGATCAACCGTGTAGTCCGCGGTGACGTCAGTGACGACGAGGACGAAGAGAACATTGCACGAAAGATTTATGAGTCGAGTGAAGAAGATGAAGATGAGGACGAGGGTGACGAGAATAGCAATGTAGAAGAACAAGAACCGGTTCTTGCGACTCCCTCAAAGAGGCGAGGGAGGAAGCCGAAGAAAGCCGCCACCACCGCGCGTGGGCTATCGCCGATGCGACTCCGAGGTCTTCCACCACATGAACAATACCTCTACCGGAACAGGCCAGGCCTCAACCAGACTTCGGCAAATGACCTCTCTTCTCTCAACCTCCTCACGCACGACGAGTACTTCTCGGTGCTACGAGAGACCAGGAACCCACACTCAAGGGATATCACCCAGCTAGAGTCCCTCTACAACGAGGCTTTCGCCCAATGGGCTTGCGAGCTCTCCCAGGGCTTCAGCACTTGCCTCTACGGCTACGGCTCAAAGCGCCGACTCCTCTATCACTTCGCGACCCATCTCTCCAGGACTTCGAACCCGTCACCAGCCAAAATTGTCATTATAAATGGCTATGTCCGCACCACATCATTACGGGACATCCTGTCAACTCTCGGCACAGCGATCAACCCATCACGCAAGCTTGCCCTAGGCCCTCCCTTTGAGATGACACAATCTCTCCTCTCCATGTTAACCGTCTCGCCCACTCTATCCCTCATCCTTTTTGTCAACTCGATCGATGCCCCGCCAATGCGCAAGCCAGGCGTCCAGTCCATCCTGTCGCAACTTGCTGCCCAGCCCCAAATCCATCTAGTCTGCTCCACCGACACTCCCGACTTTCCTTTCCTCTGGGACAACCGTCTACGCCATGCCTTCAACTTTGTATTTCACGACTGTACTACCTTTGCGCCCTACGAAGCCGAGATTGATGTAGTTGATGATGTGCACGAGCTGATTGACCGCAAGGCCCGCCGTGCCAACGGCAAGGAAGGTGTCGCCTACGTCTTGCGCAGTTTACCAGAGAACGCAAGGAACCTGTTCCGACTATTCGTCACTGAAGTGCTCGTTGCTATCGACGAGAATGGTGCCAGCGCAGGAGAGATACCCGCTGTCGAGTACCGCATGCTGTACAACAAGGCCGTAGAGGAGTTCATCTGCAGCTCTGAGATGGCGTTTCGTACACTGCTTAAGGAGTCAGTTCATCTACTCGCTCTTCCCATGATTTCTCTTTGGCAACTAATCAGACGACAGGTTTCATGACCATGAGATCATTACCAGTCGTAAGGACTCGCTAGGCACTGAGCTGCTGAGTCTGCCCTTTAGGAGAGAGGAGCTCGAGGCGATTCTGGAGGATTTGATGTCTTGAATCTATATCGTTACCCATGGCCATGCGACGCGGTGCTTTGTCATGATATGTCATGTCATGTCCCAAGGGCCTCCCTCTCTACGGCCCTGAGAGGACAACCATCATTCCATCGGACGACCAGTTCCGCTGTTAGGGTCGATGTATTCACAAGGAGGCCCTGGCACATCACATCACACGAAAATAGAGAGACCGGGGCATCTTGCAACGCTGGATTACATGGAATATGAACCAGGAAACGTATCCACTTTATGGATGTGTGCATTGTATATTCGCAAAGTATTTCGTTACCGCATGGCTTGCTATATCGTGAATTATCACGCTTCGAATAGAAACACCTGTTGCAGCACCCCTCACACCTAACATCCAGGATACATGCCCAGCGTCTAGTCGACATTGAGGCTCAGCTGCTTATGTTTGCGGTTAGCTGGTTACAGGGTTATGTGGTTGGAATAATAATTTGAGAATGGAACTACCCTCGTTGACATTCCTGGTGACACAAGCAAATGACCACATTTGCAGAGGGACCTGTCGAAATAGCAGTCACCTACTTTGTACTTAGCATCTCGTCAGCGAACACCTGATCCGTCCGGTGTTACGAAGTAGATCACACACATTCACCGCACACGGGACGAAATTATAAAGTGAAGGTTTGTGGATTTCTTCTGGACGTCTCAGTACAGACTGTTCTCGCGCCATGTGTCGAGGATAACAGTTTCCCCTGTTCCACGGCCGCTACGCCGTAACCCAGCCCCTGCAAAACCCTGACCCAATTGCCCGAGTTGCCTGTCCTTCGCAGGCGCCAATGGTATTCCCGTGCCGTAATATGAGAGCCAAGAAGCAAATTCCCTTCTCTGCCAGATCATCCTCTCTGAAAGGGTATCATTGCTCCTCCATCCTGCTCTCCCATTGTTGCCCTCAACTGACGAAAAAAATCCCAGTCTATCTTTCGGCGTTCTCTATCGGTGTCCCAGCGCCCCTACGTGCGGCCGCCCTGTCGAATGTCGCTTGCTGACCCAGACCAGAGAACCGAGAAATCCACTTTTGTCTATGAGATGTAGAATGTGCAGAACAAAAACATGATGCGCGGCGTGCCATGACCCCTATTTTCTATCAGAAAGCAGACTGCCCTTGGCGAAAATAGGGCAAAGCGCGGAAACATGACGATCGTAATGGTTGACCGAAAGATCTAGCTTCTCTAGATCAATCAACCGTGGGCTGCTGATGCGCGACTAAAATCGCACGCGCAGTCTCTGTTTTCGACGTCCCAAGCTTTCGTGAGTCTAGGGGGGTATCAAGTCGTCGGGAAACTTCTTGCGTATCTTGGGAAGAAACAAATCCGATCTATCGTCAGAGACCGAGTGTGCGCCTGAGAACCTGATCCTGGTTGGACCCTGCAAGGCAGAAAAGAGTCATGTTCGCCGCCATTAAAACCGAAAATGAAGGAAAAGACCACAAGGCGACCCGATTGTGTCGAGGAAAAAGTCAAAAGTGTAAACGGGAAAAAACTGATCGCAGAAGGCCGGACGACGCGGGATAATAAGGTCAGTGGACACGTCGTAGTGGATTTTACCACCACGACTGGCCACCAGCACCACCAGGGTTGCCATAGCCGCCGCCGCCGCCGTAGCCGCCGCTGTAGCCACCTCCGCCATAGCCAGAGCTCGGGGGAGCTCCTCCGTAGCCGCCGCCTCCGTAGCCGCCACCACCGCCAGAAGGAGCACCACCGAAGCCGCCTCCGAAGCCACCGCCGCCACCTCCGCCTCCACCGTACTTCCGGAAATCAGTGTTACCACCGCGACCACGACCGCGACCGCCACCACCACGGCCACCGCGGCCGCCGCCGCCGCCGCCGTAGGAGGACTCGCGGGCAATAGTCTCAAGGAACTGAGGAACTTCCTGATTCGCCTCCTTGAGAAGCTCGATGAGCTCTCTAACAATGGTGCGGTTGCCACGGTTGAAGAAGGCGGTCGAGATACCTGTGTTGCCGGCACGACCAGTACGACCAATACGGTGGACGTAGTCATCAATGTCGGTGGGGAGATCATAGTTGATGACATGGGTGACATTGGGAATATCCAGGCCACGAGCGGCGACAGCCGTGGCAACCAGGACAGGGCACACGCGGTTGCGAAACTGGTTCAAGGCCTGTTCACGCTCCCGCTGTGTGCGATCACCGTGAATCGAGTTGGCGCGGAAATCCTGGTTTAGTAGGAAATCGGAGAGCGAGTCGGCCATGCGCTTTGTCTCAACGAAGATGAGCGTGAGGCCACTATCGCCATGTGTGTGGAGGATATCAAGCAGGACAGAGCGCTTGTCAACGTCCTCGACGTACTCAATCTTCTGAGTGATGTTCTCCGAAGTCGAACCGACACGACCGACAGACAGGAAGACGTAATCCTTGAGGAAGTCCTGAGCAAGCATCTGAATGTCGCGCGGGAAGGTGGCCGAAAACATGAGAGTCTGGCGGTTCTCAACGCCAGGCATATCCTCGCCCTGAACAATACGACGAATCTGGGGCTCGAAACCCATGTCCAACATGCGGTCAGCCTCGTCAAGAACCAGATACTTGATGTTGCACAGAGAGATACGACCACGCTCTATGAGATCGACCAATCTGCCAGGAGTGGCGACCAACAGGTCGCAGCCGCGTTCGATCTGGCGAAGCTGGGGTCCTATCTCAGCACCACCGTAGACAACGCATGGACGAACCCAGGAGCGGTAGGCGAACTTGCGGGACTCGTCATAAATCTGCGAGACAAGTTCACGAGTGGGAGCAAGGACCAGAGTCGTAGGGTACGCCTTACGCTGACGGCCGTAGCCGCCGCCCTGACCAGCGGGAATAGGAGAGGGACCATGAGTGAAGGCCTGCGACAGAATGGGGAACAAAAAACCACCAGTCTTGCCGGAACCCGTCTGGGCGCAAGCCATAAGATCGCGACCTCCGATGACAATAGGAATCGAATACTTCTGGACTGGAGTCGGAATCTTGTAGCGGGCAAGCTCGATGTTGCCGAGCAGGTGGGGGTCGAGCGGGGGAGCGCTAAACGTCAAGACCGGCTCGGGAGGGTCGCGTCCGGACGGAGTGACAGGAATGTCGTCATACTTCTCAAAGTTGATTCCAGTGTGCTGCTTAGACGGGTCGTCGGCAGTTCCAAAGAGCTCGCGCTCCAGACGCGGGTTCGCAGGGCCGATAACATGCTTGCCATCGCGCCACTGACCGTCTCCAGAGCCTCTGGCATACCCGCCGCCGCCACCACCACCACCACCAGCAGTAGCAGCAGCGCCACCACCACCGGTCGCACGAATGTCCATGTTGCCGCGGTAGGCATTGGGGTTGAAGCCACCCTGGGTACGGCCGCCCCATCCGCCCTGCGGGGGACCCTGCTGAGGAGGGCCGTCGTAACCACCAGGGCCATTGTTCCAGTTTCCGCCACTACGAGCATCGTAGTTATTGTTGCTAGAGGTGATTCGGGTTAGCTTTCGTTTAGGGGTGTTGCGCTCGGTTTTGGAAGGCAAGCTTGTTGGAGTCGCGGTGCAGAACGACGCGCCTAACGCAAAAATTGGGGTTCAGACTTACCCAGCCCAGGCGCTCTGGTTGAGGCCGTTCGCAGGACCATTATTGATCGGCGCGCCATTAGCCGCATCCATCTTGCCTCTCATATGGGGCGGGATGTAGGAACGACGAGGTTGGCCGCCGCCACCCATCTGAGCCGCAGGGCCCGACTCAAGGGACATGTTGTTCATGCCGTTGCTGAGTTGATCCGCCATGATTACGATTGTACTCGTGATCGTTCGAGATGAGAGATTGGTTCGAAAATCGTTCTTCGGAGGGAGGACAGAGAGAGAGAGTGCGGGTTTCGGGGTATGTGGGTTCTTTTTTTTCGGTCGAGACTAAATTTCCTTGTTGCGAAGTCGCTGGTGCTTTCCGAGACTCTCAAAAAGAACGCTTGTTGTGTTCAAATGAGAGTGGTGGAAGAAACGAAGAATCGCCCAGATGCAGAAACTCTAACGCGCGAAAAGAATGCTGAACCGCAGAACCAGACTATGCTGTGGATTTTTGCTGCCTCGTCTCGCACGTATTAGACGGAGAAAGTCTCCTACGATCCTTTCGAAGAACTAAAAGCACTTCAAAAGGAAAAATGAAAGACAGGGTAAAGGGAAATGCAGTTTGTATTCGGGATGGATTAAGAAATCCTTGGTTGTGTGGAAGAAGGGGAAAGTTTTTTCGGAAGAGAAAATGGGAGAGCCCAAGTTTTGGACGTGTGTCGGCGCTAGTACACTTTAGGGTAAGCCGGGCTCTGTTTAGCGTGGCAACTGCCTGCCTGCGGCGCTGCGCAGTGATGGGGACCACGCTTGCCAGACTTTTTCTTGCACTCTTCCGCTGAGTGGTTACGGAAAGAACACGTTCTCGCTCGAACGTTCCTCGCACTTGCCACTGACCAAGGCGTCCGTGAAACTCAGATGGCAAAAAAAGGGCCAACAAGTTTCTCGCTTTCTTTGGTGGCCTGCTTATTCCAGATGAGAGTTTGCAGGTGGAGCCATTCCCGTTGCCTTGATTCATGTGGCGAAGAAAAGAAAAAAAAGGCCCTAGTGTTAAGAGCCCCTTACTTTTTTTTAACGGCACAATCCGGCGTGAGTCCCACGGTTTGTTGCATGTGTCACTGGTCACTTGCCTGCCTGAATCCTCGGGGCAAAACACTTTGGTTGGTTCCTTTCGGACGGTTCAGCCCTCCTCGCGCGTGAGAGAGACGCGACACAAAGGGGGTAAGATGCGGGCTCTCCATGTGTCTTGTCCCATCGGGTCAGCCCGGTTCCGAAGCGCCTCTGTTCGCTAGAGAGACATTCGGGTGCCCAAAACGCCAGACATCTGAGTCCAGATTGGCTAGACGGTGTCGGAAACGGGATATCACGCATCTAGACCGTCACTAGATCAGCCTTGCGTGCAGAGTCCTCACCGCCAAAGAGTGGGCTGGTATCCCTTACCCTTACACCGCCCAATACTTATCATTCCGACTTCCCCGGCGCTACGATGGTCTTTTCCGCAACGTGCCTATTTCTGAATGTGCAACCCGATGCGTTGCAGCGCAAAGCAGTGCACAATGGCCGGATTGAGGATCTAGTTGTACGCAGTGCGATGCAGCAGAAGAGTCGCTTTCCAATTGGTTGGTTGGCGCCATGCGGGGGAGGGGGATTGTCGCCACCTCACTGGGCAAATGACAATCAGTTCTTAAAGTGCAGGTCGAACATCAGCCGAATTTGGACGCCATGGCCAAACAGTTGTATATCTGCTGTAGCGTGGCAATCAACATCTGGATCCCAAAACGCATGCATCCCATTCAGTTAGGTATCATACACTGTCCCACGCGACATCCCACACCGAACCCAAATCAAGCGGCCTTGACAACTTTGTCGTCATCAAACTCAATATCGCGGATTCCATCCTTCGTTACCGCCTTAACCACCATCCCCTTGAAGTCTATCGGTAATCTTCTCTTCAGCTCATCCGTGCACATGGTAAGGATTTTGATGCCCTGGTGGAGCGTGATATCGGGGTGGTGGTGCTTGTCGAGAATAGAGAGGCAGTAGTATCTGAACGCACTGTAAGCATTTGCGCATCGTCCTATAATAGGAAACAACGTACTGGGCATAGCCGTGGGCGGCATATGGCAAAGGGGCCAGTGACGCGAGGTAGTCCAACCAGTACAGACTCGGCTTGTGAGTGATGGGGTCGACACCTCCCAGGAGAAGGTTCACGTTGTAGGGCTTCCGCGACCGCAGGCTGGACGCAAGCTCGCCACGCACAAAGTGGGCCAGGGCTGAAGGAGAGAGGTCTGTCTCATTACGCATCGAGTAGAGCTGGGCATTGGCTTGAATGTATTCGGCGAACTGTACTGCAGTGGCTGTCAGCGGCCCGTTCTCAAAACTAGCAACAGTTCCGACTGATGCCCACCTGTATCTCCGGCCTCTCCTGAGAATGCCATGAGGGTGTGTTTGTTGAGCTGTCTCGTCTTGTCGTCCGACGCCTTGAGGATGGTAGCTCCGCGCATGGCGGCCTTGGAAGCCGCGATCAAGGTGAAGTCCTTGCCAGTGATTCCGAGAAGAACTTCCCTAAAGAGCCATTAGCATGGAATTAGTATCTGCCGCAAATGGCGAGAGGCCTACATCTTTTCGACTAGTATTTATTGCCGGACGGTGGTGTTGTTGGTAGTGATGGAGTTGGTGAGCTTCCTCTGCTTGCACTCCCAACGGAGCTCAGTCGCTTGGTGTTGGTAAACCGAACGCGCACTGGAGCTGCCTGCCGCACAGGCCACCCTTTGACAAGCTTTCAAGTCTCCCGGCGTCCCATTGGTGGGGCTGATAAGCCGATAACTAAGTAAGTTAGCCAACTGCTATCCACCGAAGGCGGTCAACTTTTTTTCTGGCAGAACATTTGGTCCCCTCAGGAAATTTTGAAGGCGGCTTCCGCAAAAATACCCCGATCGGCCATATCTGGTTGCAATTGCTACCATGTCGTCCTTTTTTACAGCGCCAGCTGTACAGAAGAAGAGAAAACGATCATCCGCAGCAGACGCTCCCAAAAAGAAGATTTCCACAGCCAAGAAGAGCTCCCGGTCCGCTACGAAAGTACCTCTATCCTCAGACAAAGCTACCCCCACCCAAAAAAAGCAGCCTGTGGAGCGCGATGAGTCGATATTAAGCAGCGACATAGAAAGCGATGAGAGCGGAGACGAGTTTCTGGATAGGCATGGCTCCGAGGGAGCATCTGACAGTTCGGATGGTGATGAGGAAACGGCCGCCGAGAAGCGTCTTCGACTGGCTCAAAGATACCTTGAGAAGGCACGAGAGGAGGTTGATGAGGTTGATGAGTATGCATTCGACGCGGAGGAGATTGACCGTGACCTCCTTGCGGAGCGACTGCAAGAAGACGTCGCCGAAGCCAAGGGTCGAGTTTACAGGCAACTCGCGGGAGAGCTGGATTTCCAGAGCGCAATTCACACCCAATTCCGATGGAACTCAGGGACAGTAACGTCAGTTGCAGTATGCGCGCCATTTGCCTACACGGCAACCAAAGACGGCCAACTCACCAAATGGCGGTTGCAAGACCTGCCAAAGCACCAATGGCCGCAAACAACAAAAAAGAGACCTAAAAGGCCGCCGGCACCACCGAAAAGAAAGCCCGAGAGGATATGCTATAGTAAATCCAACTCCGGGAAAGCGAAGGATAAGACATACCAGGGTCATACCGGCGCCATCTTGACCGTCCGCGCGTCCCAGGATGGCAAGTTTGTCGTTACCGGAGGCGCTGATCAACGGTTGGTTGTTCACGACGCCGAGACTCTCAGACCACTTCGCGCTTTCACCCACCACCGCGATGCTGTCACAGGTTTGGCCTTCCGCCGCGGTACCAACCAAATCTACTCATGTTCAAAAGACCGCACCATCAAGGTCTGGTCTCTTGACGAGCTTGCATACGTCGAGACGCTATTCGGGCACCAAGACGAAATTCTCGACGTTGATGCCCTCGCCCAGGAACGCTGCGTCAGTGTTGGCGCGCGTGATCGCACAGCCCGCTACTGGAAGGTCCCTGAGGAATCCCAACTTGTATTCCGCGGGGGCCAAGGCGGCGAGAAAAAGGCTGCCTATGAGGTAAAAAAGGAGTCTGCCGCCCACCAGGGTAGCATGGACCGCGTATCCATGATCGATGACGAGCTGTTTGTGACGGGAAGTGACAACGGCGACATCTCCCTCTGGAGTATCCACCGCAAGAAGTCTGTGTTTGTCGTTCCTTGCGCCCACGGCCTTGAGAAACCCATGCTGCCGAATGAAATCTCCGCCGATGCCGATGCCGATCCAAACATGGTACCCCCGCCCCAGCCCCGGTCCATCACTGCTTTGCGGACTATCCCCTACTCAGACGTCATCCTCACTGGCAGCTGGGATGGGTGTGTGAGGGTGTGGAAACTAAACGAGGACAAGAAGAAGATCGTTCCCATCGGTGTTTTGGGTCTCAAAACTGAGGAAGCACCGCCTACCAACGGGACAGCAGACGCAATGCAAGTTGACTTGGCCGGTACAGCGGAATTCGAACAGAGCCTAGTCAAGGGGGTAATCAATGACATTGCCCTGTTCGAGCGGGGAGACCGGGGCAAGGATGGTCTTTGCGTTGTGATTGCAACAGGCAAGGAGATACGTCTTGGGAGATGGCTGGTCACGAAGGAAGGGAGATGCGGTGCTATGATATTTGAAGTTCCCAGACTTGCTAAACAAAAAGTGGTTAATGGACTGGTGTCTGATGGCGAAGAGTAGGAAAAACCCAAGTGAGGGAATCGGCGAGTTCTCTGTCTGACGGAATGGATTAGATATCCGCCAGTGTGTGTAAATATGAGTTGGAAAGTGGGTTAGCATGCATAGCAGACTAGCATGGTTATGCTCAAAGTGGTTTTCGATCCGTTATGTCCGCTTCTGATGCTTGCACGTAATACAGCAACCCCGTCAGGGAGCGACCTTGCATTTTGTGAGAGCATGTAAATCGAAGTTGAGCAAAGGACCGCCCAGGCAGGCGCATGACCCACCCTCACATCGACAAGGCCGGCAGAAACTACTGTCACCATTTGCAGTTCGCTCGTCTAAGTACTTACCTGCTTGTATCACTAACATACGCGCTACTGCCAAGGCAGATAACACAAAGCTGTCTACAAGGAGTCACCGAAATCAAAGCGACACTGTCCATTCGTTCCCAGCCATGACCAGAACGAAACAGTTGACCAACGCCGAATGCCATGCTGAATGCCTCGTCCCAACTGGACTTTCAGATTTAACACCGCCTTTGACCGGTGTGACCAAAACTCCATGCTGAATGCACCCGTCCCTTTGCGTCCAATAACTGCAGCAAAGATCACCCAAGAAATGCGGGCTCCTGTAATCTTAGTCCTCCTCGGTGAGATCAATTGGATCAGGCTTGTAGATCTCTGCGTGCTCCACCGCAGAAATCTTGCTGGTTGGGATACGATGGCCCTGTTTTGGTCCACTGAACCAATTCTTTCGCCTTCCGGACTTTACTTCCTCTACGGCATCAGACGGAAGTGAAAACTGCGCGGTGGTGAATTGAGCCGAGGGCTCTCCTCGAGCTTTTTCTTGCGACTTCGGCAACGAGAACTTTGAGCCGACGGAGGTCCTTGGACCAGGTGAAGTTGATGACAATGACGACAATCTCTTTACGAAGCCCTCGTCGGTACCGGGGGAACAAACAAGGGGCGGTTCATCTTCAACCAGCGGTTCCTCGATCGAAGGTATAGCCGCGTCTCCTGAAGGCGGGATGGGTAACAGAGACACTTCCTCAGCGGTTCCATCCTGCGACGGTGATGATGTCGGGATTGCGCCATGCCCTGGGGTTCCAAGCTCAGGGGTATCGTCGATGTTTTGAGGTCCGGCAGGTTCAACAGTTGACCCAAGATCATTTCCACTACGGGCATTCGTAAGCTCGCGGCCCGTCTCGCCATTGCGATTCGGCTTATCGGGAGATTTGGTGAAGTACTTAGACGTGGTTTCGGAAATGGATTCCGCTCGCAGTGATATGGGCGCTTGTGCAGAGTCTTCTGATCCGCTGGCAGAAAGCGTCTCTCGATTGTTTTCCGGCGGTGTTGGTCTGTAACTTTTGTGCATCGAGAAGACCGTGTCTCGCCAAGTTTGCCGCATTCGTGAAGGTTCAAAAATCCAGTCAAGTTTCTCCCTTCGGAGAAGCTTCCCGACGAACCAGTCTGGGTTCTTTACAAACTCTTGCATATAGCCGAGGATGTAGACTCCACAGTCGCAGAAATTGTTCTGTTCGGGAATGCCAACGGCCTTCATGCCTATTTGCGGTGGGAGATCCGCTAGGATTTTGCCTTTTTTGTGCTCAAACTCAGCCTCAAGATAATACTTGAGAGCCGTAACTGAAGCAGAATGAGCTTGGCCAAGTGAATCCAGTGTGATGATCCTTGGCTCACGGGGATCATATACCCGTGGCCCTGGCGCTGAGATCTTCCGGCCACGTTTGGTCTTCTTAGAGACAGGCATCGTGCGCGCGTCAGTCGTGTCGCCTTCCACTAAATCCACGATAGTGGCCCCAGTAAGGTTTGAGACAGGGTCACAGGCAGTGTTAGAAAATTTCGGGCTGTCGAGTGACAGCTGACTCAGCCCAGTTGTTGCTGTGTCTCCGTGACTAGGTTGAGGTTTTCCCTCGCTGTCGCTCACGATCTCCACATCGGAAGGTGCCTGAATTCCGGGGGTATCGGAAGACTCCACCGTGTCCGCGTCCGAAGGCCTCGGGACTTCGGGATCCAGCCTGCCCGGGTTGCAAATGATTGCTAGCCACCAGTGGTAATGCTCATTGACGGGAACGATAATGTAGTCAAATGAGAGCAGATCCACTTTTGCAGTCCAGTTTTTAACACCATCATAGTTGATCTTTCCTTTGTATGATTTGTCCGATCTGAGTTTTTCATAAAAGTATGTGTTGTGGACGTAAACCCGCTGCTCTATATTTTTTTCCCTTGTGGGAAACTCGTCACAGAGATAGCGAAAACCGAAGGCAATAAGATTGTCGTTGAGGCACTGGCCCTCATCAAGCCTGGAAATGTCGTCCTTGTCCACCGTTGTCCGCTTGTACGTCAAGGGTCCTTTCCAGTTCTCGGCCCACGAAGGATTGACGTGGGTCCAGCGGGGTATTGCAGGCACATATTGTTCAACTGTGATGGGAGTCTCGGTAATGTGCCTACTTCGTAAGGAACGTTTCGTAGTGCGATGGTCAGATAAAATGTTCGAGGATTCGGTCTGCGCAGGTCGCACAGTAGCCCGCATCTGATCCCGGAAGGCCGTCCGACGTGGACCGTTCACCGAAGAGCCGATTGTGGGCGTTGCGTTGCCGCGTCCGGAGCCAGCGCGGTCTTCGCCGAACTCCATTCCCTCAGAAGGGCCCTTCTCCAAGATACCTGCGGTGGCATTGGTTGAGCAGCGCGGTGTGGATGGGTGTGTGATGGTTTTGTCGCTGGCCTCTAGTCGAGCTTTATCATGTTGCGCCTGGAGAATTTGTTTCATGAGATTATCATATTCTTGATCGAGTCTAGCCCTGAACACAGGTTAGCGGCCGTCAAAGACATGGGGGTTTCGCATGGAAACAAACCTCTCATCTCTGTGGATAATGCTGACCGTGCGCATGTTGTTCTCAACCCAGCGCACGACTTGGGCCGTATCATCAGGGTTGAAAAACGTCAATACTTGCGATCCACCCACCGGAATCTTTGACTCAGAGGCTTGAGTTGTTTTGATAATCTCGCAACCTCTGTTCCAGTGCAGACTCTTAGTTTTGCTGGTAATTTTTAGCCACTGATGCTGAGGCGCTTCCTGTCCATCGGCCGCATAAGCTCGGAGTTCCGGGGTGGAGCCCGATATGCTTCGCAGAAATAGTAACCCAGGGGATTCGCCGTCTGCTCGTCCGCCACCATTTTCTGTGAGGTAGTTGTGCCAGGGCTGGCACACTGCAGATCTGACTTGGATGCCGCAACTAGGGAGAAATTTTGTTGGTATGATATCACCTCTACGGGAGAGACTCCGTTTCGCTGTGCGATCCAAATTTCCGGCGGATCGTCTTTTGGACTTGATGTTCTGTTTGGTGCTAGACTTGGAGCCTAGCTCGTCCTCGCTAGAAACGGAATGCATCGGGCGCTTTAACGTCTTGGTCCCAGTTTGCGCCGATGCAGGCTTCGGAAAAAAGCTGCTATCGGCACCGTCCAGTCCAGCAGAAGGAAGCCTCAGGTGTGTTGTTGTTGTGTGATCTCGGGGCGAAATGGAAGGCTTCTCTCCTCTCTCCACGAAATTGGCGAGCTCGTCGGCATCATAGTAGCCGTTATCATCCTCGCAGTCTTCTATTTCGTCGGTGCCTCGGGGCAAGCTAGGCACATTACCAAGCCGGTTTTGTAGGTTATGGGCAAGATTTGTGTATATGAACTTCTGACGAGGACGTCGGTGGGATGTTCCGCCTTTGTATCGATCGCTATAAGGGTCACTAAACGTATTGGAACCGCCCTGACTGCCGGGATACCCTGATCTCGATTTTATATCGTGAACCGCCGCATGAATTTGTTCGCTTGGTGGGGCCACCATGAATGAGGGCTCTGGCCTGTGACGTTTCGCCGAGGGTGTCTCGTTGTTGGGACGATGTGAGGTTTCGCGCTTCGAACCCTGAGCGCCGCCGAGGCTGTTTAACGCCCGAATAGGCTCTAGGGTTTTCTGTCAAGTTGGTCAGAAGCCACCCCCGAGGTGAAGATCAACAGTACATACTAGAGCATTCCTGCCCGGTGGCGGCATCTTCACGGCTCCCTTCACAGATCTTGTTTCTTCGTAAGCTCGAGGGTATTGAGCGGCAGGGGACAAAACTACTTACCCATAGTCTGGAAAGGTATGGGGGGTGCGCTTGCGGGTGTTGTTGTAGCGCTGCTCATGCCTAAGCAGCGAGAGTCAGACGTGGGGAAGGCGCAAACCAAAAGAAGAAGAAAAAAAGCGAGGCATGTGGGAGGGAAGCAGACCTCGAATCTTGGGCCCTCGGGGGCGTAGCAGGTACTGGCTCGGCATCCGCGCTAAGCGGATTCTCTACTCTGGGATGAGTTGGTTTCTGCTTCGGGGGAGACAAGTGAAGCGCTGGATTTCTGGTGTGGGCCGAGGGTTTAGCTGTGGGGTACATTGAACGGCGCACGGTGCGGGAGCAGGCTTGTTGCCCATGTCTTCAGATTGCCTACTTTGGGGTTGCCAGTTTGAGCAACCGTGAGATTGATTGCGAGGAAACTCATGAAAGTTGACAGCTTTGTGTTATAGTATCGAGTTAACGTCAGGGCTGGGATCGCCAAGGTGGGAGTTGCTCAGTTTGAAGTCGCGCGGAGAGAGCCGCACGGCAGCAGCAGATTCACGCGGCGGGAGTGGTGGACCTCGGGGGGAAGGGGCGTGACTTCCCGCGCTGTTTGATACCCCACCCCTGGGAGTCGCCGCCAAGCTATGAAGGAACGCCCGAGCCCGTCCCAGATACAAAATCATCTCAATCTTGTCCTGCTCGTATGTCTCGGCGCTTGACTCAGTCCCCAATGTTGGACTAAGCTCTTAGCCCATATTCGCCAGCGAGTTTAGATGGACAGGCAGAGAAGGTCACAATGGAAATCTAGTGTCTTGTTGACACTCTATCCAGTCACTAACTATCTATACCCCACCAACCTAGGCAGACTAGAATCTCCAGAGGTTCCTGCCTGTTCCGTCCAGCGCCACTGCTCTGCAGCGCTTGGGATGCGGCGCGAGTGGAGGGCAAACAGCCATCGGCCTGAACTTGTTAACAATTGCACACCATATATGCTGGCAGTCCGTTTCTTGGAGGATTCCTTGTACACACTGTTGTGCTTGACAAAATCCCTTTGTCAGTTTGCAAACTTGGCGGCACCTGGTTGGTCCTCTGTAAAAGCCTGGAACAGAGCCATGAATCTCGACTAGAATGCCAAAGAGGCAACTAATAAGTTCGTTGTCTAACTTCCATTTTGATCATAAGGGGTTGCGCCATGCAGCACCGGACGTCCCGTTGCGTGTTCGCAGCGCTTTTTGGGGTGAAAGTGAGGATGTGATGGAGGGGCCTAGGAATTCCAGAAGATGGGTGGGTGGGGACAGGGATGCCAGGGTAATTTGTAGAGAGGGGAATCTCCCCTCACCCCATTCAACGTTGGCAGCATGTCGAAAGAAAGTCACATCAAGCGGACGGCGAACGAGCCCCGTGATGCGGTAAGTCGTACCTTCCATGCAGTATCGTCGGGATCGGCGAATGACTTGTTATTCTGGAGTCCAGTCGCTCCACCGAACGGTCATCTCTCAGATTGAGGAGATCAGTCCTTCTGTCCGTGTCCTTCGCTTGGATATCCCTTCCGACGAAACCATCAAAGTATTTTAAGTGTTCATCTGCAAAATCACCAGGACAACCCCTAACCACTTGGCTGGCATATGATGGCAAGATTTCTTGTGGAGCTACGTGCATTCGTAACTTCCACAAGCGAGCTTTCCCGTCTTGCCATGCTACCATATCTTTCAGTTTCTCCCAGGCCAATGGCTAGATGTATACGTCCCAAGGCTGTCCAAACCCGGCGGCTTCACTATTACCTCAACGCCATCACAGGCACTCGAAAGGGCCAAACCGTATCTTGAATTGGCCGTACAGCGCTCCCCCGATAACCCCGCGGCCGCATGGCTCTGGCAACCCGTCAATGTGATCCTGCAGTCGACCATCCATGTTCGCGTTGGTGGCAGCTTCGTGTGGCCGCCACAGGGTATTGATCTAGGCACCCTCCGGCGTGTCATTTTCGTGGCGGGAGGTATCGGTGTCAACCCCTTGATCAGTATGTTCAGTTCACTGGCCGAATCAGCAGCTTCGGCGGAGAGATCGTTGGATATACATTTCCTTTACTCGCAGCGTGATATTGGGCGACTCCTAGGTGTACCGAATATGCTTTTCGTGGAGCGTATCGCGGACGTCTTTTCCCGAGGTCTCTTATCCGGTAACTTTCAGTTGTTTCTCACTGGGGGGGAGCGTCAGGAAGGGGAGCGGGACGGAAATGCTGGCTTTAATCTTTCCCACGGGCTGCATGTACCGGTCCTGCATCGGAGGATCTCCATTGACGACATAACACGGATTCTGGACGACGAGAAAGATTCGGCAGTTGTGTGCGTTTGTGGTGTACCGGCCATGACAGATGAGTTTGTTGACAAACTTGTTAACTACGTTGGGGTTGACTCACGCCGGGTGCTGTTTGAGAAGTGGTGGTGAGAGGGAGGAACATATCGAGGATGCAGATCACGGTGCCTGCGGCAGCAAGCAGGCACAAATTTCATATTGACCCTGGCCTGCTCCCGTTTTACACCAAAACCATGGAGATATGCACAGTATACATCTGGTCTGAGGCCTCTACACATCCTAACACGCCGCAGATGCATGTCGAGTTAGACAGAAGATAGAGCCCTGCGACAGGGCCTTCCAACCATATTGTGCCTTGTCTCCGTCCCTTCCCGTGCTTATCTCCTCGATTCTGGTTTCTTTTCCTTTTTTTCCCCTTTCTTGATCATCAGATCCACCCACCCTCAATATCCGGCAAGCCCTCGACAGGCCCAGCTACAAAAAGACCCTGGGCAGGCAGTGTCGAAGACCTAGGAGGGCGGGGAGGAGTTATTCGGGTGACCACTGTGGGTGCATCATCAGAAACAGGGGGAGCGATAGGAATCGTACCTGCAGTCTGCTGAAGAGGTGCCTCGTCGTCCATGTGCACGTTATCTGGCGACCCGGCTCCCCTGCGCCGTAACAGACTCGCGACTGCCCGTCCAACCGATCTTCCCAGAGACCGAACGTCGCTGGGGCCGCGACCGCGTGGTGTCTAGACACGACGGCCAACGGTACTAAGACTTGACGCTTGATCTGTCGCCATGGCCGGGGCGTCCCCCGAAGCCCCTAAAGGCTGTCTGCCCCCATGGATCAGTGTTGTCAGTGGCGACGGTTCGGCCCATTGGAAGGGTGTCAGTCCGGCCCTAACGCCAGACCCGGAGCCAGCGCTAACGTCATCAGGTGCCAAGTGCCATGAAGACATGGTGAACTCGCGATGTACCACGATGCCCCCGATGTCTGCCGTGAGCGAGCCGTCAGTCTGCTCGGGCGACAAATCCTCCTTCCCGTCTTCTTCTTCCTCCACCACGGTCGCAAGATCGTCCGAGGCTGCCCTGGCCTTGCCTTTATTTTTGTTCCCCTGACCAGACAGAACGTGAACTAGCGATGCGGTGCCCATTTCGACCGGATCACTATCGAAACCGCCCTCGTCAACAGATTGCTTGAGCGAGGGGGTCAACGAGAGGGTCGACCAACGATGGTCTGCACTCTGGGGCTGTGTCGGCGCCGGGATTGGGGTTGCAACCTTTTTGATGTCGTCACACATGAACTTGCTGGGAGAGGGGCTAGCCGTGCCGGCAGAAGTCCAAGCAGACGGTAGCCTTGGCCGAGAAGGGACGCCGTATCTCTTTTTTCCCGCGCCAAAGACATTGGGCCGGTCCGCGATGAGGTTCTGTGCGCTCAGCGAAGCCCCAGTTCCGTAATGGAACTTGAACTTGGCGAACGGGATGTCCGCCGGGTCCTTCAGAAGGTACCTGTAAGCGGTACCCCCTTCGGGACCCACGCCGAGGGCTGATGTGATGGGGGCCCTGAGTTACGTATCAGCGAGCCGTGCTGCATAAGTTTGCCTCGGAGATGAATCAACTTACACAAAGCCAGAAGCCGCATCTGGCGGCGAGTATTTCGCCGGTGAAGGCGATCTCCTTGGGCGACGACTGGTTGCCCGCCAAATACGAACCTCGATGAGTCCGCCGTCTCGGCCCACTCCCGCCGCGCCAAAGACAAACTTCCTCTTTTCAAGGCCCGGCCTACCAGCCGCCGCCCACCATGACCTAGTAGTTCGGCCTTGGTTCTCTACGGCTAGGTCCACTCCCCACTCTCCCATCTTCGTTCCGTCAATGTGCAGCTCGAAGAAGACGTATCGTGTCTTTTCCGGCACATCGTCAATACGGTACCGGACGAAGAAGGGAGTGTCTGTGAGAAAGATTAGCCTGATGCGACCAAGTCAGGTCCAGATGGGAAAGGAGAGTCTAAACAGATCACGGAATCAAACACGTGGATAGGAAAAGTGAAACAGGATAGGAGAAGCCAAATAGTATCTAGGGATTAACCCGGGATGATATACTCGATATTTGGTGAAAATTTGAGAAGTAGCAAACAACCCACCCCAGGACAAGGAGGTCAAGAATTGAAACAACTTAATCGGGACCAGCTCGGGAAGTTAGGAAACTTGAGGGAATAGATACCCAGACAGCCAGGGAAAGAGGAGGGGAAAAAAGGTAAACTTACGAGGAGTGGACAGCACGTAGACAGACATCGTTGGGTCCGCCTTGACATACTGAGGGAGGACAGGGGTGGGGGTGGGCAATACGCCCACACCCTGACCCTGACCCTCATCCCCCCTGCTCCCTCCTCCTCCTACTCTGGTCTCACCACCTCCGGCCATCGCCGTCACCATCACCCCCACAGCCCCCGACAGTTTCCTCGGCTCAGACTCTTTGGATCCCCCCAAAAAGTCCTCGCCAGTCTGGTCCAAAACAGACACAGACTCCCCACCGCCGCTGCCGGGGCGGGGGAAGAAACTGCCGGAACTATCCGGCCCACGCTCCGTGACGCGGGCGAGGGCATCACGGGCGAGATGGGGTAGTGCCGTCGTCGCTGGGCCCAGGTTCATCAACGGGTTGTTGATGGCCTGGGGGCGAGGAAGGCGGCTGTGGGTCGAGGTCTCAAGCCGTTTGGGTATCTCAGCGGGAACGGGCCTGTTGATACCAGCCATCTTGGCTGCCTGGGCCTTTGTGAGGTCGGGAGAAAAGGGGACGAGATCAACCTTGTTGATCTGCGGCTGCTCTGTGAGTCCAAGAGAGGAGAGGTTGGCCGGAGGCTTCTCTGCAACGATGTAACCAAAAGGAAGGGAACTCGATGGGTCGAGCTTGGCAAGCATGTCAGGATCAACCTCCTTGGTCTGAACTTCCTGCTGCCCCCTGAAGTAACGAGAAGGGGATGCGTCGAGACAAACCCTTTTGTTTGTCTGAAACTTGGCGATATCAGGAGATAGGGGGCCATCGAGTTCAAGCTTTGCGCGTGTATCAAGATGAGCTTTCATCCGGGTCTGCTGCTGCTCCGTAGGGTGGTCAGAAGAGAGAGAGGGACTGTAAGAGTCAAATTTGGTAAGATTGCTGAGATCAGCCTCATTCTGGAACCGATTCATAGAGCCATGAGGAGAGAAAGTATCGAGGTAAGGTTCCTGGGCCGTCTTGAGTCTGGCAAAATCGACAGAGGGACGGTAAGGTTCAAGCTTTGAATGCGCATCGGCATCAGTCATCTTGGTCTGAAGCTTTTCGGTAGAATCGTGAGAAGGAGAGGCAATTCCAAGGTGAGCTCTCGCTGTCGGGAGCTCGGTGGTATGGGGAGAAGAGGAACTATCGGGCTCCAGCTTTGCGAGGGTCATAGGGTCAATCATCTTATCTTGAGACGGCTTGGTAAATCCGTGATGCGAAAGACTCCCAGAGCCATTCTTCGCTGCTTGAAGTCTGGCGATGTCGAGAGAGGGCGAACGACCAGGCTCCAGCTTTGCCAGAGTCTCGAGGTCAACCATCTTGGTCTGGGGCTGACTTTTCGGCGTGTCGGTGCCAATCTTCTTGACCTGGGACCGACTTTGCAAGGCACCAGGAGAAACCCCACGAGGATCAAGCCTCGCCAACGCGCTTAGATCTAGATCTACAGGAGTTCAGCAACAACCACAAGTATAATCTCCGGGAACTGCCGGGGCTATACTTACCATTCTGATCGGCCTCACTTAGGAGGGTACTGGCTGGAGGCAGAGGCAGCCGCCTGGGGAATGACCGTCCATCCAGAAGCTTGACTGATGAGCTATCCGGATGGGGGTATTCTGCCAAGGGAGATCCATCCGCCTCGCGGCACAGGGTAACCTCGATTCCACGGAATGAAGGCATTCTGGCGGCGTTGGTAAGGGCTTGGACGGCGTGGTGGTAGGATAAATGAGGGGGTGGAAGTGATGAGCAACAAGGTGAAAAAGCTCGACCTACGACAAATGGGCAATCGCTTCTGACGAAAAGACTGTTGCGATTGGGAATGTCAATCTAAGGAATTGGGAGTGCAACAGTCAGAAGTTACTTGGCAATCACAGAGTCTCGCACGGTGATGCGCTAATGGTGGTGGTACTCGATCCTTTGGATAGGCGGTTTGAAGTGAAGAGAGAGTAGTGAATTTTGTGGGCGGAGATTGAGAAGGAAGAAGGCAAGAGAAGGGCCCCCCAGAGCCTTCCGTTTAGCTCCGCTCAGATTCTCGGGGGCGGATCCGGCTTGGGAGGCCGTTGCCCGGGCTGTGCGCGGCTGGTGATATCATGTTAGCGGATGTGAGGCCATTCGCGACTATAGGGGCCTCGCATTTTCAGTAGTTGTCAGCCGGGCAGGTCAGCCACACCACAACAAATCACATCACTGCAACTCAACCTCACACGGCCCTTTGTTACACACTCAAGATTCCACTTCAGCTTGATTTGGGCACACAAGGTTCGGATTGTTGAGCCGATATACGGGGCAAGGGGTTGAGGTCATGTGACCATTCATCTCGACTCCTCCTTGTTGATGAGACCCAGACTCCGTATTTGACCAGCCGTCGGAGCATCTTCTCTCAATCCCAGGGCCTCGGCCTTCCGATATGCAGCTTGCAGTGTCTTGACTCGGGCGGCCTGTGAGAAGGAGTGCCATGTTAGCCATTGGTGCTGCAGAAATGGGCAACAGAGTCCCGCGGCTTAGTTTCCAACCTCTTTCTTGTGATGAAGGCACTCGTAGTAGTCCTCTAGCGCCGGGGCGCACTTCTTCTTCCCAGAATCATCCTCGGCAGACGTGTTGACGACATAGCAGGCAAGCAGCTCTTGCCAAAAAGGGAAGCAGCGGGAGGGGCCTGCATAGCTCGTCAGCGCTTGATACGCTTCGTTCAGTTTCTCGCAGTCCACAGCAAGTTGACGTTCCAATTGAAGCCATTGACCGCTGTTCCCGCACTCACCGCCGTGTAAGCCGTATCCTGACGACATTTTGGATGCGCAGAAGCCGGGGTGCTCGCGTTGCGCGGGAGTTTGGTCGTGGGGTGCCGCGAATGCTCGCCTCGCAGAAGTGTCGTCTCGAAATGGAGCTTGGAGGTCGACGTGTAGATCGTCTGGCCGCCACACAGCCGCATTTGTGGCTAATTGGGGCCCTCTCCAGCCAATCCGACGGCGCTTGGCATGATCATGTGGGGAGCTGTCCCCGAAACTTGGCTGCGCTATGGATACGTCGCTCTCCACCAAAGCTTGGGGGAATGAGTTTACTCGACTCCCCAGTGGACCCGGTGCAACGATTCCAATGATAGCGACTGCTGTTTCCACGTCAATATAACATTAAACACGAGGGAGACGCAACAATGGCCCTGCTGCTGTCTCCTGCGAAACTTGTTCTCCAAGCTGTTCATTTCGCCGTCAAGGCCGATGTTCCCAGCCTAACTTCACTGGCAGCCCGCCATGACATGGTTCTTCGAAAAGACCTGCTGCTGCGCATACTCCTCACCTACCTCCCCGAGACCCTGCCCTCGAGCGAATATGTCAATTTTGTCACAAATATCGAGAATAGCGACTTCCCGGAAGGACCCGAGTCCCATGCAATTGACTGCTCTGCTGTCGCGACCCTGACGGAGCAAGCCGCTACGAAGAAAGTAAAAAGGCTGCGTCTCTTACCCTTGGCCCCTCCAGATGCCTTGCCAGAGGTCAGCCAAGATGCGACCGCTCTGTTTCTACTACAGCGAGCATACAAGGTGGACGAGGAGGCCGGCCTCTTGACTGAGTTGCCCGACCTGTTGCTCCCGTTCCTCGACTACTCATCATGCATCCGCACTTTAATGGTGTCTTCTATCTTGCCGCTTTTACGAAGAAACTACGAGTTTTATCCCCAAGAGCCCATACCCTACACCCTGTTAGGCTTTCAGCAGCTTCCCGACAGAGTGGCTGTCAACCTACTCCTGTCACAAACTGGGGCGCACGAGACCAACCTTCCCCTCGTTGGTCGCGACTTAAAATGCCTGGTTGGGCCATGGCTGTTCAATGAAGCCCGGTGGAAACATAAGAACACAAGACCGGACAGCGCGGGCGACGTTGTAGCTGATCAAAGCATATGTCAGGGCTGGGAACAGGTTCTAGAGTGGCTCACTGCTCATGCATCGAAATCATGGAAGGTAGCTGTGTGCGCAATTGAGCAATGGGATGGCCCTGGCGATGTTGACCTTGGTGACTGGGGGGGCGCCATGTGGCTGAGTGACGAGGAGCAAGATCATTTGGAACAGAGGTACGCAAGAGCAGCGTTGGCATCCGCCTATCTTATTCCAGAAGCTTCCTCCGAGGCACTGGAGGGGGCATACAGGATAGTCGCAAAAATCGCGGGTCTACTAGATCAAGAACCTATCTCTCCGCTGCAGTCTTCACTGGCGATGTTACCGCCTCTGGCAGAGAAAGTCACGGAAGTGACAGCGGTGGCCAGGAATACGGCTTATATGCGGAACGATCTCCTCAATAATTCCAACGTGTTGACGGCACCAAACGCGGCATCAACAGCTTTCTTGCAGGCCTTGGTCCTAAGTGCGGTGGTTCTCTCCAAGGCTGGGTTGTCCTGCACCGTTAGGAGGGCCGGAGAACTTGCGCTTCTTCAGGATGAGAGAGAACAAAAAGCTGAAGCGAGTAAACTTATCCATGCACTTGCCAACAACGGGCCCAAGACAGACGACAAGTTTTGGATCAAAGCGAGGAATGAAATATTATGGCTGAAAGACTGGGGGGCTGAAGATGCTATTGCTGCACCGGAAACCCACGCAAGGGGAATTTTTGGGCAGGTCAAAAAGGAGTTTCTCGAAGTAGAGATCCTGAAAGCCCTTCTTGGGAATACTCGTACGTCAACACGGTGGCTTCTGTCTGAGAACAAATGCTGACAACTTCCAGGATACACTCTCGCGCGGTCTTTATACGAAGACCCGCCAGCCCGTCCCCTAGGGGAAACGGTTCTGCAAGACACCATTTACGCCACTGCCTTAATGGCATACGACAACGCGTCAAATCCTAATCGCACTCGTGGGGGGTTGAAAAAGTGTGATGACATGTGGGCATGTTTCTTTTTTCAAGTTTGTTCTCACTCTAACGAAAAGGCAGAATCAAGGCGTTCCCCAAGACAATCGCAAAATCAGCACCTGCCGCCAAAAAGATAGAGGCCCTGCTACAAGCTACGCACGTTCTAAGCGAGTATCGCCTCGTCCTAAAGCAGGGCGAGCCTTTTACCCCTGTGGTACTACGGGTACATACAGACCCCATCTCCATCATTGGCAAGATTCTGGAGCAAAATCAGAAGAGTTATACCAAGATACAGGATTTTACCAACCTCGGCCGAAAAATGGTTCAAGCTGGGTTGACGGGAGAGAAAGGGAGCTCCCACAAGCCAGCCAGCTCCACTTCCGAGGAGGGACATATCTTAGCGACGGAGAGACGCATCACCGCGATGTGTATCGATGCGGCACTAGTCGAAGACGACTTTGAGACGGCCTTTTCTTATGTCGTCAGCCGAGCCTCCCTCAGTATGAAACCGGGAGATGACGAATATCTATGGAAAGCGGCATTGCAAGCTGGAAAGTATCGCCGCACATCCCGCACTGCCTTGCCAACCCATCTCGGCACTTCTAGTGGCAACCTTGAGATTCGGCACCTCGAACAGCGTATTGAATGCCTCTCGGTGGCCCTGAGGATGGCCCCACCCCCAACTCTCCAAGAGATTATCAACGCCTTCCGCCGCGCTGAAGAAGAACTCGAGGCCGCCATCAAGGCCGAGGAAGACCAAGAAGATGCATGGGACACAGCTGGAGATACCATCCATGGTCCCATTCCCGGGGGCTTCAACCCAACCCCTATTTCGCTCAAGGCCGCACATAAACAACCTATCCCCTCTCGAAGCCGCCAGGTCGAGGAGGCGCCCATGTCATTATTCGACTTGTCCAAAGCCAGTGTTATGTCTGCACAGAGGAATCTTACCGCTCTATCTAGCCTGCAACGCTCAACCGGGCTGGGGCGAAGCAACACTATTGCTAGCAACGCCAACACCGACCACACCGGGAGTGACACTGACGAACAGAAGCGGGTGCGCAAGCGAGACCAGTTCCGCGATGCCGCCATGGGTACGCTTGTTAGTGGTGTAGGGTGGCTAGTGGGCGCACCGACACCGGCGCCAGAAAAGGATTGATGAATCGATGGACGCGACGATTTATGACGGCGTCTGGCTGAGTAGTTAATAGTATATGTCTGCAATTGCATAGCGATGATGACGAATGAACACATAGCATTGTAGTAAGGTGATAGTATTGTTCCTTTATCTTTTGGGCGAAGCTCATGGTGGCAGCGATATTGGCTAAGTCTAAATCCTCGATTGAACATAAAGAGTCGGGTGGTTCTGACCATAACAGCTTGTGCGTAAGCATTTATTCAACTGTAAGCCGGCTAGTATATGCCTCTTTTCCACCCCCAACCATCTAAGTAATGAGCACATTAGGTAGATTTACATGAAGAGTTTGGCGAGACGTTCATTGCAGAACATAAATATGTCGAGCTGGTGGAAAAAAAAGAAGAAAAAAAAAAACCTTGCCGAGCCGTTGTGCTAGTCCCTCAAGCACCTCCTGTAGATTTAGTGTTCGGTTTAGAATATCCATGGCTTATTCAACGTAAATGACCAAGGGGGGAAACCTTTCCACGCACCTGATTTCCGGACACATGTTTTGCGGTCAGGTGTGCAAAAAGGAAGAGCAAGAACAGGATTGGTCATCCTGCTGTTTCAGCTCGTAATTTATTTATACGCTTATTATTACTGAAAGTTCGCAGGAAGGTTTTGAACATCCCGAACAGTCAGTCCACTATTTAGGTACATGGTACGGCGCTCCAAACAGCTTGGTTTTTTCCCCCCCTTTCGGGGCACCCATGGTAATGAGGGTAACCGTACATATATTCACGGCAAGAGGAGTCCCGGTACTCACTTTCTACTAATTTACCTACCATGGCATCTAGATTTCCTGAACAAATCTAACAATCACAGTAATGGTCACAGCAGCACCCATTCGACGAAGTCTGAAAATGGATCCATTCATTTATCCTGTGTATGTGTTGTGGGTACCATACAGCTGTAACATGTCCCGCTCTGCCTTCCCCTGCCCATCAAGACCTATTGAGAGGTAAAGTCCAGAAAACAGTTTTCTTCGCCAAACTCCATGCCCGATCTTCCGAGACAGAGAGAAAAAAAATCGTGCGGTTCCTTTCCTCGAGAAAAAACCTGGATCGCTCCCAGGTAGCGGTGGTAAAGCACCCAAACAAACATGACCTTGTTACAGTCCTCTTTCTATGTGTACACTGAAACGTGGTTCTGGAAGTCAGCGCTTCAACCCCACCCCCTAGATGGAAAGTGGGAAGAAACATAAACGTAAAGCATCTGCTTGGTCTCGCAAAACCGGTATAACTGGAGATTCAAGGCAAAGCGTCGTCTACTCGGAATCAGAGTCGCCATCCATTCCGAGTAATGTTTTGTCAACCTCATCGAGCTCATCCTCGCCTTCGCCTTCTTCTCCATCCCCATCTACATCATTATCCCCCAGCCCGAGGAGTTCCTTGTCAACATCATCCAGGTCGTCTGCATCATCGATGAGGGAAGAACCATTCATGAAGCCACGGCTGATGCCATTGGTCTTAGTCGCAGATTTGCTGGGTCGAGATCGTATCGTAGTGTCAGCCTCGTCATCAGTCTCGGCTGGATCATTATGGTCTTTGCTTGGCGAGCCTTCACCATCACCGTCGTCGTCATCGTGCCCAGCGCCATTCGCTTTTGGTCGCTTGATTGGGGCGATCACACCGAGATCATCGCCCTCGTGACCCTCCCAGCGCGCCAAGCGGCGGTGTGCTCGCCGCAGGGCCGCGCTGAAGCTTGCAAACTCTTCGCCAAAGTCGTCGTCCTCGTCCTTGAGTTGGCACAGGCCGCCGTAACCCTTCTCGCGAAATGGGAACGTCTTGGGCTCCACGTTTGCGTTACCCATGAGCAGGGCATTCTTGTTATGGTTGGCCAGGTCCTCGTCTTCGCTGTCATCGAACGGATTCTGGACATGGTTAAGACGGTTTAGGGCGCGGATGATGGAGCCGTCGACCCGGCGCTGCTTTCGCGATTTGTGGTGGCTCTTACGCAACCCGCGATCCAGAATGTACTCGACGCGCTGTGACCTGTTGCGCTCAACTGCAAGTTGATGGGCGGTCGGTGGCCGCGGCTTTCTGGCAACAATGCCTTCGATCATGTGACCACCGGCGGGAGATGAACCTTCAAAAATCTGATATTTCAGAGGGTTGGCGCCTCGTCTCCCAGTGCTGAAGGCGGCACTCTGCCGAGCAATACTACGTGGGGGTGGGGTCGACCTGACACTGTCAAGGTCGCTCTCATGCTTCGAGGGCCTAATACGGGGCAAGATGCCAGTGGTTGGACCGACCTCTTCGCCAGCAGCAAAGGCTCGACCTCGGCCACCTCTTTTCGTCTGGCTGTCCGCCATGAACTGTTGATCTGCTTCGATGATCTTGGCGCGCATCCTTTGTTTAGCGTAACCAAAATCGATTTCTTCTTGAGGGTCGACGTTCTCTTGTGCTTCCTCCTCGGCACTCATCTCCCGAAGTCGAGGAATGCCTTGATTCGCAACATCCACGCCGTAGTCAACGCCCGGTCCAAATGGGTTCTCTTCGCAGCCTTCTTCCGTGTAGTCCGACTCAAGATAGAACCACATTATCCACAAGAAAGCGCGGGAACGGCTCCAGCTGCTATAGTTGGTTTTCATGATCAAGTCGTGGAATTCTCGGCCGGGAGGGAAGTGAAGCTCGGCGACTTTACTCGCCGAGTGGCAGATCAAGAAGAGGAGGTTGACGGGATTGGTGCGGGGGACCTTTGCAGACTTGATGTCCTCGAGGGTAGGTGGCTCGGGGCGGTCTTCGGCACCTCCCTTGAGGATAGACTTGAGTCGCGGCGCATCTTGCAGCTGCTTGTAGGCGTGTGGATCTTGGCGGGCTTGAAGCGAGGGGATGGCGTGGTAGGTACGGAGCTGGGCTCGCATCTCGGGGAAGACTGCGACAAGAGGTTAGCATGGATGAGTGGATCGTAGGGAAAGGATTGGGGGTGGGGGGTTTTACAGTTGAGTGTGGTGTTCATCCGACCAATGTTGACGAGGAGACAAACCATGGCCATGCCCTTGGCGGCATCGCGATCACTAAGCAGCTTGTCGCGCAGGACTTTGCTGGTCTTGCTGCTCCTCGACATGGTGTCGATGTAGAGGTCGGCAAAACATTGCTTGCCAATCTTTTCGGGTTCGTAGCTGTTGGTGAAGACCTTATCCTCGTCGTCGAAGACGGCCTTGAGAAAGTCGTACTGGATATCCTTGCGCCAGAGGGGCTCGCCATCGTCCTTTTTGAGATGTCTGATCTTGCCGATGATGTTGTTGCTAGGCCCGTGATCGTCGCGACCGCGCTTCTTACCCCGGGGATGGCGCTCGCTGGGTTCGGGGGTCGCCGTGGCCATCTTAGTGTCGTCGTCGTCGGCGATGGTGGTCATGAAGGATTTTTCGACACAGGCAGGCGAGCTTGGGTCCACGTCGGACATGAGAGCTTGGGAGCTGGGCGATGCGGCTGCCATGGCTAAAACCCGAAAGTGGCGGGACCCGAATTGGAAGAAAACCACTCAGCTCGGGTTTACGGTTTGACGATTTGGCGGGAGAAGCGCCGCCCCTCGTGCTGATCGGTTGCTGCTGGCGCTGCACGACGGGAATGCTGCGAATAGGATGGAACAACGACGACAATTGTAAGAGGGCGAAACAAACAGAAAATCAAATGGGCGGCGTGGCTGTCTACATCAATCAAGTTCGGCTGGCAGTAATCATGAGTGTGATTGGCGAATATGATTGGCAACGATTTTGCGGAGGCAAAGTTTGGATGTGGTGAAGGGCGCGGAAGCCCGGCCGCAGCTTGGCTCTTGCTTCGGCATCGCGTGTCCCAGTCTCGAGACTTTTCAGGTGACGTTGGAGCTGAACGAGCACCAGCGCTGACGCAGAAAGCTGTTCGTCGATTCGGCGACCCCTGTCCGTCGCGTTAGGCGAAAATAGCGCCAAAGCGGGGCATCAGCAGCCAGTCCCAAGACGAACCACGACTGAGTCCATTCCGTGCAACTGTTGTAACTTTGACTTCACTTAGAGTAGTTATTTACCGTGACGGTAAAACTATGCATCTTGTCGTCAAACATCTATATTTACACCATTTTACGAATCCTGGGGTTGTCCTATTTATCGTGGCTGGTAATCAGGGCTCCGCAAGTGACCGCCTCCGCCCTCCTGACAGTCGGGAGCAGGTACCTTTAGGAGGTATCTAGTTGCTTGTGGTTGGCCAGCCTGATTGTCCCCTTCTGCAACACATTGATATCAAACCAAGACAAGATGGCTCAGGCTGCAAGGATTCCAGTAATTGACCTCTCAGAGGCCGACCGGGACGAAAAGCAAGTAGCACAAGAACTGGTTGAAGCGGCGATTGAGCATGGCTTTATCTACATCAGATGTAGCGATATCCCTGCCGAGGCTATCGATACCGCCTTCCGCGTGGTAATTCACTCCTATCATTCCTATGGGAAACGAGTCTTCCTAACGCAGAATGACGCGATATCCCAGTCCCGTGAACTTTTCGCCTGTGCCCTCGAAGAGAAACAGGAATGCACCATCCAGCAGAACAACAGGGGTGTAAGTAAGGCAGACTCTTTCACCCACCTCTCCCACCTTAGGGTGTTAATCGGTCGCTGACATAAAGGACGCAGTGGTCAAGCATGCATTATGAGACACTAGACCCCAAGAACCAACGGGTGAGCTCTCACTCGTAAAGTGCTATCACTCAATGTTGACCATCCCCTAGGTCGGTGACTTCAAGGAGTATATCCCCCCTCTCACACCTCCTGTATCTCATCATGTCATAGATTGACACTTATCCTTCCCTTAGAGCCTTCAACTTCGGCGAGTTCATCTCCTCCAAAGCCCAACAACCCATCCCCCGCTCCATCGCGCACCACGAAAGCGAGATCAGCACCTTCCAGAGCCACTGCTACCACCTCTCCCTCAAACTGACCACGCTCCTCGGCATTGGTCTCGGCGTCACACCTCCCGATTTTTTCACCTGCGCCCACCTAAAATCCAAGGGTCCCTCAGGCACCATCCTTCGCATGCTTTACTACCCGCCTCTGTCTTCCATCGATGCCTCTCCCTCGCTGGATGTACGCGCTGGGGCACACTCTGACTACGGTTCCCTGACGATACTCTTCCGCCTGCGCGGTCAGGCCGGGCTGGAAGTACTGACGCGGGAGGGTGCGTGGGTGGCTGTTCCCGTATGTCCTGCGGGGACGGAGAGAGATGTTGCGCCGCCGGTTCTGGTCAACATTGGCGATTTGCTGTCGTACTGGACGGGCGGGCTGTTGCGGAGCACAGTGCATCGGGTGGTGTTCCCTGGTCCGAGGGGGAGCTTGATTGAAGGGGAGACAGATACTGAGCCGCGGTATTCCATTGCGTATTTTTGTCACCCGGTCGGGACGATGCCACTTGCGCCAGTACCGAGTGAGCGGGTGAGGGCGTTTATCGAGGGACGCGGTGCAGGGGTGGAACCTGAGGTGATGACGGCTGATGAGCATTTGCAGATGAGGTGTGTGTTTTGCCCCAGCTTAGGTGATGCTAAGTTGCTAATGGAATGACAGACTCCGGGCAAGTTATTTGCAGCTGTACCAGAACAATGATACGGGTGATGCATGATTCTTTACGCAGAGCACTGCTCAAGGTCTGAGAGCCACCCAAAAATAGGTGGCCTATATTCAAGTACAGCAAAATTTTTTCCAAAGAAACGTTTCATCTCCGGGGTATCATGCCAAACCAACCCAGTGCCTCCTCCAAATGCTGCTTCCATTATTCATATCAAGCCGAGAGCCAGGTTTCTCTCCGCTCCGCCCGCACCGCTTCTCCTCCTCCAGCAACTCCCCAAGCACCTTCCAGTCAAAGACACAAACCCACTCTCGACCGCCATTGCGCCGCTTCAAGTCCGCCTCCTTAATGTGGTTCAAGAATGCCGTCGTCGCCTCTTTCCGGCGTGTTTCCACCAATGCGATCTTCTTTATCTTGTCCCGAGACCTTGTCAAAGATGTCGTTGACGTCCATGTCAATGTCGTCGCAGTGCTTGTCATTGTTACTGGGAAGCCTTGCCACTCTTTAGGGTCGGTAATGAGCTCTGTTACTCCATGGGGGGCCAGGAGGTTTTCCGTGATCCAGAGAAACCCGGAAATACATGGGGAGAGCAGAAAAGTCATGTTGGCAAGACTGCAGAAACTGCCAAGGTACTGGCAAGCTCCTGGGCTAGACTCGCAGAACCCCTTTGCGCGAAGACTTGATCGTTTGGTCATGACGGGTGACCTCGGAGCAGGTTGCGTCGCTGAGATTCGTTTCTGGTTGGGGATATCTCCATGGAACGATAGAGATGCTGGTAAAGAGGAAGACGGCACAACAGATCTCCAAGCGCCGGTCTCTGTATTGGGTTGGTACATGGACTCTACCCCTGAGAGTCTGGGGACGAAAACCCTGTTCTGGTTGCGGCGAGGAGAGAACTCGCTTACATCCGCGAGGGCTTCTCGATTTGCGCCCGAAATAGCTGATTCCACTCCGGTTTCACCCACCTTGGAACATTTTCGCGCCTTTTCTCTGCCTGACATTTGCTGTGGAGGAGCTCCCAAGGCCCGCTTCTTGCCTCGTGCAGCCTGTGGGGAGTTGTTTGTTGTGGTGTCGGCATTGTTGTGGGAACAGTTAGTTAATGGATTTTCTAGTGTGACTGATTTACCACTCGGTTCGACTTCAAACGCAGACCCCTTTGCCGAATTTGCATGAATTCCAGAGCTGCCTTCCCATGGGAAGCTAGAGGCAACTTCAACATGTCCGTAGTTAGAAGACTGGTCTGACTGTGACGTGGGAGGTTCAGTTGTCGCAACTGTGGACTGGCTCATGTTTCTGAGAGCACTTTTTGGATCTGCGTTTTCCAGGGCGGCGATCCAACGCATTAGCTCTTGGCTGTCTTCAGGTGGCGGCACCTCCTTTTCTTTGGCTGCCATCTCCTGTAACTCGCGAAAAGAGACTGTGTCTCTGTACGTCCTGTCGCAGTGAATTTTGCTCACCCCTGGGAACCGCGGACTCCAGAATCCAGTGTTCCCAACTTTGTCAAAAGAGAAACAGCGAATATCGACGACTGGCGGCTCGATAAAGACAGTTGTTGGCTTCTTGCCGCTGTCGATGCCATATTCTACCCTTAGGCTAATCGTCTTGTTATCCTCCCATGAACATGATGGGAGATTGATATACGTCATGAATGTCTGGAGCTGGGTAGCGTTCAGCTCTAGTACGTTGGTGACAACAAAACTTGGCTTCCTTTGAAACCGTTGGACTTCGTCTTTGTTGCTCAGGCAGCCGATGTAGAAATGTGTCCACCGTAGGTTTGGGATATTATAGGTTTTGGATTTTGCGACGTCGAAGCGAGCTCCGACTACTGCGAAATCCCCAATATCTCCAAAGTTTCCGATGTACTCTTTCTTGAGCTTGATAGCACAACAACTGTACGGTCTCCGATTCGCATCGAAATTAAAGTAGGGGTCATCCGGCTTGAGAACTAAGCCTTCCCTGCGGTCGGTAATGCACCTTGCAAACGCGCGTCGCAAATCGGACGCGGCGGATTGCTTACCGCAATCTATGATTTCTCGCTTCACCAGTGCTGAGCAGCCTGGTATGGTAGCAATAAGAAATTCCAGGCGCTTGAATCTCTCGGACTGCCGAACCAACAGGAGGGACTCGTCATCTACCATGAAGAGATCATAATAAACAATCATGAGATGTTCCCAAGGGTGTCGTCTGTAATGTGTCAGCAGGCAAGACAGATCGCAGACGTAAAACATACTGCGAATCTTGGTCAGTGCCCAAAAATGACCCTGATCTCGATACGTGCTTCCTGATTTTATGGAAATCAAGTATCTTTGCATCCTAAAGCAAGTCAGCTATGGCTCGCCGAGGCTTGCGAAGATAAGTGCAGGCACACACCTTATCGCTGTAAACAACAAGCTCCCCTTCAAGAATGCAACCTCTTCTGATCCGGCAAGTAGGCTGTCCGAGCTGCAGTGATCTTCGAATAGCGCTATCGAGGTGTCAGCATTGTCAAGCATACGACGCGGTATCTGTGTACTCATGTAAGGCAATGCGGTCATCGGTGCTATCTTTGCCACTCTTGGAAAATATCTGAATGCAGTTGCGCCCTTTGCTGAGATCGATATGTATCTGGCAATACTCTCCGTCAATCTTCTCTTCACAGCTCATTCGCCCGTGGCTCATGTCAAGGCAGTGCTTGATGCTCCGGCCCTTGAACCAAGGTTGTCGGCCGATTTTTACGCCCAAAGTGGGCTTCAGATATTCGGTCAAGGTTGCACTCCCAGTGACCGTCCGGTCTCGCTGAATCTTGGAGAGCACCTGTCCAGCAACCTCAATGTCATCTTGGACCTTTATAATTGCTGCCAGAAAAGGATGATAGTTGCGATAGATTACTTGAGGATCCAGAACGACAGGCTCGAAATTCTTCAGAATCAGCCTGGTAAACCACTTGGCATCGCGAGCTGACAGACGGGTGTACAAGTCGCCAAGTTCTTGCTCTCTGTCTACCGCCTGGCAGGCTGGGATTGATTTGCGTACGGCAGGTGAGCTGAAGCGGCACGCAGCGGCAATCCGGTGCAACAAGCCATCGACCTCCTCGACCGTTACCCCTCCTGGGAAGGGATTTGGCTGGCAGTTGTCAATACCTCGTCCCTGACTAGTTCGCAGCTTATGCTCACCGTCTCAAGGAGGATGCTCTGGACGGATTCTGCCAAATCTATCCCGGCAGAAGGGTGGTTCCATCGGTCCAGCTGTTTGATACGGGAAACACCGAGGCGGAGACCGCGTCCAATGACGGTTTGCAGCCTCTTTTCTTTCAAAAAAAAGACTCTGTCATTTCGCTTCTCGGGCAGAAGGGTCGACAAGAGAGCGGCGGTATCATGATCGTCACGTTGTAGCAATCCTTGGTATGTTCTGAACCACTCATTGATGATGTCGGCTTGGGGTCTGAGGCCGGAGCGGGCTGTTCGATTATCGTCTAGCTTCTGAAGCAAGTCGCAGACATAGGAAAAGAGAAAAGGCATGGCTCAGATCTCGATCATGCGACAGCGAGGAATAAGTGAGTCCAATCTTGATTGTAGCGAAATTCATTGATCAGGAGAAGACGCGAATATTTTGCGAGGTCGATGGTGAGTTTCAAATCGACGACACCCTCACAGGCAGCGATATTAATTGAGCAGGCTTCATCTGGACTGAATGTGGCTGGCAACCTGCAATTGGGGCACAATCCAGATGCGGATTGATCTGTCCTCGTGGATAAAGTGAGATGCTCCCAGTCGCGCTAGATCGCACAAGCCTTGGCATTATTGGCGCGTGAGCACGTGCAGTCGTGAGCCGAGATCCCAGTCCCCAGCCAGTCGAACTTAAACGAAGGCAACCACGCCTCCATCCACTCCTTCCACATCAGATCTTCCACATCAGATGAAACAAGGTATCTTCCACACCCTCATTCGGACTCATCACATTACAAGTCGCAATAAGGTAGCGCATCTACGCAAGGCAGCAGACAAGTACGCTTGCTATGCACTTCTTCGCACTGGTGGCTGCCCGGGCATCATGTATTGCAGGGGCAGTGAAGACGCTGTCCGAGAGTGGGTCTCGACTGTTCAGGTCAGTGACAGTCATGAGACCGCCACGGCCTTCTGCACTGACTGACTCTGCGTCTTAGAGACTGAGATACAAAGACTTTCAGCTGTTAGTAAAGCCTGAGCCAGAACCAACTAGCCAGGCTAGAGCTCAACCACAAGACGAACCAGGCCTCTTTGAACTCAAGTCGGTTCAGGATTTTGCTGACGCCATGGAGAAACGTGACATTCTCTCGTGGTGGTCCCAGGCAATGGGATATTCATAACTGGCACAGGAGCAATCGCTCAGAGAATCCCTGATAGGTATGGGCAAGCTTGTTGGGGTGTCGGGCGTCGTAGCTCGTCTACCAAGTTTTGTTTATTCTGTCCCGAGATGAATAGGAGGTAGTCTAGCATCTGGTTCAAGCAAAATCTTTCTGTAAGATTATCTCTTTAAGCCTTCTCGTAGACCCAGTCGAACTGGGCAGACTTCCAGCTGACCAGCTCCTCAGGCTTGAACCACAGAGCAATCTCCTTCTTGGCGCTCTCGACGCTATCGGAGCCGTGGCAGACGTTGCGGCCAACGTCAATGGCTATGTCACGTTAGAATCGTTGCAACGTATCGAGTGTAACAGGATGACAAACCGAAATCGCCACGGATAGTGCCAGGTGCAGAGGCAAGGGGGTTGGTGGCGCCAAGGATAACTTGAAGGTATTTTTAGTCAGCAGCTATTTTCAAATCGACGATCGTAGACCTTACTGCGACCAGTCTTGACGGCATCACGGCCCTCCCAAACCATGGCAGCAATGGGACCGCTGTTCATGTCTGTCGAAGGAGTCAGCAAAATTGGGCAGAGACTGGTGTTTTGTCCATACAGTTGACGAGACCAGCGAAGAAGGGTTTGTCCTTGAGGTCCTCATCTACAAGACAGTCAGCGACCAGATCAAGAGCGAATTCTGGGGTACATGCAGTGCTTCTCAAGGTGCTCCTTGCCAGGGGCAACAAGCTTGATGGCAACTAGCTTGAAGCTAGCCCAGCTATTAGCTTTGTTCACAGCTCTTTATATCGCATCGCGGGGCCGGGATTCGATGCCCTTACCCTCGGTTCTCGAAGCGGGAGATGATGGGGCCGACGAGCCCACGCTGCGTGCTTTGTAAGCCACAGATGCTCATGTACCAAATACATTAGGTTGATTATATGCTTGCCTGGACACCATCGGGCTTGATAGCAATGAAGCTGCATCAGAGTCAGCTGGGCTACCCTCGCATCTCGAGAGGGTGGACGGCGCCGGAATTCGAGGGTTGGCGGGGTAATGGAGGGGCAGGAGCAGATAGCGGGGTGAAACTTACGTCTGCTCAGCGGACGACATTGTGCTGGATTTTCCCGTTTGAGAAGAAGAAGGCTGCTGGACAGTTGGCTTCAGGGTGGAAATCTGTACGGGAGAAGGAATTTCACAAGAGGTTGGAGTTTGGGGGTGAGAAGTTAAGAAGAAGGAGAGGGCCGCAACAAGAACCCCGCCTAGGAGAAAACTCCAGACCCAGTCCCAGTTTCGTGCGCTCGCATCCCGTTGGCTGGAGCTCTCCTGTTGCGGGCCCTCGGGCATCTTTGCTGCAAAACACGAAATCGTGCTGCAATCGGGCTGAGATCTCCCCGGACAACCAACTGCCTGTTTACTGGATAGACTGAACGAATTGATTCTTTGACTCTATTGTCAACAGCCCAACACGCTGCTGCTTTGACGAAAACGCAAACGCGCTCAGCTTGTGGTGCAGCGGTGGAGCAAATCGTTCAATTGGGGGAAACACCTAAATCAAGGTTATGTTCATTGCACAGTGGCGAAGTGTAGAAGTCTCGAATTTAACGAAGTTACATGATGTTTGTTCTTTGCACAATCCAAAGATCACTGCCCTTCGGCTTCCTCGACAGTGATCACGGGCTTTACGAATATGCGATTAGCGAATTTCTTGACTTTCGGCTGAAGCGGGGAGAGCTGCAGGGGTGCTGTCTCAGAAACCGGTCGGGGATTGGCTGGGTAAGGAGAGAGGTCAGTCGAGCTTTGGGACAGCTTACCTCTTTCGCCTGCCCCTCGACCTCAATTGCCGGTCGACTGGCTGCCAGTTTCACGAACACCGCGACGATTAAACAAGACATCTCCAAAACCCTGGAGGTTTCTTGATGCGCAGGGCGATTGTTTAACGCCCTTTTCTTTTCCGTTCCTACGACTTCTGTTTAGCTTCTCTCAGCGCGTTTCGCGACGGGCAGCCAAAATGCCTGCCCCAGGCCCGCTGCCCAGGAGATGGACAGCTTATCTCTGTCTTCTCTCCACCTTGAGCACCGTCTTCACTCCGGCAGGTAGGTTTGTCTTTGTCCAATTGCATTTTCTCCGTGCTGACAGAGCTCAGTATCGGTCAAGGAACACGATTTCAAGAAGTGCCATCAGGCCGGCTTCTGTAAGCGCAACAGAGCGTTCGCCGACACTGCCCTCGGGTCGAGCGCCTGGGAATCTCCTTACAATGTTTTGCCCGAATCTGGCACCTTCAAGGACGGCCAATTTCAAGCCACGATCTTGAAGACTATCAATGACAAGGGCGAGACCATTCGACTGCCCCTCACGGTATCGTTCCTTGAATCCGGCACCGCCCGTGTAACTGTAGATGAAGAGAAGAGGCAAAAGGGGGAAATTGAGCTCCGTCATGACAGTAAAGCGAGGAAGGAACGCTACAATGAGGCCGAACAATGGGTAATCGTTGGCGGCTTGACCTCCGACAAGGAGGCAAAGGCTGTCTCCCAAGACAAGACGCAAATCACGGTTCAATACGGTCCATCTTCCAAATTCGAGGCCACCATCAAATTTTCGCCGTTCAGCGTGGATTTCAAGCGCGATGGTAGCAGTCAGATCAAGTTTAATGACCGAGGGCTATTGAATATAGAGCACTGGCGACCCAAGATCGAGCCACCACCACCACCGGAGAAGAAAGAGGGTGACGAAGAGGTGAAGGAAGAAGAGAAGAAGGAAGACCCTGCAAAAGAGGACGAGAGCACCTGGTGGGATGAGTCGTTTGGAAGCAACACGGACACGAAGCCTCGAGGTCCTGAAGCTGTCGCTCTCGACATTTCGTTCGTTGGCTATGATCGTGTCTATGGTATTCCCTCACACGCTGGCCCTATCGTCCTCAAGGAAACACGGGGTGGCGGCGATGGTAAATACGAGGAGCCATACAGACTTTACAACGCCGATGTCTTTGAGTACATCCTCGACAGCCCCATGACACTCTACGGCTCGATTCCGTTCATGCAAGCCCACCGCAAAGACTCGAGTGTCGGAGTCTTCTGGCTCAACGCCGCCGAGACGTGGGTGGACATCACCAAGGCGAAAGACTCGAAAAACCCCTTGTCGCTTGGCGGTTCCAAGACTAACACGCAAACCCATTGGGTCTCCGAGAGCGGTCTGCTGGACGTTTTCGTCTTCCTTGGCCCAACCCCCCATGACATCACCCAGAAATATGGAGAGCTCACGGGTACGACCACCATGCCTCAAGAATTTGCCATTGGCTACCACCAATGTCGATGGAACTATAACTCCGAGGAGGATGTCTTAGATGTCGATGCCAAGATGGACAAGTTTAGGATGCCTTACGACGTCATCTGGCTCGATATTGAGTACACTGATGAGAAGAAGTACTTCACTTGGGACTCCCACAGCTTCCCGGATCCCCTCACCATGAATAAGAAACTTGACAGCCATGGGCGAAAGCTGGTTACCATCATTGACCCCCATATCAAGAATGTTGACAACTACCCTGTTGTTGCGGAGCTCAAGGCCAAGGATCTGGGCGTTAAGAACAAGGAAGGAAACCTCTTTGAGGGTTGGTGTTGGCCTGGCTCCTCGCATTGGATCGACGGCTTCAACCCCGCCGCGCGAGAGTGGTGGGCTACTCTGTTCAAGTACACTTCCTTCAAGGGCACGATGGAGAATTCCTGGGTCTGGAATGACATGAACGAGCCTTCGGTCTTCAACGGGCCCGAGACAACCATGCCCAAAGACAACCTGCATCATGGAAACTGGGAGCACCGCGACGTCCACAACTTGTACGGCATGACCTTTCACAATGCCACACACCACGCGGTCAAGTCCCGGAAGGCTGGCGAACTCAAGCGACCATTCGTCCTGACACGAGCCTTCTTCTCGGGTGCTCAACGTGTGGGTGCCATGTGGACCGGCGACAACCAGGCCGCATGGGATCATCTCAAGGCCTCATTCCCCATGCTTTTGAGCCAAGGTATCTCGGGCTTCCCCTTTTCTGGCGCAGATGTTGGTGGCTTCTTTGGAAATCCTGACAAGGAGCTGCAAACACGCTGGTACCAGGCCGGTGCATTCTATCCTTTTTTCCGAGGACACGCCCACATTGACGCCCGCCGGCGCGAGCCTTACTTGGCTGGTGAGCCCTACTCGTCCATTA
>Ga0247763_1000071_pt1 | contig 45285 bp, 44 predicted proteins | sample UWRJL141409B4_FD_179926 | JGI IMG/M metagenome (GOLD analysis project Ga0247763, IMG submission 179926) | Plant litter microbial communities from Arlington Agricultural Research Station in Wisconsin, United States - UWRJ-L141-409B-4 | ecosystem: Environmental > Terrestrial > Plant litter >... | reverse complement strand
CCCCTCTTTCCCTCTTCTCTATCCCCGGTACAGTCAAGTCTGACGGTGGATCTGTTGGCTAGCTGCTGGGATGGAAAAAACCTCGACTCGCCCGACCACATGTCGCACATATCGTACCCTTCCTCCGGAACATTCGAATCTGGCGGCCCCTGCCCCGCCACACACCCTGTCAAGATTCCGCAGCTCTTTTTCGAAGTGATCTGGGACACTACCAAGTTTAACGACAAGTCGCTCTGGCCCGAAGACGGATCGCAGCCATTTGTGTGGTCGTTTGGTGATAAGACCGGCTTTGGAAACCACGGCGACTATGTCTTTGGTTGGAAAGACGATGCGCTGCAGATTGCCATGGATACGAATTGTAATATCAACTGCCCACGCCTCAAGTCGCAGACCATTGCCAAGGGAAATCAGTGTGGCGTGAAGGCGGTGGTGCGCGAGGATATCGATGGGTGGTTGAAGGAGTTGCCAGGCATGAGCGAGGGACACATGAAGGGTTGATATGGGATTACACCTTATATATAGCGCGAATTGGATACGTTCTTTAATTTGTTTCCTTTTTCTCTTCAGTGTTCCCCCTTCGCTGCCGTACCCGCCGTGCCAACAAAGAGACAAAAACACATGTAAAAGTCACGGAACCCAGTCTCTTACCACACCAACTGCGCTTTTAGCCCACGAAATCGCAGTATATCGAGATACTGTATTCTGGGGCGATTCCCGAGCCGCATCGCGTATAGCTGCAATCTCGACCTGTCTCCTCTCCGCAAGCAAGTCCAAGACCGGCAAGGCCAGACGTGACGGGAACATGTTGGATATTTTGCTGTCTTCAAGGCCTTCAGGACTAACCCCATGTTTGAGCAGCAGACAGAAAATCTTGGACAAAAACTCGAACTTTGCCTGCCGGTCCGACGCCGACACCAACACATTGTTGGCCCCGCTTGTTCCGACCAGATGCAGACGGGACAGCCAATTCCTCCCTGCATGAGGGCTCGGGCCGGTTATCGAGTGACTTACTACAACATCTGCGCCTGCGCGGAAGAATGCCTCGAAAACCTTGACAATGTCTGAAATGGCAGTCATAGGAAAGGGATATTGGGCACTGGCAAGGAGCAAAATGTACCAAGCTGTATAGCCCCGTGCGTCACGGACATTTGGGTCAGTTCCTCTGCTGAGTAAGAGCTCAACCAGACTGCGCTTATGCCGAATGGCTGCGGTCGACCGTGATTGGCAGTCTGACCCAGGGACCTGAAGCTCGATGGCCCATTGCGTGAGGAATGAAGACCACGGCGTTTCCCCGGTATCTTTAAAGACCCATTTAATTCTTCGATTTGGTTCATGCCCCGCGTCGAGAAGTAATCGTACTACAGGTGTCAGGTCTGATTTGAAGCTGCCAGTCGGAGGCACCAGCCCCAGGGCGGAGTGTAGAAGTGGTGTTTGGATTCCGACAGACCAAGACGCTCGTTTGAGTTTATCTTGGACGTAGAGCGATAGTCCTTTTTGGATTGTAAACTCAAAATAGGTTTTACACCGTGAATGGCAATCCTTGCGGTGGGATTCGTAGCAGCCCGCGTACCAAGGGATGCACTTCCCGGTTGTCGACGAGTGCAGTCGGAGTGTGTTACCAATATCGTCAAGCAGATCCGTCTCTGCTTTTCCAGACTCCAGCTCCGCGTGGTAAGCAAAGTAGAAGGCATCGGCGAGCAGACGGGAGAGGGAACCGCCGTCGCTCATGTCCAGCTTGTCAAGCGGGAGGGTTTTGAGTAGGACTGCGAAGCCTTTCAGAGTTACCGCGCTTGATCCACCGATTCCGTGTTCTGGGGTCAGATAATCATCCATCTCTTTAGTACGAAGAAAGTCCCGGACAGTGCGGTGGAGGAAGTCAACCTGGAATCCGAGGTGTGTGCCCTCGCTGTCGTCTTTATGCACCTCTAACAGGCCTTTGCAGCGCCCGTTGAGTTGTCTGCGCGTTCTTTCGTGGTAAAGGGCAATCTCGCCAGAACCAAAAGGGCGAATAACATGTTGAACTGAAAATCCTTCCTTCTCAAACTCCTCCGATATAAAGTGATAGACAATCAGGGGCAGGGGCTTCGGAGAGTTGATGGCGATTTGGAAGGTATGCACCATAGCCTGGCGGTAAACAGGATCGATCGAGTCGAGCATGTGTTTAAAGAACGGCTCGAGGTCTGCAGGCATGGTACGTATTCGACGCTGCAAGGTGGATATTGAGTCCCCGTTGGTCAAGCCTTCGTGCAGGGACCGAACGACGAGGTAAATCCAGAGAAATACGCCCTGTGCTTTGTTTGCAATCTCGGAGACCAGATTTTGATACTGCCCGGTCTCCATATCGGAAGCCAGCGCAGCCCAGTTTGTATGCTCCTTCAGCTTGCTTTCCACGTAGTAGTTGATGTCGTCGCGAGTGAGATCTTGCATATAAAGTTTCCTGGCACAGTCTTTGCCGTAGGCATCTTCAAACACGTTCCATGACCGGCTGGATATGCAGAATTTGAGAACCCGAGACTCCGCTAGCAAAGCCAAGCTCTTGATGATTTCCGAGTGGTCGCCGTCATATTCATCCAGCCCATCAATGAAGAAGCAGAACTTCACTCCCATGTCACAACACAAGCAAAGCCTCTGCAGTGCCTGACGGAGTTCGGAAAGGGTCCAAGTATCTTGTTCATGACCCGGCTGAGCCGCTGCTTCCCAGCGGTCTGGGCAAACTTTCCTGACAATTTCTGGGCATTGCTTGAAGACGTCGTAAAGCAGCGACCGCAGCAGCCCCTCTTGGGATTTTTGTAGGGGCGTGCCGGAGCACCAGAAGAAGTGGGTTGAAACAATTGGTGTATTCGGCTGGGCCCATGTACTTAATGCGTCTCTCGTCTTGGTGTGATCGCAGAGGTATTTCATCAGCGTCGACTTGCCGGAGCCAGGCTTCCCGGAAATCCAGAAGAAACCGTCTTCCCTCGACAGCCATTCAACTAAGTGTATCTGAACATGCTTCGCGGGCTGCCCCGGGCTCTCGCTGGAAAACATCCACTTGAACGTGTTGGCGTAGGTTTCAGCAATGTTTTCCTGTCTGGCCTTCATGGCCTTGAAATGGAGCCCTCGGAGGATCGCCTGCTCGCGCGCAATGGCCCCCGCGGTTGAGGGTAATACCTTCAGAATCTCGACCAGATACGAGGCAGGTTCTTGGCTGGGATGCTTGACATGGGCATCAAGAGTGGATTTTGCGTTGTCTTCGATCCACTTCAACGAGTGCCCAATGTCATCCAGCTGTTTTCCATGGGTAACTTCGAGAGAGATATTTGCGTCTCTCAAAGCCTGTAAATCTCGGACGACGCCTGACTGTGTATCGCTACAACGCGCGCTGTCAGCAACAGCCCTAATCCTCCTTCTCCAGTTCGTTCGGGGCTCAGCATACTTGATGATGGCCACTAGGTGAAGGGCCAAGTCACTCCTTTGCTTTTCCAGAGTGGACTCGAGCGTCTTGAGTTTTCGGCTCCCCCACTCCTTCTGAAGTGCCTGACGGAAACTACCAAACGCCTTGAATTTCTTGCCATCTATCGAGATCTTGGTTATGGCTTGGCACAGGGTATCGGCAGTGGTCTTGCACGAGGACGCCAATGCAACGAGAGCTTCCTCCTTAGCACTTCGGCGGATATGGGTGGAAGTGGAAATTGCAGCTGTGCAGGACTGCAAAGAAGCGGCTAGCCGGGTGAGGTTCTGATATGCCTGCTCAGGCCGATACTGGATTTCTGTATTCAGTACGTTGGTATCATTGACTGCGTGTGGAGCTGGGCTTGATATCTCCGGGTTGTTAGGTTCTCGCTTTTCGGTAGACCTTGAGCTTCTATGTTTAGAGGGGCCGCTGTCATCAGAATGGCCGGGTGCATGTGAATGTGCGGCAAGTCCAGATGCCAAAATGCCGACTCGTTCCGTTCGCTTGGAAAGCTCTGAAAGCTCGTCGGCGAGCCCATTGTGTGAGCGATAGATTTCGTATGTTCCCGAGACCAGATTGTATCCGAATTCCAAAAACTCAACAACATCTGCTGCGACGCCGAGCGAGGAAAAGGGGCTCATTGCGACACTGCAGAGATGTGCGTTGTTTTCGGGGTGTATTCCATGTGTGGAAGGAACTTCCCGAGCGGAATTCTGCTTGCAGCGGGGTCGCAAATTGCAAGCTAGGTCCGAGAAGGGAAAGCACTGCCCCGAGGGCCCAGGCTTGCACGCTTCAACACACCCAGACCGACAAATTCCACGTGACACATGTACCTATGATGCCCATCCCATTCTTCCATGAACGAAAACAGCATTCCTGTATTTTCATGCTAGTAGGTGAACACCGCGTTCATTGTGATAGTCTGTTTGTGACTCACTCGCGCAACTGAGCGAACAGATCACTAGGAGTGTGTTGCCACGCCAATCCAAGAAGCCCCCCGTCTGATCCATACCGGCTTTCTCATTAACCTTGACGATGCCAGCGATGCGTTCGTCCATGTTGTCAGGGGCGCGGAAGTTGGTCATTCTTGTCGGGACATAACCTGGGTTGAGGGCTATGACAGCAATGTTGACGCCGTTCTCCTGAAACTCTTTGGCTAGTGTGGCGGTGGCCATGTTCAAGGCTACCTTCGAAATTCGATAGGCTAGGTTCCAGCCATCGCACACTGGGAGCCGGTAACGGTCGGAACACCAATCGAGACATGACCAACGAAATGTTTCGGATGTACTTGTCAGAGAACCAAGGTTGGAGGAGATGTTGATGATATGATAGTTCCTCCGGCCTTCACCGAAACTCTTTGCAGCATCCACCACCGTTTTCTCATTGTCCACATCGATTTCGAGAACCCTGGACGCAATCGCTTCAATCTGGACCTTCTTTTAGGATATGGTCAGATAGGATGCGTACTGGAGGCCAAACCTCTTAGTTTTGGTGTTAGTCTTGTATGACGTCTTCTGTTCAGCCAGTCGTTAGACAGGCTTGTCTTTGGCACTGTGGATAGCTGTTTAAGGCGGGTTTGCTGTTTGTGACCAAACATGAATCAATCCTCGCTGGAGATTCTCTTCTATTTCCTCCTATACACCCGTGTGAAACATCAAACTGTCTGAGGATGATGATTTCTCAGAACCCCAAGGAAGTTGACTGTGAAGTCCAAACAAAATGAGCTTGCAAACTTCATCCGAGCACGCCATCCGACGTCCGTTGCCCCTCGTTACTTCCTCGATGTCCTCGGCGATGTTTGCGACCCTAACCCTAGCTCGTTATCTGATTGTCCGATAATCGTGCCATGCCCCACAAATATATCTTGGCTCCGCGGAGCGGTGACGAAACGGCAAGCGCCATCGCAACAAATTGTCAATTTCCAGTTGTCGCCAAACAATTTTCGCAACATCACTGACAAACATGGCCGACGAGGCGAAACCCGAGACTACCGGCGCGGAAAAGCCTGTTGTTGCTGCTGCGGCCGCTGCGGCACCGGCTGCACCTGCACCCACACCCGCAGCCACGGAAACCGTTTCCACAACTGACGCAGCTGTCCCCGCCGCCACGGAGGAGAAAGAGGCGGTGGGTCCCAGCCCGATCGCGCAACTCTGGAAACTGGCCCAGGATTCCGGACATCCCGAAATCTGGGGCGTTACGCTTGACAACCCGGACACCCATGTCCCCAGTCAGATTGTCTTCCAAAAGTACCTGAACGCGAATGATGGCGATGTTGAGCTCGCAAAGACGCAGCTGGGAAAGACTCTCGATTGGCGCAAGAAGGCGAAGCCGCTTGAGTTAATCAACAAGACTTTCAGCAAGGCCAAGTATGAGGGCCTTGGCTATGTGACGACTCATGGTACTGGAGAGAGTCCCGAGGGCCGGGAGGTCTTTACCTGGAATATTTACGGGGGCGTCAAGTCGATTTCGGAGACCTTTGGCGACGTCGAGGAGTGAGCCGCAGATTTTTGATTGCCGCCGCAAGCGTGTAGCCACTAACTTTTGATCAGGTTCATCGAGTGGCGCGCTGCCCTTATGGAGTTAGCTCTGCGTGAGCTCAACATTGACAAGGCGACCAAGCCGATTACCCCCGAAGAGGATCCCTACAAACTCATCCAGGTACACGACTACAAGTCCATCAGCTTCTTGCGCTCCCCGCCCGAGGTCAAGGCCACCAGCAGAGAGGTTATCAAGCTGTTTGGAGATGTTTACCCGGAGTTGCTCAAGGAGAAGTTTTTCGTCAATGTCCCGGCCATCATGGGCTTCGTTTACGCCTTCATGAAGCTCTTTGTTGCGGCTAAGACGATCAAGAAGTTCCACCCCATGTCGAACGGTGGTAACTTGGCGCTTGAGTTTGGGGATAGCAAAGTCTCTGCACTAGGAGAGTTGTTGCCTGTGGAGTACGGAGGAAAAGGCCCGGATCTGAAGGTGCAGGGCAAGGAGCTTGCTCTCGAGTAAAGATGGGGAAATTGTCTCAACGGATGAAACTTGCATATCAGTAGCTTTCAAGGTTCGCGGAAGCATTAGGGGCGGGTTGCAGAGAGTACAACCGAATGGGAAGACAATCCCCACTTCTATCAGATAATCACGAGAATTTAGTGCCTGTTGCGTAACTGAACGACAACAACCCCGCATCGGAATCACCCACTCTCAAGGACAACAACGACGGTCAACCAGCCAATTCAAAGTCTAAACAACGAAGAAACCATGATCACTGGCCTCCACCACGTAAATATCATTGTGCCTCCCGGCACGCTCAGCGCCGCCAATGCCTTTTGTGAGTTTCACTCCTGTTCACCCAGCTTGAATTTCGCAGAGAGGTACTCAACCCCTCAGATGGCGAAACCCTCGGCCTCACCCCTCGCGCTGTCCCCAAGCTCCAAGCCGACCGCCTCGCCTGGTTTGACATTGCCTCGAGCGGCCAACAGCTGCACGTAGCCTACGGGCGACCCGACATTGACTTCACAGACGAAGCGCGCGGGGCAAAACGGCACCCGTGTTTCCGCCTCGAAAGTCCAGAGAAGCTAGAAGAGCTGCAACGCCGGATCTGGAACCACCATCAGCGCGGGGGAGAGGGCGCACCGATGGAGGCGGATAAGCCGGGGGAAGAAAACTCGGGCGCCAAGGGGGAGGAGTATAGCACGAGGTTCTTTGCCAGGGATTTTGCGGGGAATCGCCTGGAGTTTTCCCTGTAGAACAATTCGCTGGCTAGGGATATTGGCGGGCGTTGCGTTCGTTCTCGGACTCTATGAACTATTCGCATCAGGGATAGCTTCAATTTCATTGGATGTCGTCTCTCCAACTCGATTCAGCTCCTGTGCAGATTCTACTACCTTCTTCGTCTTTGGCACCTTGCTTCGAGCCTGACGGACGCAATTCAGCACCCTCGCTCTTTCCCCGTTTGCGCCTCGTTTGCTGCTTGTCCGTTTGCACGCACGCGCCATTTGTCCCTCATTTTGTTTGTTCACCGTTTGTCAACGGGTGCGGATGTGGATGCGGGTACTGCCGAGATGGACCCCGCAAGTCTTCGCCGACCCCGTCCGCCGAGGAAGCTGATCCGGTGAACCTTGTCAGCCACTAACAACACTAACAGCTGAAAGTCGTTTCTTTTTTTGTGAAAAAGCTTGGACCCAGCCCACGAGGCATGAGACTGGTTGACTGGGTAGAGATGCTACAAGTAAAAAGTTTGACGCGACGCGTCAAGTCGATTTCTGCGTCGTTCTGACGACGCCTCGCTTACATAAAATTCACTATTGACCTGTTATAGTCTCAGCATCGGTCCCCGTTGTTAGTTGCACGCCGATTGACGAAGCCACTGTGAGGTTGTTACTGGACCATGGCATCACCCACACCGCTTGCCGTCGCAGATTTGCTGAATCCTCAGCGTGTCGACACAGCTATCGAGGGCCAAGAGGAGCCTGTGGCTGACAATGCACCCGAGAATTCCAACAGCGACGGGCATGCCACTAATGCCGAAAGCGCGGTGAGCGATCTCAGCATCAATGGGTACCATGTTGGCCTCATGGAGGACCTTTGCGCATCCCTGGATAACATTCAAGGGAGCGGATCGTTTGCAGCCTGGACGGCAGATGTTGATCTAGGCGTGGAATTCGTGCCCGACCTTTTCGTTCATGATGTTGGCCCTATCAGTCTCCCTCTGGAAGAGGGTCGGGCTCGCCAAGTCATTGAAAAGGCTCGCCAGGGTAGGCCTGCATCCACTGGTCACCCGACCCGAGTATAAAGGCTGACAGCTACCAGCGCCATTCGGCAGGGGGAGCGAGACGATCGTTGACATTTCGGTCCGCAACACTTGGGAGCTCGATCCATCCCAGTTCCAAATTCGCCACCCCGACTGGGAGAAAGCCCTTCAAACCTGCCGCGGATTTGTTGCCAAGTCTTTGGGGATCTCAGTGCCCATTACCTCCGAGCTCTACAAAATGCTGATTTACGAGAAGGGCGCCTTTTTCAAGCCGCACACTGACACCGAGAAGATCCCTGGCATGTTTGGCACCATGGTCATTTGTCTCGGTTCAGAGCATGAAGGCGGAGATGTTATTGTAAAGCACCAAGGGAAGACGATAGTCCTTGAGAGCTTTGACGGGGCGGTGCTTTGCTGGTACTCCGATGTGTCGCACGAAGTGTGGCCGGTCACCTCCGGCTACCGCCTTGTGCTCACCTATAACTTGGCTATTGCACACGCCCCACTTCAGCCTCCGACTGCGAGTTTGTTAACGTCAGGGGCACGGCAACTGAGACACACTCTCCGCAGATATCTCGAGAATCACCGGGACGGGGCCGACGAACCAGACAAGCTCTATTACCTGCTGGATCACATGTACACTGAGGCGAATATTTCGCTCAAGCCCTCAAAGCCAGGGATCTTTTGGTGGCCCGGACCCTGGCCTCTATCGGAGAAGAGATCGGTCTTGACATTTTCCTTGCCATTCTTGAAAAGAGTGAGATTGGTACCGTTGAAGAGGACGATTATCACTCCCGCTGGGGATGGAGGGGGCGCGACGAAGAAGATGAAGATGCCGGAGAAGGAGAGAAAGAAGACGAAAGTTGGCATTCGCTCGATGAAATTCTCGACTCTGGCTATCAGATCAAGAAGCTTGTTGATCTAGACGGGCAGGTGGTTCGCACGGAAATTGATATCAAGGAAGATGTCTTGATGTGGAGCTTGATTCAGGACTACGGTGACCCTTTCGAAAACGCCGCCCGCGGCGAGAGTAGCTACAACGGCTACATGGGCAACTCTGGGCCCGAGGCCACGCACTGGTACCGGACTGCGGTGAGTCAACAGCACTGAGCGCCTTTGTCAAGCTCACCATATTGACTCCACGGTGCGCACAGGCCATCATCATAGTTCCTAGGGGCGAAGTCTCGGATGCATTTGTACTAGAATCTATTAATGAAACCTCGGCAGAGAGCCTCTTGTTGAGGTATTCGCAACGTTCCGGAGATGCTGAAGTTTCGGCGCGGATGATTGGCAAACTTATGAAAGCCTGTTGGCCTGTCGACAAGAGTTGGTCAGGAGAGGACACTGAGTCTGCCATCCCGCGTCCTTACTACGGCCTAGGGAGGTACGGATACACATCTCCCAGGCCACGCGTCCGGAATCTCGCCAGCGCCGAGGCTGTTCTTCGCTTTGCACTAAACGCCAAAAACTACGAATTGTTCAATACAGCGATTAGTCATGTCCAGAACAGGGTTAAACCGTTGTTCTTTAGCTTTATCGGGGGTTTGCTCGCGGAAAATGGTGGCGAGGGAGTGGATTTCACCAAGGTCAAGCCCAGGTGAGTAGACTCCTCGCACGCAAGCTGCACTACAAACTTAAAGACCCCGCCCGACTGATCTCCCACTTGCTTAGCTTCCAGAGATATCTCGACCTACGGTCAATAGCGGACAGATTCCAATTTGTACAATGCCTTCTTCCTCCGGATGGTGTAGTAGAATCACAACACATGCGGGACTGGATATCCGGCGACATCACGACCGCTTGCATAGAGGCCTGCAGAATCAAAGACGTAAGTCTCAGTCCTACTCCACATGTATGTGGACCTGGGAGTAACGTGGCATGGACTGATTGTTATTAGGTTGGCGAAGGCGATGCCACCGCATTCATGTCGCTCGTTTGTTTGTTCCACAGCTTTGGCTACATCAAGGAGAAGTAGGTTGTCCCCCCTCGACGACACGTTAGAAAATCCTGGGCTAAATGATGTTGACTTAGTATTTTTCCCCTCGTCGAAGAGATGATCCTCCGGAAGCCGAACCCGCCAATGCCATTCGTGCTCACTGTCATTCAGCACATTATCGGCGCTGCTCTCGATGGAACTTTCGACCGGACTGAGACTCTGGCGCTTTGCAAACCAATCTTGAAGTCCGCCATCGTTTTCACGGAGCTGGTCGGTTTACAAGGTGAAAATAACGAACAAACAACGGAGCCGCTCCCCAAAACTCCCAGAACAGGATATAATCAGGCTGCCCCCCAGACAGCTCCGCAAAAAAAGCAACCCAAATGGGCAACCATCCAACCGGACCGGATCGTGACCCTCTTTGACCAATGCATCAAGTGCTCCTGGGACGACTTGCTCATGCAGCTCTCACTCAAACTCGCCTCTGCCATTGACAACTTCAAGGCTGCCGAATTTCGAACACTTTGGATCCCGTTTCTACACAGCCTCATCACAGTTCTCGAGAGCAACCACATCCCCCTAACCACTCCCCGCTATCAGCAGATCGCGTGCGCCATTCTCGAGACGTACATCCAGAAAGGCGTCGGCAAGGAACCCCCCGCCAGTGACCCTGGCTACGCCGTACCACCAGTGGTCTGCTTCTGCTCTCTATGCACTAGAGTCAACGAGTTTCTCAGTAGCGATGGCATGACCCAGGATTTCATCTGTTCTCCTACCGACTTGCGCCACCTTCATGCCCAACTCCTCAGGAGTCGATCCCCTTGCAACGTCCGGGAACGTCCCAGCAATGAGCCAGGGAAGATTATTCTCACCGTCTCCAAACCTCGCCTCGCAAACCCCTCCCAGGACACCTGGCAGAAAAAGTTCCGCACCGCCCAAGACGACATTGCCGCCTTTCCTCAAGACAAGCTGAAGCTGCTCCTCGGCGAAGAGTATGATCAGATCACGGAGATGCGCCAGCTGAAGCTCTCGGCCATGTTGCCTACGCCGTTGCAAATGGCTTCGCTCGTCCAGAGGCCGGCATCGTCGAATGCGCAAGCGCAAACACAGCCCGCGGCGCATGCGGGAGTGAAGCGCCCGGCAGATAGATCACATTGGTATTAGGTTGTGGGTTATGATAGGGATCTTGGAAATAGGTGTTGGACTGGCTTTGGGTTTAGCGTACAAGACTGGGACGGCGACGTCAGGATGTATTCTTATGAGGTTTAATTCATGTTGTGGTATCATTTAGTGGACGTCTTATTAGTCGGGAATGTGTTGTGACAGGCACAAGGCGCTCTGCTTTTTGTTTTTCAAAGCTTGACAGAATATCTATTGCGATCGTACACAAGATACCTATCGGCTTGTTTCATTTAAAAGGAGTCATTAGTCAGAATTATAACCTCGCGCAATATCACCTATCGACATTCTCCGTGTCACTTTTCCTGTATTTCCCGTTTACCTGGGTGCCCGATACGTTGGTGGACGTGCGTGTTCATAGATCTTCGTCGTTTTCGCGGCGGGCGATACGACGGTGGATTTTGGCGAGTTCCTCCTCAGTTAGCTTGCGCGGTGGTAATAGCGCGTAAGATTCTTTCGTTTCGAGTGGGAAGGTGGGTTGATGGTAATGCTGATGTAGTTGACTCAAACTAGCCACTGGTGCGGGAGTGGCATCATAGGCTATCGATGGCGCCAAGCGGAGTACTTCACCCGAGGTAGTCGCCAAACCCGCACTCATCTGGGAGATTCGTGTCATCCCCGAAGTTGGCTCAACCAAATCCCAGAAGTTTCGTGGAGACCCGCGAGTAAAGTTGGAGGCTTCTCCGCGTGGCAATTCCCGTCGTTCCGGAGCCCTTGAACTTCTGGCCCAAAATCTATATTTGTCGGTTGCAATGTCATCTTCCTTTGTTAATTTGGTTTCCGGTCGCTTCGTAGCGTGCTTTTGATCCGCTCGCTGCTCTATATTCTTCTCCTTCCCTGTCACAGTCTCGTTGCGCTGACTCGTTGACCCGCTACTGGGTATTTGGGGAGTTGGGCGGAGAAGGTGAACTGCTGTCCATGGAAACTGACGCTGAATCTGCTCGAGAATGCGAGAATAGGGACTGATATAGACTTCGCCTAGCGGATTCGTGCCGACGACGTGGCCGTAGATGACATGACTTGTTGCATCGACGACAAGCGAGCCTGAGTCACTGGGCTTGATCTCTGTATCGACAAACTTGTTAGGAGCTCCACGTAACCGCAGTTGGGTGGGTGTCTTGATACATACCATATCCTCTGTCCAAGACCACGTTCCATACCAGCGATCGCCCCTTGCCGTTGATGCCGCCAAGTATTGAGATTCCCGGTTGTATCATACCTCGTAGAGGACTTTCGTTATTTGTCAAGATGAAGACTTTCAATTCCCGAGCCGGGGGGGGGGGGCTTCAGCAACCGTAAGTAGAGGAGTGAAATTTAGCTGATCCGTAAACGCAAAGGAATTGGGGCGCAATTGGGCAAAGTCAGCCGGGTTGCCGAAATCTATGAGACACCAGTCCAGATCTTGTTCGTCTTCGTCATCGGGAGAGCCAGATTCGGTCAAACCGCGGCGGCGCTGCTCCTCGCTGAACGCATAGCTGCTAGAAGACGATGATCGATCGTCGTCCTCTCCAACGCTCTCGTACTTGATATCATCTATAACATAGTCTTCTTCGTCGTCTAGGACATGTTGAGGAATGTCGGGGCTCGAGTCAAAGATTGAGTTGGAACGACTGGCCAGGTGCGCTTTATATTTGTAGATCGGAGAGTAGAGTGGGATGGTCGAGATTTCACGAGTGTTGTCGACGTGGACCTCGTCGCCGTCCTTGCAGAATGCATGCAGTGAAGTAATAGCGCAAATCTTGCCACCCACGACTATGCAACAACCCAAGGTAGAGTAAGCTGATTCGCCCTGGTGATTCATGTACTCAATTCTCGATCCGCAACTGGTGAGGTGGCCGGTCATTCTGAGCTCAGGGTTAAGACTTGTGGACGTTTCGGCACGGTGATGTAGTCGAAGTGACGCTTGATGCCATGTCGCCAGGATCAATGGCCTGTGGACACACCAAAAATAGAGGTTAAACAAGGGCCTGCTGTCATCCCAGGGTTGAGTATCTCGCCATGATCTCCATGCTGGACGCCGCGATTTCCGAAGCGCATATTGAGGTTTGAGCACTTTACTCGTGAGAAGCGGGCGTAAGTGGCTGAATTCCTGTGGCCGGCAGAAGACGAGTATCGATGGGTGCACTTCATCAGGCGAGCCTCCACACATCTTGAGCGTGTAATCGATCTTGTCAACGTGCCCGCGGAGTCCGGGATGTTCGAAGGTATTGCGACGGAATATGTGGATGACTTCGCGATAGCGATCATGAAATTCGGTCGAAATCAAAGCGTTGGCGTGTGGAAAAGCGAGGATTGTTGGTGAAATACCCGGTATCTTGACAGGATCCCGAAACGCATCGCCGCTGTCTTTTTGGGATGGACTTGCTCCCGATGCCTCGACCTCCTGTCTTCCCTTGTTGTGACTTGGCTTTGAGCCTGGCGTACTCCGCGTGCGGATTCCCGGAATTACGTTCGCCTCCTCCATCTCCTCGGCACCACGGCAAACATCTGTACCCTCCTTTGGACTAATATCATCATCACCAGTGTGGGTTGCGGATAGCTCTAGTTGGCTCCGGGTCTCAACGGTGGGGTCTCGATCGGGATCGTCGCGGTTTAGGGTCACTTTGACTGACTGATTCTTCTGCCCACCAGAAGAATCAGAACAAGTAAACGGAGGAGCTGGTTCTCAATGTCTGATAACTCGGTTGCAGATTCCGCGAGGGATGGCGGGTATCTTGGAGAATGGGTCCGTGTTAGCTATGAGTCTCGGGATTTTTCTTCCTTCGTTTCCTACAAGCTTACTTTGGCGGTCTCACCACACGGGGTGTTTCTGTGGTTGCCGCCTCCGCGGCGGCAGGCGGTGAACTGGTGTTTGTGTTGAACCGCATGGCTTGCCGCGGATCAAGAGCAGTCATAACGGTGAAAGGACGGGAAAATTGGGGGAAGAATGAGGTTGCCCAGATGCAAGAAGCTGGTGGGCGGGTTTTGGGCCGTGCCTTCCCCGTGTCTCCCGGGATGAAATTGGAGCTGCCCCGTGTGCTCAGGAGGTCGGGTCTCCGGCTTTCGCTACCTCCCCCTCCAACATGCTTCTGATACATGTACTTGACCCCGCATGCCCGCCGCGAGCTGTGGCAGCTGCGCGGAAGCTGTGTGCAATATCACGGATATTGAACAGCACACCTATTAACCAATCGTGATGCTTGGCTTTATCAGCGACAATGAAGCCCTCTAAATTCTCATTGATCATGCCCAAAGTATCCGAGTGCCTTTGTTCGGGCGGTTTCTCAGCTCCCTTGCAATGCTTCAGCCAACCGACGTGGAACGACGGGAAATTGTGAGGGTTGTTTTCGGCGAACGCCAGACGGACCATGCCAACAGTTCAAGGTTTCGAGCATATTTTGAACAATACTGCTCTCTCGTTTGTCCATCGGCCTCCGGGGATTCAGTCATTGAGATTGACACCCCAGCACTTGACAGCCATGCGAAAGTCATCAGCTCGATTAAAATCATCACCCATGATCCCAGGGTTTCCTTCGACGATTTCATTACCCAGGCAGTCAGTTCCACACATCCCGAGGCCACTATGAGGGAAAAAGAACATGTCGCCAGAGTTGCCGTCGCTGCCATCACTTTGGTTAACTGCTTACCCAGAGATCATTCCATACCCGGGGATCACCATGCCGGGAAACTCGACAATGCGGACCACCACCATGTGAAGTGGGAGGAGAACATGTCTCTTTTGACTTTTATGGAGACCGCCTTCAGGCCAAGGATGAAACCCGAAACTGAACCAGCGGAATTCACCGGGAGATCAGACATGATACTTCACAAATCCTCCCTCAAAGCCTGGAAACTCATCAAAAGATGCGGCATCAAGATCCGCGCCACCGACAATCTCCTCGACCATCTTGTACTAGACAAAAAGGCCATGACCCTCAAGGTTTTCCACCAAGTGGCCTTTTTGAGAGCTCATCTTGCCAAAAGCAGAAACCAGCCATTGGATATGGCCTTTGAGGAGAGTTTTGCGCATGTATGTACGAGTAAACACCCCTCAAGCAGAAAATGCCAAGATTTTTGCCCAGACATTACGGAGTAGGTAACTAACACAAACTTGCATCTCCTCAACTCAGGGGCACCCTACCCACGTCTTCTTATCGAAACGCTACTTACCTTTCATGACAGCCTATTTCCCGTTGCAAGCGTTCGAGATAAGCGATCACGCGCCGTTCTCGAGACCATGATTCAGAAACACGGCTTCGACTCAGAAGGGCGGTGGATCGAGTTTGTTCGACCCACACCTTCTGACATGACATTTAATTATTGGGGCGATCGATTATCAGCGCTACACGAAGTGGTCAAGAACCCGCCTCTGGAAAATGCCGTCGTCGGCTGGGTGGAGAGACACACGACAGAGCGAAATGCTTTGACCGTGGCGATTATTGGACTTTTTCTGGCGGCATTGTTTAGGCTGTTATCGTTCATTGTAGGGCTTTTACAGCTTATTCTCGCTTAGATTGCGTACAAGTATCCTCCTCCTGTGTCAACACAGTGAATGGTTTCGAGAATATCAGAATATTGGTGGCTTGAAGATAACAAGAAGAAACGGAAGTCGATCAGGTAGGCAACAAAACAATGAATCCCTCACAGCATACGAAGAAACAACAAGCTTGGAAAGGGGGGGAAACATTGATGAGTTGTCACTGAATCTTCCTCTGTTCTAAACTACCTACCAAAGTAGCGTCAACGCATGTCCAGTTAATCATGGCCGCCAAAACCCTAGGAACGACCCAGCCTGCTCTGAACCGAGCCGACTTGAGCCAAGTCACTACTGCATTAAATTTATCTTTCTCCTTCTAGTTCTCCCTTCCCTCCTCCATTACCGTGCCTATGTCTATGTGAACCAAACCGATCCATGCCTGGCCGTGTTGTTATTCACCTCCGAGACTTATCACCCCTAGACCCCCACAGACTCTTCTTCTTCCTTGGTTGTGCCCCATCAAGCTGTGAAAGCGTCGAGGGTTCTTTCATCTCAGTTCCCTCATTTTGCTTCTCATAGTCTTCAACTTGTGACCAGTCACCGTCTTGGCTGAGAATTTCCCATGGCGTGCAGTTGCCCGACGTGTTTCCCGAGGTATATCCGGGAGAGGTATAGCCCGGCGATGTATATCCGGGCGACGTGTGCCCCGGCGAGGTATATCCACCACCGCGTGCAGCGTAACCCCCCCGCCGCTGCTGCTCTTCGTTTCCCTTGGGATTTCTTGCCGCCGCCGCCATCTTGATGTTATCTCTGGCCTGATGCTCTCTGGGCCCGGGCCCGTGTTTCGAACCGGAAAAGCCGCCGCCACCACCGCTACTACTGGCTGCATGTACCGGGGTGGTGTGCCTCTTCTCCTTACCTCCGTGTCGTGCTTTCTCCAACTGCGAGGCAGAAGACGAAGAAGAAGAAGAGCTCTTTGAAAACTGGTGGAGTCTTTTATCAATGGGGTAGGTCCGGTATCTCTTATTTTGTTTCTTTTTGAATTTTTCAATGTCGTCAATCTTGGGCTCGTCATCTTCCGGGGGAACAGTGTTATCCCATCGTTCTTCCTCGTTCAGGTCGTTTGCAGTGTTTCCTGATGGGGTAGAACATGAAAGGTCCATTGCTCGAAAGAAGAAGAAAAAAAAAAATTGCGCTTAGGTCCGGTTGTCGTGAGGTGAGAGTCTGCTGTGCAAAGCTTCATGGAAAATGCGGCGGGACAATGTTTGATTTGAGAGCGTTCAAAGTTCAACAGATGTGTGAAGACAGTCTTTATATCCCTCCGTAAAAAAAAACAAAATTCAACCCATAGCTTGTGAGACGGTTGCAAGTAAATCGAAACAGCACAGCACGCCAATAGCAACAGCTGTCACTCCGGAATGTTCCACCTGTCATCCCCTAGAACATCTAGACTCCCCAAATCAATAATGGCTCACGAGACCCCTATCCAGCGTCAACCAAGGTCAGCCAGAACTCGAAGAGTTTGCAAAATGCTCAACATTGCCACAGGTAGAAACATTGGATGTTAAGCGCCGACTTATACGCTAGGCCAGAGCTCCCATCCCACCCGTCATTCACATCTCACACCTATTAATCACAACTTACATCGTTCAACTTACCCCTTACAGCTCATACTATATCCCAACTCCACGGAAAACAACTGTGAACTTCAACCTTACTAAAGGCACTAAAATGTTTCAACCCTTCCCCAAAACATTTGCACTCCCTATCGCACAGTTGGCGAACACGTTTCTTGGCCTGAAACCTACCACGTTTGATCAGACCACCATTCACCCCAAACTCTCCCACACCACGACCCTACCCAACGATCCAAAAATATTCCGAGCCACCGTCCGTGCAAACATCCTCAACCAGGTTTCATAAACCCCACTCTTTATGCCTTGTACAGTCAATGGGGGTATGCAGCTCAGGTCTGGGCTCCGCGCTGCACCTTAACTGGACGCATGAACCCAGGCGGGCGGTGCGTAGTTTTGATTATTTCAATGCGAGTTTGTTCAAAACTTTGGTTTGGTTCAGTGCGCGGGAGGTAGGGAGATCAAAAGTGCAAAGCTTGGTGGGTAGTGAAAAGTAGGACGGATCCTGACTTGTACTCCGGACATTTTTTTAACAAGTTTTGGCCTCCAACCTCCCCGCCTGTCAGTCTGTCCGTCACCCATAACCGCCATCCCATACTATTTCGGCACAGAGACAGATAGACGCCAAAATGCTTGTAAAATCTCTGGTGGCTGCAGCGGTAACCTTCCCCCCCCTCGTCTCCGCCCGAGTCAAGTACCTTGGCGTGAGCATCGCAGGCGGTGATTTCGGCTGCACCATCGATGTAGGCCTTCCCCTCCCTCCCTCTAGCCTACCGCATCATTAACCTCCCACTAGGGCAAATGTCTCACCTCCTCCACGCAACTCCCCCTCCTCAACCTCGGCGGAGGGGACGGCGCCGGCCAAATGTCCTTCTTCTCCTCCTCAAACCTCTTTAACATCTTCCGCCTCCCCATCGCCTGGCAATACCTAGTCCCCGCGCCTGGAGCACCTCTAAACCTCACCGCTTTCTCCCATTATAATCAACTGATCACCACTTGCCTCTCCACCGGCGCACACTGCCTCCTCTCCCTCCACAACTTCGCCCGCTGGGACGGGGCCATCATAGGCCAATCCGGTCCATCGGGGCCTTCCAACGAGGACTTCGCCTCCCTGTGGACGCAACTCCTTACCGCCCTTCTGCGTGAACCCCTCCCCGCCTCCTCCTTCTCCCGCCTCGCCTTCGAGCTCATGAACGAGCCGCACAATCTCTCTCTTCCCGCTTGGACGACGACCCTGTCTGGCGCTGTCACCGCAATCCGCGCCACCTCTAAAACCACCGACAATCTCATCCTCCTCCCTGGCACGGGGTTTGCCTCGGCAGGAGAATTTCTTTCCTCCGGTAGTGGGGATGCCCTCTCCGGAATCCGCAACCCGGACGGGACAACGACGAACCTCATCTTCGCTCTGCACAAATACCTCGACGCCGACAACAGCGGGACAACCTCGCAATGCTCCACTAACAACACCGCCGCTTTTGGCGAGGTAGCGGCATTCCTGCGGAAGCAAAGGCGGCAAGCAATGATAAGCGAGACAGGGGCGGCGCCAGGGAACCCCGAATGTTTTGTGCGATTTTGCGAGCAAAACGCCTTTATAAACGCGAATCCCGATGTGTTTTTGGGGCTGTTGAGCTGGGGGGCGGGGAGCTTCAAGACGGACTATCTGCTGAGCCAGACACCTTTCAGGGAGGGGGGCAGGTTCATTAACCAGCCGTTGATGCAGCAATGTATTGTCGGGACGTGGATGGCAAGCACCGCTGGAGGTAAGTCCAAGTTTCTCCTCAAAGAATTGGACTTTAAACTGACTAGACTCCAACAGTCAAAGACCTGCAGGAAATAAGCACAACGCCGACTGACCCACTGGCGACCGCGGATGCCAAGGACTGGTCATCCACGACCACCACACCAATAGGGCTGCTCTTATTAGCCCTGTGCTTGACAACAAGCCTCATCCTGTAAAGTTTTCTTTGTCGGGGCTGGACTTGGAAAATTGTACCATACCTGGTGGACGATACCTCGGCGATACCTAAGTAATGAAATCTGAATTTGCCTATACTAGCAGGAACGGCCAGCCCGTTGAGCTCCTTCTTTCGAGCATTAACATTAGAGACTGCGTTCTGTAAACATACTCCCATCAAACCTCACGCCCACCTGCCCTCAGGCAGGGGCTTGACATATGTGATCCCTCTCCTGCACAAAACTTCGTCTTACCCAATGGCTCTGTGAAGCCTCTCGACGGTGTGATCCGGATAATTTCATGGGGCGGGAGGGTAGGACTGTCAGCGCTGGTTTCATATCGGTCATGACGGTGTATGTTGGTGGAGAGACTTTGGAGAGTTTGGATAGGCGAGCATGATCCATCTTGACGTGCGACAAGGTCTGGGATGCCAGGGCTCAAGTCAGAATTAGTGGACGAGCTATCGCCGGTGAAGACCGCTAAGGGGTCTGGAGAGGGTCCGGTCTTGCAGCCACCATGACCTCCCCCCATCTGCTGAGAAATCGGGACATTGCTTTCCGGTCTAGTGTCAACCCCTAGGTTGAACATATGTTGAGAGGCACCCCGCGATTCCTTCTGGCCTACAACTGTTACAGAGCTGGTGGGCGATAAAGCATTCTCTGCTAGGCCCTGATATCTGTTGTCATTTATAACCTTGGCCATCATTGAAGAGTATGTCGGCAAAGCGGGCTGCATGGGCATCGGGACTGGCTGATTAAGCAGAGTGTTTGTGAGTGGCGTCGGCAGCTCCGTGGGCAGACAGAACGACGGCGTGAAGGAGAAGCTGGCATCTGGGACATTCCATGCACCCGCTGTTGGCGTGTTGGTCGGGGCTCTCATTCCTTCCTCGAGACTAGGACCAGAAACATGCATGGCCTCGATATTATTGTTAGAGTCGTAGTCGGGCATGGGTGTGTCACTCGGGTACTTGCGGAAGGTTCCAGGCCACAACGCCTCATCAAAGAGTCCAAAGGGCACTTGACTCGGAAACGGACCATACATCATCTCCTGGTATGTTGTTGGGAAAGGTTCGGTCGACGATAACGATTGGCCAGCTCCCATACTGGCCGAAGGCATGTAGGGAGCCATGAGCGGCTGGTTTCCGCCATAATTGGTCCTCGGGTGGAGCGGTACCCTGGGGACGGGAGTCATCATCGGTGCTTTGTATGCCTCCCTGGTAACCCTTTTCCGCTGAGGAGAATGCGCGTGTGAAGTCCCGCCGTCCGAGGCGTGGTATACTGGCAGCGGCATTGATGGGTTGAAGGATGATCGACGCCACATGGATGGGTTCGGCCACGCAATGGCATTACTCTCGAGGATCTCTGGACACCAATGGGGTCAGTTATTTGTTTAAACCAGGCTGGGGGCATGGTGCGACTAACCGAGTGGAGCATGTTGAAACGAAAAGACCACGACATTCTTGACTCTTTCGATTGGGAGAGAAGTAGAGTCACGGGGGAATCCTTCGCTTATGATGACCTTGATGCGCCCAACATCGTCATTCGGATTCCAGTGATTTTGGGAAAGCAGCTCACGGCGAAAAGGCGGGAAACGGAGACGGTCGGCCTCACCAGTTTTTGACGGCTCTGCCTCAAGGGTTAGTCGTCGAGTTGCTGGCACTAGCTGGAGCATACCAAAGGTGTTCGCAATCAGATGCGGGCCATAGAAATCTCTGCTGAAGACGGTAGACCTAGTCGAGCGTCAGAACCCTCCCTTCAGGTCATGAGTGTGCTGTGACGCACGCCACAAACCGCCCATCCATGATGATCCTGGCTTCAAATCTGATCAACTCGGGGTGGCCACTGTAGTTCAGAGCAAACTGGCTAACATCTGGGCGCCTCCAGCTGTGAATCGAGATCTGGAATGGCGCGCCAGCGACAAGACTGGGGATGAAACAGGTCATGACGGGGACTTGAGTAAAGCCATGGATGGGTGAGAGCTCATTGTCCGATACCACATGACAGGCAACCTTGAACTCCTTGAATGGCATCTTCGACTCCTTCCCAAGGCGGAATAGTATGACATCCCAGTCGTCGTAACGCATGGCTGATGATTGGCCCCGAATGGAGAAACGTTAACAAGTGCTGACCTTGGAGGCGAAAAATACCGAAGACGTGAAGAGCAAAGAAAAAGAAGAACTTGGCCTGATCGGGGAGAGAAGCAGGTAAACGCAAGAAGCAAAATACAAAACAAAACGCGCGGTGAGAGACCAGCCAGCTGATATCCGCCCACGCCGATCCAAGATTGCGTCCCCTTGCGCGTCCACCTGCCTCGTTTCCGGACAGGAAAGTCGTCACGCCATGATATTCTCGGGCCCGAGAAACGGGCCGTTGTTGGGTCGTTCTTTCCTTACTGGTGTGTTGCTCGTGTGAACTTGCCCAAGTAGGGACCCGTGTTGGACCCCAGCACAGGCGCGTTTCTGTCATTGGCCACTCGCTGCGGACAGCCTTCTCCGACAAGAAGTTACCTTGCCCACCAGCTGAAAAATAAGCTTGGGTGCGATAAGCTACCCCCACCAGCTCGCCTTCCACATGGGGGTGTGCCGTGGATACCCTTCCTATCCCAGCCAGGGTGTCGTGGGGCGTCAAGGTCAGATTGCGGGCGCGCGGAGCCAACATGCCAATCGGAGGGGCTGTTAGATAGGACTGGGAATTGCGACGGCCATGGAGCAGCGGCAACAGTCACCTCAGTAATGTCAAACTTGTTGGACAGCGTGATCGATAAGGCTACTCAAGAAAACCACCAAAATCTGACAGACGACTTCTTTGCGTCTAGTGACCACAACACACAGGTTCTCACAACTCACTTCGAATATATACATGCCCAGTGGTCCCGGAAACTATTTACGGATCAGGGTCGCCTTCCATTCGTGCCTGGCTTCACGTTAGCTCCGTGTCGCCGTGTCTTTCTCATCACCTGAACTTACTCTTTTAGCACCAGCCCCGCCGAGTTCCTTGACCAGACCACCTTCGAACTCGCGCGGGTACGAAGCCTTGTCGGGGTACGACAGCTTCACAACGTACAGCACACTCAAAAAGGTAGCCACGAAAGCACCGATCTGGAGAATTCCCTTCCCCGCCGTGGTCCATGTGTACTCGTATGGGGTGAACATGCCCAAGATATCGTGGTCCTCATGCACCGGCTCGCCATAGTTTCTCCTCTCCTGCTTATCCCACCAATCGGCGTGCGGATCGCGGAACTGACGCTTGATTGGGGGCGGGTTGACATAGCCGCCGTTCTGCGCGAAATCATCAGTACCTCCCCGTCCTCAGCCCAGGCGCCGCGACACCAACCATCTCAGGATCCTCAGCGGCCGTCAGATTCGGGTAGTCTGAAGACGGGTATTTTTCCTCTAGTATCTTCTGGCCGACCATGGCCTCGGGCATGAAAGTTCGGCGTTGCATTACTGGGAGCCGTCGAGCGGCAACGAAGGGCGACGCCCTCACAATCCGGCGCGACAGCATCTGAGAATGCGGAGAGGTTAGAAATTGGCAGACAAAAAAGATTGAAGCGATCGGTTCATACCTTGGCGGTTTTAAAGTCCCGCGGTGCGGTCAATTGGCGGACTGAGGGAGCAGCGTACGTTGTTTGATGACGGGCAATGATCGAGGCTCGAGAGTGGAGCAATGTCTGGTCATAGCTTTGGGTGCCGCCCATTGGCTGGTGCCACTTCCGAGAAGCTGCCGAGCCTGCTTCATGCCTAAGGCAGAAATGATTCGCGTACCAAGCGACCAAGCAATCATGCTCCCATGCATCGGATTTTTGTGGTTCTAAAGTTTTGCTGGCGACAGAAGTTTTTATCACAAATCCCACTGCAGCCCACCCCCCAGGAGGCTGTTCACGATAAAAATTCTTTGGGGGATACCTTGGGACTTTATACTTCATGTGACGTTATTTTCATCTTATCAAATGCCCGTTTCGCTGAGATTCCGCCCTCCTTCGCCTCTCCCTGTCACCCGACACGATGACGGAGATCGCGTCGCCTGGCTCGCCTGGCCCAACACTGGCTAACCCAGCTGCCACCAACGGCCACGACACTGCTCACAATAACCATCAGTCCCACGACAGCTCCGACGACTCAGAGTTATCACAGGTCTCTGACAACGAGCTTCTTTCTTACCTTTCCGACGTCGACACCTTCTCGCTCGGACCGAGCAAACATCAAACTTCAGCAAGCGGGTCAAGCCCCCGACCCAACGGCATCAATGGTGCCAACGGACACGCGGTCGGGTCGGAGGATGGGCTTGATGGTCCTCCCGCTAAGCGGCGACGTGTACGCGACACGACGCCAGATAGCCCGATGCGCCGTCCCAAACCTGAGTCGCCACCATGGAAAAGGGTCGAGGCTGAAGGCCCATCAACCTTCGTCGCCGAGGACGGTCGTCGGAAGTCGGGACGCATCAACACAATACCTCTGGAGTTACAGCGCGGCGACAAAAGGATAACTAGGAGATCTCTTCATGGCCTAGCTAGCCCCCCAAGAAATCGGAACGCAGGCGCAAGAGACGCTGGGCACACGACGCCCACGCCATCCTCTATCTCAAAGCGGCCACTATCTTCTGGCAAACCTGTACCGCCCAAACCATCGTCGACAAAGGCGCCGACACGGAAAGTGCAGATACAGGATACCAAGCCCAGCGCACGAACCCGCCAGCGTCCCTCGTCTCCCAGACGCCCGACCACCCCCACAAGACCCGCTGTCGGCACGCGTCGTTCAACGCGCCACCACCGAGATCACGATGACGATGATGAGAAAAGATCCCCCAATGCCACGCGCTCCACGCCTCGAATCAAGCTCCGAACTCGGCCTCCCCTCACAACCATTCCTCTCGTTCATCGCGATCAAGCGAACATCCGCCCGAAGCTTGGTCCATCATTCGAGGAATACTTTGAGCGCGCGAGAACAATACCAGTCGAACAAGGGGGTCTTTTCACTGCAGAAGATGGACCAGAGTACACAGATGAACTGGCAAAACACGATGCCCGAATCATCTTGCGGGTAGAGAGAGAGGTGGAGCCTGGCGGTATTCTTGCCCGGGACAGGTGCTCAGTCTTTGAGCCAGAGCCTGAGGAGGAACCACCACGGCAATGGGCGCATATGGACCACCTTGCAGCAGCCATGGCCAATTTTCGGAAGCTGATGCTGCGGGAACAACAAGCGCATCGCGCCACGGCTAAGAAGATCGCGCTCGCGTGCGAGGCTGAGTGGAGACGTCGGAATCCCCAACCAAAGACAGCAGAGGAGTTAGAGCAAGAGGAAGTTGATAGGACGAGAACGAGGTGGCGACTTGTCAACAAGGCTATTGCGGGGACTTGGGAGAATGTCAAGGCGGAGGTCAACCGTAGGCGTATGGCAGCGTGGGAGGCAGAGGAGCAGCGTCGCGTGAAAGCCGCGCTAAACCAGGCGGTCAATCTTTCTGAGCAAAAGCTTCAAGCGAGACAAGCACAGCAAGATACGGAGGAACTACTCGATGACTCGGAGGATGATGTCGACGACGACCAGTTGATTACCGACACTGAGGTGGGAGATTGGTCACTTGATGCTGCATCGGATGAAGGATCGGATGCATCACCGGCTGATGACGAAAGCAACATGTCCAGTTCTGATGACGATGACGAAGATAAGAACTCCGTCTTGTCGGATGAAGGGCTCACCCAGGATGAGTTGCGGGAGAAGTATGCCAACTTGCCCAGCACCGTAGGGCCGGCGGACCGGCAGGCAGAGGATCCACGGGGTGCCAGTGAGGCAGGTGCCCATGACGGAGGCAATGGCACGTTCGACGACACGAGTGACGAGTCTGTAGACATGGACGACGATCTTGGATCTACTGAGGATGAATCAGAAGAGGATTCAAGCAACGAGGAGGACGAGGAGGACGAGTCTGCTGACGACCAACCTTCTGGACTCCTTGGGCTGTTTTTTAAGAAGTCGGAGCTCAAAAAGCTCAGCGCCGAGGCTGATGTCCAGGCGAAAGAGCCAGTCCCTGACACCCAGGACATCGAGATGGTTGATGCTGACCCGGGACAACACATCAACGGTATCGTTGAACATCAGCCTGCCTCTCCCCAGCAGTCGGGTCCCGACCTGGAGACAACAGTGAATGGTGTTGGTCAGACCGATGTGGCGGCAGAAGCAAATGCCACTCACAAAGCAACCTCCACCAGTGAGGTTTCGGTGCCGTCACAACAGTTCACTACAACACCTGCGGCCCCCGATTCCCGCTCGTCTATTCTTTCTACTCTGGACGGCGCGAAGCCAACCTTGCGCACGACCACAAACGAATCCTTGGGAGACGTATCGATGTTCGACGCGGTCAGCGGCGCTGAGAAACACGAATCGGACCAGCAAGCCATCCCCCAGCTTGAAATCTCGGAGGTGCCATTCAACAGTCATCAAGTTGAGCCGCGGCCTGAAGCTCTTGTTGGTCCCAGCAACTTGTCCCGCGGCGAGTCGCCCGTGGCATCCATGGACAAGAGGGTGTCCGAGGTCGAAACGCCCACGTCGGCATCACTGCTCAATGTGCCCAAGACTGGAAGCAGATCAACTTCGCCTCAACCGACGGTTCCGAAGACGGAAATCCCATTTCTCCTACGTGGAACCCTACGAGAATACCAACATCTGGGACTCGATTGGTTGGCAGCCCTCTACGCAAACAATACCAATGGGATTCTGGCTGACGAAATGGGACTGGGAAAAACCATTCAAACCATTGCTTTGCTCGCGCACCTGGCATGCCATCATCATGTCTGGGGTCCGCACCTCGTCATCGTACCCACGAGTGTTATGCTCAACTGGGAGATGGAGTTCAAGAAGTGGTGTCCCGGTTTCAAAATCCTCACATATTACGGCAACCAGGATGAACGAAAGAGAAAGCGCCAAGGCTGGACAAATGACGACATCTGGAACGTGTGTATCACCTCCTACCAGATGGTACTTCAAGACCAGCAGGTATTCAGACGAAGGCGTTGGCACTACATGATTCTTGATGAAGCCCACAACATTAAAAACTTCAAGTCACAGCGGTGGCAAACCTTACTTGGTTTCAACACACGTGCCCGCTTGCTCTTGACCGGAACTCCTCTGCAAAACAATCTCACAGAGCTGTGGTCTCTGCTGTATTTCCTTGCTCCGCCCGAAAATGGGGAGGGCGGGTTCGTGGATCTCTCCGAATTCCACAACTGGTTCTCGAGGCCCGAGTCCCAGATTCTGGAGAGTGGCCGGGAGAAGCTCGACGACGAGGCCCGAGCCATCATTTCCAAGCTCCACAAGGTCCTTCGGCCATATCTACTTCGACGCCTAAAAGCAGATGTCGAGAAACAGATGCCGGCCAAGTATGAGCACGTCGAGTTCTGTCGGCTATCTAAACGTCAACGAGAATTATACGACGGCTTCCTGTCTCGCGCAGACACCCGGCAAACTTTGGCGTCTGGGAATTACATGTCTATCATCAACTGTCTGATGCAGCTGCGAAAGGTCTGCAACCATCCTGACCTGTTCGTCGACCGTCCTATTTTGACCTCGCTGCGGATGCAACGCTCGGTCGCTGCAGATTACGAGCTGAGCGAATTGTCAGTGAGACGAACACTTCTCGCCAAAAAGCCCATGGGCACTGTCAGCCTCAAATTTCTCAACATGATACCCACCAGTTATGAAAACCTATCGACATGCCACACGGACCGCATTTTCCAGCTGAGTTCCAACCGCATACTTGCCGACCTACGAGACGATCAGAAAGCTAGAGCCCAGAATGCACATAGAGCCCTCGATCCATCCACTGTCAAATCCAACATCATTTACCTGGAGAGTGCAGCGAGGTGGGGCCGTTTTGAGGATCTCCAGCACTCAGTGTATCTGAATGCCATCCGTCGTCAACAGCGCCCGATATACGGGAAGCGGCTGATTGAGTTGTTGACATTTGACACAGACCGTCGACCTTTCAAACAGCGGCCCAAGGTGCCCGCCAAGATCATGAGCTGGTTCGAGGAAGACTCTTTTCTTCTTCACAATGCTATCCCCACCCTGCAGCAACGAGCGGCATCGATAGAAACCACGATCACCAAGTTCGCATGTGTTACGCCGGCTGTCATCACTGGTGACATGAACAAATATATGCTTGGGCAGAGAGGAATCGAAGCGTTCCAAGAGGCTGACCTGAAGCTGTCTGCGCCTGTCAAGTACGCACCATACATGCCCAAAGAACCGCCACTGGATCCCTGGCACGAGGCTCGAATGCGTTTGTCCATCCAGTTCCCAGACAAGAGGCTGTTACAATACGACTGTGGAAAACTCCAAGCACTTGACAAATTACTGCGCAAGCTGCAGGCAGGGGGGCACCGTGCCTTGATCTTCACGCAGATGACCAAAGTGCTGGATATTCTCGAACTGTTCCTCAACATCCACGGGCATAAGTACCTGCGCCTCGACGGCGCAACAAAGGTGGAGCAACGACAGATCTTGACAGACCGCTTCAATGTTGACACACGTATCCTTTGCTTCATCCTCTCCACTCGATCTGGCGGACTTGGAATCAATCTCACTGGCGCCGATACAGTTATCTTTTACGACCAAGATTGGAACCCGGCGATGGACAAGCAGTGCCAAGATCGTTGCCATCGCATTGGTCAAACGCGTGACGTGCACATTTACCGTCTCGTCAGCGAACACACGATCGAAGCCAACATCCTCCGGAAAGCGAACCAAAAACAAATGTTGGACGATGTCGTAATCCAGGAAGGCGAGTTTACAACCGACTACTTCAACAAGCTCTCAGTGCGCGATGTCATCGGTAACAACGGTGAAATATCCGCCAACGAGAACGATGTTGTGGCCAATGCGGCAATGGATCGTGTTCTTGGTGGTGCAGACACCAGCGGGTCTCGCAATGTTGGGCGTGCCCTTGAACAAGCCGAGGACAGAGAGGACGTTGCTGCTGCACGTGTGGCGGAGAAAGAGATCGAGCAAGACGATGCAGATTTCCTCGAGCAGCAGCCCGCGGGTTCTGGATCTGGCTCTGGTGTATCAAGCGTCCGCCAAGGCACCCCGAGAGATGGAACAGAGCCGCCTTTGTCAGCGGTGGGCAAGACGGGGCAGTCGAGTTTGGGGCTGTTTGCTCAATCGGCCGACGATGTGGTGATGGAAGAAGCGGATGAGGTTGAATACAATGCGTTGGGGGAGCGTATGCATACGATTGATGATTTCATGTTGGCATATATGTCCAAGGCGCTAGAAGGCACACCGTTGGACTTGCCAAAGGACAAGAAGAAAAGCAAAAAGAAGGGAAAGGATACTCGGAAAAGGTAGAGGCTGTAGACCATCATACAGGGCGTCGGTTTAGCGTTGTGCTATATTTGGGTTGGGATACGGAGTATTTTTGTATGATATTGCTACACATACACAGTGGAGGGTGGATTGACAGCCCTCCCGGGCGGATCAATGAAAAAGTAAAGGAGATCTCTTCTCATGCAGTTTCTGTCTCCAGATTGACATTGAGCACGGTGACTAACGAAGTTTTTGGACTTCTTCAATCCCCAACGTGGGGCTCGTTGCCTGCCGGAACCCATGAGTGGGGACCCGTGGTCTGTGCATCCCGGCGATGAGCCGTCGCGTTCCGCGATCGGTTGGCAACCTTGATTCTTTTCCAGCTTGCGCCCATGAACGTCAGCATGCGCAAGCTATCCAACGCAGGCAAATCCCAGCAAATATGACGTCCACAGGTGCTCACGACTCTTCCGAGCCTTGGAACCAAGAGACCAAGTCCAAATTCCAGACGTGAGACACCGTCCCCGTCTAGAACCCCAGTCCCCTTGTCCTCAACACCACAGACTAACACCCCTCCCCTCGACAGGAAAAGCCGCAGCGAATTTCTCGACCCTTGCCAAGACGCTGCAGCAAGGAGTATACGATGTCTACACCGGAACGAAGGAGATAGGTCTATGTGCCAGGATTACTTCCAGTTCGTCGATCCATCCACCCTATATTCATACGTACCTACCTACAATCCGCTGTTGCCCCGCTCCGCTCGATAGGAGTCGGTATGCGCTTGGGGAGGGAGTGAATATGCTGACGGGAAATGGGTTGCAGGGCATATCGGGATTGTAAAAAGCTATGGGTATGACATGACACATGAGTTTGCTACGTATATTGTTGGGTTAAGTTGCTGATGATGGGGTGTGACAGATTGACAAGAGGAGAGAGGAAAAGCGAAAGGAGGGTGCGCTGTTCTGAAGGATGGGGGGTATGCCCGGGCTACCTATGATGGGTCAAAATGGATACTCGATACTTGGTGAGTGTTACTACCGGGAGAAGAGGAAGCATTTCATGCGTCTTCTCTCGAGCTGCAGGTGGCGTAATAAGGCCGCAGGGAAACAAAAAGTCGGGAAGCACATGTAGGATATTGGGAACTTGGAGAGCGGTCCGGAGATTTGATGGCCCGTGGCACACGGCCAAGATCTAGGAACCAGCAGCTGAGGCACTGTACGACCTTTTATTATAGAACCGAGTTCAGCTCACTTGTCCTGGAGGACTTTGAGATGCAGGCAGCTTGCTACAGCAATGGAGGATGAACAAGTTATGGTCGCTCACCGAGGTGAGCGGTGGGTGCACGGGCCCTCTCTCCACCACATGCACCAAGGCTCAACACTTTTGGGTCGTGTGCAATGGGGCCTCAGGAAATAAAAGTTGTCCAGAAAACCAAGAAATGCCGACCTTAGGTGGTGTTGGGGTCCTCCTGACGAAGTCTTCCTGTATTTCCCCAACCCCTCGAGTTTTCTCCCATGTTTTGTGAATAGCACTTTCCCCACGTACCTACTTTGGCACCCCACGGCAGGGCTGTCCCTGTCTCCACTTGGTTGGGCTGGGTTCCATCTCTCCTCTCACGTAGCGGTTCTTTGCTCCGTCCGCCCAGCCGCGCCGCTCTCCTGAGCCTCATTTCAACGTTCCCCCCTCTCTCTCGTCAAAATGCCGTACAGCGGGTACGAAAGGCCGGCGCTCAAGAGCACGGTCGACGTGCAGCTGCAGTCGGCCTTCAGCGACGGAAACTGGAACACTGTTGTTCGTCTGGCCGACAAGCGGGCCAAATCCCTGCGAGATCCCTACTACGAGGTATGTGTATTTGTTGGTGTTTTTTTTTTCTCTGAATGTGACGCTGGTTACCCCTCCTTTTTTTGTTTTTTTTTAAGCCTGGTCTTGGGAGCGTGGCTCATTCATCCCCGTTAACAAGTTTTAAAGGCCATCAAAATCTGCGCCGAATCCCAGCTCGATGGCGCTGCCGAGAAATGCGGCGTCCTGAACGCCATCGAGGATCTAGTCAGGCAAAAGACATATGTACCAGACATCGACACGCTCGAGCTTTATGAGTGGGCTGCGGCAGACTTCATTCGTAATGAGATTGAGTATGCCGACACCCTTGGACCCCTGAGGGTTAGGTGGGCCAAGGCAAATCCCAAAAGTCCCCTTGCCCTGCAATGTCTGCAGGCATGTCTCGAGTACTGGGACCTCGTGAGCGCTCAGCAGGTAAATCGCTTGCTTAGTATCACCCTCGTCACGGCTGATGTTGTCTTTTAGATCTCAACGGCCCTGGACAAGGCGTATTTAAACTCTGGGGATCGCCGGTACATGTTCTGGAGCATCACCTTGACCTTCCTGCTCTCAGTAAGAGTCCCCTCACCCCTGGGTTGATGCAAAGCCCTAACATATGCAGATCAGCCCGCAGTGCAGCGAATCCAGCCGCAAGGTCTACAGCCTATTGGTGCTCAAGCAGCTGGAAAGAGCTGCTGAGATTACAGAAAATGTGAATAACCCCTCCCCAGTGGATCATGACTTGCCCCAGCTCACCCATTTAAGTCTCCAAAAGTCGACGCCAAAGACCGAGGCCTTCTGACAGAAGAGGAAATATGTCTCTACTACCGTGTGCTCCTCGTGCATGGCACTAAAGAAGACTTCGTCAAGAGGGTGCAAGCTCCCGGCGTAGGCGCCTTGGCTCTTCTCGAGAAAGGGCAGAAGTTGCTTTTCTGGGAGTCACTGGGTCCCCTCGAAAGATGGGGGGAGTGGGATTTGATCTTCAAGCTCTGCCGTCAAGCACTGCAATGGTGCATCGATGGCACCACGTCACCCTTCTTCACCTGCGACCCCAAGGTCTGGAAAATGTTTGTCACTGCAGCAAGCAAAGCTGCGAGCCCAGAAAAGTGCGCTCTCCCCAGAAAAATGTGCCTGGATGCCGACTAACAAGGCGCACAGTGCTCTTGAGGAAGTTCAGACCATTCTTAAACAGTTTCTCGACAGCGATAAAAAGACACCCTCGATGTACAAGCGGAATCTCGCCCTAGCTTTGCTGGAGATCACCTTCAAGCTTCCCGGGCCAGAACCAACCTCGGATGTAGCGCCCAACCACAAGACACCCCGGGTGATCCAGTTAGGCCTGTATATTCAGCGGTATTTTGACAAGCTCTCCCCCTTTGCCGATATCAGGGATTACGCTGCAGATTTAAGTTTTGAGGAGGCCCGGGTACTTCTCTGGGAGATCCTCCCAAGTATGGTATCTGAGGTTGGTTTCGTTTCTGCCTCGCGGGCGCTTGACGCTAACATGCTAGATAGGAGCCAGACAAGCTGAGAAAAGTTATTCTGAGATGTTTAGAGTGCAAACTTCGCTATCTCTCGACGACCTGCCCACAAACCCTATCGCGCCATCCATCCGTTGTGGAGGGGCAACCTCAAGCCCAGTTGTTTCGCTGTCGGTTCTGCTCAAAATTGGCAGATACCTACTGCGGAAGCTGCTTGAGGGGTATTATTGTCGACTCGGCAGACATCTATCAGCAACTCAACACGGACTCGGCCCTCGTCAACAAGCTGCCAGACTTGGACAAAGATCCCCGGGTGGACTTGGCGCTCGTGGTTGGCACTTCGCTGCTCAAGCTGGCCGGCTTGGGAGCAGGGAACCCAAAGAATCTACAGCCACCACTCCGAGATGTGGAACCGCATCTTCTTTTGCAGGCCATCCTAATAATCGACACTCAGCTCAAGCAAACGCCGTCAGATAACGGCCTCCGGCTTCTGCTGATCCGCCTCTATCTGCTACTCGGAGCTGCGTCATATGCCGACCAACTGTGGACGCCAATGGGTGTGAAGAGGACAATACAGGACGCTCTAAGCCCCCTGTTCTTCGATAGGATATCTACACTTTCCCCAGGGTTGTTCCAGGGCACGAAGCCATATATGATTCTCCTAAACCAATACTACAACTCAAGTCTCCGGGATGACTGTCCCGTAAGAATCTGGGACGCGTTCTCCTCGGGAAGCTACACGAGCATTCTAGATATGAGCGAATATGACAATCAGCTGCGAAGGAGTTGCACTCTCATGATGACGCTAGTTGAGCAACATCGGGCGGCTAGAGCTTTTGGTGGCAAAATTGACGTCGAGATCGCTGATACGCCGCTGGCTTGTAAGTTGCCTCGCACCCTGCAACCCGTATTGTGATACTGATAACGCCTAGACAATATAAACGACGACACTCAGCTCGTCAACAAGACAGATTATGGCTCATTCCCGAATCTTGAGAGTCCACATGGTCCTCAAATTCAGGATTTTGTCCGTCTCGGACCTGAGCTCTCGGTAAGCTGAAGTTCCTTTCAATATTGAGCTGCAAGCTAATGAGAGAAATAGAATGAACGTTCGCACTTGTCGTTCCTAGCAGAGCAGTTCGGCGACCTCCTCGCGTATAAACCACCCAAGGAGTACAAGCCGGCCAAAGCGAGTGAGGCTGCCATCCGGGATCGGAACTACAGCCTCGAGCGCCTAGAGCACCTCAGCCATTCGTTGACGACATTCCTTCATAGCCCCAAAACACCCTCGCTTCTCACTGCGCCCGAACTGACATACTTCACCATCGTATCCCTACTTGCCGCCAGTCTACTCACCTGCCTATCAACTGCGCGATCCGACCCAGCACCAAAGTCACTCTCCCATGTCACTTCTACCATCCGCACTTCACTATCTTCCCTCCGGGCATCTTGCCTGCATCCCTCGCCTCGCTATATGACGCCTATGTGCTTTTCCCTAACGGATATGCACACTACGTCGTACCTCCGCGATACCGCACTCGTCATCAAGCACAGCGCATCGTTTGTGCTTGGCTTCCACGAGCGTGAGCTCGCACGCGACCGCAGCGGTAAGGCGGCTCTACACCGGGACGTCGTCGCCGAGATGAAGGCGCTCGAGGTCGTCGCCGGCAAGACCCTCAGCGAGACCAAGGCCCACATCCAGAAGCTGAAGGAGGCGCTCGGCGAGGGCGGCTGGCTCGATCGGATGCTGGACTGGACATTTGGGGACGATGTCGACAGCAACGACCCCCAGGAAAAGTACCGACAAGCCGTGAGTGACATCATCGGGGGCCCTGCGGCAGCGGAAGAATGGGCGGGCAAGGTGTTGGAGAGCTGGCGAGATACGGTCAAGGGGTGGCTGATGGTTCGGTGGGAATAGAGGACTCTCGGAGGTATTAATCAGTTCATTGCACTGCTGATGGGAGATGGGGTTGTCCGTCGGTGTCCGTAGCGGAATTTTATATAAAACCTGCATGCAATACGTACCGAGTAATAGAGAAATACGTACATAGCGATAATATTTCTTCACCTGCCTTGTAGTTAGGAAATCGGGGAGAGGAAAGGTAAGGGGGATAGGTACCTAACTAGGTAACTAGCCATCAGGGGAATGTGACAAAGAAGAGTTCTCACGTCTTTGACTGGCTGGTTCCATCGAGCTATCCAGGCTGCAAGGGGGTTCTACACCTCTGACCCGGTCCAAACCAAATACCTCCCAAGGGAGGAGGTTTTACTGCATGTCGCTCCATTGGAAGTGAAAAGACAGGTACGCGTGTAACAGCAAATGGCATTCCCAGTCGTTAGGTATCCTGACCTGCTCAACCCCCCACCCCCAGGTGGCCTCGTCGTCAACCAATGCTCAAGACAAAAAGTCCAAGTGCCACTCAACCCCATCTGATGATCTATTCCAATCCATGCAAAAGTGGAAAACGAGCAAAATTGCCACCACCTAGTCCAGCGCTGGCTGGACCGTTCGCTTGCTATGCGCTTAGGAAATACTGACTGGCTCACAGACTAGCCGGTCAACAGCCAGACTGACAGAGCCGAAAAGAAAAGGAGCAAAAGTAAAGAGGCAACACAGCTATCCTGCGTAGCCTTGGCATGCCATAGCTATACCACACCAGACCAGACCTGATAAAAAAAAAGGTCATATCACTACAGCCGCTCATACAACCGAGACATAAAAGTCAATCCCGTTGAAACCGCCCTTCAACCACTGCTAGAACTCCATCATTGCAAATGCGAATGACTCGACCTCCTCCTCGCCTTCCGCTTCGCAGTTTCCCTCCGTTCCTCTTGCAAGGTAACCCAGATCCAGAACCAACTTATGGTCTCGACGAACGCAAAAGTGAAAAAGACCCGATTTTTAAGGGCATCCCCGCCCCAGCTTGACGGGTAGTATCCCGGCGGGGGATGGGCATGGGCCGAAGGGTGGGCGAGGCGGCGCGACGAGGAATAGATGGGCGAGGAGGGGCTGAAGAAAAAGGTGTAGATGGAGAGGAGGAAGGAGAGGGAGAGGCGGAGGGGGGCTGATCACCAAAGGTGTTAACCATGCCAAGCTTGTGAAGGGAGGGAGGGAGGACAAAACATACCTTGCATCCCCCAGTGGTGCTCGGGCATCTCATCGGGCAGGCTAAGCGTCACGAGATCGGAAATACCAACGGTAGCAAGGATCACGGCGAGAAACGCCAGGGCCGGGGATTGGGATTCAAAGCTGCGAACGTTGGGCTGGAGAGCGTAGCTGAGTTAGTTTGGTGGTGGATGGATGACGCGGACAAACATTACCAGTCCCATGGCCTCGCCGAGCACATATACCACGGCCTGGTCTGCGACAGTGCCGGGGTTGGTGAGGAAGAAGAAGCCCAAGGTGATATGGAAGAAGGAGATGGAGGTGATGATAGTTTTTGCTGATATGAGCGCCATCTTGGTCGCTTTCCTAGAGCCTGGTTTGCCTTGGAAGTGTTTGGGAAACAAAGTCGGTTTGTGGTGTTGGCCGTCTGTGATATGGCTACTATAGAAGCTGGGCAGCACGGCACAGCACCACCACCTCTTTCTCTTGTCTTGTTTCGGTGTTTGTTGTTCGAGATTCGGAGTTCGTTAGCGGGGTTCCGAGGTGCGACCTCGGAGCTATCTCGAGAAAAGGATCAACCGTGTTCGCAACGTCTACGCGGATGGTCGGTGGTCTTTAAATTGTTATGCGCCCCTGTCAAGGGAGGTTGGCCGACTCTCCCTGTTGCCCTCGTGAGACGTCGACGGCGCCTCGTTTTTGTTCGTGCCTGCCTTTCGTCACGGGTGACACAATTGCCTTATCGGACGCATTGTTACGATAAGCGAGGGGGATTGATTGGGCGGGCCGTTGCAGCCACGGGTCATTGTGGCTGATGCCTGCTGGGGTCGACGGGCCGCTCGATGCTTGGGAGATTGGGCTTTCAATCTATTTGTCTGAAACACGGCTTGAAGCCTGGGAGCGAATAACTAGTTCTTCCTCTTGCGTACCTGTCAAGACGGTGTTTCTTCATCTGGTCAGATTTTGGCTTACGGACCTGAAGAATCTCAGGCTTGGCAGGCCCAACCCCAATTTTGGGCGCCGCAGTCAGCATTGGACGCCTCAGCTTGCAGCGGCCCCGCCAACGGGCTGCTAGGCGACTAGTCGCTGACGGCTACCGTGGGGTAACGTTAGCGTGTTGACTGCTGTAACCATAACCAACCCACCGGGAGCTTCCATACCTAGCGGGACGCCCAATCCCAACGTCTTTGATATCCAATATCACTCCCACCCGATCCTAAACAATAATACCTCCCTGACTACCAGGAGTCAGTCAGGACCTTGAAGTTGGTTGGTTAGTAGTCAAAATGGCAGCAGCGGACTCACCTCCCTCTTCTACCCTGGACATCCCCCGCCAACTCAAATACTGGAAAATGTGTCTCCGCTCCCCGCTTCCCGACGCCTACCTCTCCAACGAAGGCAACCGCATGGCGCTCGCCTACTTCCTTATCAACTCCATCGCCATGCTCACCCCGCCTGGTCCCGCCAATCTGACTCCCCTCATCTCTCCCGCGGAATGCAAGCAGTTGCGCCAGTGGATCCTCTCGCATCAGCATCCCGGCGGCGGCTTCTCAGGGACTTCTTCGCTGGTTTTCCCTCTGTCCAGCGGCGCCTACGATGAGTGGGATTTTGCCACTGATGCTCGGGAGACGGAGCATTCTGGCTTGGCAAGCATCGCGGCGACATTGTTTGCGCTGCAGCTACTGGCGTTGTTGTCGGATGATGAGAGTCCCGGGGGTGCGTTTCGCGGGGTGAATCGGGTGCGGACGTTGAGGTGGCTGAAGAGTTTGCAAAGGGAGGATGGGAGCTTCGGGGAGGCGTTGAGGAGGCTGCCGGGGAAAGGATGGTCGATTGCAGGCGGGTATGACATGCGGTATTGCTATGTTGCCGCTTCGATACGGTGGATGTTGAGGGGAGATACCAAAGAGGGGGAGGCGGGATGGGTGGAGGATTTTGATACGGAAAATCTGGCGAGGTATATCTTGCAAAGTCAGGTATTCTTGTCTCCATCCCCTTTGTCTGCAGGATCAGTTCGCTAATATCTTCACCAGACTTATGATGGTGGCTTTGCGGGTAGTTCCTCCGAAGAACCGCATGGTGAGCTAGCTGCTCCTTAAGAACTTAGTGCCCATGATCGACTAACACACTTCTCCTAGCCGGCTACGCCTATTGCGCTATCAGCGCACTCTCCCTCCTCGACCGACCCCTAGAGAACAGCCAAGCCTCCCATCCCAGCGAAACCCTTCACTCGGGCATCTGGGACATGCCCGCCCTCGCCCACTGGCTTGCCTCCCGCCAATTTATCTACCTCAACCCGCCTGAAAACGAGGATGGCGAGCCAGATGAGGATCCAGTCAACTTCACACTGCCCGATCTTGCCCAGCTGTCTCTGGAGGAGCACCAGCACCTCGCCGGTTTCAACGGCCGGTGTAACAAGGTGGCAGATACTTGTTACACCTGGTGGGTCGGGGCCGCGTTGTTCACCCTGGGACAGGAGCATCTGATCTCCCAGGAAGCTTCAAGGAGGTTTCTTTTGGAGAAGATGCAGCACCGGATAGGAGGCTTCGGCAAGTATCCTGGAAGCCCCCCGGACCTGTATCATGGGTGCTTTGGTCTGGCCATCCTGGCTGTGATGGGGGAGGAGGGGCTAAACAAGCTGGATAGCTCTCTCGCTGTGCCCATCGAGACCGTGAGGCGAATCGAGAGGGCAAGGAAAGACCTCTTGGAGGCAGAAAGGGCAGATAGCAAGGCCAGGCAGCTGGAGAAAAAAGTGGTAGGGATGGGTTTGGGGCTGGCGGGGAAGAAGCCAAACTGGCTCACAGGTTCCGCCATCTAACGGGATCTTCTCAGGAAAGCAACAAGATCCGTAACATCATATTCTAAGCCGCTTGGGTATACAAAACTGAGAACGCGTTCTCCAGTCTCATCACCTCTATTTCGAAAGGGCATATTTGATAATCTTCTTCATCCCCTCAACTGCCTCCTCCAGGTCTCGCACCCGGAGTTCCTCGTGATCGCCATGCGCAACCAAGATCGTCCCTGGACCGTACAAGTAGCTGGTATGTTTCCCCTTCAGGTTCGAAACATCGGTCCCGTAATTGACAACAGCCTTCTCGAACCCTGTACGACCTAATTAGCTTCGGTGCGCCACGACACGGGTAAGGAGCACTCACCCTCAACCTCGCAATTACATTCAACCGGCCCGTAGGCATAATTGAACTCATAGCCAAACGCCTCCTCGTCTGTCTCTTGTAGAATCCTATCCATCCTCTCCTTCAGAATCTCCGGACCCGAAGTGAAATTCCCCGCCGCAATCCTCACCGTCAATAACGCCGCGGCATCCTCGGCAATGACATTACCCGCCACCCCGCCCCTCAATTTCCCGACATTCACCGTAGTTTTCCCGAACCTCTCGCTGCTCCCCAAATCCGCATCCAAAATCTTCACCAGCCCTCGCATCAATAGCTCCGTCGCGCTCTTCCCCAGCTCGGGGTACCCCGAGTGCCCGGCTTTACCCTTAGCCCACAGCCACCCGCCCGTAATCCCCTTGTGCCCACATGCCAGCTTATTCCCCGTCGGCTCACCGAAGATCGCCGCGTCAAACTCATACCCGGGCCGTGAGTCGCGCCACGTCGCCGAGAAGTGCTTCATGCCCGCGCCCGTAGTTTCCTCGCCAACAACGTAGAGCAGCATGATGTCTTGAGGGTCAACCTCGCCAGCAGCGAGGAGTGACTCAACCGCCGTGATCTGCGCAGCGACGCTACCTTTGGCATCGACGGACCCGCGGCCGCGGATTATGGTATCTGAGTCGACAGCGTCGTCGTCGGCGGCAGAAGTGCTGTAAGGAATCCATGGCGGAACAACGTCAATGTGAGAGGTGATAAGAACCCGGGGCTTGCGAAGGCTTGGGTCGGGGTTGAAGACGTTCCGGCCGGGCCAAGCAAGCACGTTGCCGCCGTAGCCGGGTTGAACGAGTTGGATCTGGGTCGTGTAGTTACGTTGGTTGAGGTACGAGAGGAGAAATACGGCGGCTTGACCCTCGTCGCGTGAATCAGTGACAGAGGGAATCTCAATGAGATCTTTGTGGAGGGAAAGAAGGGGGTTGCGATACGGTGGCGGCGAGTACGGACGAGGACGAGGCTCTGGGCCTATTCCCAGCGGCGACGGGGGCCCGTCGACGATGGGATGCTGGTGGTTTTGGAGATCGAGTCTATAGGCCGAGCCCCGCGGGTACAGCGAGCTGCCGAGGAGCAAGAGACCTGTGGTAGACTTCATCATAGACGGGTTGTTCTTGGATTGATGGCGATGAACCTTGAGGGCCTTGTGGTGCGGTGAACCTTGGGGATTTCTCCAACTTTGCCCCGCATCATGCTGCATGAGGTCATTCCGGGCTTTACCGCATTCTCCCTAGATCGAACTCCCTTGATCGCCTCCGGGCTGAGTGGGTCCCGCCCTGTAACCAGCAGGACCCCTGTTTCAGCAAGAACAATGCAACGCAAACAGAACGCAGGAACTGAAAGGAAGAAGAGAAGTCCGAGGGAACCAATCTTGCAGCATGCCTATCTGCCTGAAATCTCCTCATATTCCTTCCACATCACTTGGGAATGGCAGCCCACCTCTCGGGTAACATCTCCTCAAAGCCGAACTTCCCGTCAGCTCCCTTCACAAGGGTTCCCTTCTCAGTCACAATAGCGTCGATCAAAGAGTGCGGCGTGACGTCGAACGCTGGGTTCCATACCCCGATACGCTGATCTGCGATTGCTACTCTCGCTGTCTTGCTGGTATCGATACTGCCGTCGGAATTGACAACGGCGCCGCTGATCTGAGTGAGCTCCTCCTTTTTACGCTCCTCGATCTTTATCCCTGCACCAGTCTCCGTCTCAAGGTCGATGCTCGTGGTCGGGGCAGCTACAACGAATTTGACTCCGTGGTAGCGAGCTAGAACGGCTAATTGGTAAGTTCCAATCTTGTTCGCGGTATCGCCATTGCGAACCACGCGATCAGCACCAACAATGACTGCGCCGATATTCATCGACTCCCGGTGAAGAGCAAATAGGGCCGCAGCCATGCTGTCTGTGATGAGCGTGGACGGGATGCCCTCATACACGAGCTCGAACGACGTCAACCGACTCCCCTGGTTGTAAGGTCGGGTTTCGGTACAGTAGGCGTGCTGCAAGAGCCCTCGTTGGTGCAATGTGCGAATGATTCCTAGGGCTGTGCCGTGACCCGACGTGGCGAGCGACCCGGTATTGCAGTGGGTCAGGACAGAGAGTTTCTTGTCAGGCGTCGCTCCATACTGCTGCTCAAGCCAGGCCGCGCCGAAAGCGCCGATTGAGGTGTTGTTGTGAAGGTCTTTGGATAGAATGGCCTCTGCCGCTTCAAGATAAGCGCTAAGTATCGCATCCTTGGCTTCAGGGTGTGCGAGACCTTCGATCCGAGCAGCCCTTACAGCGGCCTTCAGAAGCGTAATGGCGTTAAACAGATCCACTGCCGTGGGCCGGCTCTCCCTTAGGTAGTCCAGTCGCGAGTCAATATAGGCGATGGTATCCTCGGGTGAAGTTGCCACTGACTCCGTCAGTTACCTGTCTCCCTGGACAGGTGAGAACGAGACACTCACCGCAGCTCCCATTGTGCAGTTCTACCGCGTGTGCAAGAGCAGCGACAATTGCAATGGCTGGGGCACCTCGCACCCTCATGGACCTGATGCAATCAAAGGCTTCTTCGCTCGTCGAAACCGCATCGTAGTGGTTTTCGTGTGGAAGGCGCAACTGGTCAAGAACCAGTAGCTTGCCTCGCGAGTACTTTATCGCTTCCAGAGTTGCCATATCTCTATAGGTATTGGAAAACTGGACACAAGTGAGAGCAGGGATCCAGTGAATTTATCTTTTTTCTAAGATGATATGAAAAGTCAGCATTGCTGAGATGGCGTTCAGTTCTATTCTGAAAATATCTCTCCTAGGTCGCCCCTTGCCCCTCTCATGTGCGAATGCCCCGCCATGGCACATAGTGGGGCATCCCTGCAAGGTGAGTACGCCATGTTCCTGACGCTAACCTGAAATGGATAACAAGTGAACCTCCTATCGGGAAGGCGGTGAGGGCCACCGGAGCATGCTTCGATTCCCCGTTTGGGTAACCAACGAAATCATTGGTGCCAATTTTCCCGGTGCCTCTAATAGACCTGCAAGCTGGTCATGCCATTGACGGCCAGCACGCTGTTCATTATGGAACAGCCATTTTCTTCGTCCAAAGTTACAGGTTGGCCTCTTTTTGCTCCAGTGTTGTGCGTGATTGTGACTAACTTACCGTGTCCCCGTCAATCGCAGTCGAGTATCATGATCCGCACGACGTCTACAAGCTCCTTGCGCCGGGCCTGATTCCCAGGCTTCCGCTCCGCGATCTCCACTGGCAGTCCCACAATGGGCCGGTACGCTCGATACAATCACTCCACGTCGAACTTGTCCCAGCCGACCAGCAATCGTCGACCCTTGCAGCACCGAAGGTCGAGAACCGCGACGATGGATTCCAGACAGCCCCTGTTGGCATCCAGCCCAGATCTTCGGAACACGTCGAGCCGACTGTGGTCGGCCCGCGAACCGGTGGGAAGGAGCGTCGCCACCAAATTCCTGGACTGCGACGGACACCATACCTCAAGCTGCTCCTCGTGAGATGCGACGATAATGAAACTTATAAATCCACTGTCAAGGCCGAGATTAAAGATTGGGTCAAAAATAACACACCACAGAGCAAGCCAGCTAGCAAGTCGGAGAACCACGATGCATTTGAGTGGTTGATTATCCACGTCGTCATCCCCAACACAACTGCAGCGACGCAGCCCCGCTTAACCGGCGCAAAAGCCCCAGACACTAGCTCAGATACCGCTACCGCGAAGTCTTCTGCGTCACGGTGGCGGGGTGGCTCTAGCACGTTGTATGAGAAGTTACGGAGCGACTTCAACAGCTCAAGCAAGAGCGGTGTTGACCGAATTCGGCAGATTCGCATCGGTATCAATGATGTGCCCTACGACATCCTTCCTCGAGTGGTCCCGGCAGTGCCCACGGGCTATCATGAGACCGAGCAAGACAGCGAGAATGCGTGGATAGACTTGGTAGTAAAGTTCAAAGAGCTCATTCTGTCTAGCTTTGACACGCGCGTGAGCCAGTACGAAGAAGACATCAAAGAGAGAGATACCCAGAGAGGACTTCCCGGATGGAACTTTTGCACCTTCTTCATCCTGAAGGAGGGACTGGCTAGGGGGTTTGAGAGCGTCGGCCTAGTTGAAGACGCCTTGGTTGGCTACGACGAGCTCAGCGTCGGCCTGGACGCCATAATCCAAGAGCAGTCTATAGCAGGTTCCGCTGAAGCCCATGGAGGGGCTCTTCTCGACTACACGGATGATCTCAAGGCACTTGCGGAAAAGGCTATAGACCGCGTTTCCCGTGAAAACGGCAACGATGAAGAGGAGGCTGTTGACCTGCAAGCTGGCGGCAGACACGTCGTTGACAGTTCTGACGAGATTCCAATCAGCCCTTCGAAAAAGCTCTATCGCGAGCTGATTCTCGCAAACAATGTTTCCCTTTTCGACTTTCGGTGCTACATCTTTGCTCGTCAAATCTCGTTGTTGCTACGCCTTGCTAACGCCTGGTCTACCAGAGAGGAGCTCCTGGCTAAGCTTAGGGAACAACAGAAACTAGTGCCTCGCGGTGTGGCGCCCACGGCCCCGGCGCCCGTCAAAACAGATGAATCCGAGAATCTCCTTCACCTCGCTGAAATCTGTCGAAGAGCACTGGCTTTTATCCCCGCAATCTCAATGATAGCGAGAAGAGACATCCTCTCGGCCTTGGCCCCCGCAGAGACTGTCGGGAATGACGAGCTAAAACCTCCATCCACTGTCGGCCCCGTTCTCATGGAAGTCACTGAAAACATAGTTGCCTCGTTCGCATTCTCGGTAGCGCAGCAGATCCTGGTACAGACATCAACCAAGGGACTCCCCTACACGCTCGCAATTCCTGACAGCGACGAGCAAAAGGCTGCGATACCCGAGCCCAAGACCATGATACACCCAGCCAGACACTCTTCTCTTTCTACCCCGGCCGTCCAGCGTCCTCCGCCGAGCCCTGGAATATTCCCGCCCAGTGTGCCAGACCCCAGTGCACAGAACTCCCGGTTCTTCAAGTCTGGACTGGAGGAGTTGGCGGCGCGGAGAGCGGAGCTGTACGCACTATCCCGAAATATCCTTGAAGAGTGTGGTGCAAAACGAGGCTGGACTGGCGGCTGGGCCTCTGTCCCCTTGGTCGGAGAAACTGGTGTCAGCGATATGGAAGACGTCAGTCTGGACGACGACGCCCCAGCACCGAAACCAAGCGAACCGCAGACCTATCAAGCGCTGATGGCAGGTCTAACCGACCACCTGCTCGACACAGCGCTTGACGATAAGGACAACTTTTACCGGCTTTATGAGATCCTCATAGAGCAGGCGCGCAGTAATTACTCGGTCGCAAACCACGACCATGCGACCCGCGCCAACACAGCAGACCTTGCCGTCCTCAAGTTCCACATGGGCGAATACGCCGAGGCTTCGAGACACTTTTACGAAATCGTCCCTGACTTTGGCAACACCGGCTGGAGCCTCCTTGAGCTCTCGATGCTGCTCATGCTCGCCCGGTGTCTCAAGGAACTTGGCAGGGTCGACGAATATGTTAACAAGGCCCTTCGGCAACTCCTAATCAAGGCCGCCACCGCGGAGAAAGATAGGCTTCGACAAAGATCCCTATTGCACATTGGAACGAAAATGGAGGTTCAATATCCAGAGCCCTCGGCCATCGCCGGTTATTTTACCGATTTTCTAGCAATGTCATCCTCAATGGAAAAGGAGGTTAAGATGCCGCTGACCTGTTTCTTTTGCGACGTGGAACTTGATGGACCCCCGGTCTACGACCAAGGCCAGGATAGCTTTTCTGTGTATTTGAAGCTCCACAGCCTGGTGGTCGATACGTTTGATGCCAAGGCTGTCAGTATGAAGATCGTGAGCGTTACACCCAGTGGGAACAGGGAAATTTGGCTGCAATCCCAGGGATCCGTCACGGTTAAGCCAGGTCGGAACAAATTGCGGCTGCAGAGTTCGACAATGATGACCGGTAACTACGAGGTGGCACAGATCCGGCTGTCGAGCAGCAATGTTTTGCTCTATCACGAGCGAGACGTCACTCAACCTCAGGACAAGCTCGCCGCTGTCGTCAAGAGCCCAAATATTACCTTGTATCAGCGTGCGAGTGCTCTAGATGTTCGTCTTCACGCGACTAAAGAGGTCCGTCTCGACATCAATAACACGCTCGACCTTGAAATTTTGTCGGGGTGGAACGACATCAAGACCTGTGAGGTGAAGATTAAGTCCGCAACCGGAGGGATGAGGCTCCTCATGGGCGAGGCGACGATCCTGGGCACATTGCAACCCTCCTCAAAGAAGTCAGAGGGGGGTGTGTTCAGCTTCGCTGCTATTCCCCAGGGGACATCTATCAGGATCCGCTTTCCATTCACAATCGAGCACGACCTCATTAACGTTGCGGTCAAGGCGGAAGTATCATATATGACAGAGAAGGGCGATTTCACGTTCACCAAGACATCTGCGGTTCCAATCTCTCTGGCCCTCGGCGTCAATGTCCAGGACGTCTTCAAACACGAACATTTGTTCTCGCGATTTAGTGTCTCGACGGCGAGCCCAAGCCCGCTTCGTTTGTTCAAGAGCGAGCTGCAAGAATCAGAAATGTTTGCAACTTTCTTCGGGGCGCCACCAAGTAACCCAATACTCGTGTTCCCAAGGCAGCCTGCGACTTTGCTATACAAGGTCAAGAGAAAGCCAGGGGTAAAGCCTGCACCTAAGAAGAGGCAGACCCTGTTTTTGAAGTTGTATTACAGCGTGCTGCAAGAAGAGATCGAGGTGTTGTTTGAACAGGGCATCACAGAGGAGCTCAAGGCTGCGGGACTAGACGAGTATTCCACTCTGGTCACGTCCAAGATTTTATCCTCCGTCCAGAACGGGCTTTCGGCATACGACCTCGAAAAGGCTGCCCTTCTTGCCGAGATTAGCACAGGGTTTTTGACCGAAACAAGCTGGGCACGGCAGTTCCCAGGGCTTGGACAAATGACGGCAACACAAACAGCGAATGCAGCGGCCGCCATAGCTGAATGCATCAGTAGCTGGGTCAAGAAGAACCCAAAACTGCCGTTACCAAATCCAGACCCAGCAAGCGTACAGCCAACTACGATCGTCATCCCGGTT
>Ga0247763_1000070_pt1 | contig 45369 bp, 43 predicted proteins | sample UWRJL141409B4_FD_179926 | JGI IMG/M metagenome (GOLD analysis project Ga0247763, IMG submission 179926) | Plant litter microbial communities from Arlington Agricultural Research Station in Wisconsin, United States - UWRJ-L141-409B-4 | ecosystem: Environmental > Terrestrial > Plant litter >... | reverse complement strand
AGAGCCCAAAGCCCCGGAGCGATAAATGAGACAAAGCACAGGGATAGCTGGCAGAGAGTATCGCCAGGCACGGGAGCCGATTACTGCATCAGGGCCAATCCAAACGGCAGACCAAGTGGGGTCAGGGAGCGGTGTCGAGTGACAGAAACAAGCCATGGCCGTTTGCCTTGGGCCGAGAGTGACAGAGGGATTGCGGGTGGCTCGGCTGATTCCTCGATGTTGGTGGGGGGAGGGAAGGGGGTCTCCGATGGTGGTCATGATCGCGAGCTGCATGGGCCGCCATGGTGATCGGAGAGATCTCAAAGGACGGATCCGCAGACCGCAGCCCCATTTCTGCGGGTGATGGTCTCCAGGGTCCTCATTGGCGCTCGGCCAAAATCTACCCCCAAAGCGGCCTGCGCCAGAACTTGTGGCGGCGGTCTAGAGCTTGTTCGAAGGACTAGAGACGTGTCAGTGCATCCTTAGGTGAGAGAGATTGCCCGCACAGGCTGCATAGACGCCCAGGGGACTGCACAGATGTGGTCACCGTACATTACCCACTGCTCCCTGATCTAAACTTCAGCGCGCAGAGAACACAATCGGGGGCCCACAAGCCCTGAAGCGCGCCCGTATCGAGAAGGCCGCTGTGGTTGCATCAAGCCAGCCTGCGGCAGATCATCAGTGCACTTGTTTGACACTCCCACTGATTGCGACCGTGCCAACCTCGGTCTGGAGCCGTCCAACCATCGCCCTGAACGGTGATCCTATCCAGTCAGGACCGCCGGCCTATTCACACACCACGGCTCCCATCTCGATGCTTTCGACCAGGGGGACGAGACTCGCGAATAGCATCGCTCGTTACCTCGGACAGTCAGCGCCTCTTTCCCCCCACATGACAGCGCCAGCGGCATGACATCTTTGTCGCCAACGTCAAAGTGACGTGACGAAGTTCTTGACCGGAGATAAGCACAGCATCATGCCACAGAGCTTTGTGCCAGTCGATTCCCTTGGCAGCGAGGCTTCGCAACATGCGGTGGGGTTGGCCGTCAAGATCGGCACTGGTCGACTTGCGGGCGCAGGGAGATACAGGATGGCTTCCACATGTAGTAGAGCCGAGCCGAGCCGGTTCAAGTTTTGTTTTCCATGGTGTATCACGGCGCACGATAATCAGGGCGCCACGGCTCTCGGACGGGCGACTGCGAGGGTGAGCGCCTGAATTGAGGCGCCGGGCCGAAGCTGCGAGCTGGGGGCTGGGGGCGGCGGCCGAGCAACCGAGACGTAATCACAGGCGCGAGAATTGCTGGATTGTCGTGTATCTCTATTCCGTAACCGCCGGAGGAATCGCTCCGAATCGACGAGAAGACGTATGCCATCGATGGCGTCTGACAGATGTCTCAGCCTCGACGGGCAGACGGCCAGCTGCCGCGACATTTTTCGACCCTCTCTGCATCCAATCTCCGGCATGCGCGATTCGTGGAAACACGCGCGTCCACGCCGACCACACAGCCAAACTGGACCGCTCTGTCGTCATCGGTCTCGCACTTGAGGCTGAAAGAGCTAAGCTCAGCCAGGGACCAGGGAAGTGGGTAAATGTGGGATCGATGTTGCACGCCGGAACCAATTGATGTCGCCGATGGCTGATGGCTCGGGCCAGCTTCCGGGCACCTTGTCGCCCGGTGCCTCTGGCCTTGCCAGCTGTCGCCATCTAGCCTGGGTGTCCATAGTAAAGAACCTCCAGCTATTGGGCTCGCCTGGAACATCGTTAACGGAAGACTTTCCATGACTCTTCGCAAAGCTGTTCCGGCAGTTTATCGAAAAACAAGATCTCGAAATCCCTCAAAAACACTGAACTGTTTTAGCAGAGAGGTAGGTGGTTTAGAGTATCAAGCATGACTCCCTTTCTCAACCTCAGGCAATAGCATCACCCAATTCTAACTAATGTCTCTCGCTAACAATCCTTCCAGGACTACAGGCGGCGGGCCCAGCGCGTCACGATCGCTTCCACACGCGTTCCATCAGCAAAAGGTTATTCGGCCCTTCCACATGGTCAGCGAATCCGCCGGGACACGAAGTGACGACCAAGCATCTTCACGGGCCGATGTGACGCAGTTTCGCCAGTTTTTAGACTTCACCTCATCTACTGATCGACAGTATCCCGACTTCGCACGGCAATCATCCGCTCAAGCGCTGCCCCTGTCCAGCCATTGCTCGTCGATGCACGGAATCCAGCAGCATCGGCACCACACAAGCGGACCCTAACGGCGGCACAGGGCAGCAGAACACTAACACCAAAGACCACCACTGCGACGATTCTCCGTTCCCACACCTCAACCCGGGGATCGTAAAATTTCGTCCTATCGCGCAGGATCTTTGTCCCACCATAAATAACTAAGCACTGAAACAATGCCACCACCCCACATCCTGGGGGCCTCCCGCCGACAAGGTCAACCAAGCCACAATCCCGCTTCTGTTTCAACTTCAGCTTCACAGCAGCAGCAACAACGCACACTTCCCCCTTACGAACCCCCATGCCACCCGCTCAATGAGCATAGCAAACGCTCCCTCATCGACCTCGCCAACACACGTGAGGCGCGCCGTTACGACGAGAATCTCCTCAAGTCATCGGTCCACCTTCGGGACGCTGTTAGCACCATCAACGACATACTCGTTAACCGACGGCAGGCCCTTGAGGAAGTGGCTAAAAGGCGCCGCAATGCCGGCATCGATAATGACAACCGGGGCGAGAGCGAGCGACTGCTTGAGCAGGAGGTGGCCGAACTGGATCGGGATGTACAAGCGTTGACAGAGCGGATCGAGGCGGCGGTGCGGGAGGTCATCGACGCACGTGCAGAGCTTGAGGATGAGCCAGCCGTGCTGGCGGCGGTTGGTCAAGCCGTAGCGGTGCAGAAGCCGAAGAAAGAGAGAGTAATCAAGCGAGAACGCCAAAGGGACCACGAGGTTGGAGGGAGTGACGACGATGACCAGCCGCAGCAGGGTGAGGACGAGGCCATGCCTGACGCGCCAGGCGCGAATGGGGAAGAAGAGAGGGTTGAGGACGACGGGCTACCCATTGCCGGCTTGAAAGAGCTGCTACGAGAGGCTAGAAAGGCCAAAGCAAACGAGTACGCCGCGCTAACGGCACATCAGCGCTACGCTCTTAACAACGAGTATATTGCGTTCAAGCGTGTGTGGCACGACGCGCTGCACCAGCTCGACAATATGCCGCTGCCTGATGCGTCAACGTGGTTCCATTCCGACGGCAGGCCAAACGTAGACGCTGAGGCCCGCGTGGATGACGATGACGACTTAGTGGTAGAGCGAGAGATCATCGACCTCAAGTGTCCACTCTCGCTACAGATTATGACGGAACCCTTCAGCAACAAGGTGTGTAAGCACACGTTTGAAAAGTCGGCAATCCTCGATTTCTTGACAACACACAGAGGCGTGATAAAATGCCCTGTCTGCACCGTGGTACGTAGACACTCACTACCACCCCTCTTGTGTTAGATGTTGAAAATAAGTCCGCTGAAATAAGTCGCCCAGGAGTTACGTACCGCGGATTTTTATCTCGATGAGATATTTCTGCGCAAGCTCAAGCGGGCAAAGGAAGCTGCGGAGCGGGAAAGAGAGCAAGAAGAAGCGTCAGACGACGACGACGAAGACGTCGGCAGCCAGAGCCTAATTGCCGGTAGGACCGTCAATATCAAGAGAGAGAGAGCAGCCCGTGGTCGTCGGGTGGCGGATGATGACGAGAGCGAATGACTGAGGACAATCCGACAAGGTGATGCGGAGTTGGGCCTCACAACACCTGCATCCATGGTGAGGCTTCATCGTGTTCCTGCGATATGGACACCAGAAAGCCTTTGTGACTCGCATTACTTCAGTCACGTTTCATGACAGCAAAAAGATGCTACCAGACTTGGAGCATCGGCGTATTTTTCTTCCACAGCCCCGGGAATTTCCGTCTATGAAAACATGGTCTTACAGCCAGCTAACTAACTAGCTTCTTCCTGTCGTCATCATATCTTGTACGCCCTTCCCTCGCAGAGTAAACAAGTTATTAACTCTCCATCTTCCCAACCATGGACCACTGACTGCGAATGCCGAGTTTGAGGCGAACCAGAATCCTCTATAGCTACCATACAGGGATCATATGAAAAAGAATGAAAAAAAAATGAAAAAAAAAAACCACACTACTGCCCTGCCATCCGGTTTATCGTGAAGCCCGCCATTTGGCCAAAGAGTAAAAAGACATACAAGAAATCTGAGAAGGAAAAAAAAGGTGGGATTTTTGCACCCGTGGGCTGTTCTATCTGGAAAGGCGGAAACCGCCAGCCTTCGTCTTCGAACCGGCGTTTGTTTGCAACCGTCGGGTCTCATGTTGCACAACCTTACCCCACCTCGCCACACGACTGTCTACTCTTCCGTCGCCGAGCCGCCCTCAGTCTTGATGTCATTGACGTCCATTGAGAAGTCATGGTATGGTACTAAGGGAAAGTGGTGTGGATGCTGCAGCGGGTAGCCCGTCTCGCCCACCATGGATGATGCCTGAGCGATAGCGAGATCCAGATGTCCCGGCCCCTGGAAGATGTGACCGTGAGTGTTCTGCCGGTAGTAATTGGAATGCAGACCGAAGTGTGACTGTGATTGGGGGGACGGCGGATAATGGTGGTATCGGAATTGCTGATCCAAGAAGCTGGGATTCGGCAGGCTCATGGCATGACGCATAGGGGGAGCGGCCAGGAGTTGTGAACCGTGGTAAGGCGGCGGTTGTGGTGACTCAACTTTGACGGGCGGGCTCGAGGGGCTATAGGGTCAAAGTGGACGGTTGGTCAGTTTCATGTCTTGCCGTCCAGCCCCCATCGGCCCTCGATCTCGCCCTGTCCACGCCTTGGGTACGCACACACACAGAGAGAGCTTACCTCGTGCCTCCTGATGGAGGTGTTGCTGTGCAGTGCAGGGGACCGAAAAATTGGTGCCCCTGAACCGGTGTGATCGGTGAGATGGGGTTTGACGGACTGGCCAGAGTGGTTGAGTCTCGGGGCGTCTCAGGAGGAGACAGGTTGGCAGCGTCCTCCCTAGATGGGATTCTCCCATTCGACGTCGTTAAGTTTTTCCGTTTGCGGCACGTGTATTTGTAGACCCCCCATTTATCGAGGCGTGACCTATATGCCCGGATTCTGTTTGAGGGCAACAGTCCGTTAGATATGTATCAAGAATAGACTTCGACCGGCCTGGGTGAGAAAGAGGCATCACCATTACCCAGAGCCAAGCCAGGGAAGCATATTTGATGATTCCAACAGCTCGGGCGAGTGAAAGGAGAGATTTGGGGAAATTTTGTTGGGGTAAGATGTCGGCAAGAGAAAGAGGAAAATAGGGGCAATACGCACGACGCCTTGAAATTGTACTTGGACTCCATGATTCGTTGGACTTCGTGGAGCGCCTTGTTATTGTCCTTGTACTCCCCGACGATCACACTCTTGTATGCGTCCCAGTTCTTCGTCATGGCGAGGTTATGTCTGCCGTGGGCAAAGGCAATGGCTGGCAACCCAAGACACTAAGTGGCCCTGTATAGAGTAAGGATTCCTGGTAGCTTAGTCAAGGCTGGGGGTCGCGCATGAAGCTACGACGATCGGGCACTACTGAAGGACTCTGGTTGGTATAAACTGGAACCGATGTGACGAGACTGAGGAAACTGCAGACGCTAGGGTCAGGACAGAGCAGAAAGACGGGATCTTGATATAGCTATATTCTCAGACCGGAATCCACCGGACCTGCTCTCCTACGTGTATGCATCAGAGCAGTCCTTTTCCCGGCAGACATGATGCACGACTGGCAAACATAACGGGGCCCTGGGCGACACGAACGAGGATAGGCCTGCTCTGTACCTCTCGGGGTCAGCAAGGAAGAGGAAAGGTGAGGCTACCAATGGCAATGCTCATTGGGGCTGCATAGCAGGTCTAGCTTCCATTAGAGAATCGGCAGGGCCACGGACACTTGGCTCCGCTCGACGAGGACGGGGAGATCAGACAGCGCCCCGTATGCACGATGTCGCCAGACAAGGCTCTGCCTTCTCTAAGGTATGGCCTGATTTGGGGCCGCCGATGGCTCAGATTGTCGCATTTAAGAGGACGCGGTGCCCCTTTCGTTCCCTTTCGAATCGCGACCTGGCCGGCGATGCCATCAGCAGACGGCACATCCCAGGCTGTGCAGAGTCGGAAGCGGGTGGGTAGGGGGTGGGAAGAAGACATCGAGAGCTACAACTTCAAACGACGGGATGGAGGGAAGGGGGAAAACGCGGGGAAAACCACAGGTCCCACACACCTCAGCGTAAGTGAGGCTCACGAGGCTCCCACGTCGTCAGAAAACCTTCCCCCAATTGCCTACGCAGCAACGCAGTACTTTGCCAACGGCTAACGACGCTGATGGGGGTCACACGGCGGATTGGCCATGACCGTAAATATGTTGCGTGCAAGCATCGGGTAATGACCTCAACGGCTCGATGACTCGATGGGGTTCGCTGGATGCAATCGACGAATGAGGCTGGTCAGAAAGAGCCACCGACTGCAAGACACGATGCACTTGGGGCCGCCTTGTGACGAGGAAGGTACAATAGCGCCCTATGGAGGGAGACGGGGGGATTTGGGGGAAAGAAAGTTAGGAAAGGGACGTGGACTTCTGCCCGCCCTTTCCCACCCCCAACCAGACCTCCCTCCTTCTCCGAGATTGGTTGGAATTTCCAGCGCTTTTCCCATCTCGCAGTCGGTCGCCTTGCAATCCGGCCCCAACAACGCCGCCAACCGAAGCTTGGTTCGCGGACTTTCGGTGAGTGATGTGGCTCTCACTCCCTGACTGGCTACCCGGGGCGCTTCTGAGCCGATAACAGGCACTTCTTTTACAGACGCATCTCCGACCATCGGCCATTCAGCTCCCGACAACGGATCCGATCCCCCGAGCGAGGCTGCGAGCACGCGCAAGTAAAGGAAGCAGCCTGCGGGTGTTGTCGCCGGACGAATTACCGTAATGGTACTGTCCTCAACGACTCCCTAATGACCTTTTGTCGTCATCTGTCAATCATCAATTGCCGAGACTGGCCAGCACTTCAGTGCCTCTATCTCACCGAAAACGGCGGGCCTTCTATGGGTTCCTATGGCGATTAGCGAACCGATTCAAGCGGCTGCACGAGAATGCGACCCGTGTGCTGTCCAATAGTTCCGCTTTTCATCTTGAATCTGCTTACCTTGACCAAAACAGGGCTGCCGACCTCACAATGACAATGACCGGCCAAGGATGCTATATTCGCGTGCGGAGGCAACGAACACCTTTGCCATATGGAGGCGGAGAAGGGATTCGCGCCCTGCATGTGTAACACTTCTGCGCATTCTGGAATGGTTGATCCCCTGAATCCAGTTCCCGGACCCGGTCGTCGCCCAGCTTTTTGGATGTTGTCTCTGGAGGGTGGGGACCTCGATCGAGCAATACATACTAGTGCATGTCACCACCTGGACTAACACTAAGATGCAATAGGTGCTCCCATCTTGTGCGACACATCCAGGCAGCGGCATGGCGTTTGAGCCCGCTCCTCGGTCAGGAGGGAAGCAAGCCACCTCATCGGAACCCCCAGGTCTCCGATGAATATCCGATAGGCACATGACATGGTGTACCCTCTTCGGGCAGCAAACAGCAAAGAGACCAGAGATTGCGGACACATCATCACCCCCCTGGAGTGGGGGTGTGAAAGTCTGCGGCTGTGACAAACACAAATTGCTGTCACTTTGACCTAGCAGCGAGAAACCTGCTAGCTAGGATACAACTATTCCGTCGAGAACTCGCTGCCTCGACGCGATGGTTGCTGCCCCTCTCCCCGCCTCGCCACCCCAAGATCCAGTGCCTCCGGAGAAATATGCCTTACCGTATGTCTCTCACGATCTGCGTCAAGACGTGACCGGCAGACCCCGCCCAGCTCTAAGCATGCCCCCCTGATGACACATGCCAGACTACGGGGAAACATATGCTTCAATCCCTCCTCCCCCAACCAGCATACGCTAACCATTTGATGAGGCCTCGCCGCTTTAGACTGCATCACTTCTCATCTTGAGCGCCCGAACTGCGTGGGCCTTTCAAATCGCCCGAATTATGGATGACCCGGCACATAAGATGATTGAACTCACCGAATTTTAGCCCGGTGTTCGAGTAGGAACATTGAGGGCGATTTCTCTATGCTGACTGGCAAAGAAGTGGTTGTTGCTTACGCTCAGGGGAAGTTATTGTCAGTGCGGTAGTCAACCGGGCGCTGTCAAAGCGACACAAGTTGCTCGCTTGACAGATGCCAATGACCAACCCGCAGCATGAAGCAGCTCCGGGGCTTCGTCCAAACCGTTGGCTCCGAAGCCAACAGACTCTGCAGAGCGTGTCCAAAAAAAAGTTACGCCCGGTATCAACAAATCCCGACATTATTGCTAACACAGCCCGGCATAATTCCAAAAGACCCCGATTAACGTCAAAAGAGACCATGCATGCATAAGACAAGGGGGATAGGACATTAAACATGCTAAGCTTTTGCGGACAAACGACTTGATTCATCCCGGGTATTACCAAACACATTCTCATTACCAGTCTTCGGAAAAGCACAGCCACAGTCTTCTCATCTCGCCACTTCCTCCTTCGTGCACATTACCGACTACCCAAGAGCACAGCCACCCCCCTAAGACGTGATTCGATCCCCTTTGCACTGTTGAACGAATCAAGAATTAGGCGACCACCGGAGCCTTCTCATCAACGGCCGAGGCGGGTGCCGCTGTTGGCGAGACAACAGCAGTATCCGCGCTTGCCTTGGTGTCGGGAGTCGTCCCGGCGGGCTTAGCATCGGTGACCGCGGCAGTCGATACCGGCGAGATAACAGTGGGGCTGGCGGTGACACCTGTTGACATTTTGTTAGTATATGCAGTATACATGCGATATGATCGAGTCAAGAAACAGCACATACCTGCTTCCTGAGCCTTGTGATCCGTGGCTGTGGCCGCGGCCGGTTTTTCGGCCGCAGCAGCGGCAGGCGCAGCAGCAGCAGCCTCAAGTTTCTTGTCCTCCTCGGCAACGGCCGGAGGACTCGGCGTCGGAGAAGTTGCGGGTGCCGGACTAGTCGCGCTAGAGGCAGTGCGGATGGCCTCAAACCACTTCTGCGCATCGGCGGCGGTGTGGGCCTTGAAGGAGAACTCCGATGTACCAGCGAGTTTGCCACCCATGGTGCCGGAACGGTCCTTGCCCTTGACAGTGAACTTCTCTCCATTGGGCACGCTGACAGTGGCCTCGGGCAGGTAGATGCTGAGCTCAGGAGTGGGATCCTTGCGCTGGTTGTCATCGTCCTTAAACTCATGAAGGAATCTGGAGGGGCTCACAACGTAGTAGGCTGTCTGGGTACCCCACGAGAGCTTGTTGCGACTCTTCCGCTCCAGCGCGCCCTCGATCAGTGGCTTAGTCGACTTGTGGTCCATGTTGGCGAACTGGATCGCCTCGACAGTGCGAGGTGGCTCATCCGGGTTGATCAGCACATCCTTGCTGCGCGCCACGAATCCCTTCCACTCGAAGTCGGGCGGGATGCGCTGCGCAGCACCAAGAATGTCACCGTAGAGCGAGCGCACCTTCTCGGCCTGGCCGCCAGCAAACGTGTTGAAAGCCTCCAGGGCCTCCTGGATGACGTGGATGACGTGTGTCTCGAAAGCTTGAAAGTTCGTCTGCACAGCGAGGAGGTCGTTGCGATGGTTGTTCTCCTCGAGAACCTGCTTGTGCAGGCGGTGGAGGACGCCACGGCGGATGACGTACGGGTCGTCGGTGGCGTGCGCCTTGTGTCCGGCGGAATCATAGGAAGCCGTGCGCTGACCGAGCAGCTCAATCTGCTTTTGCGTCGTGTTTCTCGCCTTGTCAACATCCTTAGCGCCCTTCTCGGCGCCGTGGGCGAGCTCCTTAGCCTTGTGTTTGATCTCCTTGTGTAACCGCTCGATGATGGGAAGAACAGAGCCCTTAATGTTCTTCTCGGTTTCCAAATTGGTGTTGACGAGCGCCTCAGTGTTGGTGCGCATGTTCTCGAAGAAGCCGGCGACGCCACCCAGGTTTTGGTCGAAGTGATGACCTTCTCTCAGAGGCTTGGAAATTGTCTGTGTTTATGAGCTTAAACACCTCCACGACCATGCAAACATGGGACGACGTGTTCGTCTCATACCTTCAGAACCTTCTCATACTCCTTTGCTTGGGCCTTGTGGATCTTCTCCACCGCCTCGATGTACTCCTCTATGTAAACCACAGCGTGCTTCCACGCCTGAAGTCTTTCGGCAAGCAGCCCAGCAGTCTAGCCAACGAACCTCATTGGTTAGGTCACAATGCGGGAATGGCATCCAATTGAGAATATAAACGCTACGTACGCTGCTAGGATCGACGTCCGGGACCGCATCGTCGCTAAAAGTGCTCGCAAGAGTCTCTTGGCGAGATGGAACTGTAGGCGACGTTACGGCCGACATATCTCCTCCTGTGTTTTTGCGGGAGTGAATCCCGAGTTTCTTTAGGCCCGCCGTTTTGACTGGTTTTGCAAGGCCGTTATGAATAAGTCGAGTGGTATTGCGGGTGGCGTTCGCAAGCTGTCACGCTAGCTCAGAGCCACTGGATAGTGAAATGCAAGAATGAGAAAAATGGGTACCGCAACAGAGTGAGGTTCCTCCCAAAATTTTTTTTGATCATGAGATGAAAAGAGAGGAGGGGCAAGGTTGAAATCGATGGGGAAATTTGAGAGATTAAAAACAAGCTACTTGTACCATATTAGCGAGCTGCGTTTGGGTAGACCCTTGTCTTGCGAGGGCAGTCCAGAAGTGTGCCGCTTGCGACCGACAAAAAAAGCCGAATCGAATCAGACGATTGGCGAAGTGGGTTTCAACTCGAGGCCATCATGCTTCAAGGAGCGAATAAAGATGGAGTCTGTGCTCGCTGGTGTACCACATCCCTGCTGAAGATCGGGAGCTAAATGACGTAGCCCAGCCCAAGTGCGGGGTTGAAGAGACCCTCCCCTGCTCCAGTTCAAACTTCTCAGTCAGTTCAGCTGGACATGGAGATGTCTTTCTTCAACCTGCAAATCTGCAGCACGACAATCCTTAGCCTAAATCAGCTGATACTAGCCCGCTTGTCTCACTTTCAGACCAGTGCTAGCGTGACATGTCTTCGAGCTATCAATTGCTTGCTTGAACAGCGGGGTTCACATATGACGTAATCGGATGGTGAGACAGTTCTGCCCTGGCGGGATTGACCGAGCTCTGGGACGTGATAAGTTCAATAAACCCTTGAGATTGATAACTGTAATGTGCCACTGACGGCCAGGAAGGCCAGGCGGTCTGCGGCTGTCGGTTCAGAGTCTCAAGCTCAGCTCCGCCCAATACCCCATTGCACTGAGGGCCTGACTTGGCGCGCTAACAACGATGGTCATGTCGCCCGTTCAGCTTGGCTTGGTCGTCCAACGGCAGGAGCGTGGGAAGCTGTTGCTACAGCCCACTCCCGTCAGTCCCTGGGGGATTCTTGACACGGACTTCACCTTCTTCACATGACATGAAGGCCCTGAGGAAATTCATTCACAGAGAACCATGTTCCACTGAAAAGACTTCCGGATACAGACGACGGTGTATGCAGCCCAAATCACTCCCGACGACTTGGGTGGGGTGCCGGGGCAAGATGTCCCCGCCCTGGCACCATTCCAGGAAACGCCGCTATGAAGCAGCGTCATCCTTTGGGATTTGCAGGGTGGATCCTTTTGCTGCCCGAAGGCGCAAGGTGACGGGGGGGGGGCAGAACAATCCAAGGAAAATCTTGCATCTTCGATTTGGCCACAAATCATAAATAAGGGGGGGTATCGAGCAATCTTAGCGCCACGATCCGTCGGGGTCGTGTCTACATGGTTTTCTCCGCCGATAAATGTGCATCTTTGCTCCTGCCCCAGTTCAAAAGACAATCCCACCGTCTACCCGAAATAATTTGTGCTGACCTCTGTCCAGACCCGAGGGTCGGTCCACAATGAAATCTTATCAAACGCCTGAGTGGTAGTTAGGCTCACTGTCGGATCGCCGGGTTTCCTAGGCCACTCTTTCCCGGGATTGAAGTATGTGCAACCTCCGATGCTCAGCCGCGTCTCCATGGTGCCAGCCATGTGGGAGCGAAAGGTTGATTGAAAAATTCCTTCTCCGTCTGGCGATCACTGATCTACGACTGAATGGACTGCTCGACGCTGACAGAACTGTTGATGCCGCTGCCGTCGTCATCGGGTCGGCTATTTCGGTCGCTTCTGGTGAAGCCGGTCGTCTATTCACTGCCGTTTGATAATTAGGTGGCAAAAAACCTGGCGCGTTGACAATCGCCCTGGCTGGAGTATTGCGGGCAGTCTGGTAGCTCGGGACTCTGCACATCTCAGAGAGATCTAGTTGCTCCGGCGACTCACGCCCGGACGACCGCTCATCGCTATTCTGGCGTGTGAGGGGCGCAGACGAAGGAGCTGAGCTGGTGGCAGTATCAACCATGCCGTGAATGGTGGTGACCCCAAACTGGCTCGCCACGCTAGAACCCGATACAGTCATCGAATTGAGCGACGTGTTCCGTGCTGACTGATCTATGAACATTCTTTGCAGTCTAGATGAGAGAGCGGCCGGGGTGATCGCCAGGTTATTTAAGGCTGAAAGATTCTCGGCCGACCCTGAGCGGGAATGGCCGTAGGCAGGACTGCTAATCCCAGACTGGGTGGCTGGAGTCTGCAGTCCCGTGGACTCGATATCCTCATAGAGCTGGTCCAAGACGTGCTCGTTATAGCTCGGCGGGGCAATCGTGGTTATTTCCTGAGCGGCTGCACCCTGTGGCAACTGCCGTACAAGGTTTCCCTCCTCATCGAGCGGCATGTTTGGCGAGATGAAGATGGTCACTGGCAGGGCTGCGCGGAGTTCCGAGACGTGTCCATCGGGATTCTTGAGCGCGACCACTACCTTAAGCTTGTGCCTGATCTTGATTCCGTGGACATTCGTATCCTGGAGGCACATGGTAAGCTTCCTCGGCAGGTCCAGCGACGTGTTCATGACCCAGCCCTCCTGGCCCGTATCGTCAATCATGTCCCGCCAGTGCTCGTCCCGGCTCATTGGGATCTTCCATAACGACACCTCCCTGTCCCTCCTGTACTCCCTCAGGGGCTGACCAGCCGCCGAAGAAAGGATGAAGTGGTGCACTTCGATTAACCTGATCGTTATGTCGCCCAGCTCCAGCCCCTTCAACAGAGGGCTGAACCGTGTTTCTAGCGGGATCGAGGTGCCAAAAACCACTGCCTTCTGAGGGACGACGATCGAGTACTCGATCTTATTGACCCAGATGTTCTCGACACTCATGGCGTGGAGAAACTCGAGGGCGGATGGCTCCAGTGTTCGAATGACACGTAATCGCTTGTACGCATGTATATCGTATGCTAGTTTCCCTCGTGCGACTGTGGCCTTGAGTTTATAGGTAATGTGTGCTTCGCGAAGTCCCTCGATACTCTCGGCTGTGCGTCCAGGCAGCATCAACTCGAACGGCCATTCGTAGTTTCCCCGCGGCAGTGTAACACCTTTGGTGTTGCTGCCGTGTGAGCCTGGCGCCCCATTCCCAACAAACGGTTGCCATTCATGCTCGAATAACACCTTGGTCTTGTCAACTTTTTGGTTGGCTATACCCGTTGACGTAACTCTCGAATCGGTCCAGCTAGCGGGGCGTCGTTAGTCTCGTGTGCCACACACACTTACACACACCGTCTGCCAAGCCCTGGCGACGACGGCGTTGGCTAGGTACTTACCCGAAATGGAGAATTCCTGTCAACCTCAGGTGGACATCTTCCACCTTCAGTGCTGTAGGCAAGCATAGGACCACGGTGCCCTTAAGAAGCTGGCCCGAGGACTCGTGTTCGCTCCCTCTCAACACTATAAAGTCATTCTCAAGGCTATATGGGCTCCAGTCAGCCGTGCTCCGGGCGTTTGGCCAGACCAAAACTTACCGGATCTCGAAAAGAGCAAATGTATTCTTTCTGGATACGGAGGTGAAAGGATTGAATGACTTCATTGCCAGGCTGCGAGTGCACGAGGAGCGCCCGAGCGAGCAAGACGGGAGATGGCGGCTCTTGTCGGATAAGTTGATACTCTGGTCCGTATCCCTAAAATTTCGTTCTATCCAGCGCGCGGTATCATACAATGAGAACTGGCCACAGACTGCGCGGAGCGGAACCGTTGGTAAGCTAATGTGGATGATTGTTTCTAGCCGGCTTATGGCTCTTCTGGGCGCTCTAACGAGGGTTAAGATCGGTGGGTGAGGTTTCTAGGACATGTAGGGATGCCGGGGCTTGCGGAGGTGAGGGGGAAAGAGAGGAGAGAGAAAGGAAAACAGGGAGACGACGGTGATAAGTTGCAGGCCTGATCTCTAAGATTCGCAAGAGACAGCAAGGGGGCACCGGGCACCGAGGGGGCCAGTTGGTTGCACTACATGCCCATGCTCGCACGACACCAGGAACAAACGGGACACTTTTTGGGGGGGGCCATCCGAGCTAGGAAGGCCCTTGGTCGTGGCCTGAAGGGGAGGAGGGCTAAACGACAGGGGTCACCACTCGATTGGGAGTGCAAAGTGGCAGTCCGGCCCACACCATGCGGCGAGTCTTCCATTGCGGGCGGGAGGGATGCGAAGCGGGTGCAAGGTAGAGCGAAGTACCTTCTCTGGATGTTGCAGGTGGGCTGTGACGCCAGTACCAAATGTCACAATCGTTGCAGGACGGGTGGGTGGGTGGGGTCCCTCTGGTGCCTCACGGCCTGATCGCGCGATAACGGAAGTCGCGGGACTGTGGACCGCCGCTTAGAACAATAAAGAAGGAACAGAGCAAGACGAGTAAATCAGGGCTTCGTGGATCTCCGTGGGGTGCCATTAAAAATGCCAGAGGAGATTATTAGTCAATCCCATGGACTACCCCGTAAGAGTGTGCTGCATCTGCTGGGAACTTGGGAACTTGGGAACTTGATATGCGCCAAGTCAGTATTATCGACTCTGTTGCGGTGTGTGCCCCAACATTCACGGCACTTCAGTGGCTGGGGCTGAGGGAATTCTGGGTGGTTCGTCTTTCTATGTCAGGTATACCGTAGCTTTCTCAGCATTCCTCTTCCTTTTTTGGGTGCCTGGTTGGTTGAATGGAGGTTCGCGATTCTAAGCGCAGCAGGGCTGGACGGAAGGTCGTTCAGCCAGCAGGTGTCACCGATGCCAAGAGCAATACCAAAAAAAAGGACCTCTTTCACAACTAGAGCCCAGACCTTGCCAAGCTGAACATGCCAGCCTCCCCACCAACCAAGCTTGAAGGGCCCAATGACTGCCGAACCAGGCAGGTGGGCTGTCTTGACCGCTTTCGCCAATGAAGACGGGACGACGACCAGGAGACCAAAAGTTTGCTGTTTCGTTTAAGCAGGCGGAGCATTTCATTCACAGTCAAACAGTGTGCTGGCAAGGCTGGGCCGGGAGGGTCCTCCTGATGGCCTTCCCATTCTATGATCATCTGGCGACCTTTCTTGGGTGTCAAGGTGCCAACGCGTCTCCATCAGCTGATGGTGTGCTGCGCGAGCTGCTCCTGGAACGGTAAGTCGCAAGCTCCAAGTAACTTGGAACACACCCACCGGTGATCAGCGACCACAGAACGCATGTGGCACTTCCCCAGACGCCCTGCTCCTGTGCGACGCTAGAATCGTTAGACAACGCAGAGAGTAAGCTAGACAACGAATCCTGCCCGACCCCCTTCCTTGGTCCTCGCACGTGCTCAGCAAGTATCGCCAAGGAACCTTTGTGAATACCTGCGGATCGGCAGGGCAGTCGCTGAGATAAGAAGTTACCCCACTCCCCTAGTGTACCCATCTCAACGCTGAATGGCGAAGTGGGTGCCGCCATCGGTTCGCCAGACTCGACGGTAGTTACACGATCGTCGATCCATAGTGTCGCGGGCATCAACGGCGGGAATGGACTGGAAATCATGGATGGTACGATACACATCAAGACATTAAGTCATACTACTACCGTGCCGAAATACGAGGAGCAACACCGGCCAGCCGGTCTTCGGTGAGGTTTCCAGGAAATCCGATTGGGCCGCGACAAATGTGGTATTCATAAACTGAGCCTCTTCAACCGCCCTGCGGAGCCCATCACGGGCTGTGCGCTCACAGATTTGACCCTGTCTGAGTCACGCAGCCGCGCAATGGGCATTCCGCCAGAATGCGATATCGAATTCCAACAGGCCTGTGGATCCAATTCTGTTCTGGTGAACAAGGCTCGGGACGGGAATAATTCCCTCTCTTGACAGCAGCCGCCAACAAGGGTCCCTGGTCACGAACCGATAAATTCCGAGATATCCCCATTATTTGTCTCTTGAGTCAATTTTTCAATCATTGAGAGCTAACAAAAGAGAAAAGGGGGTTTTTCTTCTCAGTGGCTCCGCCAACCGGCCCGTCTGGCCCTCTGACAGCACTACCTAGGTAGTCAATATCGAGGCAAAAGCACATGGTAAGCCCTTGGAAAACTATTGGCGGTTGGTCAGGGACAAACGACCAAGGATACACATCCAGCGATTCCCTGTTATTTGTCTGGTGAGGGATACGAAGTATCAGATATCACCTCTCACATTCACCTCCTGATATCAAACAGTGACTCCCATTGGCAAGTGAAAGGGGGTATGTCCAACAAACAAGCTACATCCCCAAGAGCCACTAGACACTCCCGGCATTGCTGTACCTGAATTCAATAGATTGCGCACTATCCATTACATATTTCGGTGAACGAGAAAAAGATCCCCGAGCAGTCAAGCTCCCGTCATCTGCAATTGGTGTTTCCAGCCGCTCATCACAATTGAGAAGATGCAGTTGAGGCGCCGACGTGAACGGGCATAACCCAAAGGCAAAAATCGTAACCCAATCATAAGTCAATTATCTCGTTGTGGTCTGGCCATATCGTTACATGTAGATATGTTTTGCCCGTTGCATTACAATCCTAGGCTCACACTTCACTGACCAGTAGAAACCCCCTCCACAGAAAGACCTCATAGTATGGGTCACGTCACGATCACAATCTTGATCTCTACCAGCAGCGCAGAGCCGAAGTACCCCCAGCTTGCCCCAGGTACCTTCAAGCCACTTACACATGCACAAGAATCTCAGGTCCCCTTCCGACATGTCTCCTGCCCGCCCGTCTTCGGAAACCACCTCCGGATCCATAACACCCACAAGTGAGACAATAGGACAAACCATGTGAGAACCTCAATCATCTACTTGCGCGCGTGACTGGTCATATCCACCATCACCATAGACACAACTGATCAAACCAAACGGACAAGAAAACCACGCTACTAGTTGGCTGAGCCTCATTGTCGGTCACCGCTTTGCACCAACCGGCCAGGCAATAGAAGAGACAAGGTTGCCCCCCAAGGGGGAACTTCCATGGAGGTCCATAGTGGACCTGCCTCACGGTGGTGTTCCGAACGGATGCATATAAGATTCTTTGCACTAGACAAGTGGCCAACACAAACAAATGGTTGAACAAGCACCTCTTCAATGACGCTGCATACATCTGCTGCGAAACATTGGACTCATACAACGGCCCGAGAAGAACGGGGCCTGCGGCTTGCTCTGGTCTGGATGGATGGGTTTATCCGATATTCACCGTGAAGTCAAGCTCTTGCTTTCCATATGTCATTTGAGCTGACTGGTTTGTAGTTTCGCTGTCATTTAGTCTATAAACGCCTAACTTGGCTATTCTGTCAGCTAGCCTAGGGGCAACAGGCATCACTGGTGATACTGATGCTATCATAAGCACGCTCATATCCGTCTGCTCATTCCAGTTCGACGGTGGATAAAGCCACAACCGCACAATGAGAATGATTGCAAACAGTACCTCCACATGTTCGGTAGGTAACGGCCAAGCGGCAGTGACATCCTGTTAAATCACTTCGGCGTCCCTTCTTTCGTCTCCTCAACTTTATCTGGGGGCCTATTCCACGTCCGGATATGCCCTGTGCGATCTCAAATTAATAGCGGGGACCAATTCGATGCGACTTAAACCTACCTGATTTGCAGCTAATCATGATGGCATCCTGAGTGAACTCAATCCAGCAGAGTGGGTCAGCATCAACTTGTTTGTTCTGTGCTCCGTTAGCCCCTATCGACATATATGGCCGCCCTATCAAAGCAGAAAGACATACCAAAACAGCCGGAAGGCTTGGTGTGCTGGCTCTTGAAGAGACAGAATGCGGAACTACGCCTTCGCTCTCTGGCTCTCCTGCAGATGGATTCGAGTCTGCTCTGAGACGGCCGGTATTTTGCGAGGTCATCCGCGACGATATTGAGCCCCTCTGCCTCACCGATGCCTGAGATAAAGCGTCAGAAATAGCTAGCTTATGTCATTAGAGACACCGATGAACTCACCGCCTTGGGGCGATGCAACATGCCGACATTGAAGTCCCATAGGCACACTCTACAGTCTTCGCCGACGCTGCCGAATCTGTAGTTCTTGTCATCACAGCGCCACGGGTCAAAAGCCACTGATGTGACCCAGGAGCGATGTCCTTGACACCGAGCGACTAGGGCGGATTCCGACGGGCACCATATCGAAACCAAGTCGTCCTGGCCGCCTGTGAGCACGTATTTTCCGTCTGGCGACCAGCACACGCATGTGAAGCCGTCATAGTAGGAGTAGAAAAGATCCAGCAATCTGCGAGGCAACCATGAGAACTCAATAACCTGCTAGCTCAACAGAGCATGGGAGGATCCTACCGCTCCTTCAGATAATCGATGATCCTTAGAGAACCGTCCTCTGAGACCACAGCGAGGTGGCGGTGGTCGGGAGAGAAGGCGAATGCGTTGATACGATGATTTGATAGCTTCCATACTGCTACTGGGTTTGTCTTTTGGTTCTTGGAATGGACTGATTTGTTCACCTGGATTCGGGAGGTGCCGGTGCTGCTAGTTCTGCTCTCTCCGGTGGGCTGTGCCGGTTGGACATCCTCTTCCTCGGCGGAAAACATGGCGTCCTCCTTCTCTTTATCGTACACTACTAGAGACCCGTCCGTATGTGCCGCCATGAACAGGTGTTCCGAACCGGGTATCCACCTGATTTCAGATACTGGGGCCCCTTTGATGATACCCTATTGGGGCAATGGTAAGCCTTCAAGCAGCTGGCCGACGAGTACCGAAGGGCATACATTCTTGTTCAGTCGCGTGTAGCGCTGTGAGATGGGCTCCCACCAAATGATCTCGCCGGTTGAGAAGCCCATGATGACATCGATATGAGATGCGCTCTTGGTCAACCTGTTGACATCATGACAGAGACAGTGCGCCTTGGTGAACAATATCTTGGTCAAGTATTCGGCCTGGCCATCGAGTTAACGTCGATCCGAGGAGCTGGGGTTGCTCCACGCCTTCATCTCACCTTGGTTGCTGAGGACATGTCCAACCACTGAAACGCTCGATTAATGTTGGCAAACGCGAAGAGTCCATCGACCGGTCGATCCTGTAACTTCTTGTGTAGCGTCTCGTGGATAATAACTCTTGAGATAAAAGACGAATTGCTCTTAGTCATATTGTTCTTCGGCTTTCGCCGCTTGTTCGCATCCTTAGTATTGGGCGGTGCTAGGAGAGCATTGCCCTCCCCGAAAGCAGGCGCATTGGGTGTGAGAAGAGGAAGATCGCTTGAGTTTACGTTCCGTCCCGCCTCGCTGCTGCTCTCATGTGCCTCGGTCGTGGATGACTTGCCCTCATCGGGATGCTCTTGGATGCTCTGTTGCACGTCACCCGAGCGACTTGCAACGCGGTAGAAGGCTGGAGGCAGCGGGCGCACATCGAGGCTGAGTAGCGAGAGTTTGGTGCCGGCCGTGGCGGGCTGAGGGGTGGTTGCGAGAGGATTCGGGTTGACAACGGGAGCTTCAGAGGGGTGCGGCGGCGGTGTCGCAAGATGGAGGTCTTCCTTCAACACATAAGTACCTAGGGAACGCCGTGCAGTTAGATGGGTGTACATCCAATATGGAGCTGGAATCAGCGAGCGTACCCTCGCCAACTAAAAACTGATACTCGAGACCCGAAGGATTCGTCAGGACATTGTTCGTCTCAATCATGGGCGCTGCTTGACCAGCACCGAGCGTGGCATTGTATGTGCCCGGAGCGGGGTATCGCGGCGGAGGGGGGAGGACGCTGCGGAAATCCATCAGTCACCACGTCAATGGGAGCACAACGCCATGAAAGTTCTAGCTGAGATTGGAGTTTTATCGGACTGCCGAGCTCTTACAACATGATGGCATGCGCCTTCTCGAGGAGCAGTTCTCGTCACCAATGGGGGTAGCCTTGGCTGGTGCTTCTTGGCAGCTTCCTTTGGCTGATGGTCGATTTGTGCTTGACATGCATGCATCGAGTCGTCACCAGTGCACGATGTGGAAGCTGGGAAGCAGCGAATGGACGGGGTCCAGACTGCTCAACCAGTGTTGAGACGAGGTCATAAATTTTGTGCGTAGGACCTCAAACGTCGAGGGAAGTGGAACCGCATTAAGAGCAGCCGCCCTGTGCAGGGCCCTTTCAAGGTGGCATCACGCTGACTAGAGCCTTCCAGTTGACGGGATCGGGCCCTGGGTCCCGGGTCAGCAATGTGGATCGGTGGGGCACGAAGTAGTGGAGGCTTTGTTGAGTGAGAAGAGTGAACTTCGCGGCTGATCTGGTCTGCATAAGAAGCAGTTGACCACCACGATTTCTCTCCAACATCGCAAACACACACGCACGACAGGCTCCACGATGGAAAAGAATACTTGAGGCAGGCAGTCGCGGGTCATGTTGCACGCTCTCTTCTCCACATTTCAGTCAATGAGGGAAGCGTCAAAACGTTTCAATAACCTGACTTATTACAACCCTTGTCTTGACGATAGGTTGGTGGGAATAAAGGACAAGCTGGAGTCAAGTGGATCCAAACCCCGCCTCGGCCTACCTCTTGAAGATAGAATTAGTCCAGCGTTCGAGCAAGAGCTTGGTAACGGACAATCTCTGACTGAATATTACGAGTTCAGCCCACTGGGCCTTGAAATCCGCACGCGGGGAAAAAAAATTGAAATGTATCGAAAACGCAGCTAGCTCCCTTCACCAAGTGGCCCGGCTTGCTGAATTCGCTAATAAGAAGCTGAGGGAGCTGGATGAGGTTGAAAAAGGCGGGGCTCTAGGAGCTGCCGAGTGACCTGCAAATATCATTGCCTGGGTGGCCCATTGCTCCAATCACGACCCGAATGGCCTGACTTAACTCTCGAGGTCACCATTGACCGACTATGTCGCGGCAATTTTTCTCTATCTTTTTTTATTGATCGCCAGTGCCTCACAGCTCCCACATACAAAAAGCTAAAGCCGCTATCCGTTGAGCTGGAGATCATGGCTGCACTGTAAAGTGTAAAAAAAAGCGATTGTCAGGTTCGACAGCTCACAAAATGGCCACGAGTACGTCGCTTCTTATCTGCACTGGTTTGTATGCGATTCCTAACATATCATAAGCAGCGGTGCGTATATGCGTCTGCGGTGACGAGGGGACAGGCAAATCAAGCTTGATCGCGACATTCGTCAAAGATGTCTTCGTCCCTGGCAAGATCCAGTCAGTCCTCCCCATGATCACTCTGCCGCCTCTGAGCGGTCCGCTCGAAAACGTCGCAATCTCGATCGTCGATACCTCGGCGCGCCCGCAAGATAGGACCACGTTGCGCAAAGAGATTCGAAAGTCCAACGTCATTCTTCTCGTTTACTCGGACCACTACAGCTACGAACGCGTTGCCCTGTTCTGGATGCCCTACTTCCGCTCATTGGGAGTCAATGTACCGGTCGTATTGTGCGCCAATAAGGCCGACCTTACACCCGAGGGCAGCGCGTCCCAAGTCTTCGACGACGAGATGATGCCCGTCATGACGGAGTTCAGGGAAATCGATTCGTGCATTCGGACGAGTGCAAAAGAGGGTAGAAATGTCGTCGAAGTCTTTCACCTCTGCCAAAAGGCTGTAACACATCCGATTGCGCCTCTATATGACCACAAGGAGGGCCAGCTGAAGCCGCCGTGCGTTAATGCGCTCCAGAGAGTCTTTTACCTGTCCGACAAGGACCAGGATGGGTTTCTGAACGACCAGGAGATGCATGATTTTCAGTGGAAGTGCTTCGCGAAACCTCTGCAACCAGATGAGCTGGAGAACATGAAGCAGACAGTTGGGAAAGCAGTGCCGACCTTGAATACCGACAAAGGTCTGGATTTGGCAGGGTTTTTATACCTCAACAAGCTGTATGTGGAAAGAGGCCGCCATGAGACGTTGTGGGAAATTGTTCGGAAACACCATTACACCGACAGTCTCAGCTTGAAGGACAGCTTCCTGCATCCGCGGTTTGAAGTCCCAGATCACGCCTCGGCGGAACTGAGCCCAGCTGGATATCGATTTTTTATGGACCTGTTCCTGACTTTCGACAAGGACAACGATGGTGGGCTGAACGACAAGGAGCTTGCTGCGCTGTTTGCCCCGACTCCAGGGCTCCCGCCTTCGTGGTCGGAGGTGGGGTTCCCATCTTCCACTGTCCGAAACGAAGCCGGGCACATCACTCTGCAAGGATGGCTTGCGCAATGGAGCATGACCACCTTCTTGGAGCCGAAAACAACTTTGGAATACCTTGCTTACCTGGGGTTCGAAGCGCCTAAGGGGCGCGACCCCACGACGCCAGCATTGAAGATCACCAAGCCGCGGAAACGAAGGCGGAGGCCCGGTCGAGTTGAGCGTAACGTCGTTCTCTGCTACCTTCTGGGCTCATCCGGAGCCGGAAAATCCTCGCTCCTTGACGCGTTTCTCAACCGCCCGTTCGATCCGCTCTACCATCCCACGATTAAACCTCGACGGGCAGTTAACAGTGTTGAACTGCAAGGGGGGAAACAGTGTTATCTGATCCTCGAGGAGCTTGGAGAGCTCGAACCTGCGATTCTGGAGAACCAAGCAAAGCTCGATGCTTGTGATCTCATTTGCTACGCCTATGACTCTTCAGATCCTGACTCGTTCTCCCACATTGTTGACCTTCGGAGGCGATACCCTCAGCTGGACGAGCTTCCAACCATCTATACGGCACTCAAAGCAGACCGCGATAAAACCACACAGCGCAGCGAGATGCAGCCTGATGCGTACACGGCTGACATCAACATGAGCCCACCTCTGCATGTCAGCGTCACCTGGAACAGCATCAGCGAGCTGTTTGTCGCCTTAGCTGAGGCTGCCACAAACCCGAGCACGGCGTTCCCCAAGAGCGACGAGCCAGATCCGGACCGTACTGGTCTCTACTTGGCGCTTGGAGCGACCACCTGTGCGGCTCTAGCAGCCTTTATGATTTGGAGACGTTCAACCAACTCACTGTAGTCGTGCGATAGAAATTTGCGAGAGATTGACTACTATTTTACCTCAGCTTACAAAGAAAGGAGGAGAACATGAGTAAATGAGGGATAGGAGTGCTTGGAACACAGGAGCCAAGAGTCGCATGGATTGGCGTCTGCGATTGGATTTTGAAGCCACAACCCCTCAGGGAGGAGTAGTGAGGCATCGGCACACAACAACATGGTGTGTCCCTGCCCACATTGCGCTCGTTTGGTGTTTTACGGCTGTAGGCTGTACGACGTGGAGAGACCATGATACCCCAACTCGGATTCGCCCATTTTACCCCGCGCAGATATTATATTTTAAGCACATTCACATAGTATTTAATCATTATCTTATAATACACGGCATCGGCCCTAGCTTTATGATGTGCATTTGTGGAGATTCTTGCGAGTTAGGAATATCTCTAGATGTTCGGCGGCAGGGGAATTGCCCCTCTCGTCGACTTCTATCTCGGGTGCTGGTACAAGCTGAGACCACGCTTCCACCCGATAGAAACGCAAATGCCGTGCTCTGAGGCTACGCAAGGAAATGTATCACCATAGCCACAAACCAAGACCAAGTTTCGGTGAAACGCCTCAATCGCCAAAGTTCGCCCGTCCTCTGTCCCGGCTGCCCCAAGCCTAGACACTTAATCCGTAAGGCCAGTATGAGCTTGACCTTGTCGCATAATGCCAACGGCGCAAAATGTCTCTTGTTGTCGTCGAGCGTGGAAATTCACACTCTATAGAAGCAGAACGCAACGTAGAAACTCGCAGCCTCCATTTCCTCGGGTGATACAAGCAACGCACCGCCATGTCGCTCGCGGACGCCCATACGTTCGCTCAGAGGACCCAACTCGCGGTCGTCCTTCTCCGACTCCCACACCTCACGGAAAGTCTTGTGGTACTGCAGCTCAAGATTGTAGTCCTCGGCGAGGGCGCGGAACGCCTCCCAGGGCACTACGTACTCGGGCACCTCCTCGACGGCCTCATGCAAGAAGAAGCTGTACTTCCAGCCAAAGGGCGGGCGGAAGATGCCGTCTTCGGGCGTCTTGCCGGGGAAGCGCACGCGGTAGATTTCGTTGCCCCACTGTGCAGTCTCCTCTGGGTCTTCTCCTTCCTCCACCTCACCGTCCTCCGGGGCGGCGTCAGGTTTTGCGCCCTCCCCATCTTCTTTTCGGTCTTGATCTTCGCCAGCAGCTTTACTGTCCTTTTCTTTCGCTTCAATCTTCTTCTGTCGGGCTTCTTGGAGGTTCTTGTTGAACTCTTCCACGCGGGAGCCAATGATATCGGAATTGGGAATGCAGCCGATGAAGCGACCGCCCTTTCTGAGAGCGCCGGCAACATTCTTGAGCATCTGGCGTGCCTTTTGCTCGGACTCGAAGGCATAATGCATGCAGAACATCATGCTAACCACGTCGAAGCCGCGGCCTGCGTCGGCTATGTTGCTAGCAGTGAACCCGACCTGGCGAACAATATCGATATCTCCAATTGACTCACCGTAGCAATCTTTGACATGGAACCGCGCATCGAACAGGCGCTGCTGTTGGCGCCTGCCGTAGCCTCCTCTCCCACCTCTCCCTCCGTGTCCACCACGGCTCGCCATGCTGCGATAGCGCTCTCTGGCCTGATCAATCGAGATATCCGCCGGGTCCAGGCCAACATACAGCTCTACAGGCTGTGGGGCTTGCTGCCACTTCCCCAGATCGCCCCCCTTACCGCACCCAATGTCGAGTACCAACAGCTTACTTTCCGTGCCACGTTCGCCGCGCTCCCTGGCCCCCGGCGTGTGGTCTTCGGCAGGCGAGAACTTTTGTATGATGCAGCTCTTGACCCAGTTGTTGAAGGATCTGAGGCCTTTAATGCGGCTGTCGGTCCTGCGCCAATCGCGGCCTCGTTCGGGCACAGCATTGTAGTGTGCCCTGACGACATCGTTGATGGCGGCGCGGGCGGGATCTCCAGAATTCATGATTCTTGAGTGGCCGCTTTCCTGTTGGGCCTCACGTTCCCGTTCAGATGCCCGCTGGCGGGCGCGTTCTCGCTCTACCTCGGTGATGCGGGCGCGCTGGCCAGGCCGCTTCTGCTTGCGTTGGCCTTCACCTGAACCACCAGGGGAGGTAGAGCGCTGTCTCTTCTTTGCGGGGGCTAGTTTTTTGGCATCGAAAGGTTGTGGGAGGTCGTCGTTATCATGGGGGCGAGAGCGGCGATCTGCCATTTCTGCGGCGAATTGTGCAAGAGCAGTAGAAACCCGGATTTTGGCCGAACAACAATGTTTTTAGCTGTTATGGTCGCCACCATGCCGCCAAAATCACAAATGGTGCATAATCGTCAGTTCGTGGGTGTAAAGCGTTGAATTGTAGCCTTGCTTGTTTTTTTTTGTCGCAGCACAAAGAATGGCCGCCACAATGTTCAAGAACGTTGGTCGTCGCGAAAGTGGGGGGGAAAGAGCTTGTGGTTGGTCCCCCTGGCTCAGCGTTCAGCCCGCTTTGCCGAATACGGCTGGCCTCGCGGACCCCTGTCGACTGACGCGGGCACGTCGCCGCCTTGCTGTCAGGTCCGCGCTCGAGCCACCTAGCCAGCTGCTGAGAGAGAGCCGTTTCTATCTCCAAGCTCACCCACGCCATCGTCAACAAACGCAAGGCTACATCGAGCTGCTCAGAAGCAGAGTCGGACCCGCTGCCACCGCTTTTCAGCCGGCCTTATCCAATCCCAGGACAAAATTTGTTGATTTGAGCCGCGATTTCAACTCCGGATCTAGCTACAGCTTGACGTCGGAAACCCAGTTTCGATTTCACATCAACTCCCAACCTTTGCGCACTTGCATCCCGCCCACGACAGCAATGGGTTCCGATCCGCAGTACGCCAAGTGGCCTCTCCTGACGCTGGCCCAACACGTATTTACCCTCACAAACTCATATGCTACCCGCCCCGCGCAACAGGCTGCCGCCAAAAGCCTCCAGGATGCAATTACTGAGCACAAGATGGCGCCGCTATACCGATACCTGGCACACCCGATCGAGGGCATTCTCAATGCTGTTGGCGAGGGATCTGCGAGCGCCCCAGGCAAGCCTCCTAGCAGGAAGAGCAGTGCTGTTGGTATGATCGCAAGCAGAACAGCCTTAGCCAGCATACCCATGGTTTGGGACGAGCCTCTGTACCAGTCGCTGCAGGCCGATAACGAGCGCGAGTTAGAAAATATTCAAAAGGAAGAGAACGAGGCAGTCGAAAAAGCAGGCGACATTGAGGTCCAAGCAGCGCGAGGAAAGCGGGCCGAGTTCTGGGCTCGGATTGGTGACAAGGCACGAACATCTCAACTCTAAAGCCTTTTCTCCCAACTAACATGCGTCTCTCAAACAGGAAAAAGCGATTGCCGCTTATGAAGACGTCTTCGAGAAAACCGGCGTCCTCGGCACCAAGATCGATCTCGTGCTCGCCATAATCCGCATGGGCTTATTCTACGGCGATAAGCAGTTAGTCAAGAAACACGTGGAGCGTGCTAAGACGCTCGTTGAGAGTGGTGGTGACTGGGACCGGCGTAATCGTCTTAAGGCCTACGAGGGCCTGTACCTTCTGACTGCCCGCAGCTACAACCTCGGCGCCCCTCTTCTACTCGACAGCCTTTCCACCTTTACCTCCTACGAACTCTGCACCTACAGCAACCTTGTCGTCTATTCCGTACTTGCCGGGTCTGTCTCACTGAAGCGCGTAGACTTCAAGTCCAAGGTGGTTGATGCACCAGAGATCAAGGCCATTCTCGGAGATGGTGAGGACAAGCTGCTGGCCTTGTCAGGAGCGCTCTCCGCCGGTCCAGGAGCCGACGTTAACTCTCAAGATGCCGGATCACTCCCTACGACCGCGAAGACGACTGCTGTGAACCTGACCACACTAGGCAGCAGTACGGAACAGCCTGAGGCCGAGATGGCTGTTGACTTCGGTCCTCTGGCGCAGCTCGTGAGCAGTCTGTACAACGGCCGATACAAGCTCTTCTTCCAAGCGCTTGCCCTGGTCGAGGAGCAATTCCTGACCCAGGACCGCTACCTCTTCGAGCACAAGAACTGGTTCGTCCGCGAGATGCGTCTCCGTGCTTACCAGCAATTATTGCAAAGCTACCGTGTTGTTGGCCTTGACAGCATGGCCAATGACTTCGGCGTGACGGTAGACTTTTTGGATCGGTAAGTCCACCTTCGTATACATATCTAACAAGAGAAAGTATCGCTAATCCATGTCAACCGCAGCGATCTCGCCAAGTTCATTGCTGCTGGCAGGATTCCCTGCACCATCGACCGAGTGACTGGCCGCGGTGTCATCGAGACCAACAGGCCCGATGACAAGAACAAGCAATACCAAGATGTCGTACGTCAGGGCGATCAGCTTATCACGAAGCTGCAAAAGTACGGTCAGGCGGTCCGGTTGCGGGGGAGCGAGCGGGCATGAGGATAGACGGGATTGCCTGGTCAAATGTGCCAACAGCAGCTGTATGATACCTACATAGGTTGCCCGGAATAGAAGGTGGACCGAAGAGGCGTACGACCAACTTATAACGCTAGCTTATGCCTCATGACATCAATCCAGTTCCATTGGTTGGGGGGGGGAGGCATGCCTCTTCTGGTATCGCCAAGTGAAGAACAACAAACGAGCCGCAAGAACATAACACGAATACCCACTACATGGATTACACAATCATTGCCTTTTGTAAATCTCCATTTTTTGTCTCGCCGCCCTCCCTGCTGGCCGTGCATCTAAAGGTTGTCAACACCAGGAAATTGGTTATCCCATCGATGAAACTTCGCTTGGTATGACCTGAGCATCCAGAATTTCTGTTTTCCATGACCTCTCTTTCCCAGGGGGTGGGGGGTGTACACAGGAAGGAGATCAGCGAAACTTGCCGCACCAGATATGCAGGGAAGAAACGCTATTCTCGTAGCTGTTGAGGGGAAAAAAACTACCAACGTTCGGGAGGGGATATCATATTCAGCTTACTGTCGCTGTTGTAAATGCGCTTCAATAATGAGTTTAACGCTGAAAAAAATATCTCGCTCGCTCGCTCGCTTGCTTTGCAGGAACGTTCATCATCAGTGAATACCTCAGGGGGGACGTTGTCACCTTAACGGTACTTGTCCATGAACTCCTTGTGAAACTTAATAATGTTGCCAACCCACTCGGTTCCTGGGGCGAGGAAGGTCGTGCGGAAGTGGAGGCTGCCGTCCTTCTGGCCAAATCCGGAACCCGGGACGACGCAGACTCCGGTAGCCTCCAGGAGGCACATGCAGTAAAATTCATCTGGAGTGCGACCCTCAGCAGCAGCAGCTTCAGCAGCTTTGGGGGGAAGGTTGATGGTGGGGAAGAGATACATGCTGCCCTGAGGGGAGCCACACTCGACACCCTCCATCTGCTCAAACGCCTTGTGCAGGGCGTTGGCACGCTCCCGCAGGCCATTGAAGATGGCATCGTACTCTTGTTGGTACAGCTCGTAACTCGGCTGACCGGGTTTGGGTGGGTTGACCATCAAGTCGACGAGACACTGGCCGATGACTGGGGCGCATAGCATAATACTGACGAACTTGTATATCTCGGCTTGGACATCGGGATCGAAGCCAACCAGCTCGAAATAGCCGCCACGATGGCCACACTCGCCCACCATGCCTTTGGAGACCGAGTGTAGCGAGGCCAACTCAACGTCGTTGTACGCCCCCGGGTTCTCCTGTTGCATCTGGCGCAGCATCCGCTTGAAGCTGATAAACTCGCCAACAAACACATTGGTCTGGTAGACCTCATCGGCGATGATGATGAGGCGCTCTTGGCGAGCGAACTCGATGACGGAGCGGATGTCATCCTGGGACAGGGAAGCACCAGTAGGATTGCCAGGGTTGATGATGACGATGGCGCGCACCTCGACGCCATCTGACACAGCTTTCGCGTAGGACTCCTTGATGATTCCAAGATCGGTGCCCCAGTTCTTGGACTCGTCCAAGAGATACGGCACGCAGGTGGCGTTCAGAACTGAGAGAGAGGCTGTGTAGAGAGGATATTGGGGAATCGGAACCAAGATACCAGACTTCTCGTTGGCGCAGATAACGTGAAGTAAGGTATTGACACCAGAGGATGCACCGGCGGATAAGTAAATATCCGATTGCTTGGCTGGGAAGCCATCGCGCCCTGGAATATGTAAGCGTCCGGGCAAAACCAGAAGCGGAGAGAAAAGGGCAACCCACTCTCAAGGAAGTCGGCGATGCTCTGCCTGATAGCAGGAACGCCGTTGCTGGCGCTGTAGGCTCCTACGGACCCAACATGCTGAAGAAGCCACTTTGCACGCTCAGCCACGTCGCTCTTGTAGCCGAGCTGGTTCAGGAGCACATCTTCGTGGTTGAGCAGGGCGGGGTTCTCGAGGAGACTGAGGACTTGGCGGAAGAAAGTGATGGGCTTCTGATCGAGCTGCTGGGGGTTGCCGATGTTGGCCGAGATAACCTTGGAGAAGGGAAGATCGGTCAGGCCACCCTGGAGGTAGGCGCGGTACTCCTCCGACTTGACGGCGAGCTCACCACGGACGGCATATTTAGCGGCCTTCACATGAGGATTGATATTGTTGATATTGAGGCGTTTCCCGGCGGTGGACCCCATGGTGCAAGCTTGGATAAAGGGTCGCAACGGGCGTAGGAGTCTGTGTTGGGTAGAGAAGCTCGGTCTCGACAAACGGGTTGGCGGGGTATAAAGAGCCGGGCAGGTTGACGGCGGGGCTACAGGTAGCAAGGATCTCGTGTTAGAGGGGGCCGACTTTATAGGAAATGGTGTTCGTCCCAAGACGGTGTCACGGTGCGGCAATTACGGGATTTTATTGTCAAAGTGAAAAAACCAGATCTTGTTTGCCAGGCCAGAAAAGAGCAGAGTACAAGAGATGGGGTGGAAGGAGCGAGGAAGGAAAGTGCACCCAGTAAACCGCGAGACATCAGCGCATGCTGCCAAACACATGTTCCGTGGCCTGACAGGCCATCCCGACCCTCGGGAAGTACCTAGCTGCTTGCCAAGCTGCTATACAAATGTGGACCAGTGAACGAGTTGAAGCCAAGGGCTGTTGCAGGCCCGTCTGGCGACTTTGCCTCTGACTCTGTCACAGTGCTGAGTGCTCGGCCGAAACCGGGGAAGTGGAGGTGAGAAAACATCGCACCTGGGAACTGAAGGCAGGTGCCTGGCAGGTGGAACAGGTGGAAACAGCTCTTACAGGACCGCCAAAAAAAAAAAAAAAAAAAAAAAGGACTCGTGGGATTTTAGTTCTGCTTACCGCAAACGCGAGCCAGCCCGGCGCCGTTGCCTCGAGCTGGGCCCTGGGCTGCCACACCGTATCGGACGATACGCAGAGCGATTTCCGAGAGAGTCATTTTCTTCTCAGCGAATGGGACTTCCAGAGCCGGGATGCGAAAAATGGGGGGAGGCAGAGTGCAGCCGTCGTTGAGCGTGGGGCGATTGCTTTGCCTGGAGCCGTTGCCCGTTCGCGCTCGCCGCGGATGATTGTCCAGTCCCTCTAACTGGCGGCTACTCGTCTGCCTCGAAGATAAACAGAGGGTTGTTCTGGGAAGTTTGGTGCTCTTATTCCGTCTCCGGGGCTTCTAGGCTCCGAAAAATCGGAGAGGACTTGGAAGGCGGTGTGTATGCCAAAGCTCGCTTCCCCTCAGAAAGCCAGGGCGAACCTGGACTAAGACGGAACCAGACTTCCCCAGAGATTGAAGCAACGGTTACTGTGACATATATGCATGTCGTGGCCGTCTCTAGAGACTCTCGTTGCGGGATGAAAGGGTGGCAACATGCACTGTTCACAGGTCCTTTTCGAGGTTGAGTGAGACAATTATTTGGAGCTATGGATCCGCGACAGCCTAAATCACGCCAACAACCAAAAGAAGTTCTTTTGTCCTACACCAGTGGGGTTCGTGAAAATCCAAGGCATGGAGATAGAGGTTTACGGGCTATCGGGATGGGGGTCAGTCTTCTGGACCCTGACATCAACAATATTTTTCCGGGCGAAAACCCTTAGCTCCTGAACACGTACCAGCAACCAACCACAAAGGCGAACATTGCCCGGGCAACCTAGCAGCTGCATTTGGGCAACCCCTACCAATCCCTATCTACCGCTACCATCGCCATTTCTCCCAGCTAACCCCTCCACCAGCAACATGCCATACCACTGTCGACTGGCAGTCTCGGAATGAGCGCGCAGGGTCGACCGAGGGTGGTTTTTCGACTACATAGGTATCTAGGAACGTAACACTCTGGACGGTGTACCATCAAAGCGGAAGCCGCGAGCCTCGGCTGCCGCCTGCCGCATTCGGCGTTCCCGTTGGCCATGTCTCAGTTTGTTCTTGGGCTAGAACCTCCAACTCTTGGGAGTTAGAGTCCTCCCGGATGTCTACTATTGGGGTTTCCCCTCGCTGTGTCAGGTTCCTGTTAAGCCACTTCTGCTCACCCGCTTCTAGGGCATGCCCGTGTTCCATGATGTTAATGCGTCGATACACAGCGCCGAGTATCAATGTGACGAAATCTTCGCATCGTGGAACAATGTTGCATGGGTTTCCTGACCATCTTCCGTCATATTTCGGCTGCATCGCCATATAGTTCAACCCCTGAAAGATTGTTTGCTCGGTACTTCACGGCTTGGCGGCGGCTTATTGGTTAACCTGCTCAGACATCTCCTTGTTTATTTTTTTCCCCCCAGGGTTTTGATGATGGAAACATGAGTCTTGGATGCGGAATTTCTGAGGTGTTGATGGAAAAAGTTAAGGCTTCGAAAGTGTAGCAAGCCCCCTCGCATATGGTTTCCCAGTTGTTCAAATAGGTATATACAACCGCTCAATGGTCCCGCGCTAACAATCTTTCAGGGTTGGATTGTATGAGGTCTGGCTAGTCATCCTTTTTTGCCGTGGGAGTCTTGGGGGCGGGAGGTGGACGCTATCCCCAGGGCTATTCCACCATATTCGCACTTTCGTCTGCAGTTGCGATCCTAAGCTTGGACCCTATAGGGGTTGAGATTCCCCGCGATCCAGGCCAAGCAAACCAATGCTTGTGTCAACGCCCAGAGCCACCTCTAGAGTTGATGGTGTGTTTCTGTGGGCGAGGCTTATCCTTCAAGTTTTCTTAGAATAGAACTTTAGAAATACCGTGGAGAGGCAGCATTCGACTTATTCAAAGAAAAGCTGAGAGAAACCCCAGGCAATTTGTTCGAGTTCTACAGGCGCATCATTGAGAGAATTGTTAGGCTGAACCAGCGGAAACTATTTATTCTTCTTGAGCTTCTCACCCGCCACCCAGGAATCATGCCTGCTGCCAAGGGATGAGATGCCGCGGCCACCTCCAACACACCAAGAAGTCCTAGGAGAAATATCAATGACCCTTTCCAGGGCGTGTCTGGGCTGTGACGCCGAAGTGACTGTCGATAGAGATGAAGAGGTTGTGGCTTCATCTCTTCCTATGGACTGAATCTCTGCTTTCGAGACTGGATAACGGATACCCGAAGCCAGCCTCGCAGAGTTAGGTTTCACATATGTATTCCACAAATTCTATGCTGCTTGGCCCAGCGTTGAAATCTTTACCTAGGTGCATGTAACGTGGCGGCGCTCACCATGACACCACCGCGGGGGGTTCTTGGGGAGGATGGAGGTATCCCATAAATGACCATGCAACTATGTTGGTGTTTTCTGTGAATGTCTGGTGCCAAGCTCCAAGCTCCAGATTCATGGAAAATTGATGTTAGAGAGTGACTGTATCTGGATTTTCTAGCATGGTGAGCAAGCGATGTCGGTGATGCGGAGCTTCTTGCCCGTTCGAGTTTTCGACGCTACATGCCCGGGCAGGAAGTCAGGCTTCGAATTGTTCTCGGAGACGTGCAGCTGCAAACCGGACGAGAATCTACTTTGTACGTCTTTACGTCCTTCCCAAACCTGCTAAAATTCCGAGGCCTGGCTCGACGATCCTTGGCAGCCGCGGATTATACCCTAACCCTTGACCATGGACCCACGGCCTTCCAAACCTTCAAGCTCTGGCCCGGAGCGCAAATCATCACGAACCACTAATCCCCGCGGAAGGAGGGCGCATCAAGCTTCGCAACCACCAAAATGGCAAAGAAACGTACGAGACCAAATATCCATATATGAATCTACCATATTCGCTGACTATACCGCACAGCCAAGTCCCGCGTCGTCATCGTTCGCCTTATTTCCATGGCCGCGACCGGATTCTTCTACACCTTCACCCGCCCTAGGACGTCAGGGCCGATGAGCATGCTTAAATATGACCCAATTGGTAAGATTTTTATTTCGAGTTTCTTGAGCGGGAGCGAGCACGAACGTTACTCCGGGCAAAGAGTTACACAGCGAGGAGCTAGATGTCAGAGGAAGAACGGGCACGAGGCTGACAGGTTTCCCTCGTCGCTGTAGTCCGGAGAAAGGTCCTCTTCCTCGAACAAAAACGAAAAGGCAGCTCGTAGGGGGACACACCCCGGGTCAGCTACGGCGTGTCTCAACGATACGGTAGAGCCAGAACGAAGTGAACAGAGAAGAGGAGGACTGGACAAAGCCACCCGCGGCGAGCCGGCGACGACGAACGATGTACCTCGCTCAACGGAATGGCATTAGCATAAGGGCGGGGAGGATGTACCTTGCAACGGCATTCCATTCGCCGCGGCCATGGCGCCGGATGGGAATGGACATCTACCGCGGGAATTCTGTACAATACAACACAATACAATACAATGCAATGCAACAATACCAAGGGTATGGTAGGCGTTGCTTGGGTGTTTTGGGCTTGCATACATCTCCAGAGAATAGAAGTAGTCAAGGACAATGCGAGATTTGACTGGGCTCGTGATTTCCCAGGTGCTTGCAACTTGAACGAGCCAATCATGAAGAGCTAATAGCCTCGACTGAATACCTATTGTGTATCTGGGACTCATATCCGTTCAATGCCCCGAGCGGAATGGAGTTCATGAAATAGGCGTTGGTACTAAGGGGGGCGGTGCGCCGTTGCTGTCCCGCCTGGATAGGTACCGAGTCTCCATTCCGAACTGCCTGCTTAGCACCAGCTCGGGCATACTCATCCGGGCCGGAGTTTCATCCCTGGCAAACCAACCGCCTAATATGAACCTCGGCATTTTTCTTGTCCCGCAGTACTAGACTACTTGTTAAAAACACCACGGACATTTTATCTTGGCTCAAGGGCCATGCTTATTTAGAACACGTCCGGTTGAAACTCGGTGAGCCGTTGGTGCTCAAATCGAGTTTTCAACGTTTACTCCCAGCTAGCTACCAGGGAAGGAAGCTGCTGCGGCTTAAGCCCGTCCGAAAAATGACGTCCCCCTTCCACATCAAGGAACACCGCGTTGAGGCGCAACACATCCGCGAGTATGCGCACGCTACGGCGCACTCGCAAGAGGATGTTCTGTACCTGGCGGTCAAGCAATACATTCCCAAAAGCAACCCGACACCCAAGCCAGGAGACATCACCATCATCGCCTCGCACGCCAATGGCTTCGTCAAGGAACTTTACGAGCCGCTCTGGGAAGATCTCCTCGCCCGGCTTGCTGACCGCGGCATCGGCATCCGCTCCATCTTTATCGCTGACGTCGCCTGGCAAGGCCAATCAGGTATCCTAAATGAATCTGCCCTCGGCAACGACCCCTCCTGGCACGACCACGCCCGCGATCTGCTCTGCCTAGTGAACCACTTCCGGCGGGAGATGATCCGCCCGTTAATCGGGATAGGTCACTCCTTCGGTGGTAACATCATCATCAACCTCGCGCTGATGCACCCGCGCCTCCTTTCCTCACTCGTCATGCTCGACCCCGTCATCTCCCGCTTCCGCCAGCGACCCTCCTACGGCCTCAGCCCCATGGTCAACACGGCCCGGCGACGTGACCTCTGGCCTTCACGCGAAGCCGCCGTTGTCTCTTTTGCTAAATCCCCTTTTTACGCCGGCTGGGACCCCCGGGTCCTCGCCTGCTGGAATGCCCACGGCCTGCGTGATGCCCCCACGGCGCTGTATCCCTCCGCGTCCCCACCCGCCGTGACGCTGACCACATCCAAGCACATGGAATGCTTCACCTACTACCGGCCACAAGCTCAGGGGTTTGATCCTTCCACAGGGAAACGCTACGTCAACCGCTCTCTCTTAGTTGATGTGGACGACGAGGTGAAAACGTACGATGAGGTCAACGACCCACAGGGCTTCGCCTTTTACCGCGCCGAAGGGAGCGCCGCCATGGATCGCCTTCCCAGCCTGCGTCCCGGCGTCATGTGGATTTTCGGCGAGACCAGCGACGTCAACACTCCCGACGTGCGGCAGGAGAAGATGGACCTGACGGGCGTCGGGCGTGGCGGCAGCGGCGGCGCCGCCCGCGGGAGGGTCAAGCAAACGGTGATAGCAGGGCACGGCCATTTGGTTCCCATGGAGGCGACAACGTGGTGCGCTGAGATTGCAGCGGAATTTCTGGCGGAGGATCTAGCCTTTTGGCGTGAGGAACATCGCGAGTTCTGTGAGAGATGGCTACCCAAGACGCAAGAAGAGAAGCAAGTTATGGATGAGGATTGGTGGCGGTGGATGGGAGGGAGGGGGAAGCCCAGGCAAAAATTGTAACATCTGGGTTTATGCATCTTTATCCATGTTTTTGCGGCTGGCTAGATTTGGTGTAATGCTTCTTGAACATATATAGACGGGAGAGGGTATATACTGGACGTCTGTATAACGATTTTATTGGCTTCTGTGCTTGGGTGTCGTCCGTTGGGAGGGCGTGAATGGCATTAACGAACTACGCTGCCAGATAACCCTTTGTCCTAGAGTAGTTATTTGTGGGCGTAGGCGTAGAGGGGTGGGTGCTCGCAGCTGCTAGGCTTTCCAGTGCCGCGCGAACAATCCTTTAAGGGGTGGGACTCTGCTCAGACATGCCCGGGGGAAGCATCAAGGCCATCCTATACAAAAGGCATGGGCATCTTTATAAATATTCTTCTATTACCCACTGCTCTCGCCCACTCATGAGCCACGCCGATCCAGGCTGGGCCCAAGATAACTCATCGCCTTTCCGTCTTCTGTCGCCTGTCTCAATTACAACCCCCGCTCCCACGATTAACAGAACAGAGAGCCGTGGTGCGTAACCGTATCCCCTTCTCGCCTCTATCTTCTTCTGTCGTCTTCTTAGCATAAAAGCATACCGACATGAAATAGTCATGAATCCGTTCGCTCTATAAAGTTCCCCTCGGCTTCTTGCCCCAAAAGGGCGAAACGATGACCGATTGTATCCTCCTCTCTAGGTAGCAGGTTGGCTCAGCCGTCTATGCCCACACTAGGGTGGGAAAGTGTATGTATGTACGAGGGTGGCATTATTCCGCTCTAGGCCTTAACCGAGTACGAACGCTTGAACATATCGTCAACATTCTCAAGGTAGTATGTGCCCGGCGCAATGGTCGAGACATCGCCCTGGGGAGTATAGTTCTTTTGAAGGTGGGCCTTCTTCCTGAGGTCGCACATCTGCAGCTGGTCAGCTTCATACTACCGTCCGACCAATCAGAGAAACTTACAGCATCGTACGTCTCAGGGGGGACCGCCCGGCGCTCAGTCAGCCTGGAAGGGATGTTCAGCACCTTTGAAATGTTATCAGTGCTCGACACAACACGAAACGAGCAGAAGCTGGCAGCGAGACCTGAGCCGTAGCTGAACAGGCCAATGCGCTTGCCCAAGAGGTTGGCACTGTCGACGTGGGAGATCAAGCTAGCTAGACCGCCCCAAACGCTAGCGCAGTACATATTACCACACAAGGTGGCAACCTGGATCGCAGGGTTGACGCGCTCCTGGAAGCGCTTCTTGGTGAGAGCCATAAATGCCTTCTCTACTACCTTGTCAGACAGTGACTTCTTGTAGTCCATGTCGCGAACCTCGGGGGGCACATCAGCAAAGGCGGGGCTCTCCGGGTCAGCAAGATAGTCGTGGTACAGCAGGCGGGCATAAGACTTTTGCACCAGCTTGCACGTAGGGGCATGGAACGCGAGGTAGTCGAAACGGTCCAAGGGGGTCTTACTCATGCCACCCTCAGGAGCCGAACCATTACCATTGACGTGGCCATTGGCACCATTAACGCCGTTGGTCTTGCCCTGCTGCTGAGCCTCACGCTTGCAGTACGCACGATAGGCTGCGTCGAGAGCCTCTGTGTAGCAGTTGACTGAGAAGTGGCCGTCGACGTAGGGGTACTCGCTAGTGAGGTCGGGCTTGTAGAAGTCATAGGCGTGCTGCATGTACGAGCCACGCAGACCAGGCTCGATCACGATAGGCGCATCGGGACCAATCAGTAGAGCGACGGCGCCAGCACCACCTGTGGGCCGCGCATTGCCCTTGGCATACAGAGCGATATCTCCGGCAACAACGATGGCATCCCGACCGTCCCAGGCCGACGATTCAACCCAGTTGACCGAGTTGAAAACAGCATTGGTGCCACCATAGCAAGCATTCACCGTGTCGACACCTTCAATATTGGTGTTGTCGCCAAACAGCTGCATCAAGACCGACTTGACTGACTTGGACTTGTCGAGGATGGTCTCGGTGCCGACCTCGAGACGACCAATCGAGTTGGGGTCAATGTTGTAATTCTTAAGTAGTTTCGAGACGACCGTGAGAGAGAAGGAATAGATATCTACGCGCTGTTAGCGATCAGGGCACGCGACCAGAATGAGAACCCTTGCGGCCTACACCCCTGCACTGGCTTTTCCGGCGATTTGTGAGAGACGAGCCGGCAGCTCAAGGGACAAAGGAAAACAAACAAACTAACCCTCACGGTCGTCGCAAAAGCTCATTTTGGTCTGGCCGAGGCCGATTGTGTACTTCCCCGTGCTAACGCCATCGAACTTTTCGAGCTCGGTTTGTTCCACATACTGTATTGGCACCTGTCAGCGATGTCGGCGCTACAGAAGGCGGGGCAGATCATAGCGAGCGCCAAGGGGCGGCAGCGGGCAGTGTCTGGCAGCGGGAAACGCACCTGGCTGGGAAAGTAGATCTCAATGGCCTTGATGCCGATGTTCTGGGGACGGGCGGCCATGGTGGACAGACAATTGGCTTCCGATGGCGGCTTTTGGCGAGTGGGCGAGACGTGTGGTGTAGTGGGAGAGGAGCGTTTGCTTCGATTGAGAATTTGGAGGGGTAAAACTAAGGTGGGTAGACTGGGCAATGTTAGCGTCTGTCAACCGTCTGTTTTTACGTGCTTCTGCCCTCCGCCCGCTCTCTTTCACCGCTGTTTTGACGATTTTGGTAGGCAAAACGACCCGGTGCTGATTCCAACTTGCAAACCTGTCCGCCGAGACCCGAGACCCGAGCACCGGGCGTGGTTGAGCCACAACATCACAAACTATGGATGTTTACAGAGGGGGATCATGCATTGCTTCGATATTGCTGTAGTCTGGCGACCACAGACCGTCACAACAGGGCGAAGGTGGCGGCAACACTTACCCAGAGCTAGAAGCCGGCTATGGGGCGGGTTGGAATAGGTGTTGTGGGTGAGAAAGGGGCACTGAGAGTACGAATAAAAGGGTGAGAAACAGGACAGCCAGAAGGGGCGGCGAGATGCGGGATGCGGGAGGTTCAAATAGTCTGAAATTTGGTAGGAAACCCGGACAGGGAACAATGGCTGGACTGGAGCAACGGACAATAGCAAAAGCGAGCGAGCACGCTTCTTCTGATTGTGCGGCAGGACCAGGGTGCAGTCGCAACGGGATACAGTCTACGGTGTACGTCTGATACTAGGCCGTCGTGATCTCAACAATCCAGGTTTCCCCCGCCGCCCTCGCCCCCCGACACTCGGACAGATGGCCGGGGAAAAAACTGGTTATCTTCGGCGTGGAGAAAGGGGACCAGACCGGTGATGCGAGATTGATCACCAGCGAGTTCCACTCGTGGCATTGGCGTGGCATCTCGCTGCAGCAAAGCGAGCTGCACAGTTGCACGTCTGGTGTTGTGAGTTGAGTGTTGGCGCCTCTGGGGCTAAGACACACTCCAAGGATGGGGCCACCCTCCTTCTCGAGGGACCTCACACTACAGGGCTTGTGACCTTGTCGTCGGACCGCGGCTTCAAGCTTCCAACTTGGACTAAAATCTGTAAAAGCTCAGCGTTACACGTAAATGCGGTTATTCCGACTGACCGCTCAAGTGCCACTTGAGTGCATCTTCCTACCCAAAAAGGAATCAGCGAACAAAATGTTGGCGTCCTAGATGCAGGCGGTGGCAAGTGCCCGGGGTTGCTCAATCAGGGTCCGTCCGGGTTGGACCCACCGATAGCCAGAGATGCCCGGCTCTAATTCGTCAGCGAGGTGCATGCAGGAACAGCGGACTTCATCACCCACCCCGCCGACGCCGCCGTCCCATGTGCACAGCTCCACCAGAAATCGGAACAGTCCAGCCACACCGGGCACGCCCGTGGCGAGTTTAGAGCTCTCCATGGCTGGAATCACTGCCACGCTCCTGGCTCATGGCCGCCCTTCAACGTTATCAGATCCCGCCGACAACCCCACAATTTTCAACATGAAGGCTCGATGTGTCCTTCCGAACAAAGCGCCATACTCTATGACGACGCTCTTCCAGACCAGTGCCGGCATAGAATGACGGCGTGACGGCAGTATAGCGGCACGGGAAATAGCGGAAAGGCTGGTTGTATTGTTGTTGCGTCCCGGAAGCTAACGGTATGGGACCTACCCTCCCACCATTCTTGCAGCGGCAAGCGAACCATCCCAAGTCAATGGAACTCGACGATAATTACCTACCGCCCGATTTACCCGGATGGCGATGTCAGAGTCAAAGAAGCAAATATTCACTGATATTTTGCCCACAGCTTGTGAATTATTTTGTATACTTACAGAGTTATGGAACGGTGTCTCCGATGACGCAGCCGCGCTCCAACCTTGGAAATGCAGGTGCACCTCAGCGTCTGGGTCGACCCAAACGCCACCCAATGCAGCGCAAAATGCCCAAAATAGGAAAAAGAGCAGAAAATACAAACCAGCCGCAGCTGAAATCAAGGCGTTCCGTATCCCGAATCAGCCCCTTTTTGTCTTCCCTCCTCGGCCCGCGACTCTAGTTGCTGTAACTTGTTGTCGCCACCGTCAACTTCGGGAACAACCGTCTTGTTGCTCAATTCGCTCTTCAGCGACGCTGGAGGCTCAACAACGACTGGAGCAACGACTGGAGCTGGGCATTCACTCCTCTCCTCTCCACTCTTCTTCGGCTCCCTCCGCTTCTTGGTCTCGGCAGAGTCGGCATCGGATGCATCAGCTTCCGATTCCGACTCCGAGCTTGACGATTCAGACGAGCTCGAAGCATCACTCTCATCCTTCTTACTGTTACCCTTGCGGCGCGACGACTTCTTCGAGGACTTTTGCTTCGACTCCTTCTTACTCCGCTTCTTCTTAGTCCCCTCGTCTTCCTTTTTAGCCTTCTCTTCCCCTTGCTTCTTTTTGTCCTCTTCCTCTTTCTTTTGCTTCTCTTCTTCCTCGGCCTTCTTCCGCTTCTCTTCAGCCTCCTCCTTCTCCTTGTTTTTCTTCTCCTTACGCGCATTTTCGACCCAATTCTCAGCCCCCTCAACGGCCGCCTCGGGGTCGCGCTTGTTCTTGAGCAGCCAGCCCTGGATCTCGGCTGGGCTGAACTCATGTGCTGGGATACGGGCGGCAAACTTCACGGCTAGGGACTCGATCCGGGCGAGCGTCTCCTCCTTCTTGCGTGCTGCCTCTTCGCGCTGCTTCCTCTCGGCCTCGAGAGCTTGGGCGATGTCGGCATACTTCTCACCAATACGCTTGAGGACAGGTGCATCATCACCCTCGAGTGGTGCGAAGATGGCACGGAAGATGGCGGCCGTCATCTCGCTATCGGCTCGGTCAAACTTGACGATCATGTCGACGCGACCGGGGCGGATGAGAGCCTTGTCCAGCTTTTCGATGTGGTTGGTCGTCATGATGAGCACGCGGCCTTCCTGCGAGGCGACGCCGTCCAGGATATTGAGGAGACCGGAGAGCGAGAGACGGGCGGCAGGGACGATTGTTGTAGTATCGACACCGGCAGTGACCTGGCCGGGGACCATGTCATCCTTGCGGTCCTTGTTCTTAGGAGCGTCGACAAGGGCAGCGGCGATCTCGGTGTCATCACGAGTGTGAGTCAGACCGGCTGAGTCAATATCTTCGAGCAAAACAACGCAACGGCGGGGAAGTTCGGCAAAGAGACTGGCGAGAATCTCCTCGCTGGCTGTCACCGAACTGAGACTGACGATGTAGATGCGCATCTTAAAGAAGCCAGCGAGTGCCAGGCTCAGAGACGACTTCCCGGTGCCGGGAGGGCCGTGCAGGAGGTAGCCACGACGGTAGGGGATGCCGCGGTTTGAATACCAACGCCGAGTTGCGGGATCCAGGTAATCTGTCACGTCGTCGATCAACTCCTTCTTGACTTTCTCGTTGAGAATGACAGTTGAGAAGGGCCGCGATGTGCGCGCCATGCACCGCTGCCAGCTTGGGTCGCCGCCGCTCTTAAGGGTTCCGCGATAGATTAGCGTCTTAGCCTCATCGCGGCGAATGTAGGACTCGCGGGCTTCGTGAAGAAGTTCCTTCAGTACCCAAGGGTTCCGTCCAAAGCACGAGATGGAAATCTCCTCGCGCTCGCTGGGTAGCATATATCCTGACTGCGCCTGGTTCTGCGAGCGCCGAAAGACCAGCAGCCGCCCCTTGTACCAGAAATAGTGTGAGCCAAAAGTGGGCGTGTAGGCAAGTGCCCGCTTCTTGCCAGTCATGCTGCCGTAGCTGCCACCATCATCATCGCTCCCCTCATCGTCGTCGTCGTCGTTCCATCGGAAGAGAAACCAGCTTCGCGAGCTGAGGTTCGTGTTGACGACGAATCGCCGAGACCGCTGGGCAAAACGCTGGGCGGCAACCCAGGCCATGAGCATGGAGTAGATCTCATCGTCAGTGCGGATGTCGACGACGGACATGAGGTATGTTTCGACCAGCCCCCAGATATACTCAGATAGATACTGCCATGCGAAGGTGAGGCCGCCGAAGAGAAGGACGAGAGGGATGTAAAGGTTGAGATCGATGTGGAGGTACTTCTGCACGGCGGCTGAGAAGACGGAGAAGCCAGGGAAGAAAAAGTCCAGGAGCATCATCTGTGGCGCGACAGGGGAGGTAGCGTTGGCTGAGGTAGGTGCACCGCCAGTGTCAAGAGATGGCGTAGGATCCATAGCGCCCAGCGTCTCCATGAGGCGATCCATAGTGATGGAGGCTCAGAAAGGTCGATGGGTTATAGGGGAGGAGAAGGGGGAGGGAAAGGGGGGAACTCGCATGCGGTGGGTAAGGGCAGCAACCGTGAGATGGTGCCGACTGCGTCGGGCTTCCTCGTAAGACGACTTGTAGGCGTGGCACTCCACACAGTTTGTGGAGAGGAGGGTGTTACCGATGACGGTGGTACAGAGAGGCAGATAGATGGAGGGTGAAGTTGAAACTCTGGCCCTCGGGCATGGCTTTATATGACAATCGTTGCGCAAGTGGGCTGCCTTTTATTCACTTGTGTGATGGATGTTGAGCAAGGCAGAAAGAGGAAGATCCACTTTCATCTGAACTTGTGTGCTCATCTGCGTCCAATACACTTGTGATGTGTAATGTAGGTAACCACTCTCCCCTCATTCCCTCCCGGCCCCTCGTAATCAGAACTATCTTCTCAGTGAAACTGCGTTTGTGTGCATCCCCAATATTCTGGGCTGTGTTATCGGATTGCAGCCAACGTTGTCCCAGCAAGGCAGGGAGAGCTCGATGGTGGCTTGCAAGGACGGAGAGGAGGGGCGGGGGTACAGGGGTACCTACCTATGGGAGGGCGCGGGAGAGCCCCTTCTCGGCAAGCGCGCCCGCTAAACTGCAGGTGCGCCGCTGCAAGTCACCCCCCTTCACTCCCGTCTCCCTCTTGCCATACCCATTCAGTGGCCCAATCAGACCGCAGGGTGGATGCTTTACAGCCTGGTAGGGATGAAGTGGGTCGGCGGCTCCCTCCATGAGTGGGAGTCATTCTTCGACGCAAGGTTAGGTACCTAGGTAGGTTGCTTTTGTCGGCCAGCAAACATCCAGGAACAACCTTGACAGGTAGGTAGGTAGGTAGTCCTGAAATCCCTAGGGAGGTAGGGAGGTAACTCGGACAGATGTTCACCGCTGTTCACTGAACTACTTACATTGCACGACATTGCATCGCACCGCAGCGCTGAGTTGAGACCTACCTTGATCGGATAGGAAAGTGCCCAATCATTCTTCTCAATTGTTGTGATGAGTTCCCTTCCCCACGCCCATCCCGCTTAGTGTAGGTTTTTTCTTCTTGTCCTCGTAGATGCCTCGTGGCATTACATTAGGTTGTTCCAGTGTTCTTGTTGCTCGTTTTGTATTGGGTAGGTTGATAAAGATGTTGCGGACCTACCCTAAAGGGCAGGCGCATTCGATGCTGTTAGTATTGAGAATATGGTGAATATCGCCGATGCCCAATACGTATCCATTTTGCCGCCTCACCAGCCCACGGCACATGGGACTCTACATATACGAAGAGCACTGTTGGGATAAAACCCCGCCAGGCGGCTTTGCCTTGGCTTAAGGTACCAAGCCAGGTAGGATGTTAACCGTCTTGAGGGCGCAACGTCACCTAAAGTTTTGGTTCGCTTGCTGCAGGTGTTGCCTGTCAGGACTCAGCTTGATTTTTCATCATCTTGTGCTCCACGCAGGAGGCAGCTCATCGTGCCGATGCAAGGTTGAGGCGTGGCATGGATGTGGATCGATGATGTTACCTAGGTACCTATTTTGCCTGGTATCTCGACTACAGCAGGTAAGGCCAAGGCAATGGACAATGCCCTCAACCAGGATAGCTCTCCGTCCTCGAGGTTCAAGTGCCAAACCTGTCGCGTATTGCCGTTGCCGAAGAAAGCGGTGAAGAAGTCCCCATGTCCCAGTAAACTATGTACCCCACCACATGTAAGGACAGCCCCTAGCGCTGAGGTAAGGTGCTTGGTAACCTCCTAGGTAGTTAGCTCACCCCGCCACCGCGCCTCCCCCGCAGATTTCAACATCTGTCACTCGCCAGCAGGCGAACTGATACTAATCGGAATGACATCGTCGTCATTGGCTGCCTCTTATACCCCTCTGGACATCGGTCAGTTCAATCCTGTTTGTTGCATTGGTTGGTACACTGGTGTCCACTACCTACCTAGGTGGTTCGGTGGCTTGCTTGCCCAAGCTGGAGCCCGAGGACGGGGACAAGCGGTTGCCAAAAAAAAAAAAAAACAGGACACCAAAATTCAGCACGGGACCTCTGCACTAACAGTGGCTTATGATTTCGACCACCTTCCATCACACTATTCATCACAACCCCTTTGATTTTGAAGTAGAAGGCCAAGTTTTCGTAAATGATAAAGTAGTTATGGGCAAGGATAGTAAATTTATATATTTGCTTTTCTTAAAGGAAAGAAAAGAAACAAGATAAAAGAAGGTATACCTCAGTGTAAAGATAGGGGAAAATATCCAGTGGCAGGAGGTAGGGTGATCTGTTAGTGCGGAGTTGTGCCATGATCAAATTCGCTACCTGAAAGCTACTTTGTCTTGCTTAAGAATTGTACTGGGACTGAGGTATTGTCAAGGTAATGTGTCCCCTTTTTTTTGTCAGTCGCTTTGGGGGAGTAACTTACCTTTGGCACTAAGCACGGGTAAGTAGTGTAGGCTTGATTGGATGAGACCACCTCCAGACCCGAGCGGGGGAGTTCCGTTCCGGAGGCCTGAACACCTCCCCCGTTCAGTCACCGATCCACTTGCAGAAAAAAGCGATTCGTCCAGTATAAAGTGAGCGCTGCATTGGACCAAATTTGGCCTCTAGTGTACAGTGAGGACAGCCGTCGACACATAGCTTGACGGCAGGGATGAACTGTGATTCGGTACG
>Ga0247763_1000069_pt1 | contig 45687 bp, 48 predicted proteins | sample UWRJL141409B4_FD_179926 | JGI IMG/M metagenome (GOLD analysis project Ga0247763, IMG submission 179926) | Plant litter microbial communities from Arlington Agricultural Research Station in Wisconsin, United States - UWRJ-L141-409B-4 | ecosystem: Environmental > Terrestrial > Plant litter >... | reverse complement strand
ATGGAAGTGGCAAGTAGGTGTAGGTAGGTAGGAAAGCTGAACGTCCTCTCTGACCTAGCCTGACCAAAGAAACCACAAAACTGGATTTTGAAACAGGTGAGTAGGTGGGTGGGTAGGTGATCCTGTTCCCGTTCTCGCTCGTCCTCGGTTCTCCCCAGCCCAAACCCTTTGACCCAAAATAGCGTTTGTTGCCGTACGGGAGCTGCCGGTCAACCTACCTAAGGTCTGGTTAGGAAGGTACCTAAGAAACACACGACAAACATGACAAACACTCGGTTAGCAACTCCCATCTGCCATCCATTGAAGCAGGCACTTTACTGTATATATCCTTAATCCAGCTCAATATGCTGCAATCGACAAGTTTCCTCCTGTCAGGGCAAACTTGAATTCACCAGCTGGATCCATCTGTCATCCAGAAATACATGCAGCAAACATTGTCAGCCAGACTCTGGTGGGGACCCTGGCACTAGGTAAACCTGCGGGAATAGCCGAGGTGGGTGGGCGGTGACATGAGAATACCGGGCAACAGCAATCTTGTTTTTTGCTTCACAACAGGCTGAATAGGTCGTTTCTTGCTTGTGGTGATCATGTTTTGGGTCAATGTCTACTTGTTCGTGTCTTTTTATAGGTAGGTAGGTACCTACTTAGCAGACCTAGGCATACTTGTCTTGATGTTCATTTTGTTAAAGGTGCTTGTGCTTGTATGTGATCCTCATTTTGGCACGTCGGTTCGCATCAAGAAGTCTTGTGGTCTTGTCTAGGTAGGTAGGTAGATAGGTCACTCAAATCCACCAGATCCCTTCCTTCAATCTTCATGCTATCTGTTCACCTCTTTGACAAATAAACACACTTTACAATTAATGTTAACCAGACGACGGCCTCACCGCTGAATCCGACATACTGGAGTGGGCCTTTCCGCCTAGGACAATCAAGACTGGAGTACGCGAAGGTGTCTGACTGTGTCGCACGGCGTAGTATTGATGGTTGGGTGAAACGGCAAGACAACTACACTCTTGAGGTCTGGTCTGGTCTACTGGTTCGAATAATATGGTAGGACTTATCTGGGCAGCTTCTCCTGGCAACCCTCCTAGCAACCTCTCCTGGCATCATTATGTTCTCATGACGTCTTCTCCTGGCAACTTCTTCTGGCAACTTCTCCTGGCATCTTTATGTTAATATTGCGTGCGGTGCAGTTCTTGAATTAATCCGTCATCTCTGTTTCTCTACTCCATCACTGGCAATTTTAGGAGAGCACAAGGCAAGATACCTAGGTAGATAGGTCCCTTTGTGAGTATACTTCTGAGTTCACAGTGATGGTGGTGATCCCCGCTCAAAGAGGCAAACAACGAAGAACCAACCCAAGATAGATAGGTAGGTAGTTTACCGTGATTCCTCTCGTAAATCTCTTTGACCGATTCCAATCCCAGGCGCGTTCGGCCAATCCCTACCCCCCGATACCAGTCTTTGATGATGCTGTTTTCACCCCGTAAACATGAACGTAGAAAGTATCGTAAATATCTCTAGTCTCCTGATATATCTTTCAAGCTTCAAAGCCAAGGTTTCTTCATTCAGCGTAGCGACCTGCTCACATATCTACGTGTTTATCACGACGCCCAATGTGTTCGCCTCTTGTGCTGTCAGCCGACTCTCGTCTCGTGGCTGGTTCCAGAGAATCCAGTTGATGGACGTGATGGTTCTCTCCGCGCATCCAGAGGTCCAGTCTCCGATGAATTGCTCTGGCCCCAGGCGTCCCAGTCGTTGCGTCGAGACTGTTGCGGAGCTTCATAAAGGGCGAGACCTGAGGGTGAAGGCACCAATCTTGGTCTTTCTTTGATCACCCAGAGAGATCCAGGGCATCGATGGCCACAACCTCTCATCCTCACACACTCTATAGCCAGTGTGAATCCCATGTGCTCCTGTCCACAGGCACGGCCAAGCCGCACTTGATGCTGCTGGGCGATTCCTTTTACGGAAAGAGCAACCCCCGATGTCATCGGCGGGTCCCCGAAAGGTGCCCGGGGGCTTGATGTCCACGCTTCCGGACGCTTCCGCCCCGTTTTTGCACACACCTACTGCTTCAAATTCCCCTCCGCCCCTCCTCTCTCCCTTCTCCTCTTCAACCATCTGGCAAGATTGAAACGTAGGTATCACCACCACCACAACCACAAACCAACCTCCCTATCCTTGTGTCAAGCATGGAAATACTGACAAACAGGAAACCACCAGACAAAAATTCAAAATGCAAGCTTCCGCCGCCAGAGACGCCACCACCGCCGCCGCCCTCACCCAAGGCAGCGGTGGTGGCACCACTACCAACACCACCACCAGGACTGATCCCCCTGGGGTGGACATCACCAGAGGAGGAGCGTCGGTCTCCGTGTTTGACCGTCCCGTCGATGGTCCGCGAGGTAAGTGTTGCGTCGATCCGATTCGAATCCAGTCCAGTCTGCTCAGTCAGCCCTGAGAAAAATTTGATCTTGTCTTTCATTTTCCCCTCAAAACTTTTCCCCTCCCTCTCTCTACCTTACCTCGATCGACGCGAGGGAAACACCATGTATTTCCTGTCTTGTCCCCTTTACTATCCCACAATAAACCGAAATAAAGCCTTGGTGCTGGGCGAAGAAGTTGGTTGGAATTCCCTCCTCAACTTTCGCTCAATCGCCAAAATCTCCCTATTGGACACCTCAGGACGATGAACTATCCGGATGATTTCCCAAATGTTTACCCTCCCTCTCTCTCCCTACCCATCAGCGCAATCCCAACTCAAGGCTGAAATTTGGCATACTGACGTTGAGTTTTGAACAGCGAACCTCTTCCAACCCTTCGAGGATGGTGACCCGAGGCACGAGGGGGTTCGAGATATTCTCGATCTCCCGGTTGCTGAGGGCTTGCTGTCTTCGCCGGGGACAGAGGGGCTTCGCCCGCAGACCCGGAACTCGGGTGCCCTGGTCGCTGAATCGTCGCAGCAGATGGGGCGTCGTGGATCGGTTGGCGACGCCGACACTTTTGTGTCGGATCGTCTGTCGACTCCACTCCCGGACGCAGCGTCGATCCGCCGGGGACCCCGACTCCGCCATGGCCGCCTGACGTCGAGTCGCACCGTAGGCACCGATAACCATTCTGTCTATGGGCAGTTTGGACGTTGGAGCCGAGGGTGGGCTGGGACAGTCGGACTCTGGGTCTCAGCCGGGCTGCTCCTGGTCTCGCTTCTGGCTCTGTCCTCTACCCTCACGGGCATGGCAGACCAGATCGAGTACTTTGGAGCTGCCGACCTAGCCCACTACCTCGCAGTCGCGGCCAGCGGTTGCTCCGCACTGGTCTCCAGTTGCGGCGTGCTGCTGATCGTCTGTACTCGGGGCTGTGGTCAGGCTCGGCAGGCTCGGCGAGACGAGGAGGAGGCCTGGATCGAAATGGCCCACCGTGACCGGGAGCTACCGCCGTTACCCCCCGTCGTCGTTGATGGCAACCTAACGGGCGACAACGACGGCGACGACGACAGAGCGTGGTGCGAGTTCGTCAAAGACGAATCTCGTCTCCGCCGCTATGTCGAGGGTTTGGAGGAGCGCATCTTCAGGCAGCGAGGCGGCGACGTCTCGAGGTCTGTCGGTGTTGGCGCTAGCACCGCCGGGGGTGATGATCGTGCCATACGCGAAGGCAGCATGGTCACCATCCCGCTTTCTCTGGGCTCGGGGGTCCCCGGACGCGGTGAGGCAGAAGCAGGCGCCGCGGTAGCTGCGGGGACTGATGCCCCTCGCACTACCTACGCGTCGATGCTTTGGGACGGCCTGAAGAGGGCGGCGTCCAAGGGCACGGGCATGGGGAAAGGGAAGGGAAGGGATCTCACGGCGGCCAAAGCCTCGTTGTCCCAGCGTAACCTGCTGCGGGCAACGACGCCGGAGATTGGGATCGAATCCCGCTCCGATGCGGAGGGCAACCTCCACAGTCTGTCGCAGCTGGCGCGAGCCAGCTTTCTCCCGCGGGCCAGTCCCTATTGGGTCTTGTCCGGTGAGGAGGAAGCTGGACCCAGCAGCGCGCAGACTGTGGCTGCGGCCGCCCCCATCCTCCCCGACCCCCTCAATGCCGGAGACGACGTTGACGACCGATTTTCAATCGGGAGCAGCGGTGTCTCCAGCATCGAGAGCTCACCCGCGGACAATGGCAAGGGCAAAGACAAGGGAAAGGGCCTAGCCCTCTAAACCTTTGCGACGCAGAACTCGCTGCTCGCATGGTTTCCAGTTTTGTCCGAGCCATTGAAGCCAACCTCGATCAGACACACAGGAGACCGAGCTGGTCAGATACGATGGGGACCAGCCAAAGGACCTCCAGTACCTCCCGCCGAGGTCCGGCAACCTATCTGGCTTCACGTCTGGCCCCGTTCGCCCAAGAAATAAGTGTCGACTCCCGGCAGCTCCCCATCCGAATCCCAACGAGAAAGGACCAGTGTTCCCTCCTGACCTGGAGGCGCGACAAGCAGTCGACGTGTCGCAGACGAAGAAATCCCGGGTCGAATTTTGGTGGATGAAGCCAAAACTAGCGCCAAGTCCCCAGCTAGCCAGCCGCATTGATCGATTACCGACCGAACCAGCCCTCTGGACCAGCCAGATCCCACGGCGAGTCCAGCCAGGATACTGCCTTTCGCCAGACAAGATCGACCACCAGGGTTGGTTCGCACCAGGAGGTTTCTTATCTAGGGTCGGTCTTCGTCTCAGAAAGCAAGGCTTGGGGAGGTTTCTCATTCAGAATCTTCGTTCGCCTGACCACCAGGATCATTCGCTCGACCGGCAGGGTGGATCGCGCCTGGGTGGTTTCTTATTCTCAACCAGTCTTCCCGTCCTCTCGGCAGACAAGATCAAGATCGACCAGGTAGCAGGATTCGTTCGCACCGGGCCGGGAGGTTGCTTCTTCAGAGTCTCCATCTCGATGGACGACAGAGAGACAAGGAGTCCACAGACGTCTCCAACCACGGCAACGAAGCGACCCAAGCAACGTAGCAACCCAAGCAAAAGAGCCAAGGACGAAGCCGAGACACCCAACGCCAGCAGTAACGGCAACAAGTACAACAGCAAGAAGTGCCAGTGAGTCGCTGAATGGAACGGCAGACACTAGATTTGGAATGCAAGGACCACCAGAATTGCATCGGGGAACGCTCAAGTAGAGAGAGAATGGGGGCCCTCGCGGAGGTCAACAAAATATTAGAAGTCTTGTTGCTGTGGTGGAAGCGACCAGATTGAGTGGGTGGGCGATCGCAACAAACTCGAGCGGTGGAGGTGGATCGAAAAAAGTAGAGGAGGGAAGAAGGAAGGGAGGGATGGAGGGAGGAAAGGGTTTCGCCGGCCGTGCTTGGAATCGGAAAGAGTAACGGGGCGGGATTGGGATGGAAGGGCGTGGTTTGGATGAAAGCCGGACTGGCAGGCCAGTCATAACGACAGTAATGAACGTAACGATGGATATGAAGAATGAAGAAACGAACTCGGGACGGGAGGACACAATATTCCTTGCCAGAATCGGCCCCACAGAACATCAGATTTCACGGGAGGGACAGGGTCGTTGCCAACTGGGCACAAATCATGTAATGTAATGTATTTGGTCGAACCCACTAAGGTCCCGACATCAACAAGGGAGACAGCAACAAGCTAAATGGCCCGAGACATGCGGGCTCGGTTCTCCCGATATCTCTTCTCCTTCCCAGCTTGCTTTCTCCTCTTCTTCCACGATCGGTTGAGATCTCCACGGTTTTCCCAGAAGAACTTTTGGAAATCGCTTGTGGGGGCTTCAGTGCCCTGATTAGTGGGCTGGTCCTCGCCATCACTCAGATCTTCGTCCCCGCCATCCTTCTTTACAGTGTCCATGTTGTCCTCATCCTCGTCTTCGGCGATATCGTCCTCCCCTTGTTCCCAAGGAATGAAACGCCGGCCAGGATGTGCTGTGTCTGGAGTCGGCGCCGCACTTCTGATACCTCGCGATTCAAATTCCTGGCGGGTAAAAGGCGTCATTGGCACTTGGCTGGTTATTGTGCGATCCGGGTCGTCATCTTCCTGCTCCGAATCTGCGTTGCCGAAGAACGTGAATGGCTTGGAATCGCCCGGGGAGGTAGATCCACCAGCCTGCGCGGGCTTGAACAACGCCTCAAGCGGGTGCACCTTGGACTCCTTCGGCGTCGTCGGGGGAATCCTGATGGAAAGGCTCTTAGTAGAGCCAGAAGACTTGGGTCGGGCGCTATCTGACTTGGGAGACAATAGGCTTTCCTCGGGAGACTCGGCGCCTTCCTTTAGCGCGCGTTTAGGCGAAGAACCCTCAGCAGCTTGGGAACTATCGGAATCATCGCTCTCCTCGTCTTCACTGTCATCCTCTGATGCCGACTTCGAAGCCTCTGGTTTCTTGTGCTTTTCGGTCTTTTTCGCCGTCGTTGTTGTCGCCGGCCGCCGGCTCTTCACGGTCTCAACGACGTTGCCTTCCTCATCCACCCATCCTTTCCCCTCAACGAACTCAAGCTGCGCCGGCTGCTGGTTGGTGGTCGTGGTGCTTTTGAGGAAGGTGGGAAACTTGGCCGTTCTTTCGAATTCGTGAATCACCACCTCTCTGGATTTACCCTTCTTTTTCTTCTTGCCATGCGAGTCGGCGTCGGTTGTCTCGACAGCGTTGGGAGGAAGGATTGTCTTGACCAGACATTCCGGGTGGTCGGTATACTTTGACTTTGTGCGCTTTTTCTCCTGCTTTTCCTTCTTGGAGTCCTTTTCCTCTTTCTTTTCTTTCTTGTCCCTCTTTTCCTTCTTGTCCTTCTTGTCTTTCCTGACCTTCTTATCCTTCTCCTTGGCTTCTTCCGCAGTCTCCGTCCAGCCACGCTTCACTTTCCTCCCCTCTTCCAGAACGACACCTTCGAGCTCGGCGTCACGCTTCCTCTTCTTTGGCTTGGAAGCGCTCGCCGAGTCGATCGTTCTCGACTTCTCCGCTTTGTTCTTCGCCATCGCAGCTTCGCCCAATGGAGTTGGTTCGTCGGAGGGTTTTGCGGGTTCGACACGAACTTTGACGCCCTTGAGAATCGACCCGTGCAGCTTCTTCCTGAGCTTATCGGCGTCTTCGGTGGGCAGTTCCAAAAAGCCGTATCGTTTGTCGGGGAAGGTCTCAATCGTGTGGTACGAGATGTTGCGAGCGCGCGGCAAGAGTGCGGATGACAGAACCACCTTGATGAGATCAGCGTCGAGAGGGGTAACGTGTAACCGCGTGTAGGCGGCGGAAGAGGCTTCAACAGGATTAGCGGTCATTGCCGTGAGCCTCGCTGTCAAGTTGCGCAGGCTGCAGAGCAAGCCGTGGTGAGGCCTTGCCTTTGCGCCGGACAAAACAGTGGAGCTCTGGATGGGAAGTTTTGCTTGATAAGGTTCCCAGTCTTGGCATTGGGACAAAAGATAGGCTGTTAGCATCGGACTTCAGACCGGTTCATAGAATGTGTCTTCAAAGCAATAGAAACGGGAAATATGATAGTTATTACAAAATAATCTGTGACAAAATATCGTTTCGCAAGTCTACCAGTTATTCTCGGACAGCCATGCCCTTTTGACTTGGCTAGAGGCTCCGAGATATCGAGAATCCAAAGTCCTACACTAACAGTCTCCATGGTCAAAGACTTTGCTGGGGAGGAAGACGTCAAGATCGAGCTTGGTACAAAAACTGACCCATACCAGACACCCGCTGCTTTGGTAAAGAAGAGAAAGGAGTATTCTGTTCTGCAGACGTCCGATTGATCGACTCCTTCAGTCTCACTTCAACCGGGGTTTGTTCGGACGGTCGGATGATTTAACGAGAGCGTGGATCAGCCAGTTCAATTCTTTTGGCATGTGTATCTATACATTACATTCGCCCCCGTCTATCCTACAGTACACATGTCGTCGTCTTCGATAAGAAGTGGAGTAAGAACAACGCCGAAGCGAAAAACATCTCATGATCCCACTGCCAATGCCCAACCAACACCTCCGGGAACGCCAGATTCTGCGTGTCTGCAGACTGGTCATTCAATGCAGTCATTCCAGCCGTCATTTCTCGTTAGACTCGCGGACCTCCCCCCCCGAAGCCTTCCACCAAACGTCGCCTCCCCATCGCATCAGACGCTCGACTGCCCCGGTAGGGGTCATGGCCGGTCTTACGTCGAGATAGAAAACGGGCTCTCCTGTCGGCTCAGGGGGGCCAGAATAGTAGTCAATAACATAACGTACTTCCTTGCTCTCCCCATTCACCTTTCTGGAAACGAACCAGTCGTGGCGATCAAATGGTGGCTCAGTCCTATCATCATGGTCAGCGTCAACGTCATGAAGAATCTGCAGCTTGTGAACCCACTCAAACTTTGCGGGATATAGCCAGCCCATCACCTGAAGCATGGCTGCCTTAGGGGTCATATCTTTGGGCCTCCCCTGAAAACGGATGAGCGTTGGCTGTTCCGGGCCACCCTCGGCCGCCTCTATCCGCCTGAGCGCCATCGGCGCATTCTCCTCGCCCCTCTTGCTGACGTCCCAGCCCCGCGACAGTCCCTTTCCAAACCGACGCTCCCATTCCACGATCTCAGCCCAGGCTCCCTCGTTGAGGAAGTTGTGCACGGCAACCATACTCTCGACCGCAGTGATATCGGTATCGGTGTAACCTTTCCGGAGCAGCGCATTGTACATCTGTTGCGGCGACGGGTACTCCCAATTCCCATCCCCGCTACCCTTGGGGATCGTGGATTCGTCTCGGCTCGTGGGCAAAGCGTAGTTCTGATTCGGCGCGGGCGCTTGTGAAATCGAGTGGAACATGTAATTTAGGGGGTTAAGCTTCGAAAACGTAGAGGGTTGCTCAGGGGCAGCTTCGCGATTGCCGTGAGGGACTGGGCAGGAGGAAGGCTTCGTCGAGGCTTGATCTGGATTGGATGGGCGGCCGCATGATGAAGGGTTTAATGCTTCGGCGGTGCGCTTGTGCATTGGACAGCTGGGCTGGCGAGGAATGTTAGACAGATAATCACCGCATTGCCAGTTGGGGAGGTACGGACAGGTGGAGATGCATCGCCGTTCCCATGCGGCCTTGATCCCGCGACTGTCGCGGGCGAAGGGGAAGGTGTGTCGGCCCAAAACCAACCCATTGCTAGGGTTCAAGAGAGTGAAGAGAAGTAAAATATATTCTTTTCAGCCCGCTCTTCTGCAAAAGTTGCGTGAAGACGTAGGTTTGTAGTCTGAGATACAATCTGAGATAAGAAAAAAAAAATCATCGACAATCGGACCAAGGGCCGAGCGACTGAACAGTGAGTGGCAACTGCACGGATTCCGCCGGAATGACGCGCATTTCTCGGGCCCACCACACTAAGCCCGCACAGACTCACTAGCTAAGAGGAACGTTTTGGCAGCGGACCAACGGTCATGAACCTTAATGGCAACATCAGAAATGAAGGATGCTGTTTTTATTCGTACATGTGGATAAATCTAGTCTATCAACGAGATCCTCGCAGAATCTCGCGCTGCCCACGCTGACATGAATACAGTAGACTATGCAAAACCTCAAAAACCGATCCGAGGTCGCCAATGCTATTATTACACATTGGGTGAGAGGAGATCGTATTTCACGCAGCGCTCAACCTGGAATGGACTAGTCAGCTTCGTGATATGAACCGCACGACAGGGAAATAAACTCACATCTTCAATGCTGGCTTGCATGAACCTTCTCGTCTCGAGTCCCAACCAGACCATCAGCATGGAAAAGTCGCCTTCTCTAACCATGTCTTTGCCACTTTGTGCTCCCAGCTGCCTAAGAATAGGAAGAGAGCTGCTTAATAAGTCTACGTCGGGATTCAGCGTCCTCCCGATTCCTTCAAGAAGCAGAATGCTGATAACAACATTCACGAAATCCCCTTCTAACCGAACATGGTGTTGCCTGACCATGCCCAAGACTTGCTGAAGTATGTCGCCAATCTTGACGTTGCCGAGGGCGAGAGTTCGGCTCTTCACACCCAGGACCAAGTGCTGCATCTTAAGTGCGAAAACCTCCTGGTCGAGAACGGCATCTGGCTGCCGGCACCGTTCGCACATTAAATGACCAGCCTTGTAGCCATCGAATTCGGCGACAGCGCGGAATAGGTCGAGGAAATTCCGACGATTTGTATCATTAAGCTCTGTAACAAGGCCGGTATCGATGAAGATTAGTTGCGGGCGGAATCCCTCGCGATCTATCTTGGTCAGCTCCGCCGCCCAGAGATCTCGGTCTTTCCGGAGTGGCCGGAGGCGCGAGAGCACTTGTTCGGTCACATCATCTTTGTTATCGGAAGGCGGCTCTTCGTGCTTGCGGCCTATCCTGAGACTTGGTTGCTCAGTTTCATAAAAACGAACCATGATGTTGCCAGGATGCAGATCGGCATGTACAAAATTGTCCAGAAGAAGCATTCGCAGGAATGCATCCAGACCTTCGGAGGCGATATCTTGCTGGAAAGCACCTCCCCCGTTCGAGATGAAGTCAGCTAGGGGTATACCGTGCGCGAATTCCTCCACCAGCACATTCCGTGTGGTGAATTCAGTGTATGGGTAAGGAAACCAGGCAGTTGCCCTATCCTTGAAGTTCTTGCGGAATATGGTTAGGTTAGCTGCCTCTATGCGCAGATCTAACTGCAACTTCATCATATCCCCGAACTGTTCAACTTCATCGGGAAGTGAGAGCCACTCGATAGAGGGTACTGCGTTCAAAACAGAGGCAAAGAAATGCATGATGCGGAGATCGCGCCGTACAGTCCGCTCAACCCCGGGATGCAGAACCTTGACAGCAACGTATGATGAAGGCACACGCTTTGGGGAACGTTTAAGAACTGTTTCGACGTTCCTGCGGACATTACGCCGAAGATCGTAGGGGCCTTCTGGGACATCGGCGTCGCCGGGTGCCGCCACGTCCGGTTTAAGTCTCGCTTTGTAGACCTGCGCAATTGCGCCGACACCCAAAGGTTTTTCATCAAATTCCTCGAATATTTCGCTGAAATCACGGCCATCAAAGGCGTCCCGGACGATCCGCTTGGTGGCATGGAGAGAGTGGGCAGGGGCGTCAGCGTGGAGTTTAGACATGATGTCACAGAGCTCGTTGGGGAAGATATCCGTTCGTGAGGCAGCCCACTGGCCAAGCTGGAGCCATAGACGTTAGATTGATACCCCTCTCTATCGGTTGTAGGTGCGTACCTTGATGAATGCAGGGCCAGCCCACTCCATGGCCTTTACTAGGAAACCATACCACCAGAGAGTGCCTGTTCGCTCATTATCGCGGTCGGGGTGCCTCCTCCCGATCCATATGGCAGGAACCGTTAGGATAACCGGAACGAAGATGGTAAAGAGCTGAAGAAACCGAATTCCCGTGCAGATGGGCTCCCAGATGTAGAGATCAATCAGCAACACGGCTTGTCGACGAAGTTTAGTGAGCCCGCGGTCATCCTCATCCACAGACTTTTTAATCTCCTTCCGAGAAATCTCCAGCATTCGCTTTTCCCCCGTATCTCCAGCAGTTGTGTTTTCCTCCTCTGATAATTGGACAAACGCCGCCGTTGCGAGGGCACCGTTCGTGGCGGCCAGCAGGATGCGTGGCCGGGTACGATGGGTTCGCCATGTTCGCGGAGGAGAGCGAGGTACGGATCCGGAAGTGCAGGGCCGGAAATTTGAGCGAGGGGTTGTCGGCGAGACACCAGGTGGCTTTCGCACGAGGCGCCGAAGCGGATCGCGACAGGCCGATGTCTCCGCCCAAAACGAAAGCCGGCCGAGCGCGAAAACCAGCCTCATGTCGTCGCGCCGACTCGTGAAAAAGAGGAAAATTCGTTGGAAATACACTCGTCGTCAAAGGCATCATTGGTGCTGCTACGACTGGCTGGCCGTGGGGCTCCCCAAGACAGGGAGCGGCATTCTGCGCAAACACGATCAACCGGGGTAGCTTTGCGCAAGCGCGGTGACGTCGTGGATGGGAAGGCCGCAGGTTCCGAAATTAGCCGATCAGGAACTTCAAGAATCAGGGTTAGGGTTCAAAGTAGGCACGAGCATGCTCCCGAAGGGGGCACTTTATACATTTCCTTGCGACATGTTTGTTCAGAGACGTCAAAAAAGACTATGTTCAATAGATATGCATGTTTCCTCCACGTCGCTGGTTAGAGATAAGCGGGCTACACCGGACTCCACGGGCCACCCAAAAGCGACCCCGAAACTAGACTTGAATGGCGACACAGTTGAAGTTGACCTTCTTGATGTCAACAGCTGGAAGGCAGCATAGAGAAGAAATTAGAGCAAGCCCTTACCTTTCCATAAAGACATTGGTTCGAGATGGGCGGCCCATGTGTGAGCTTGCCGTTCAGAGTGACCGAAACCGGACCTATGGTCCAGCTGTTGAAAGGAACCTCAAAATAAGACACATGGCCCTGGCACCCAGCTTCAAAATACCAACTTTGATCACCGATGGAGACGGTTAGCGGGCACAAGCCATCGGTGATTGTCATGACCGAGATCACATCCCTGGCCCCTAGCACAGCAGATTCGGAACCGCCTTGTCCCCATAGAGTTTCTGTTACGCTTGTTAGCGGCGGCGGCGGTCTCGGTGTAGAAAGTTGCACTGTGCTTACCCCCATCTAGTCCAGCGTGTATGGGGGTGGTCCGGTACCAAGCCACTCCGACATTTCTACTAGGAGGGTCGTCATCTCTGGTCCCGGCCTTGTAGGCAGCAATGAAGTACGGAAGAACGACACGGAAAGCCGAGTGCGGATGGTCGACCGTATAGCTTCGGGCGCCCTCGACGATCTGCGTAGGGGCCGTATCGCAGATGTGGCTTGACTCTCCGTAGTCATTCCCTGTCCTTAGCATCAGCCGACAAGATCGCCGGAATCCTGGTGCCACCCAGCTTACATGTTATGATTTGGACGTAATCGGGCATGATTCCCATTACCTGCTGCCAACGGTCATACCACAGAGACTCGCTGGAACAGTACCAGTTCTTTCCCCACTGGGGAAGGTCTACGCAAAGGATCAGTGGGTGGTCAAGCGGGTGTCTTTGTGGGTCTGTAACACTGACTGGTGTAGAAGAAAGGGCTGACAGGCATCATGTATTTCTTCTCGCCCAGGACCTCCTTATAAAGTTCATCCTCGCAGGTGGTCATTCTCACATGACCGGCCTTGGGCCAAGCATCCCATGAGACTGAGCGACGGGTGAGAACGCTACCTCAACAAACCAAGAGGCCGGAAAACTCACATGCGCCATCAATAAGGTCCAGTTTCTCGCCAACACCGCACGGTCCTAAACTGGACCAATCCGGAACGAGAAAAATGCCTCCGGTCTCATGACGAACAACATTCCAGTTATCCGCCCAGTCAGGGCCTTCGAAGGTTGAGACAAACGGACTGCCAGCTTCAGTCATCTGTGACTTGGAAGTCTTGAATCGGTTGATGAGATGTACCACTTGATGTATCGGCCACTCGCCCGCAGCCATACTGCGTGATAAAGACGTCAGCTGAAGCAGTTGGAGCACTTAGAGCGAGGCATAAGACACTCACTCGAAGGAAAGAAATAAAACGAAATCCTTGACATGTACTGCAGCGGTATATGCCAGCTCTAGCTGATTCTCAGTCCATGGGTCCGAAGGACCAATGTTAAGTGCAAATCCATCAATCCCGGCTTCTGAAGCAGTCTTCACGTCATGATGCCATTGCTCCATGGACTGGTTGCATGTTAAGCCGACCTATTTCAGGTGTAAGAAATAAGCATACGAGGGTTGGGATTGTCGGATAATATTTGCCTCACCATATAGTGTGCAAATACCCTGCGGTGGGAGTGTTCATGTTCAGATCCGGCGTGGATCAAGTCCCTGAACTTCTTGAACAGGCCCATCCTGTTGCTTGATGTCGTCCAACTATGTAGGAAAAATAGGGAAACAATCCGTTCAATGAGAAAAAGGAAAACACTCCCGCAAAAACAGTAAGGATGAACTTGAGAATGATGAGATACACTTCGATCTCCTCAGCAGTCTTGGCGCGCTAGATATCATCAGCCCAGCCCGGGGCTGCCGGAGCCAGCATGGTCCCTGCTATTCTCCACACCTTGGTGATGCGAGTATGGGCGTCTTGTTGGACCATGAATGCATTTCTTGCCTATACACAAAGGACAAAGCCCCGACATGTTCTGGAATGGTCCGGGAAACGGGAGTGCGAACGTGAGGCTCAGTCACCACCAAATCGATGGTTCGAAAGGTGACGACAGTCCAGCTGAAAAATTGCTGGCGTGACCTTGGTCAGTTTGCGAATGGCCTGGATAAAGTTAAGGGAAGGCATGAATCTTCCCAGCTTGGATCGTAGACAGTCAGAATCGAGGACCGGCTAAACTAGTACTGGCCAGGGGTCAACAGCGGTTTTGATCTCGCCGTTGCAGATCATCCAGCCTCGAAAGTTCAGCCTCAGTTCAGGGCAGTCCGAGAAACGAGTGGGGTAACCTTTGGTGGGGTGCGAATACGCTAGTGGGGCAAGCTTGCAGTCGCGGGCAGTCAGCGTCGCGGAACGGATTTATTATTTCCCTGAGCCCTGCGATTTTGGCTCCCCACAACTGCAATTCCACAACTGCCTTCACAGCTGCAGCAAATTGCGAGAGAATTCCGTGCCCGATATTTTCCACGACAGCAACCACAACGTCGCAACAATGGATTCCTCAAAAGCTCCCGTCAAGCTCGTCAAGGTCACCCGCGTTCTCGGCAGAACCGGTATGCGATTTCCGTCTTCGAAATGGTGGTTTTTGTTCTGGCAATTTTACTGACTGCGCGGGGCAAACTCCAGGTTCTCGTGGTGGTGTCACCCAAGTTCGCGTTGAGTTCATGGACGACCAGACCCGCTCCATCATCCGCAACGTCAAGGGCCCAGGTACGATTTTCGAGTCTTCGTGCTCCCCGAGCATTTGCTAAATCTACATGCCCTGCAGTCCGCGTCGACGATATTCTCTGCCTCCTAGAATCCGAGCGCGAGGCCCGCCGTCTCAGATAAAGAAAGACAACACTGGGGAGAGAGGATTGGGAAGGAAGCTCCTGTTTGGTTTTGGGATTTCGGGGGACATTGCCGTTTTGATTGCGGCCTAGCCGGCGCGAAAAATCAAGGATGGGAGTTCGGTAGAACGGTATCGTCATGATCATTTACGTCCGCAAATTCCACGACGCAGGGGTTCTGTTGACCCCGCGGATACAAAAGCCGTGTCTGGGCCATGCGAAGGATCATAATAGGTGGCATGGAAAGACGGGGCCGATAATCCAGCCCAATCTTGTCAACCCTCAATACCTGATCAACACCTCGCGATTCCACTGTGCCTTGTTTCGTATACCATTACGACATTGGCAGATATAGCCGTCACCCAATTCCGTATCGGCGGAAAACTCTCTTCTTCATTGGTGGAGCAAACTTTGAACTTAGTGCTGATCCATCCCAGGTCACTCTGCAGAACAAGATGCAAAGGGTATGGGCTTGGCGCTACGGAGTAGGATGTGCAAGAGCTTGACTGGTGATGCCCAGATCACACACCCTTGCGGTGTCGATTGCATCGCCCGAAAGTTCGGGAATAATTCCAGAGCGAGACTCTTTGCGAAGTTTCTCCGCACCCCATCGCAAATGTGACAGTAAACCTCGGCGAAGCGGCATGATTTCCGTCCTAGTCCTCGGATCTTGTAACCCCCGACCTTGAAAGAGGAAATCCACGTCTCATCACTGACCAGGGTACAGACAATACTCTCAACCGTTTTTTCCAGCAAATGTTACTTCACGGCTTCGTGCCTCAAGTCGAGCCTAGTGCATGACCTACCCCGGATTCTGTAAATGACGGAGCGCAGCATCCTGACCTATTCCGCCAATGGTGTCTCTCACCGAACTACAATCTTGCTTGGCGAACCCGCCATCCAGGTCCATGAGCCGAGATCAAGAAACAGCGCGCCGGGATTGTGAATCTCGTGTGGTGACATGCTATGCCTTTTAAAGAGCTAATATCCCACGAAGGTGGTCCATCAGGTGTGGTTCTGCACCGGCGCGCGTTAACGGATCTTGCCCGCCTGCTACGGTTAAGGACAAGATGGGACCCACTCTCGTCATCCGGCTCATTGCCGTGTACGTCTCATTATTCGTCTCAGGAGCTCTCGCTGCTTTTGGGTATACATCCTCGGGTGGAAACTATGTCATCGACGCAGGCTCGGCAAACCCCCTCATCTTCACAGTGAGCCAGTCAAACTGTGATATCAGGTCGATCAAGTATCGCGGCACTGAGCTTCAGTATGACAGCACGGGCACTCACATCAACTCTGGTCTCGGATCCGCAACCGTGTCAGTCAACCAGATCTCTGGGTCGTCAAGGTACATCAAGGTCACATGCGTGACATCGACTCTCACCCACTACATGGTAGTCCGTGAGGGCGATAGCACCATCTTCATGGCCACTTATATCACTGCACAGCCCTCGATCAGCGAGCTCCGCTTCATTGCCCGTCTCCTCCCCAGTCGGCTCCCCGGCGAATATCCTTACGGGGAGGTGTCCAACACCAATGGCGCCACGTCGACGGTTGAAGGTTCCGACGTCTTTGTAGTCAACGGCCAGACCCGGTCCAAGTTCTACTCGTCGACCCGCTTCATCGACGAGGATTCACATTGCGTTTTTGGCGGTAGCGACTTAATGCATGTGTGCATCATGACGCCGCAGCAGGAGTCATCTTCCGGCGGTCCCTTTTTCCGGGATATTAACTCCAACAACGCTGGAGCGTCGACAAATCTGTACAACTATATGAACAGCGGACACGTTCAGACCGAGGCATTTCGTATGGGCTTGCACGGCCCTTACCTCATGCAATTCTCACGGTCTGGCATCCCCAAAGTCCGAAATGTCGATGTATCTTGGTTCGGCGAGGTGGGCGTCACCGGCTTCGTCCCCCGCTCCGGACAAGGCATCGTAGCTGGTACCGCCTCGGGCGTCCAAAGCGGCATGGAAGGTGTTGTTCACTGGTTCAACTTTGCCGCCCAATACTGGGTTAGAACATCCTCCTCTGGGGCCTTCACCTCACCGCCCATGAAACCAGGCACTTACACCATGATCCTCTACCAAACCGAGTTCGCTATTGCCACCAGCACCATTACCGTCTCGGCTGGCGGCACCACCACCACCAACATTGCCGGATCCATCACCCCGACCAACCGCCGCACCCTCTTTAAGATTGGTGAATACGATGGCCAGCCCACTGGTTTCCGCAACGCCGACAAGATCCTCCGCATGCATCCCTCGGACTCACGCATGTCCTCCTGGGCAACCCAGCCTTTCACGGTCGGCACCTCTCCCCTATCTGACTTTCCCATGGCGGTCTTTCAGAGTGTAAACAACCCCGTCACCATCCGCTTCAACCTATCCACCGTCCCGTCGGGCACCACTACCGTCCGCGTCGCCACCACGCTTAGCTTTGCGGGAAGTAGACCCCGTATTGATATGAACGGCTGGACTGGCCCCGCCCCGCCGGCGCCCAGAAAAATCGACAGTCGCGGGGTAACTCGCGGCGCGTATAGAGGGTATGGAGAGGTATATGATGTGGTGATTCCGAACGGGAGGCTAGTGAGTGGGTGGAACACGTTGACGATTACTTCGATTTCGGGAAGTAGTGGGGCGACATTTCTGAGTCCGAACTTTGTGAGTCCCTTTTCCCCTTTCCATCCCTTGTGTCCCCTCGTGAAGAACTGCCCGTGGGGTGAAGGGGGGGTGGGGAGTTAAGGTTCGAGGATTTTAATACTAATGTGTTTTTTAACTAGATCTTTGACTGTGTCGAGTTGTTTACCGTGTAAGAGGATAGGTATGTAGGTAGGCACCTAGGTAGTGACAGCACCCTCTCCATGTAATGCGGGCTATTGATCCCTCGGTGATGTTGGTGATGTAGGTGATACACCAGCTCTTTCCCCTCCCCTTTCCGTTTCCGAAGAAGCCAACAGCCTTTCCATCGACTCTCTTTCTCTTTCTCCATCTCTGTCCATACCAAGAGTAACACCACCCGCTGATCTGACTCCGGAGACATTCCTCCGCCTGGTTTTCCCAAAAGAAAAAAGCTCATCCATATCTTCAAGGGATCTCCCCTTTGTCTCTGGAAAGAAGATCCAAATCACCGGAACGGAAAACAAATTCACCGCCATGAAAAAGAAATAAATCTTGGATCCCAAAGCGTGGATTCCCACGGGCCATATCTGAGATACGATTATGGAAGCGACGGCGCCAGAGGAGGCGGCGAGGCTTAGACCACGAGCGCGGACCGTGGTGGGGAAGATCTATCCATCCATTCTCAGTCATGCACATAATAAACTGCGAGGGATGCTTGGGGTAGGTACCTCGGATCCGTAAACCCATGCAGCAGAACCAAAGCCCATGCTATACCCAAACGAGTAAATAAACACGAATATAACACAAACATAATCGGCTACCCTGTTAGTGTTATTGGGATACAGCTGCGGTAAAAGGCCGTTGATCTTTTGAAACCCAAATATTGATTAGCAAGGTTTAGCTGGAGAAAAAAAAGGGAGAGACCCACCATCATCGCCACGGCCATGACCGCCGCCCCCGCCGTAAGGGTGATTCTGCGTCCCACGCGGTCGATGATAACCATGTCGATCAGAGTACAGCCGATTTTCATGGTACTCTCAATCCCCCCAGCCAAGAGTGAAACGCGATGGCTAAGACCCAGTGCCTCGAACAAGGCAGGGAGGTAATATTTCATGGCCGTGGCACCACACATTTGGCCCATAAACTGTAACAAAGCCGATCGCCATAGTCGAGCAAAGAGGCTACGGTCCGTAAAGAGGGATGTCCACACCAGGCCGGAAGCTTGGCAGGAAGCCACGGACCGCTCAATGTCGTCGAGCTCAGCGTTGATTTCTTCATGGGTGAAGTAGCCTTCGCGGTAGTATTGTAATGTCTTTAGGGCTTTTTGGGTCTGGCCGTGCTCGACCAGCCATCTTGGTCTACAAACATGACGCGACAACTCAGTTAACGTAACAACTCGATCAACAACACCACTCGGAGCCACGGGAGAGGTTTTGGACTCACGAGTCATGCATAAACGGAAGTCCCACCAGAAAGATGACCGCCGGGATGAAAGAAGCGGCGAGAGAAAAACGCCAACCATCTTGCTGGCCTCTTTCGTTGGTCCAAAAGGTCATGGCATATCCAACCCTAGAATAGTTGACGTGAGTGGCATATCCTTGGAAACCTGGGACGTCAACGTACCAGAACCCGCTGGCTAGGCCGGCGACGAAACCGACGTGGTTCATGACGACGAACCGGCCGCGATGTTTGGCCGGTGCTACCTCACTGGGTTCTTCCCATCAGCATGCGGGCAATCACGGGTTTCCGCACTGGTTTGTTGTCCTGTACGTGGTAGGTGAGTAGGGAGGAAAATACCTCTGATAAAGCGGAACACTCGTAGACACCACCCCCGTGCCCACTCCCGAGACCACCCTTCCCGCCAAAACCATGAAAAGACTCAGCGTCCCAGCCGCCGTCGCCTGCAAGGTCTGGCCAACACACAATACTCCCATGCCGATAAAGGCGGCATAGCGTCGGCCAAGTCGATCGGCGAGCGGATGAGCAAAGAATATGTAGCTAAGCCAGGTGCCGATGTAATAAACTGCTGTGATTATCCCGTTTCGGAACGACGACGACGATGAGGGTGGGGATGAGGATGAGTCGGGACTAGGTAGAGCGGTCTTGAAACCGGGGTGGACGAGAACAGAAGCGAGGACGCCGACATTATACCTGTTCCCGATCAGTTTTTCTTTCTTTCTTTCTTTAGTTCTTCCGAGTTAGAAAGGGGGAATCTGTAAATGAGCCACTCAAGCATCGAATTCGAGTGAGTGAACTCAACCAACCCGGGTATTGAGCCGGAGTTACCAGAGCAGACCAACCACACCGGAAAGACGGGACCGAACCGGCGATGTGGATGTGGGACAGAGGGAACAGTGACATATACAGAGATAGAAAGCCTTACCCCCAAACAAAGGACCCCAGCGCCAGGAATAAGCAAAACAAGTGCAGCCGGCGTGAGGCCTTGGAAAAGGTCGATAACCGGGTTATCGGCATGGTGGGTGTTTACGTATATGTCGTGAACTACGTTGTTGAAGCATTCGGACTGCTGTACTGTGCTGTGCTGTCATTAAAATTTGGTTGACATGTGATGTTGTTTGGAACGAAGGAGGGAGGGGTCGGGAAGTTGCTTCAGTCACTGCATGTGCAGGTCTTCATGTTGTGTCCCCGTTCCCGTCCCCATCCCGAATCCCCGACCTCCCTCCCCCGCATCCAGTTGTGTGTCCCGCACCACACCACGCCAGCATCATGATAGGTATGTCATGTGTGGCCAATTACGTGATGAGCCCCCGCGCCAAGGTTACTTTCTTCGTTTTTTTTCTTTCCCTGCGTAAAATACTACCTCGTAAAATACTACCTCTCCACCTCCCTGCCTGCCTACTTACCTAGGTACTTACCTAGACTAACTCTTACGCAGCTGCACTGCAGGTCGGCAGTTGGGAACTAGAACTAAAACCAAGTCAAGTCATGCGACACAGACGACCGTCCACCTCTCTCCACCGCTCGCTGCCCACACAGGGCACACACCAAAAAACATCATCCGGATCAACCGCGCGCTTGATCTTTAGTAGCCTTTCGTAATTTTCTCCCCAAAAAGTGGCCTGCCAGTCGGGCTGGTATTTACTCGCTTCGTTGACATAAGCGCCCATGTTCGGCGTGATTTCACGTAGCGCCGCGGCGGCGAGGTTAGCTTGCGTGATGGCGGAGTCGCGGGCGGTAGCGTCGAGAGGGGGGAAGCTGATGGTCGTTGCTGAAATTCTCGTCAGTTTCTTTCTTCCTGTATCGTGAACTTATAAATCAAAGGGGATGGGATGGAACCGCTAGGTAGGTAGGAGGTAGATAGGTAAAACTCACTCGCATGCACATAGGTCCTCCTCCAAGCCGGGTTCACGGCCGTAGAACCCCCCCTCGGTTTCGCCGTAAACACCCCCTTTCCCGAAACAATATACACGGTAGCCTGTCCCGCCGTCGCCGAAAACCTTTGCAGTGCTGCCTTGGTGGCTGTGAGGTTTCCCGCTAGGGCTGTCGCATCGAGGAGACGCGAACCCATTACGCTACCGTAACCAACGGGCGATGGGTCAAAATTATCTTCGTACCAGGCGGCAAAGGACGGGTGATAAGTCACATTGGTCCAAAACACAAAACTGCCCGGCCAAGTGGTGTTGATGTGGGCGAATAACGGCTGCAGCTGGTTTACAATGGCATTCTTGTCGCGAGCCAGCATGATGACCATGCCGAGCATTCCCGTGACCCGAGTCCGTCCCCCGTCGGATGTATTCGCCACGTTGTTGAAGATGATGGGATATCCTGAAACGCCAGCATCACCCAGCGTGGGAAATTGACTGACAAAATACGTAATGGCGTCAAAGGCGTGAGGGTTGTCGGCTAGGGTCGTGAACTGGAACGCCATGGTCACCACCTCCGGGCTGGGAATGGTTTTGAGAGTGACGGATGTGAGTACGCCAAAGGTTGAGCCGCCGCCCTGCATGTCATGTCAGTGCCAACCTTCCAAGACTGACCGATCACTGATCACTGATCCTGATTAACGGGAAGCTCACCCCTCGCATGGCCCAAAACAGATCCGTGTTCTGACACTCATTGGCTTTGAGAATCTCTCCTCCCGGCGTCACCAACTCCAGCTCGAGAACCTGGTCAGCGGCCATGCCAAAGTGAGGGGCCAGAATACTGTGTCCCCCTCCGGTGATGAACCCCCCCAGTGCTACGGTCCGACCATTTCCCCCAACAACAGTCCGGCCCATCAACCCTGTTGCTCGATACGTTTCCAACATTTGCGTACCCGCCGCGGCCGTAATGGCATGTCCTTCAATGGTCAGGTTACAACCCGCCGGTCGGAACCCTTCTGGATGCGCTGAGATGCCCTTCATGCGATGGACCCAGATGGAAAGGGAATTCGGAGCGCTGGATCGCCCAATGTAATCATGGCCGCTGTTTTTCACAATCAATCTGATGTTGTGTTTTCTCGCTAATCTCACATTAGCTGTACGGACAAGGGGTAGATACCTAGGTAAGTAACTCACCAAAGTCAATTCCCGCCTTGACATGTTCCGCCGTCGTCGCGTTGACCACATAAACGGGATATCCCGCCGCGCTACACGGCAATCTCGGGTCAGGCAAGCATGTATCCTGGCTCCAATTATTCCAGTACGCCGACACGGGGTCTTCGGTGTGAAAAGCCTCGGTAAACCAAGCTGTCTGCGTAGCTGGACATTGCGCGGCACTGTATGAGGATTGACCCGGATGGCAGACAGCGCCGGGGGGAATGGGTTGAATCAATCGTCCTCCGATGGACTGGTTGAAGCTTTGCCAGATGTCGAGTGCAGGCCAGTTTTCACTGCCGGGCACTTCTTTGCAAGTAGCAGCAGCGGTACTTCGGAATCCGTGAACATAGCCGTGGACGGACCCGACGGTGCAGAGTAAGGGGATGAGAATGAGAGTGAGAAAATTGGCCATAACTGCAGGGCCTTGGGCAATCCCCTAAAAACGCTATGTTACGGTTGAGAAATCCATAAAATCTGAGGGTATTCCCAGTGGTAGAGACAAAAAAAGAAAGGCCTAGATTCGTGGCGTGCGCCAAATCGATCCCCGACAGTCGACATGCAACATCCGATATTCGACATTCGATATGCCAGAATGCCACCCGGATGCCCACATGCCCGCATGCGTTACGGGTAATTTCTACGGTTCGGAATGATGCACACACATCGGATCCCCAGACCGGTAACGCATTTCAATTAAGGTAGGCCCTTTGACCACTCTATAAAAAAAAAGAGCAAGGTGCGATTGGCGGTAGGCTTGGCTCCGTTCCGTTCCGGTTGAGTGTACCTACTCGGCAGATCAACCGGGTTCGGGTCCGCCCCCTCATCATCTCATTGAATCACATTACCAGTTTGGCTTTGTACCCGCAGTGGGACCGGGACTGCAGCAGTGTGAATGAGGCAGGTTGAGCTTGACTTGGTCGTTTGTAGACGCAAAAACTCAAAACTTCAGTATTGACGACACCATGCACCTTGAAACCAGCTCAGTTATTACTATGATGATGGCATTGCACACACATATATGCATGCAAGCATGCATCATCTTTTCCCGTCAAATTCCACAATGAATCCCACAAACAGAAAATATACGTGACCCCTAATCAGTCAGTCACTCGCTCATAAACTGAGCTCTTGAAAACAAACTAAACCACTAAACTAGGATAAAGTATCCCATATTTATACCCAACTAAAATGCTCCAAGAATATCCACTTTCAATTCCAGGTCTCGTGGCCCAGAGGTAAGGCGTCAGATTTCGGCTCTGAAGATCGCGCGTTCGAATCGCGTCGAGATCGAATTATTTTTTCTTATTTTTTTTTCTATTTCTGTTCGTTTGTTCCTGTTTGAGACATCTGTCTGTGCTGCTTGTTTGTTTGTGTGTGTGTGTGCGTGCGTGTGTGTGTGTGCGTGTGTGTTTTGATGAGGGGTGGCTGCGGCTGACGGACTGACTACATGATAGCACACCAAGTATATAGGAAGGGTCTCAGCAGGTTGGTATCTAGGTACCTAGGTCTAGACAGGACCTCTGTAGGAGGTAAGTAGGTCAAACCCTCTGCGGAACAAACCGACTCATCCCCTTCCAGAAATCACACCTCCCCCCGCGTCCACCTTCCCACGCATTCGCATCTGCCAAGGTAAAATCATTCCGCAGACTTGCTCCGCGAAACTGCGTTACCGGAACACCCACCTGCGAAATGGTCGTGTAAGGCGTCCCACCCGTCTGGTTGAGGTTTAGCAGCACCGGACGAGCAGGATCCCAGCGCGGCCATTGCGTCGCGGGATTGGGGTTGTTGGGAGTGGATGGGGAACGACCGTTTGCGTCGGCGGCGCTGAGGGAGGGGTTATCGGTGGTGATAAAGTTGCCGTAGATTTCTGAGAATATTTTGCCATGTCAACATCCATCCCCTCAACCTTCAACTTTGAGCTGGCCCGTCTTTCGTGTACAGCAGACTGGATTCAGTCTAGTCAGATGAGGGAGACTTACTCTGAAAAGCCCTCACAAAATCCACCCCCTGGTTCTCGGTCGGTGGCCCATAAAAGGCCGTGAGATCGGCGCCATGCACGGCAAAGGGAACGGAATACTGGTAGTGGTAGGCGGTGCGGTTGGCGCTGGAAAAGGCCGTGGCGAACCAGTAGCTGGGACAGACGACGGAGGTTTCGGCATACATGTTCTGTTTTTGTTTTACTCAACCATTAGACTAGCTCTAGCTCTAGGTTTTCGAAGGAAGAGATGGACAGATGAGGAACTTACATAGACCCTCTGCTGCTGCCCGGTTGCTACAGCACTCACGTCCAGTGCTGTCACGGGCCCGCGTCCATTGGTTTCATATCTTGTGTTGCTGGCATTTCGAGTACCGGCGCTTGTTGGATATGTCTTGAGAATATCGGTAATGTCTCGTCCAGACAAGTTTGAGAAATATGACCTGATCCACGAGACTGTGTCGTTTTCAGTTACGATGTTTGATGGCGGAATGAGGGCGCCTTCGTTTGCGTTGTTCTATATATTGTCTCCAGTCAGTTGCAGACTCAAATATCTCTCTTTAAGAACAATCGTACCCCCACTAACAAGTTCACCCCGTTGAGTTGCCCGCGCGGAAGTTCCGTGCTGGGTGGACCTAGGATATATTCGAAATCTGTGACGGGAAGCCATGCCCTACATGTACCCATCATTAAGATGTTTCTTGAATAATATCCTGGATCTGCTACTCACCAGTTCCCCCTTGGCGTGGGAGGGTTACTGGATATCTGGTTGGCTGCATACTGCAAGGTGAGCGAGTCTTTGGTCACCAAGCAAGGAAAGTAGGGAAGGGTGTCACAGCCCACTAGACGAGCGAATTCATTAAACCGTTGGGCAATGATGGGCTCGTCGTAATACGGCTGCGTGGGCACCCAGGGCGATGCGGCGATCAACTGGTTCTACTGTTAGCTTCATTCTCTGCCACTTACCACACCTCCTTGACATGGTTTGGCTAGAAAGGAAGAAACGAAGAAAGAAAGAGAAAATAAAAACACCCACATTTCGAAACAATTTTGTCCCCAATGTCCCATTCTTCGCAATGGCATGCAACAAAACCGATCCAGCCCCCGCCGACTCGCCCGCGATGGTGACGCGATCCGGATCGCCTCCAAACTTGCGAATATGCGTCTGCACCCACTGGAAAGCAAAGTTCTGGTCGAGCAAGCCGGCGTTGAAGGCCCCGTTGCCTTTCATCTGCGGGCCGGCGAGGAAGCCAAAGACACCGAGCTATTTATTCATATTGACTGTGGTTAGCACCGACCTTTTATGGGACCAGACCAGACCAGACCAGACCCCAACTTGTTGACCTAGAATGGAATTGAAAGTAAAGACTGGGAAGGGCATACATACCCTATACTGAATTGTGACCACGACCAAGCTATTCCCATTGGCAGCCACAAACGCCGACATATCCATGGTCGCATCACCCAAGCCATACCCCCCTCCATGAATCACCACCAGCACCGGTAGCAGTCCCGCATTCGCATTCCCCGTTGAGGATGGTGATGATGAATTTGCTGATGATGGCACAAAAACATTTAAAAACAAACAATCCTCCTCACCGCGCACAAACGGCAGCCCCGGGATCGCCGGCATAGCCTGCGGACATTTCGGTCCAAAAGTATTCGCGACAACGACCGTGCGGTTTATGCTCGGAAGTTGGGGGGGTTGCCAGCGTAGTTTCGATACGGGAGGGGCGGCGTAGCGTATTCCTTTCCACGTTATCAATCCTTGTCCTTGACCTGAGGAGGAGACGCGGGTTTCGACGCCCCGGTAGATGGCGTAGTCGAGATCGATAGTGAGATTAAGAGCTGCGGAGATGGTTGGGATAAATGACAGAAGAAGCGTGAGGACTGTGCCCATCCATGTCGTCCACGCATGCGTCGTCCGTGTCCATGACATGGGAGAGAACATCTCGACTACCTGTTGAATAAGGTAGGTGGTGTCTGGTGTCCAGCTAGGTGGCTGGGACATGCAAGTCTCTAGAATAAATGTCAATACATCACATCACACATCTCATCCATCCCCAATTCATGGACAGACAAAACTGCATGTGGGCCAATCCAGCTTATTGTATAGTATATACTTCCTACATGTACAAAAAACAACCCAACCCCGACTTGCCTTAGAAAGTGCACCTCTTTAAAACCTTGGCACAAGGTGGGGGATCCGGGAATAGACCAAGCACCCCAATATGCTAAGTAGCTCTCTGGAAAGCATTTGATGAATTCACCCGACAAGGAGGATCTCCATGCTCCTTCGCCAATACCCGGACAGACCAGACCAGATGACTTGTTCCGCCAATTGCCGAGCTACCTTCTCTTTCTTCATTGCTGCGTGACAGAATATCAACATGTATCGCCATCGTACACACTCAATAACATAAAACCCTACATGTAGTTGAACGGCTCCAGGAAAACATGTATTGAGTGTTGGTTTTCCATTTCCACCTTTGACCTATTTCATGTGGTGATTTGTAATGATAAAGAATACTTTTAGAGATACGCCTCTTTACACTTGTATCTTCCTGGTATATAGTATATTATCGAGAGAAACCAATACGGCTTCGACAAGCAACCAGCCCTTGACTCGTCTCAGCCCGTCACTCGACACGTATGTACATGTTCTTCGGCCCAGCCGCCGCACCTAGAGCTTGGCAATCTTCGCCTCAAAATCATCATTCTTCGCCACCTGCAAGTCATAGATAGGGTGTCCTATGCTCTCGTGGATACCGAATGGAGACTCAACGTTGGTTGGGTCGTCTACGTGGTTGTTGGAAAAGGCAAAGCCAAACGGAACATCAACTGTAGGGTCCAACTCAGTGAACCCGATATCGTCATCACCCCATTTCGTGCATCCCTTGCACAAAGCCGTCACCTGGAAGTGGGTTGCGTTGACGAAGCTTCCTGTCTTCAGTACCGTGTACTTTGCCGACTCGTAGGCTGGTGGCGAGTAGTAGCCACTGGATGCGGTCAGTCCTCCCCCATTTTTTTTAAAAAATAAAAAAATAAAAAATAAAAAAAAAGATCGAAAAAAAAAAAGAAGGCGACGTACTATGCAATTCGTGATGAAAGCACAACGTTGTCTCCATTGGCCCAGGCAATGGAAAGCGGGTTATATGTCATGGTGCCACCCCACGCAAAACCAGCCCAGCCAGTCGCCTTGGGTGCTGTGATCTGAAGGACCGCATCGAACTCCTTGCCGGAAGTTGCTCCCGATGGAATAGCGACACGGAAAGCGATATTACGGTCACTAATGTATGACGCGAACTTCAGGCCCGTCAAGCTGTCCGTGTACGGGTGTGAATCGGGCTCAAAGTCTTGCCTGCGTCCTGCAGCAACCGATGTTGATCAGCACCAGAAGTGAACGACAATGTTCCCGAGACTTACCAAGACTCAGAAGACCGGTGAGACCGGCGATACCACGAGGCAGATGCATCTTCGGGGCGGCTGCAATTAGTTGGCGGGATTAGAGCAACGGAGGGCAGCAGGGCGGTCTGTCGAGCACGGGACTTCGGGACCGCTAATGGTTTTATACAGCACGCGACGACTGCGGTAGCAATGCCGCCGGTGGAGCGGACAGCCAGAACATATAGCCCCCGTGTCCAGGAACGCCTTTCCGTCTATGCGGAGGTACAATATCGGCCAGGGTCTGGGAAGACGGAGCTAACAGGGCTGCATGCTACCGCACACACCCTCAGACGGCACATCTAGACCGAACGACATATGAAAGCAATGGCACGTCTAACATAGAGAGAGACCCGCCCGCTGCGGAGCCATCGGAATGCCCATCTTTAGCCCATGCTAGGCCTTAGGACCCCTTCCGTGAGATGCAGCTCCGGTCATCAGCTTTGACATGACTCCGGTTGGCTAGAGCTGGGCCCGCGGAGCCGTCCAAGGGCACCGCTTTGGGTTGTGTTGGCTCGTTAACAGAACCAGGGGCGCCGTCACTGTGGGCATGGAGAGTTGGGGAAAAGTGACGTCTTTCTCGGCGGGAGATAATTCGAGCTCCTTGATTGGAAGGTTAAAACGATTGGAACTTGGAGATAGATGAACAACTCCTTAATGCGGGGCGCTGTGATATATTGGACGGAGCGGGACACGGCGGCCACTTCTCGATTTGCTGAAGACGGGGCATTGAGCGAGATATAGGGTGATTCGAAACGGCTGATGTCGACACTACAAAAATGGCCAGCGCCTGTCTTTAGCCTATTTTTCTGAGCCGCGAACTCCGTCCCGGAAGCAATGAGAGAAGAAGAGGTTGCGCCTGTAGAAATGAAGAGCCGCGTTGCCATGCAAGGGGTTATGGTCCTAAATGTTAGCAGCCATTCATTTCGTCGAAGGCTCTGGAAGCCTGCAGGGAATCAAAGCGCAATTCCAATGCTCTTGGCAATATATCGAGAGAACGAGCTGGGGTTAGGTGTGTGCGACCGCAAGGCCGTCCGCGGGCAGTTTTCTAGGTTCAAAGCATGCACTGCGGAGCGTTGACGTGAACCCAGTGTGCAGTATCAGGGAGTCCTGGACCGTCTCGACCAAAATGCTTGGGAGGCGTCCATGGGAGCCGTGCCGGTGGAACGGCTCAGCCGCTGGGAGATATTTCTGCGCGTTTCGCGTACAGCCGAAGTTCGTTACGAGGCAACAATCAGGAACCGCGGTCCTAAGCAGCGAGACTGTTGATGTGATTGACAAAGGAAAGAGGAAAAGAGCAAATTCTCGACCCTGGAAAAGTCAGTCTGCAAGGTGCTAGGGTAAATCCTCTGCTGCCAACAGCTCCCCCAAATCCCATCCAACAGCAACCCCGCAGTGATTGCATCACCGCTGCGTGCCCCGCGTTTTGCCCCGCCTCCAGGTGTCTTGGCATCAACATCCTTCCTGAGGTGCTCATAATGACCACCTGTATCTACTGATGTTCAATTCCTATATGATCTTTGGGTCTGAAACTGCGGTATTTTGCAATTGTCGGTTGTCCAACCTGCCCTTGGAGCGTAGCAACGCCATGGTCAGCATGTTGTGAGTTACTCAGCTGCTCGGTTGACCCCACTTTCAAGCTCCCGACGTACCCGGGGCCCTCCATACCTTCCACCATGGAGACCTGAGCCCGATAGCCACAACTTCCACAAGTTTTGCTCTCTTTCGCGTAGCTTATACCATCTAGCGACATGGTTGACTCGACCGACACCTCTCGAGATGCCGCCTCCCGACCCCCGCTCAGCACTTTTCTACCCCCGCTGATCCTCGGCACAGCGACGTTCAACACGCAATATGTTAGCGACCCGCACGCCATGCCCTACCGCGATATTGTCGCGCGGGCGCTCGAGCTAGGCGTCAACGCGTTCGACACAAGTCCGTACTACGGCCCATCGGAGACCCTCCTTGGGTCTGCCTTATCTCAACTGTCGCCGCCACGCTCGAGCTACACCTTGATCACCAAAGCCGGCCGCATTGCCCCCGAGGTGTTTGACTACTCGCCTGCCCACATACGGTATTCTGTGCTGCGCAGTCTGGAGAGACTGCACACGCCCTACCTCGATCTAGTCTACACACACGACGCTGAGTTTGCCCAACCATCCGAGGTTGTGGACGCGGTGCGGGAGCTGCGCCGGCTCCGTGACGAGGAGGGCATAATTCGCTATGTTGGCATCAGCGGCTTTCCGATTGATGTTTTGTGCAACCTAGCAGAGTTGGTACTTGCTGAGACGGGCGAGCCATTGGATGCCGTGCTTAGCTATGGGCACTTTACGGTACAGAACCGACAATTAGGCTTGCCGTTGGTAGACGGGGGTGGATATAGCGACTCCAACAGCCCGCTGCCTAGATTCAAGGCGGCGGGTGTTGGTGTTGTTCTAAACGCTAGCATTCTTGGCATGGGTCTGCTAACGAGCCGTGGTATACCCGCTGATCCGGAGCCGTCGGCGGAAGGGGTTGGAGGTAGCCCTCTAGCAAAGTGGCATCCCTCACCACCAGAGCTTCGCCGAGCATGTAAGCGGCTAGCCGATATTGCTGGGGCGGCGGGCGAACGACTAGAATCGGTGGCAATACGTTGGGCCCTGGAAGAATGGGCCCGGATTGGCGCAACCGCTGGATTTGGAGTTCAGGTCGGGTCGAGGAAAGTAGGAGCAACCGTCTGTGGTGTTACGGCAATATCCGAGTTGGAGGAGACCGTGAAGGAGTGGCGTGACGTCTTGTCGAACCTGGAAGGCCAAGACAGTGACGCTACTTCGCCAGCTGCGGAGAGAAGGGATAAGATACTCGGGATGGTCCGTGAAAAGATGTGGCCAGCGCTTGGTTCCTGGAAGGAGTACGTCTGGACGAGCCCTGGAGAGGGCTATGTTAACAAGAGACGACCGGAAGATCGGGGTGTTGTTCCAGATGATGGGATAATAGCGGCCTACGAACAACGCAAGGCTGCCAAGCAATCTCTTTGAGAGGCAACGGTACCTTGTGGCCACTTGCGCTCGGAACCTGATAAGACCAAGCAGACGCTGTCTCATTTAAATGTGTCCATGCATCAACCCATGAAGATTGAAAGCTCGGCCTGGGGATTTTGTCAACGACCAAGTGCGTGTGACGACTTGGCCGAACTTCTCCGGATCCCGGGACGGTGTCAATACCGATGGCACTGCCAATTAGATTTGCTACCAATGAGCTGGGGTCCATATTGAGGCAGCTGCAGCAACAATGCCGCCCCGTCAAACGTATTTGTTAGCAGAGGTCTTACCAAGTGCTTGGAACCGGAGTTAACATTCCTCCAGCCCACAACTCGGCCACTTCCGCCGGGACCGGCCGACATGGGGGCACTGAGGAACAAGGAAGTATTGCGGGGCGTGCCCATAGGTAGTTTTGTTCCCCGTACATTCCCGGTGTGTGACACGCCCGCCGGACTCAGCTGGTTGGCCAGCAGCGGGTTGGTCAACAATTCTTGCAACTATGTAAGATATCACACGGCGGGCGCGATGAGCAGTCACAATCGACCCAAACACGTCAAAGAATGTTTCATTTCATTGCTACCTGAATATCCCATAACTAGACCATATGCAACGTGAAAAAAAGAAATGTTGCATCCATCAACGCCAACACATGCTGTGTGGGTGTGTGCCCATCTGCATTCTTGGTCCACCCGCCACGCCCAGGTGCCTACCTGCCTAGTGACCGATCGAATTTGAAGAGAGGAAAACATAAGAAAATGTGCCTTTGCGTGTATACAAAAACACAGGGAAGAAACGACCGCTCCAAAAGCCAAGGCATGCCAGCCATTCCATCTAATACAATAGATATGTCTACCTAGTATTGCCCCCGTAAAAAAGGACAAGTCCTGCCATTCATGACCACCCACGCGTCTATTTCCACGTGGAGCTAGGGTCATGTAAGATCAACGCAACGCCCAGGTACCGGCCAATCTTCCAATCTTGGTCCAATCTTTCCGTTCGTAACTTCTCAAGTATATCGGTCTCCTTGCCCGGGCCGCTACTGTGCAACTTGGCCTGAGTGCTCCACCGTCATTTGGTAACTAAGTCGCTTTCCGCCATCATCATCAACTCGGTCAAAGGCAGCCGGGGTATCAGGCGTCACTGTAACTAGCGGCGGCTGGTCCCGATCAGTGACCGAGACGGTCGGCTTCGGCTTGGCGTCCAGGTCCTTTGCAATGTGAGATGTTTCAGAGTCTTCAGCCCTCAACGTCAATACGCTTTGATCCATGGCCTCGGTGGCTTGGGAGGAAGCAATCTCAACGCTATCCTCCTGCGTCAACTCGTCCTTGGACTTAGCATCGGCCTCAATTTGGCTCAGACGTCGACCAGCATTCTCTCCCTCCAGAGTCACGCCTACAACCTCTGCAAGGCTCCGAAAGTTGAACATGGGTTCCGTGCTGGCACTTGGGTCACGCTCGGCGTCGCCGTCTTCACTAGCACCGGACCGACTTCCGAGACTGAGCCCACTAGATCGAGGGTCTTGAAGATGGGAAGAGGGAATGAAACTCCCCGGCTGACTGTCCAACAGAGACGAAGACACTGAAGAGGCGCTACTCATCTGACGCAAGTGAGAAGGGCCGGCCGGTTGATGCACCGAGGGGATTGGGCGTGGCGCAGAGGCCGTCGCTGGTTGCGAGGAAGAGCCAGACGCATCACTGACCAAAGATGTCTCTGGTGTCGAAACTAGGCTTCGGTCCACAGCTTTTCCCTTGTCCTTGGCATTCGCCTCCGACACTGTGGTGCTCGAAGGACCGCTGGTTGCCATTGCGTTGGCCACACTGGCCTCGACCCGGAGGTTGCTGGCACCACTATTTCCTCGCTTCCTCCCGAAACCCAGGCCAGGCAGGCTCAAGCTGCTTCCGGTTGCAGAGCTTTGGCCGCTACGAGCGTCGCCACCGGCGTAAACCTCACCGTGTTTTGCAGCAGCCTTCGCAGCCTTTCGGTCTTCCTTCTCGCGTTTCTTGGCCTCCTTCTTGCCCTCCTTCTCGGCTTTCCTCTTGCGCTCCTCCTCCGAAGCTAGAGAGAGGCGAATCGCCTCCATGAACATCATTTCCTCGAGGTCCTCAAGCCGACTACGGCGATTCGCCACCAGCTCTTGACCCGTGAAGCCTACCGGGCCCGTTTCCACTCCTGGCTGGGAAGGGGTGCCTGGTCCGCTGTCGCCATCATTGTTTGCTGCTCCCGAGGACGCGCCGGCCGAAGCGATGGTTATTCCGGCATGTCTCCGCCCAAAGCGACCGCGCGATGATCTCGTCTCGGTATTATTCATGAGAAAAGCTGCAGTGTGCAGGGCAGTGGCAGCGGCGGCTCTCCTTGCAAGGTGAGCGCGAGCAGTTTGAAGCTTCGTGGCCCACTCTGGCCGAATCCTATCTGTGAGTATGACGTTGGGGGAGCTGGCAGATAGTGACTGAGTGCGGCGACGCGACCCTGTGCTGAGTGGGGAACCGAGGGCAGGCGAGGGTGTTCCCGAGTTGAGTGAACTGGTCGATGACATGGCCGTGTTGAGGCTGCCAACAGTGGGCGCAGAAATCCCATACGTCAGACCACGACGGAAAGGCGGCGGGTCGTAGGTGACACCAAAATCCGGTTGCGTGCAGTAAGGGCAGCAAGCCGCCTCGGAGACTAGCAAGCCAGCCGACTCCTCGGGATTGTGGTTCGGGTCGTTCTCGTTGTGCCCCTCGGGAAAGTGGGGATCTGGGCGTTTGATCTGGACGAAGCACTCGCTACAGATTGCCTGGTCACAGCATCTGGTATGATTGAGGTATGGGGGGTACGTCAAAAAGCAAATCGGACACTCAGTTGCATCCTTGTACAAAAAGACCTCGAGGGGTTGCCCATTGATGAAGGGGTCACGAGGGAGGTTGATCTCTCGCTGCACAAACTCAGTTGTCGACCCATTTCGGGAATTCCCCCCAAGAACAGCAGCAAGAGCCTTCCCACGGGGTTTAAAAGGCGAGCTAGTTCTCGGAGCTTGTGCGGAGACAGGTGAAGGAAGGGAAGACCCGACATTGGACGCGCTATGTTCTGACGCAACGGACTGGGTGCGATCGCCGATAGGCACTGTCAGATTATGGAGGTTCTGGGCAGAGGGTGTAGGGGAGCCTGCGGATACCGGCCGAGGTATCAGGTCGTCAGGAGGAATCTCATCTGGTGGAGGGACGGGGAGGCCGCGAGCGGCAGCGATGATTTGTGGTTCTGTCCATTGATCATCGAAATCGTTGAGCCCTCGCCAGAACGGGGCGATCTTTCTCTCAATCTGCCAGAAAACCATGTTAAAAAATTTGTGCACACCAGCACGGTGAAACAGCAGCTTACCTGCAGTTGCCGGACAATCTGCTTGTTAAAGTCCTCGGGCCCTGTATATGTCCCGAGGGTAACTAGAAATCCGCCATCGACATGTTCCTCTTTCATGCTCCGCTCCCTCTCCGCCACCCTAGCAATTCGCTCTCTCTCTAGCCGCCGTGCCTCCCGCTCCTGCCTTGTCTCACGCCGCTCGTAAGGCGGCTCCGGTCGGGAGCTCGATCCGGCTGGTGAGCCGAGCCCCAAGATGCCACCTAAGTCTCCCCGACTGACCCGGTTTCTTCGATTCGAAGACCTCTCCGAGCTGTGAGCGGCATCGGCGCCGGAGAGGAGGCCGGAAGTCTGGCCGCGCTGGCCACTATCCCCGCTGCGCGCTTCCTTTGTGCTTGTGTTTCCCATGTTGGCAAATGTCGTCACCAGTCATGGAACTGATGAGTGGGGTCTCGACTCGCGAATCTCGCCGGCGATAGGGGCGTCGTCAATGGGTCTGATATTGTGGTTAGCAATCCAGTGCGAACAGCTGTGACGTAGCTGATATGTCGATGGCTCCGACTGGATCGGATGACGCCAAGCCCCGTGCGAGCGAATGGAGAGTTCCGTCGGCCGGACCCGTGTTTCGATCGTGGCCGCCTCGCAAATACCAGTTATCTAGATTGAGGGATCCCGGTTTGTCGAACCCTTCAGTGTTGAGGGGTTGCGCCCGTAGGCTATCGCGGAGTTGCAGTCGCTTCTGCGAGGCGGAATGGCGGGGTTTGTTCGCTGCTAGCGTCGACGAGATCAGAATCGCAGGATAAAAACACACATCCTTGCTACATCAGCAGAGCTGCTGTGGCATGAAATTAGTTCGCTTCCGAGGTCATCGCACGCCCAGACGCTGTCAACAGACTGAAAGTCGTGGATAAAGAACAACGAAGGGATGCGGGCGGAGAGCTGGATGCCAAGAGGAGGCCGGCAAAGCCGGTGACAGGCAAGAAGCACGGACCCTTTGCAGCGGATGCGGTAAGGCACAGGCCATGGGCAAGCAACGAGGCAAACAAGCAATTTTGACACCTGATCAAGCTGGGAATCGGATACCAAACTCGACGGGCAAGACGGGTCACCGAAAAGGATGATTCTGGTGTGTGCACCACCATGTCGCGCCAAGTTCACCAAGGGCTGTCCCGTGAACATTTGCGGCCAGCTCGTGTGAGACCCCGTTTCTCGAACAGATGGCGGGTTGCCGAGTCAATATCCAAGGTCTCAGGTGAATGAGGTGATTATTCAGTCATCGCATACCATCATTTCTGCTGCCGTAACGGCCAAATCGGAAAGACGTTTTGGGCCGCTAACAATCCCTGAGATCAGATTCTCTTATCTTCACTTTGCCACACGACTGAGCTGCTGGAAACACATACCCGTTGGTGGAATGTCACCCGCACAAGCCACCTTCGCCGTCCAGACACGTCTTTCAGATCCTATTCGCTGAGACCGTTTCAACCTCCCCTGTCATCATGCACACCCTCTTGTATCGACGTCATATGATAATTTTCGTGTGCACATGTGCGATGTGTTCTTTGCGGCCACAAAAGATTGAGGGGATCGCACGGTTGAACTCTCATTGAGTTGGGAACCCGTCATGTCTTCGCACATCAATGTACATGTGACAGGTTCTTCGCGTTCCTTATCTCTACTCAGAGGTGTGAGAGAGATAAGGTAAACAGTTGGTCGCCATACGTCCTGCGGGCACAATAATATGTGTTTCTGGATACTGTACTAGGGTGAATGTGTATTGTTCTTGTTTGTGATCAGGATAGATATCGCTACGCAGAAAAATAGGAAAAAATAAAAAGGGGCCACGGAAACATTTAACAATCCATTCAGTATTCCTTTACCTCATTCAGGGCTCATTTAATCAGAGCTGAGATGTACCGGCTCATGGTGCACAAGGTACAGAGAACCTGGCCTACAACATAACCTCATCCAGGGCCGGAACTAAAACAGCTGTCGTGCTAGTTGTGTAGAGGCGCACATTGAACTTTATGTTTTGAGCGGAAGAGCTGGGACACAGGACTTGGTTGTCAACAACCATCGGAGTTTGCCTGACTGAACTCGATTCATGCATTTACCAGCCTATGTTAGCGAGCATATACGCTTGAGGTGTGGTACATGTATGGTGTCGTGCATGTGCTGCTGGAGAATGTCCCGTAACCATCAGCAACATAATACATGTAAAAGCATTTGATTGTGCTGCTTCCCGTCACATAGCTACTCGTCTGAATTAAACCTAAGCACATGGAAACCTTCAACGTTAAATTCGGGTGGCCACTTTATAAAAGGCTGTTCCGGCGTAAAACTAGACTATTAGAACTCAACATGAAGTATTTGAGAGAAATACATAAAGTTCAACTATCTCTTGGGTTTGTTTCTTTAGCAGATACATGTACCATATTGACTCTTCACACATAGCGCCTCCAACCATAAATCTCAGGATTCAAGTTCTTTTTCCACCAACATTTGCAACTCATAGTACGTAACCTAACCTGCACATTTGACGACCCGGGGGGGAGACGTAAAAATTGACGTCTGATGTCATCCAACGGCTGGGGTATTTATCTCCGTGCTTTATACCTACATATAGGAAATAAAAATCCGAAGCCACAGGCCTAGAAAGTGCGAGCCAGCAACATTGAATTGAGCCGTGCACGCCTAGCTGCCGCCTCCCAACTTGGCTCTAATCCTCTAATCCGACCTCAAACCATCACCACCCCTGATTTGAGACTCAAGTCGATATATATTAATATATACTTATCACCGAGTTCCCATCGATCGATGGGAATAGCAATTACCTAGTTACCTATCCTATCCTATCCTATCCTAGTTGTACTCGCTCAACACCCAGCAAAAATTACCTGCGAGCCAATCGTGCTCCACGCTTTCCATTGGGTTTCATGTCCCGAGAGGTTGATGCCAAGGTGGGATTGATGTCATGAGGGTTCAATTGTTGGTTGGGAGCTTGAGAACATGGCTGGGGCAGAAGAGCCAAGCATTGAGAAAAATTCAAGTGGAGGGACGTGATTCAAACATATCTTGGGCCTTGGATTTACGCGTTATTGTCGTGCCAGCCTGGCTACGACCTGAGTTCCTTCAAATCATCCCCCTGTAGCCGCCAGTGAGTGAAGATGCACTTGTTTTATTGCGTTGGCGGTAAGTTGATGTGTGTCTCGGTATCACTCAAGGCATATATCTCAACGCTGAAAGCTCATTCATCACTGACAAACTTTCAGTTGATTGGAGCACAAGGTGATGGGAGCTTGTCTTGAACTACATGTACCGGTACTGAATACCAGCGAAAAGGACACACATTTCTCAATTTGTGGCGGGTACTCCAACCGGCTAGACATTCAAGAAAGCTTGAATCGTTGCCTAACATATGACGAAGAGTGGATCTCTCAGTCATTACATGTAAGTGTCGGTACCGCGGTAAAGACATGTATCACGTCCGATCCCTTACAAAGATTGCAGCTTGTCTAGATCCGACCTTCTTGATGATTGCTGCTCGAAGGCACCTGGGCGCGAGGATCTTGAAACCATTGAGGCTTCTCAATGGGTGATATGTAATGATGCTGCTGTCGCTTCAGTTGCCCTCTCATTACCTGGTGTGTTGCGCGCGGCTCTTACTAACCAGACGCACATGTGCACTGAGCAGCTGGAAATAAGCCTCAGCCTCTAAAACCCAGTGGAACTCCATTCCAGGACCGTCAGTTACAACAAGCACGTAGGTTCTTCCTCTGGGCGGCCTTGACAGGATTGGTTGGAATTTCCGTCAGCGAGAGATGGGTGGGCCGGTTCGTATTCGGAACGTAAAAGGATTTCTGCGTGTGGTCTTCTCACCTGAAGAGTCATGGTTAAAGCTCAGTTTCCACGAGTTTCTCCTCCCTGTGGATGCGATGCATGATTGCCGGCTTGTGTCCCCGCTTCTGAAATGCATTGCCCACCGCAGGTCTTTTGACGTGGTGGGAGTATTCTGTATTTGATCTGGAGAGAAGAGGGGCGGGGATCGGGGTGATGCTGGACCCCGAGATACAGCGCGGGGAGCCAGCGGGGGAGTAATGTCGTTATGCTGATGCGACGGCATTCGCCCCACCAAAAGAACCGGGATAGCGGGAACGTTTCGGATGGTGCTTGACCCGGGCAGGGAAAGCTGTCCGCTTGCTCATTGGTCGAACCTGGCCGAAAGTTCCCTCCAGATCTCAATGTCGTGGCGAGAGAACCAAGATGGAGTCGCCAAGACGCTTCCCTTGAGCTAGTGGATTGTGAACAAGAGCTGGAAAATTGACAAGTGGGATCGTGTTTCCTTGCAATCTCTACACGTGCGAGTACGAACACGCCCTGGGGGTAGGATGAAAAGCGAATTCCGGCTGACCGGCCTCTCGCCGGAGACCGCAGCGGGCTTTGGGTTAGAGTGAGGAAAGCCGTAATGATAGGTCGACCGATGAAATGTTTCCGGGAACCATCTGCCGAACCGGTATAGGTCGCCAAATGGAAGATGGGCTGCGGAATCTGAAAGGTTCCAATATGGAGGGGTGATGACTGATGCGCGGGAACCATATGTTTCCCGTCAAGAATGAAAGCGCCGAGCACGGCCGTCGATCGGCTTGCGATGCGAATTCGAGAACTACCCGCGCGCTCGGACGGGCTGTCTCCCGATTGGGAGACAGCGCGTCATTTCTCCTTTGAGGGGGGACGACTCGGTAGTGGATACTCATGTAAGGAACTCCCCTTGCAGCCCTGTGTCTTCGAGCTTCGTGGGCTGCGACACCTCAGCTGGTGCGTTTTTTCGCCGCGATGCCGGGCCCCTGTTGCTTCCGCCAGAGGGACCTCTCCACTTCGGGCGATGCGAAGAGCCCGCTTCCCCTTTGATGAGTTTGCCCTTATCTGGGCCTGGTTAGCCTAGACTTTTTTTCTCGGCTCACACTGCAACTCTCGCTCAGTTTCTCCTTCACGCTGCCTTCCTTTATCGCAAAGTGTACCGTCGTTCGCTCTTTGTCTGTTGTTGTTTTTACGGGGTTTATCTGAACCAATACCAGGCCCCAGGCGCTGTTTCGGCTGGTTGACCCCGCTATCTGACAGGGCGCCCCCGCTGTAAGCCACCCAACAGCTCCAAGCACAGCTGGCAAACGACAAACGGGAAGGGGACGAGGAAGAGGAAGGTGCACACGATGTCATTCGTGGGGACGAGTTCCTTTGGGAACTACGACCGGACAGCCCAGAACGCTGGTCTGCCCACGCTGGCAAGACCGTCGACGCGCGACCATGGGGACGATTCTGCAACTGCTGGCGGCTCATCGCCGATACGGCCCGAGGATGTTAGTCGGACGCGGGCCACCTCGACAACGGAAGTGGCTGAGAGCGAGACCCCACGCCACGAGAAAACCGTTACGCCTGGCGCAGACACGGACACTTTCAGCGATGATGACGACGAGGATCAGATCGAGATTGAGCGGCGCCACACTCTTGTGCAGGCCCTCGCGCGCAAGTACACGGCACAGTCGCACGCTGCTGCCGATGGCTCTGGTGGGAATATTTTCCTGATCGCCTCCGAGGACGAGAACTCGCCATTGAACCCCAATGGCCCTAATTTCGACGCTCGTGCCTGGGCCAAAGCAGTGGTGGATATGGTGGCAGGAGAGGGCCACCAATTCCGCACCACGGGTGTTGCCTTCCAGCACTTGAACGTGTATGGATTTGGCTCAGCGACCGATTACCAGAAAGACTTCCTCAACATCTGGCTTGAGGTTGTTGGCGTGGCCCGTAAGCTCCTGGGTGACAAGGGCCGTCGCATCGATATTCTGCGCGACTTCAACGGTCTCGTGCGCCGGGGTGAGATGCTTGTTGTCCTTGGCCCTCCTGGCTCTGGATGCAGCACATTCCTCAAGACGATTGCGGGAGACCACAATGGTATCTTTATTGATGAGAAGTCGTACTTTAACTACCAAGGTGGGTTAAAAACACTGACTCCCCAACCATCTGTCCTTCGCACTGTACTGACACGTCAAAGGTATGGCCGCCGATGAAATGCACACGCAACACCGCGGAGAGACCATCTACACTGCCGAGGTCGATACCCATTTTCCGCAGCTTTCTGTCGGAGATACTCTGACCTTTGCTGCCCACGCTCGTGCCCCTCGCCAGATCCCCGATGGTGTCTCCAAGAACCTTTTTGCCAACCACCTCAGGGATGTTGTCATGGCACTGTTCGGCATCAGCCACACTGTCAACACCCGTGTCGGAAACGAGTACATCCGTGGTGTCTCGGGAGGTGAGAGAAAGCGTGTCACTATCGCCGAGGCCACGCTCTCTGGCGCTCCGCTCCAGTGCTGGGATAACAGTACCCGAGGCTTGGACAGCGCCAATGCTATCGAGTTCGTTCGCAACTTGAGGCTGCAAACCGAACTTTTTGGAAGCACCACCTGCGTTTCGATCTACCAAGCACCGCAGAGTGCTTACGACCTCTTTGACAAGGTCGTTGTACTGTACGAAGGCCGCCAGATCTTCTTCGGCAGGGCCGACGATGCGAAGCAGTATTTTGTCGATCTCGGATTTGAGTGCCCTGCTCGCGCAACCACACCCGACTTCCTCACATCCATGACGAGCCCTCAGGAGCGTATTGTACGACCTGGCTTTGAGGGCAGGGCGCCGCGCACCCCTGACGAATTTGCCGAGGCCTGGAGGAACAGCACCAACTACAAGGTTCTCCAGGACGAGATCGAGACCTACAAGCTTGACCATCCCATCAACGGGCCCGACGCCGAGGCCTTCCGCGCTTCCAAGAAAGCACAGCAAGCTAAGGGGCAGCGTGCCAAGTCGCCTTTTACGCTGTCGTTTGTCCAGCAGACGAAGCTTTGCTTGTGGCGTGGATGGCGACGCCTGATTGGCGATCCTAGTCTGACACTTGGTGCCCTCATCGGCAACTTCATTATGTGTCTCATTATCTCCAGTGTCTTCTATGATCTCCAACCTACGACGGCCAGCTTTTTCCAGCGAGGTGCGCTCCTCTTTTTCGCCTGCCTTATGAACGCTTTCAGCAGCGCTCTGGAAATCTTGACTCTTTACTCCCAACGTCCAATCGTCGAGAAACACGACCGGTACGCGCTCTATCACCCATCGGCCGAGGCTGTGGCGTCCATGCTTTGCGACATGCCATACAAGATCATGAATTGCATTGTCTTCAACGTCACGCTATACTTCATGACGAACCTCCGACGAGACGCCGGCGCCTTCTTCTTCTTCCTGCTGATCTCCTTCGTCACCGTCATGACCATGTCAATGATGTTCCGGACGATTGCCAGTGCATCGCGTACCCTCTCGCAAGCCATGGTTCCCGCTGCAGTCATCATTCTGGCTCTTGTCATCTTCACCGGCTTTGCTATCCCGCTCAATTACATGTTACCTTGGTGCCGCTGGATGAACTACATCGACCCGCTTGCTTACGCCTTCGAGGCATTGATGGTGAACGAGTTCCACAATCGCCAATTCCTCTGCACACAGTATGTCCCGAGCCCCGAAATCCCGCTCTACGCCGATGTTGGTCCTCTAAACCGCGTCTGCTCTTCTGTCGGAGCGATTCCTGGCGTCAGCTACGTTCTGGGTGATGATTACGTCGCTTCCGCTTTCTCGTACTCCAACGAGCGCAAGTGGCGTGACTTCGGCCTTGTTTTGGTCTTCCTCGTTGGCTTTGGGTTCTTCTACATCCTGGCAGCGGAGAACGTTGCGGCAAAGAAGAGCAAGGGCGAAGTTTTGGTCTTCCGCCGCGGATACAAGCCTGCTTCGTTCAAAGAGGCCAAAGGAGACGCGGAATCTGGTTCAGCACACAGGCCGGGTCCTCTGGTCAGCGACGGTCATTCTTCAGACAAGGAGGCCGGCATGCTGCAGAAGCAAACTAGCGTTTTCCACTGGAATAACGTCTGCTACGAGGTCAAGATCAAGTCGGAGACTCGCCAAATCCTCAACAACGTCGATGGCTGGGTCAAACCGGGCACCTTGACAGCCCTCATGGGTGTCTCAGGTGCCGGCAAGACCACTCTTCTTGACTGCCTCGCTGATAGAACTTCCATGGGTGTTATCACCGGCGAAATGCTTGTTGATGGTCGTCCCAGAGATGCATCCTTCCAACGCAAGACTGGCTACGTGCAGCAACAGGACCTTCATCTCCAGACCACGACCGTCCGTGAGGCTCTCAACTTCAGCGCCCTCCTCCGCCAGCCCGATCACGTCCCTCGCGAGGAGAAGCTTGCGTATGTTGACGAGGTTATCAAGCTTCTTGACATGGAGGAGTACGCCGATGCCATTATTGGCGTTCCCGGCGAAGGCCTGAACGTCGAACAGAGGAAGCGCCTTACCATTGGCGTCGAGCTGGCTGCGAAGCCTCCCCTTCTGCTGTTCGTTGATGAGCCGACCTCCGGACTTGACAGCCAGACATCCTGGGCCATTTTGGATCTACTCGAGAAGCTCACCAAGAGCGGACAAGCCGTTCTCTGCACTATCCACCAGCCCTCGGCCATGCTTTTCCAGCGGTTCGACAGACTACTTTTCCTCGCCAAGGGCGGCAAAACGGTTTACTTTGGCGACATCGGCAAGAACTCCAAGACCATGACATCATATTTCGAGCGGAACAGCGGACTCAATTGCCCACCGGATGCTAACCCGGCCGAATGGATGCTTGAAGTCATCGGCGCCGCGCCTGGTACCCATTCCGATGTTGATTGGTTCCAAGCCTGGCGTGATAGCCCCGAGTATACTGCTGTCCAGCAAGAGTTGCAGCGTCTCAAGACTGAGCCAAAGCAAGAGTCCCCCGTTTCTACTGATGATGGCAGTTACCGCGAGTTCGCGGCGCCTTTCCACAAGCAGCTCCTCGAGGTTACCTACCGTGTCTTCCAGCAGTATTGGCGCACACCATCCTATATCTACTCCAAGGCGGCGCTCTGTGTTCTTGTCGCTCTCTTCATCGGCTTCATCTTCTACGATGCGCCAAACAGTATCCAGGGTCTCACGAACCAAATGTTCGCCATATTCAACATCTTCACCGTTTTTGGCCAGCTTGTACAGCAGACCATGCCTCACTTCGTCATACAGCGGTCGCTATACGAGGTCCGCGAGCGCCCATCCAAAGTTTACAGCTGGAAGGTCTTCATGCTGTCGCAGATCATTGTTGAACTACCCTGGAACACGCTGATGGCCGCTCTGATGTACTTCTGTTGGTATTATCCTGTTGGTCTCCAGAACAACGCGATCCCGGCCGATCAAGTCACGGAGCGTGGCATTCTCATGTTCTTGCTTCTGGTGGCTTTTCTGTTGTTCACTTCGACCTTCACCGACTTCATGATTGCTGGTTTCGAGACTGCGGAGGCGGGTGGCAACATTGCCAATCTGTTGTTCACTCTCTGCCTGATCTTCTGCGGTGTTCTGGCCAATCCCGACTCGCTCCCTCGCTTCTGGATCTTTATGTATCACATTAGCCCCTTTACATACTTGGCCAGTGCCATGTTGTCTGTCGGTGTGGCCAACACCGATGTCATCTGCGCTGCAAACGAGTACTTGCGCTTCAAGCCTACGAACAGCAGTACATGTGCCGAGTACCTTGGGCCTTACATGCAGCTTGCTGGGGGCTACCTCCAAGACCCGCTCAACACCCAAGAGTGCTCTTTCTGCCCCATGGCAAGCACTAATGTTTTCCTTGCTGCTGCGAAAGCTGACTACGCTGACAGGTGGCGCAACTTTGGGTATGTCGTACACTTCACACCTCGCATTGGGTTCACTACTGACTTTCCTTCCTTAGCCTTCTCTGGGTCTACATTGTCTTCAACGTCTTCGCCGCGCTGTTCGTTTACTGGCTCGTCAGAGTGCCAAAGAACAAGCTGGGTGAGAAGAAGAAGAAGGAGTAGAGATGCCTTCTCGCTCACGATCTGGCGGTCATTTCCTTCTTTCTTTGTCTCAAAACCTTGTCCCCGCCTAGCGGTAGTGTAGGACGGGGACTGTATGTCTCGCGAAGAACCCCACGTCCATGGAGAGGGGGGTATGATCATCATGGTACTTCCTGTGTACCCGTTTCTTTTTGACTGTCATCGTGCATATCTATCCGTTTCATTGCATATCTTGACATTTTCTGGTCATCATGGTAAACCGCCATAATATGGAAGGGCTTGGGGTGCGTTCCTTGCTGTCCACTCTTTGCATTGCCCTTTTCTTTTTTATAATGTCTAAATTAGAACTTGCCATCGGTCTGGTGTGCAGCAATGTGTGAAGTCATGTACCTAACTACACTTGCGCGGATTGTGCAAAGACGAGATGTTGGAGTAGAGTAGAGAAAACTATTCAGGAATATTTCATTAAGCCGCTGTTATTTTCTACTGCTCGAGCATTGATGCGTGAGCTAGACTGATAGTACACTACAATGGGCGGATGGACGAAACTCTGGGGTAGAATGTTACAAAAAGCTGATGCCCACACCCACTTGCAGACCTTTGCGCCCCTCCTCGCCCCTCCGGAGAACCAAGGGCAAACTGAAGTTCAGTTCAAACCTGGCAGCAGGATGTGCGTAGACCAGACCAAATCCCGCTGCTAAACTTGGCAGGCCCGTCGTGAGTTCCGCAACTGCTGACCGCGCGCTTTTTGACACCACCTTCGAGTCCATCCGGTATGGGTCGCCCCCGCCTTCCTTGCCTTTGCCCTTATTTTTGAGCGCAACCAATCGCCCACAATTAGCAAACAGCTGAATCCTCAGCGGAGAGTTAGGCCCCACCCGGGGCAACGGGATCATCATGTTGACGCCACCGGCGGCGTAAACATCGCCACCGACGGCATCCCCGCCATCGTGAGGACCCAGACCGCCGAGTTTGAAGCCACGCACATCGGTTGGGCCTCCGAGCTGGAAGCGGTCGTTGATGCGGCTCGGGAGCACCGACCCGCCAAGGCTGTATCCGAAGGGTAGGGGATATAGAAGGCCGGCACGGAAAGCACCACCGATTGTGACACCGGCAATACCGGGGAGAGAGAGGGGTGTCGCGGTCGAGAGCTCGGCCTCGGTTTTAGAGAAGGATACGTCGCCTCCTAGTGGACCCCAGCCGGCAAGCTCGGTGACCGCGCGAACTAGGTACCCGCTCTGGGGGAGGGTCGGGCTGGGCGCCGCTGCCCGGTTGAAACGGTCCCGTATAAATGTGTAGGTTAAGGAATGCTTGAGGGAATCGCCAGCGTCAATCCTGACGGTCGGGGAGGCAGTGGCTTGGAGGCCGGTGATTTGCCGCCATATGCTAGAGATAGATAGTGAATGGCTGTCGCCGCTATCAGCGTGTTGCCAGGCAAATCGGAGGCTTCCTCCAGTTAAGTTCTCCTCGTGTGATGCCCATGGCTTTTGCGTTGATGACTGCTGCACCTCTGCCGCTAGCCTCATGTCTGGGTTGCCATTGACAGGCGCAGAGAGAGAGGCATTGTAGGCCGACCTTGTGCGGGTGCCGGTGCGAGCGTTGATAGTGAGCGTCTCGGCGCCACCAAGGATATTGCGCAGTTCGGCATTGGTGTATGCAGAGCCTTCAGTGTTGCCAAAGTCGGTTCCAGCACCCAGCGCTAGACGAGACCTCTCCTTGACGTTGAACGAAATATCGAGGTCGGTTCTCTCGGGATGTACGGATGGGTCTTTGCGCGCATCGGATATGAAGACTCTGAAGCTGTCTTCGACAAAGATACCTGTTGTGCTCGTCGGGTTAAAGAGGGGTGAGGCAAATGGAGCGTA
>Ga0247763_1000068_pt1 | contig 45701 bp, 37 predicted proteins | sample UWRJL141409B4_FD_179926 | JGI IMG/M metagenome (GOLD analysis project Ga0247763, IMG submission 179926) | Plant litter microbial communities from Arlington Agricultural Research Station in Wisconsin, United States - UWRJ-L141-409B-4 | ecosystem: Environmental > Terrestrial > Plant litter >... | reverse complement strand
ACAGGTGCCGAGCGCCTCTTCGACCGCCGCCACGGAGCCTGTGACGCTCGCCAGGTCTTCGGATTCGACGCCCATCACGACTCTCTGCGCGCTCTCGAACTGGGCGAGGCACGCTCGGTCTTCAGGGCTCTTGCAGCACAGAGCGAACATGGCCAGCAGCGAGCCCGCTCGGAGAACGCAGCGGCGGGTGCGGAGCGGGCGGCGCATGCTGTGACGATAGGCGATCCTGGTGCCTCGCGAAAGCTCTCGGTGGGCAAACCGAGCCGGGGCGTCCCACGACTCAGCCGTGTCGCGCCGCTTCCAGCGCGGCCGTCGCGGCGTCGACGAGCGCAGATCGCTGGGCGCGGACGGCGCGCGAGAGCGCGAGCTGTCCGCGCGCTCGCACCAGGTTGTGCTCTCGCCGGGACGAGTAGCGCGTGGCGTCCCAGCCGAAGTAGCTGTCGTTGATGGCATCGGCGGCGAAGCGACTCGCGAGCTCGATGCTCACCGTGGCGAAGCCATCGATCGCCGAGAGCAGCTCCGGCGCGCTCACCGCGGGTGGGCAGGTCCGCGCGTAGCCGCGCATCACCGCGGCGAAAGAGGCGAGATCGAGCGCGGGAACCAGGCTGTCTTCACCCCCGGGATTGCACCACGAGCGCAGCGCGTCACCGAGCTCGTAGGCGACGTAGCCGCGCCCGACCGTGTCCAGGTCGATCATGCAGCGGGCCCGGGCCGGTTCCCCGCGCCAGAACAATACGTTCGACAGCTTCGGATCGCCGTGGATGATGCGCTTCGGCAAGCTCTCGAAATCCAGGCGGACACCCTGCGCCTGCCGCGCGATTTCCAGGCAGAGCTCTCGCGCTTCGGCGTCGCTCGCGCCGCGCGCCGAGCCGACCGCCGCATCGAGGTTGTCGAAGTGCCGGCGCGTGTCGTGCAACGGCCGCTCGTGCACGAAGGTGTGCTCGAGATCCGCCAGCTCGCTCTGGAATTTACCGAGCAGCGAGGCCGCGCTCTCCAGCGTGGCGACGTCGCGCGTGTGGTGCAACGTGATGCCCTCCACATACGTCAGCGCGCGCCAGACGTGTTGCTCGGGGGCGCTCGGATCGGTGAGCCATAGGTCACCGCTGCGGGTACGCACCAGGCGCGGAGTGTCGAGGTTCTTGATCGCGAGGTGGGTCGTGACGGCTTCGATGTCGACGTGCACACGGGCGCCGAAGACGGGGTGCAGGCGCTGCAGCACCAGCGAATCCGTCTGCGAGCGCGGCCGCACCACGAATGTTTGGTTGATGTTGCTCGGGATGTGCTGAATTTCCAGCTCGGCGTCGCCTGCGGGGAGGCCGTACGCCTCGCGGACGGGCAGGGGGATGTGCATGTCTCAGACTCCGGGACGGTTGCCGAACAGATGAATGTGCAGCCGATCCGAGAAGCGATAACCGTGCGCCAGACAGACCTCGGCCACCTCGGGCGAGAGCTGAACGAGAGCCTCGGCGCTCGATGCGCGCGGCATCAGGTAGACGCGGTCCGGGTCGACGCCGTGCTGGCGCACCAGATCGCCGACCTGGGTGACGTCGCTGCCGCCCGCGACCACGAACTTGAACACGCTCTTCGGGCTCGCGGCGAAGAAAGTGAGGGCTTCCTGGCGCAGCCGGAGCGAGCGTTCCACCCCGGAGTTCTCGAGCTTCGCCGAGACGGTGTACTGGTCGACGACCGCATCGAGCTCGGCGGGGGGAACGAGCGTGCCGTTGGTCTCGATCTCCACGGCCTGCCGCGGCTCTCCCTTCCTGAGGGCACGGACCAGCGCGGCGCAGTCGTGAGCCTGCAGCAACGGCTCGCCGCCGGTGAGCACCAGCCGGCGGCAGGGCCAACGCCGAACCCACGCCGCTACAGCCGGCACCTCGAGCTCGATGGTCTGCTCGCGCGGGTCGAACTTCTGCTCGCCGTCGTGAGCGAAGCTCGTGCCGGACCAGTTCCAGGTGTAGGGCGTGTCGCACCAGGTGCAATACAGGTTGCAGCGGCTGGTGCGCACGAACACGCTCGGCGCCCCGGCGTTCTTGCCCTCGCCTTGCAGGCTGAAGAATATTTCCGGGCCGTCCGAGAGCCGCGCCAGCTTCATCGCATCACCCGTTCGCCTGTGACCACCGCCACCAACACCGCAGCGCGTGACTGCACGCCCCTCGCTCGCACAGCCGTGGCTCGCACGGCTAGCAATCGCACGGCTAGCAATCGCACGGCAGGCCTCACCGCTGGGCTCGCTTGAACTGCAGCGGATCGCACAGGCCCCGCTGCTTGTCGGGGCAGGCGATACGGATGTGGAAGTGGTCGTCGTGGGGCAGCCCCTTGGAGGGTTGGCGGAGGAACTGAGCGGCGTCGGCGACGTAGCGCTGGAACGCAGGGCGTTTCTGTGCGAATTCGAGCAGGCGGCGCCGCAAGTGGCTCGCCACGAACACGTACTCCAGGTCGGCGCGGCTGTCTTTCAACCAGAGTTGCACGAGCAACCAGTTGCGGTAGTCGTCGAAGCGCAGCCCGCTCCCATCGCGCGCGCGGCCCTGGCTGTCGAACGTGCGGAGCTTGCGCGCGTTCAGCGGGCGGCCCTTGGCGTCGGTCACGAAAAAACCCACATCGGCGTCGCGCCCGCTCTGATGCGAGCGGTGGCCGGCGAGGGGCCCTCCGTATTCGCGCGACAGGTCGCCCACGAGCAGCACCGAACCGGGCGTCTGCCGTGCCATCTGCTTGGCGGTGCGATGCAGCATCAGCACCAGCGCGGGATGACCGTAGCTGTACGGAACGCTCTTGTCCTGAATCCAGAGATCTCCGCCCGATTTGAGCTTCTTGGCGCGGATCTGCCAGCCGTTCGTGGGCAGCCCGACGCTCAGCGACATCACGGCGAAGGGCGAGCGCCGATAGGCCGCTGGCAGCTCGGCGTTGGTGCGCTCCCGCGCGATGGCCGGAGCCGGGAGCGCTGCCGCCATCAGCACCGCCGCCAGCAGGGCCGCCGCGAGCACTCCCGCCCGCCCCCCGACGCTCGACAGCCGATCGGCGCGTGAAACAGCGGGCCAGCTGGCCCCGCGAGCGGTGGGAAGACACCGGGCACTCATGATGGTCGTGCAGGCCGACAGTTTAGCCAAGTCCGCGTCGACGGACTATGCTCGGTTGGGCCCGCGCCGCAATTTTTCGTGCTGCCCGGCCCCCGCTGCTTCAGCGAGGCGGCGGAGCCGGAGCGGCACCCGTGTCGCGGAGCCCCACTCGAGAGAGCCCATGTTTTACGAGACGGCGCGGAACGATCACGGACTATCTCACGATCCCATCAAGAGTTGCGTCGTGCCGCGCCCGATCGGCTGGATCAGCACCATCAGCCCGGCGGGTATCCCGAACCTCGCGCCCTATAGCTTTTTCAATCTGGTCGCCACGAACCCAACCTTCGTCATGTATTCGAGCTGCGGCCGCACTCGCCACGGCGACAAGGATACGGTCACCAACATCACGCAGACGGGGGAGTTCGTGGTGAACATGGCGACGTGGCAGCAACGCGATGCCATGCTCGCGTCGAGCGAGAGCGTGCCGCCGGAGGTGAACGAGTTCGAGCACGCGGGGCTGGTCGCTCTGCCGTCGCGCCTGGTGAAGCCGCCGCGCGTGGCGGGAGCGCCCGTGCACCTCGAATGCGTACACCATCAGACGCTGGAGCTCCCCCCGAGCGACGACGGTCGGAACGTGGTCGTGTTCGGTCGGGTGGTGGGCGTGCACATCGACGACAGCATGATCGAGGGGGGTAAGCTCGACGTTTCGAAGGTCATGCCCATCGCGAGGCTCGGTTACGCAGAGTACGCGTGCGTCGAGAAGGTCTTCTCGATGCGTCTCGCGCCGCGCGGCTCGGCGGGCTGAAATGGAAATCGGCTGACCACTGCAGCCAGCGCGCGACAGCCGGTCGCAGACGCCGCACCGGCAGGAGCGCAGCCGAATGAGCGGCCCTCGGCGCCGGGAGCTTAACGGCTTCACACCCGGCGCAGAGCCGTGTCATGGTCGTCCGCATGCACGGAAGACTCGGGGCAGGGCTCGGCCGCTTCCTTCGACTGCTTCTGGCGGTCGCTCCGCTCGCCGCCTGTTCGCCTCCGAGCACGCGCATCGAGCCCGTGGCGCCGTCGCCGCCGCGTCTGCCTTGGCAGGTCGAGCCGGCATCGGTGCCCGACGTCGTATCGCCCGCGACGGCGCTCGTCGGCGGCATCGTGATGACGGGCACCGGGGTCGAGCTCTCCGACGCCACCGTCACCTTCGCCGACGGTCGCATCCTCGCGGTCGGGCCGCGCGGCTCTGTGGCCCTGCCCGAAGGGGCCCGGGTCATCGATGTCGCGGGTCGCTACCTGACGCCCGGGTTGATCGACGCGCACAGTCACATGGGTGTTTACGCCGCGCCGCAGGTCACCGCGCACTCCGATGGCAACGAAGCCACGCGCCCGGTGACGGCCAACGTGCGCGCCGCAGACAGCTTCTGGCCGCAAGATCCAGCGCTGTCGCGCGCGCTCGCGTCGGGCATCACCACGATCCTGGTGTTGCCCGGCTCGGCGAACCTCGTGGGAGGCCAGGGGGTGACCGTCAAGCTCCACCCCGGGCGCAGCGTCGATGACATGAGGTTTCCCGGTGCTCCGCCCACCCTGAAGATGGCGTGCGGCGAGAACCCGAAGCGCGTGTACGGCGAGCGGCGCACGGCGCCCGCGACGCGGATGGGAAACATGGCCGGTTATCGCGAGGCGTTCCAGAGCGCGCGCGAGTACGGCGACAAGTTCTCCGACTGGCAAGCGCGGCACCAGGGCTGGCAGAAGAAGCAGGCGCCCGGCGCTGCCGGCTCGGGCGATCCGGCGCCCGCGATGCCTGATCGCAACTACGGGCTGGAGACGCTGCTCGGCGCGATCGAGGGGCGGGTGCTGGTCGAGATCCACTGCTATCGCGCCGACGAAATGCTCGCCATGCTGGCGCTGGCGGACGAGTTCGGGTTTCGAGTGCGCGCCTTTCATCACGCCGTCGAGGCCTACAAGATTCGTGACGTGCTGGCAGAGCGCCAGGTCGCCGTGGCGACCTGGGCCGATTGGTGGGGTTTCAAGCTCGAGGCGTTCGACACCATCCGCGAGAACCTCGCCCTGCTGGCGGAGTCAGGCGTGCGGGGGGTGGTGCACTCGGATAGCTCTGCGCTCGTACAGCGCCTGAATCAGGAGGCGGCAAAGAGCTCGAGCGCGGGCGGTCGCGCGGGAGTTCCGGTCGATCGAGGGGTGGCGCTCGCGTGGATCACGTCGAACCCCGCCTGGGCGCTCGGCATCGAAGCGCAGACGGGCAGCCTCGAGCCGGGCAAGATGGCGGACGTCGTCGTGTGGTCTCGAGATCCGTTCTCCGTCTACGCTCAGGTCGAGCGTGTCTACATCGATGGGGTGGAGCGCTATGACACGGCCGGCGCGGGCCGACGCGCGAGTGACTTCGAGCTCGGGCAGGGCGCCGAGCTGCCCCAACGAGAGGCGCCCAAGCCCGTCGTTCCCAAGCTCGCGCCGGGGGGCGCCCCCGCTGCCCCGCCTGCGAGCGGCGACGGCGTCGGCGCGCCGGCAAGCGGCCCAGCCGGCAGCAGCGCCCCGAGCGCTCCCGCGCCCGGCGGCGCGGCACCAGGCAGCACGCCAGCGAGCGGTGCTGCGCCTCCCGCGCCTGCGCAGCCTCCGGCGCCCACGCCCCCCCTCACGGCCCCGCCGCCGGCAGCGAGCCCACCGCCACCCGTCGCTCCGCCCAGCACCCGGACGACCAGCAACAAAACCAGTCAGGCAACACCATGAAGCGACGCGGATTCTTCGCCGGGCTCGGCGCGTGCGCCCTCTCGGGCTGGGGTGTTTCATCGGTGGCTCGCGCGCAGGCGCCCCTCCGCGCCTGGACGGACGCGACCATCTGGACCGGCGATGGAGAGGTGATCGAAGGCGGCATGCTGATCACCACAGGCGAACGCGTCACCGCCGTCGGCAAGGCCGGCCCGATTCCCGCAGAGGCGCAGGTGACGAGCGTGGCGGGGGCGATCATCACGCCGGGCTGGGTAGCCACCGAGGCACCGCTCGGCTTGATGGAGATCGAGCTGGAGTCGAGCACGGTGGACTCGCAGCCGCGGCGTGAAGAGCGCTCCGACGCGATCCGCGCGGGGCAATCCGCCGCCGACGGCTACAATCCGCTGTCGACCCTGCTGGCGGTCGCGCGCCGCGGTGGGATTACGAGCGCGGTCAGCACGCCGCAGGGCGGGCTAGTATCCGGCACGAGCGCCTGGGTCGACCTCGTCGATCGCTTCCCGGCGACGGCGGTCGTGCGCGAGGATATCGCGCTCCACTCCAACGTGTTCGAGATCGGCGACGCCTCGCGGCCCTACGCGCTGTCGAGGCTGCGCGACGCGCTGCAGAGCGCGCGACTGTACTCGCGTTCACCCGACGCCTACGATCGTGGGCAGACGCGCGATCTCGTCCTCTCTGTCTCGGATCTCGATCGTCTCTCGCGCCTGTTCGGCGGGGGACTGCCGCTGGTCGTGAAGGTCGCCCGGGGCGCGGACATCTTGCGGCTGCTCTCGCTGGCCAAGGGCTACGCGCTCAAGCTGATCCTGTCGGGTGTCGACGAGGGCTGGACGGTGGCTCCGCAGATCGCCGCTGCGCGGGTTCCGGTGGTGCTCGACCCGACTCAGAACCTGCCCGATTCGTTCTCGAAGCTGAACTCTCGGCGCGAGAACGCGGCGATGCTGAGCGCGGCTGGAGTGAACGTCATCATCAGCACGTTCGACGCGCACACGGCACATAACCTACGCCAGCTGGCAGGCAACGCCGTGGCGCATGGACTCAGCCGCAAGGCAGCGCTACGCGCGCTCAGCCTCGAACCAGCGACGGCGTTCGGCATGGGTCAGAACTACGGGCTGCTCGCGCCCGGCAAGGTCGCAAACTTCAGCGTCTGGAACGGCGATCCGTTCGAGCTCGACACGTGGGCGACACAGGTCGTGGTGCGCGGGCAAGCGACGAGCCTGCGCTCACGACAAGACGCGCTGTTCGATCGCTATCGCGATCTCGGCCAGGTGCCGCGCGGGCGCGCTGGCATGCCCGCGAAGTCGCCGCGCTGACTCGAGAGCGCTCGGCTCCAGCGGCCCGATCCACGCCGCCCGTGGTCATTGGGACGGCGCTCGAGCACCACAAAAGCACGATGCCCCGGGCTCTCCCGCTAAGAAGCGCCAGGGGCAATCCGTAAGACTGATCCGCTAGCCGAACCGGATCGGAGCACCGATCTTCGGGTCAGGTCTGCGGTAGCCCGAACAGCTGCTCGGACGGCGACCGTCTCAGGCGGCGGCTTTGCTCGTCAGCTCGAGCAGCTTCCCGAACGCGCTGGGATCTTGCACGGCCATGTCGGCCAACACCTTGCGATCCAGCTCGACCTCGGATGCCTTGAGGGCGGCGATGAAGCGCGAGTAGGTGGTGCCGTGGAGACGGCACGCCGCGTTGATTCGCTGAATCCAGAGCGTCCGGAAGTCACGCTTGCGGAGCTTGCGCCCGACGTAAGCGTATTCCCAGGACTTGAACAGGACGCGAACCGCCTCGCGATAACGGTTCCTGCGGCTGCCGACGAACCCCTCGGTCTGCTTGAAGACGCGATTGTGACGGCGGCGCGGGGTTGGGCCTCTCTTGACACGGGACATACTTCAGAATCCTTATCCGACAGAGTCGTATCCGAACACGATCTATTCCGAACAGAGCCTGACTCTGACGGTCAAATGTTGGGGAGGAGGAGCTTTACGCGCTTCTCGAACGCGGGGCTCACGAGCGCGTTGTCACGCAGGCGACGGCGCCGGCGGCGCGACTTGCCGATCATCCCGTGCTGCCCGCCACCACTCGGCCGGCGCACTCGGCCAGAGCCGGTCACCTTGAAGCGCTTGGAGGCCGCTTTGTTCGTTTTCATCTTGGGCATTGGTTCCTCCGACGACCGTCGCGGCATCATCCGCTCGCGACCTCGATGGGCGACCTCGGCTGGAAGGGTTTGAGCGAAAACCAGAACGTTTTCCGCTGCCGAGACTGGCGCTTCGAACCCCGGCCGCTCGAGGATCGATCCTTTTGCGGGCCGAGGGGGGCGGGTGTATAGCACCCGACACGCGGAAGTGGCCTCCTTTCTTTGCCGGCCTGGTTTTTTTTGTCGGCGCGGGTGCGGGGAGGCCCATTTGGCGGGTTTTCGGCGGCGGTCGGGAGTTCGGGGGGGAACGCCCGCGCGGAGCGTGACACACCCGACCGCGCCCCGAAAGCCCGCGCCTCACGAGCCGTTCAGGCGCCCCACTCGTCCGGGGCCGCCCAGGGCGGTCGCTGCCTCGCACCGGCTCGGCTCGCGTGCCGAGGTCGCTCGCGACCCATGGCTTCATAACGCGTAAAAATCGGGCTCGAGGCGAACCATGACCGGGACGCGCTCGGACGCTGCAGGCGGAGCAGACGCGAGACTTTACGAAAAGTAATCAGGCTCTTGCGTTCGCATTCACGGGTTGCTCTCGCGCGCGGCCTGGGTTACTGCGCGGTTGCCCGGAGGCCCTCGAGCATAAATTCTACGCGATCGTGGTCGCCGGGTGAGTCTGAGATGGCTGAACTGACAGAACCCACTTCGCGCGGCAGGCTCGTCGCGCTCGTTCCGTCGGTCAGCAGCGGGGTGTCGGCGCAGCATCGGTTCAGCGTTTCGTACGGCGTCCGCTTCGGGCGTCGCGGCGAGTGTGCACCGAGTCATCGTATCGCTGGCGAGCGCCGAACCCTCTCCGGTAACGACCCCTCCCTCCGCGCAGCGACCTTTCTCGAATGGGACGCTGTGAGACGAGGATGCTCGAGATGAAGATGCTCGAGACGAGGATGCGGAGATGAGGACGCCGGAGCTCCAGACCGCGACAGGCAAGTCAGTCGCTTCGCGCGGCTACAGCAGGAGAACGGGATAGCAAGTATGGCAAGGAAGAAGATTGCCCTGATCGGCGCTGGGAATATCGGTGGCGAGCTCGCAAGTCAGCTCGTCCAGAAGCAGCTGGGGGACGTCGTTCTGTTCGACATTCCTCAGAAAGAGGGCCTCGCCAAGGGCAAGGCGCTCGATCTCGAGCAGGCCAGCGCGCTGAGCGGCGCAGACGCCAAGGTGATCGGCACATCGAGCTGGTCCGACGTGGCGGGTGCCGACGTGCTGATCATCACGGCGGGCATTCCGCGCAAGCCCGGCCAGTCGCGCGACGATCTGGTGGCGAGCAACCTGCCGATCATCCGGAACGTGGCAGACAACGCCAAGAAGCACGCCCCCGACGCTTTTTCGATCGTGGTGAGCAACCCGCTCGACGCGATGGTGTACGAGTTCCAGCGCCGCACCGGCTTCGCCTCGGCGAAGGTCGCGGGCATGGCTGGCGCGCTCGACAGCGCGCGCTACCAGCTGTTCCTCGCGCGCGAAGCGGGCGTGAGCGTGAAAGACGTGCGCACCCTGGTGCTCGGCGGACACGGTGACGACATGGTGCCGATCGCGAGCGCGACCACCATCAACGGCATCCCCGTCGATCGCCTCATCGCAAAGGACAAGCTCGACGCGATCATCGCGCGCACCCGCACCGGCGGCGGCGAGATCGTCGGCTTGATGGGCACCAGCGCCTACTACGCGCCCGCGGCGGGAGCGATCGCCATGGCCGAGGCCTATCTGCTCGACCAGAAGCGCCTGCTCGCGGCGGCCACGCTGCTGAACGGCCAGTACGGCTACAAAGATCTTTACCTCGGCGTACCCGTCGTGATCGGCGCGGGCGGCGTGGAAAAGATCATAGACATCCCCCTCACGGCCGACGAAAAAGCGTCGCTCGAGAAGAGCGCGTCGAGCGTCCGCAAGGTCGTCGACGTCGTGAAGAGCGTCGCGTCCTGAGGGCGCCAGAGTTCGACCCCTGCTTCGATGTATCGAGTTGACTGCCTGGCGCGAGCTCGCCGCCAAGCCTCGCGCTGTTTCACCAGAAGCTACTCACGATGAAGATTCACGAATATCAAGGTAAGGCCCTGTTTGCGCGTTACGGTATCGCGGTGCCGAAAGGCATCCCCGTCTTCAAGCCCGAAGAGGTACCGGCTGCGGCACAGAAGCTGATCGACGAGACGAAGGTTCCAGTCGTCGTCGTCAAGGCGCAAATTCACGCTGGCGGGCGCGGCAAGGCCGGCGGTGTGACGGTCGTGAAAGGCGGACCGGCTGCGGCCCAGGCGGCCGCGGAGAAGATGTTCGGGAAGCCGCTCGTCACCCACCAGACGGGGCCTCAGGGCCAGGTGGTGAGGCGGCTGTACATCGAGCAGGGGCTCGACATCAAACGCGAGCTCTACGTCGCGTTGGTGGTCGATCGGGAGACGAGGCGCATCGCGGTGATCGCGTCGACGGAGGGCGGTATGGACATCGAAGAGGTGGCCGCCAAGACGCCGGAGAAGATCATCAGCGAGTTCGTCGACCCGCTGCATGGGCTCGCCGCCTACCAGGCGCGCAAGCTCGCCTTCGCGCTTCGGGTCGGGGAAGGCAGCCCTGACCCGAAGTCGACGATCAACCAGTTCGTCTCGGTCTTGTCGACGCTGGCCCGTCTGTTCGAGAAGGAAGACTGCTCGCTGTGCGAGATCAATCCGCTGATCGTCACCGGGCGAGGCGACATCGTCGCGCTCGACGCCAAGATCACCTTTGATGACAACGCCTCGGCCCGGCACCGGGAGTGGGCGGAGCTGCTCGACACCGACGAGGAAGATCCGGTCGAGCTCGAGGCGCACGCGGCTGGCCTCAGCTACGTGTCTCTCGACGGCAACATCGGCTGCCTGGTGAACGGCGCGGGCTTGGCCATGGCCACGATGGACATCATCAAGCACTACGGCGGGACGCCGGCGAACTTCCTCGACGTGGGCGGCAGCGCCACCCGGGAGCAGGTGACGAAGGCGTTCGGGATGATCCTGCGGAGCCCCAAGGTGAAGGGCATCTTCGTCAACATCTTCGGCGGCATCGCCAAGTGTGACCTGATCGCCGAGGGCATCGTCGCCGCTACGAAGGAGCTGGGCCTGAAGGTTCCGCTGGTCGTGCGGCTCGAGGGGACGAACGTCGAAGCCGGCAAGCGCATCCTCGCCGAGAGCGGCCTCGCCATCCAGGCTGCGGACAACATGGGTGACGGAGCCCAGAAGATCGTGAGCGCGATTCAATGAGCATTCTAGTCGACAACACCACCAAGGTCGTTTTTCAGGGCATCACCGGTTCTGCTGGTTCGTTCCATGCGCGGCAGTGCATCGCGTACGGCACGCAGGTCGTCGCGGGCTGCACCCCGCTGCGCGGCGGAGAGGTGTTCGAGGCGAAGGGCCCCGGCGACAAGGCCGTTCAGGTGCCCGTGTTCGACACGGTCTCCGAGGCAGTGGCGGCGACCCAGGCCAACACGTCCATCATTTTCGTGCCGCCACTCGGCGCGGCTGACGCGATCCTCGAGGCGCTCGACGCCGGCTGCCGGCTCATCGTGTGTATCACCGAAGGCATCCCCGTCACCGACATGATCCGCGTTCGCCGGGCCCTCGACACGAGCTCGGCTACTTTGCTCGGGCCCAACTGCCCGGGCGTGATCAGCCCCGGGAAGTGCAAGCTGGGCATCATGCCCGCGCACATCCACCGTTCCGGCAAGTTCGGCGTCGTCTCGCGCTCCGGAACCTTGACCTACGAAGCGGTGGGGCAGCTCACGGCCCTCGGCATGGGTCAATCGACGTGTGTCGGCATCGGCGGCGATCCGGTGAAGGGCCTCGATTTCATCGAGGTCCTGAAGCTCTTCAACGAAGATCCCGACACCGAGGGCGTGATGATGATCGGCGAGATCGGCGGCAACGGCGAAGAGAACGCTGCTGAGTGGATCAAGAAGAACATGAAGAAGCCGGTCGCGGGCTTCATCGCGGGCACCACCGCTCCGCCGGGCAAGCGGATGGGCCACGCCGGCGCCATCATCTCGGGCGGCAAGGGTGCCGCATCCGACAAGATCGCCGCCATGCAGGCTGCTGGGATCAAGGTCGCGCCGAGCCCGGCCGAGATGGGCAAGACGCTCAAGAGCATGCTCTGACCAGCGTTCGTCCCGAGCGAGCTGCCTAGGTAGACCGGGGCGGTTCACTCGGGGCAGCAACGCTAGCCGAGGGGGGGAGCCGCGGCGATCGGTCGAGTGACCGTTGAGCCGATCGGATCGAAACTCCCGAGGTCATTGCTCGAGCCTGGTGCTCGAAATGGCCGTTCGAAATGGTAGTGGGCGGCGGCGGGCGAGGGAAGCCCGCCGCCTCGGTGCCGAGGGCACCAGATGAGGTTTTATGTCGAAAGACGCGAGCGAGTTCACGCTGTGCATCATCAAGCCGGATGCCGTCGCCAATAGGAACCAGGCGCAGATCCTGCAGCGCATCCTGGATGAGGGGTTCGAAATCATCGCTCTCCGGCAACAGGATCTGTCGAAGGCCCAGGCCGAGGGCTTCTACGCAGTGCATCGCGAGCGCCCGTTCTTCGGCGAGCTCGTGAGCTACATGACGAACGGTACGGTGATCCTGGCGGCACTCCGCCGCCCCGACGCCGTGGCGCACTGGCGCAAGGTGATCGGCGCGACCGATCCGCGAAAGGCAGAAGCGGGCACCATTCGCCAGAAGTTCGGCGTCGATCTGACCGCGAACGCGGTGCACGGCTCCGACTCGGTCGAGAATGGTCTACGCGAGACCGCGTACTTCTTCGTCGGCTCCGACCTCGGTCGCTGAAGCGTCGGGCGCGACCCAGATCGGCAAGGGTTCACTCGTTCCGATCCGTGCCCGGCATGTCGTAGACGTCGGCCGGTACCTCGACCGCCGCATCGGGCCGGCAGCTCATGGTGCGGTACTCGACACGCGCGTCGCGCCGGGAGTTGTCGGCGGTCGCGCGGAACAGCCAGGAGGGGCCGTCCAGGCTGAGCAGCGCGCGCTCTCGTGAGCTCGATGCGCTGGACGTCCGCACCTGCTCCGCGTCGAAGACATCCACGCAGGGCGCGGCCGGTGTCCCGTGCAAAACGGCCGAGTCCGTCAGCAGCACGCGCACCGGTTCCACGGCGTCCCGTACGATCAGCGGGTGTCGCCGCCCCGCCTGATAGGGGGCGATGATGCGTGGAGAGTCGGCCCGGCGCTGAGCCGTGCACGCGCTCGGCGCGTCGGCGAGATCACGCTGGGTGGGCGTCGCGATCGGCTCGCCGAAGACGGGGCCTTCTGCCTGCAGCGGGAACAGCTGGCTCACGGCGCTGCCGTCGAGGCGCCGCGTGGTCAGATGGATGGCCGCTCGCCCTCGCGAGTACGCCACGTCGCGGCGCTGATCGATGGCGAAGCCGCTGGCGTCGGCGTAGCCGATCGTCATCGCGTCGAATTGCCAGGCATCGGCTCGTCGGCGAGCGCGCACCACCGTCGCACCTTGATCGACAAACGCCAGGTGGACACTCTCGCCTGCCAGGCGCGCCATCTCGAGGCTGGCGTCTTTCGGCGGCGCCACCGACCAGCGCAGCGCCGGCACGCTGTGGATGCTGGTCCCATCCAGGAAATAGCTCGTCTGGTCGTGCTGCGGCTGGCGGTGGACCCGCACGAAGATGCCCCCGCTCGTGATGCTCACCAGGTCGGGCTGCGCGCGACGGGCCACGCCGTCGCCCTTGACGAAGTCTCCGGGCAGCGCCGGACCGGCGTCGGGCAGCCGGGCTCGCTCGCGCTGCCCGTCGAATAGGTTCTCCCAGGCCACCTCGATGTCGGTCAGCGATGTACCGCTCGACCCCGAGGTGGCTGGCACTCGATAGCGCAGCGCGGCTGCGCCCTCCACCTGCAGCGTCGCGTGGAGCGCCACCTCCGAGGCGCGCGGCGTCGCGCCCAGCAGCTCCGAGTAGCGGACGTCGACCTTGCCATCCAGCGGCGAGCGGCTGGTCTCCGCGATCCAGAGCCCGGCAGCCGCGGTCGTGTCATCCCTCGACAAGGCGAACCATGCCGCGTTGCCGAGCGCCGCCTGTGCCGCGTCCGGCAAGCGATCGACGCCGCGCAGCTCTGTCCACTCGCTGCTGGAGAGCTCGCAGCTCCAAGCCGCGCCGAGGGCTTGTCGCGGCGCCGGGGTGCCGCGGGTAGCGCCCGGCGGTGGAAGCGTGGCGCTCGGCGGCTCGCGGCCTCGCCACCCGATGCGCGTCAGGCTGTCTCCGAGGACACAACCGTCCGCCTCGCAATGGACAGACAGCGCGCAGCGCCCGGCGGCGACGGCGCAGATCGAGCGCGGCAAGCGCCCGAGGTTCTCCCACTCCGCACCGCCGTTGAGCGACTCCCACACGCTCTCCGGGCTGACGGCGAGGGCGCGGTTGCCGTACGCTCCGACCACCGCGGCGTCCACCGGCGGCGCGTTCGAGGACAAGGTGCGCGCTCCGGCGTCGAGCACCACCACGCGCTGTGCGCCGGAGGCTTGCGCCAGCACGAGGGAGAGCTGACCCTCGTTCGAAGCCGACATGTCGAGCACCTCGGTTGGCCCCCGCCACTCGGAGCCGTCGAGTGTTGCCAGCGGTCGAGCGACGAACCCGCGCGCGAGATCCGTCGCGACGAATGCGAACAGCGAGTCGCCCTTGGTGCGAGAGCCGACGGCGTAAGCGACGCGGCCATCGCTCGAGAACACGAGCGCTCGGGCGTGCTCTTCGAGCGCGGGCGCCACGACCGGAGCGAGAGCCACTGCCACTCCGGCGTCGCCGTCTTGCTCCTGGCGCCGCACGATGCCCCGCGGGCGACAGCCAGCGACCGTCTCGCCGGGCGAACAAACGCCGGTAGCGAGCAATGCGCCGCCTTGGCCCACTGCGAGCCGCACGAGATCGGGGTCGCCGCGCGCGGCGTAGGGCTCGCGCTCGAAGCTGACGCCCGTGTCGTCGCTGCGGAAGAACTCGAACTGCCGAGCGGAGCCGTTGCGCTCGCGCGTGCACGCCACATACACCCAGCGCTCAAAGCCGGCGACGTGCGCGTCGTTGCAGGCCGAGAGCACCGGCGCCGTCCGCCGCTCGAGCTCGCCGAGCAGCGGCCCGGAAAGCGTCTCTGTCTTGGCGCCGAGCGCGAGCTCGAAATAGCGGCCCGCGCTGACGAACGCGTGACCGCGCGCGATCGCCCTCGCGCTCGGGCCCGCTGCCGGCTGCACGCCGAGGTCGAGCTCCACGGGGCGCAGCGACCGCCCGAGCGGCGACAGCGAGGGAGCAGACCCAAAAGCGATGCTCCGCGCGCCGAGCACCGAGATCACGACGGGACCGGCGTCGTCGTCACGCGCCAGGTTCCGGGCCCCGAACGGCGAGAGACCGAGCGGCTGCCACGAGCGGCCTTCATCACCCGACCACCAGATTCGCTCAGGGACCTCCAGCGCGACCGCGTACGGAGGGGTCAGCTGAATGTCGTTGAAGCGCGCCGCGGATGGCCCAACCTGGCGCCAGCCAAGGCCCGCGTCATCGCTGAGCCAAAGCTGGCCGTCGCGGCTCACGCCGACGACGTTGGTGCGACCCGAGTCGACCTTGGCCATCTCCACGAGCGGCGCGCTCGACGCCACGAAAGCGCCCGCCGGCGAATCGGCGTCGTACGTCGTGCCGCTGCGACCGACGAACGTCCAAGCGGCCCGAGCCGGCCGCAGCGCCCCGATCAATGGCTCTGGCGCGAGCATGGGCGCGGGCAGGGCGCGGCCCTGCTGAGCATCGGCGATCCAGCGCTCGCCGGACGCTCCCACGAATAGACGCTGTCGCTCCGCGAATTCATAGCTGCGCTCGAGGTGCGCCGGCCGCCGCGGATGGTAGCGCCACTCACTGGCGCCCACGCCGGCCGCGAGCGCGTCTGCAGGTTGTAGCAGCGAGGGGCGCTCCGGGAACCGGCGCCGGGGGGAGCCGCAGCCGAGCGCACAGAGAGCCGCCAGCGCGATGCAGAGTCGAACTCGGGTTCTCGTGGCTGCGACCGACATCGACTCCGGTTCGATCCTCGGGCCTCTCCGGGCTGGCGCGTTCCGTCGCCGCCCGCGGCGGTTGTCAGAAAATGGTTGCCAGAAAAAGAGCTCCGAAGCGAGGCCTCGGAGCTCGAAGGAGCACGCCCATACGAAGCTTCGATGGGCGCATACCCAGGATTCGTTAGCAGGGCTGCCGGCGCGGGTGCACCGGAGTAGGTGGCTGGTGCACCTCTCGCCGCATCGACAATCCCGACGAGTGGCCAGCCCACGGCCTGGCGCGCGGCCGCGGGCGACCTGCGGCGACCTCAGGCGCCGCCGACCAGATCCAGGATCTTCGCCTTCGTCGTCAACCCCAGGTGCTGACCCGCAGCCTTGCCGTCCTTGAAGACGATCAATGTCGGCACGCTGCGAATTCCCAGCTTACTTGCCGTGATCGGGGCGTCGTCAATGTCCAGCTTGCCGACCTTGACCTTACCCTTCACTGCCTCGGCGACCTCTTCGACGATGGGCGTCAGTCGCTTGCAGGGGCCGCACCATGCGGCGGTGAAATCGACGAGTACCGTCTCGCCCGACTGCAGAACTTCATTCTCGAAATTCATGTCGTTGAAGACATGCACGGACTCGCTTGCCATATTCTCTCCGGGTAATGTCGTTGACTGATGCTTTGGCAGAGTGCACCCATCGAGGTGCCGCGCCGCAGCGTCCGCCATAATATAAGCACGTCTGTCACAATCGCAACGCATCCCATCCGCGCGGGAGCGCTGGCCTTTCGCGGCACGGTTTCGCTCGTGGCTCTCACCTCGTCGCTTCTCGGTCGAAGCGACCCAAAAGTGAGCCGGCCCACGGGCGTGCTGGCGTGGGATTCTCCCGGCCTGCGGCGGTCGCGGCGGTCGCGGCCGGCGTGCTATGGCGGCCGCCCGTGTCGGCCCATCTCCTCATGACCTTGCCCGAGCCCCCCCTCGGCCGCGACCCGTCCACGACCCTGGAGGGCCTATCCACGCCCTGGAGCGGCGCGTGGGATGCCGAGAGCATCATCGAGAAGCTGGAGCCGCTGGTGCTCGATCGTCGGCGCGAGCGCTTCGAGCAGGTGATCAGCGGACGCCTCGGCAGCGTCTGCGTGCTGCTCGACGAGCTCTCCGACCCCCACAACCGCGCGGCGATCGTCCGGTCGTGTGACGCGTTCGGGGTGCAAGAGTTGCACTCGGTGCAACCAGCGGCAGATTTCTCGGTGCATCACGGCATCGCCGCGGGGACCGAGCGCTGGGTCGACGTGAACGCTCACCGCACTCACCGAGCGGCAGTCGAGCACCTCCTGAGCCGTGGGTTCGAGCTGATCCAGACCCACCCGCAGGGCGAGCTAACGCCCGATGAGCTTGCCTCCGTGCCGCGCGCGGCGCTGATACTCGGCAACGAGCACCGCGGCATCGACGCCGTTTTCGCGGGCGCCGCAACGCGCAGCGTCCGGATCCCGATGCGCGGCTTCGTCGAGAGCCTCAACGTGAGCGTATCGGCGGCCGTGTTGCTCGCCGCGGCCACGCGGCACCGGCGCGGTGATCTGACACCGAACCGGCGGCGTCATCTGTACGCTCGCGCCCTGTTCCATTCGGTGCCGCGGGCGCGCGAGGTGCTCGAAGCATTCGAGCAGAGATGACGGATCGGGTCGATCTGCGGCGCTGACGCGCGCTGGCCGTCGGGCGAGGCGCGGAGAAGCAGCGCGACGCTCCGAGAAACAGAGCACGCTCGCGGCAACGGCCCAGCATCCGGCCGCGCAGTCACCCGAATCGCCCTCGACACCTGCTTTGGTCTCGAGCTACCAAGTCGGCTCGCGGCTCTGCCCAATCGAGAGTGAAAGGGCGCGCCAGCGTGAGGTGATATGGCAGGCAGCGTAGTGGGAGCGGGGCTCATTATCGAAGGCGAGTTCACGAGCGACGAGCCCGTCGTGGTCGAAGGAACCGTCAGGGGCACGCTCTCCACGAGCGAGTCGGTGTCGATCGGGGGCGACGGCGTCGTCGAAGCTGACTTGCAAGCGCTCTCGGTGAGCGTCGCGGGTCAGTTGACGGGCAACGTCAGCGCGTCTTCGCGCGTGGACATCCAAGCCGGTGGACGCCTGATCGGCGACGTCAAATCCAGCCGCTTCACCATCGCCGACGGCGCTTCCTTCCGCGGCAATGTCGACATGGACGTTTGAAGAGCATGGCTTACGCATCTGTGATCGCAGGCTCCGCGGTAATCCGCGGTAACGTTCGGGGCGACACGTCCCTCGAGATTCTCGGCCGCGTCGAGGGCGACGTCGGTGTCACGGGCGATCTGTCGATCGGTCCCGATGCCGTTGTCGTCGGCACCGTCTCCGGCGCGCGCGTGCTCGTCGGTGGTTCGGTCGAGGGCGACGTCACGGGCACCGAAGCGGTGATCGTGGCCGACACCGGACGGGTCATCGGCGATCTGGTGGCGCCTCGCATCGGCATGAGCGAGGGAGCGCACGTGCGCGGCGCAGTGCGCACCGAGGGCGCTCCGTCCGTTCGTAGCGTCCCCCGCGCGATCTCCGAGCCCCGCTCCGCGGCGCCGGTCGAGCGACCTCGTCCGGTGGTCGCCGCCCCACCTCCTCCGCTGGCAGTCGCTGTTCCGGCCGGAACGGTGTCCAAGCCCGCGGCGGCGGCACCGGCAGGCGCCAAGAAGGCGCCCCCGCCACCGGTGATCCCCGCGCCGCGCCCGGGAGTGCGAGCGCGCAAGAAGCTCGCGCGCCGCTGAGCTCTCGACCGCCGATTAGTCGCCACTGACGCGCCGGCAGCTCGCAGGCTGCCGCATCGCAGGGCTTCGCACGCAGGCCGGCGCGGGCGCGTCGCGCGCACACGCTCGCACTTACTTTGTGGCCCGCGTTTGAGGCGGCCGGGCGACGACGCTATCGTTCAGGGTGTTTCGACGATGGGCGTGGGCGATGAGCAGTGCGCTCCTCGTGTTTCCCGCGGCAGCTGCCGAGAGCGCTTCGCCGACGCAGCTCGACGATGAAAACCTCGACGCCTGGCTGAGTCAGGAGCCCGATCAGGCAGACGGGGCGCCGTCCGACGAAGATCTCGCGCCGCTCGAGCCGCCGCCGCGGCATCACGGGGTGGTGATCGAGGGCAGCGCAGGGGCGCTGGGTCATCTCGGCAACATGCGTGACGTGTCGCCCGTGGCGCCATGGTTTCGCTTGCAGGTCGGCTACGAGCTGTTCGATTGGCTGATGTTGTTCGGGCAAGGCGACGTGGCGTTCTCCAGCACCTCGTTCGCGCAGCGCCCGCCGGCGAAGCGTAGCTACGCTCTGTTTGGCTTCGGCGCCGGCGCGCGGCTGTCGTGGCAGGCCTTCAGCGCCGTCGGCTTCTATCTTCAGGGCGAGGGCGGCTTTGCGAGCGTGAACGAAGACGTCTTGGCTACCTACGGCTACCCCGACGCCGACCGGCTGCGGCCGTTCGTGGGAGGCTCGCTCGGGGTCGACTGGTTCCAGCTGAGTCCTCACTACGCTCTCTCGATCGGGGGCGGTGCTCGCGACTACTTCCAGAACTTCGAGCGTGTGTACGGGACCCGGCCGCCGCTCGCCTGGTTTGGCAGCGTCGCGATCCGTTACGCCTTCTGACCCCTATTCCAGCGGTGCGGGCCGGCACGGTGGTTATGGATTGAACCACGTTGGGACACCCTCCAATGGGGCGCCGCACGGCACCCGAACGGTACCCCTCGAGACTGGTCCGATTCGTGCTGGCGACGCACAATCCTTTGCGGAAACCAACCGTTAATTGATCCGGAAAGAGAATTCGAGGGACTGAACGGGCGGGCGGACATTTGACAACGGCTGGTCACAACTTAGGTTGTGTTTCAGGAGGACCAAAGGACATGCAGACGTTAGGCCCACGCCCCGTCCCAGAAGAGTCCGACACCCACCTGCCGCTCGCGTTTCCGATGGCTCGCTGGTTGAGCTTTGATCTGGAAGAGCGGTCTCGGTTCAACCGTGCGCAGCTGGTCTTGGACGCGATGGAGGTGACGGCTCCACGCACCGTCGGCGCCCTCGCGCGCGACACGGGTCTCGAGCATCATGACCTCGGAGAGGCGCTCGCGCTGCTGGAGGATCTGGCGCTCGTCGAATTCGAAGACGACGAGGGCCGAGAGCTCTCGGTGTCGCTGGTCGCCACCCCGGAAGAGCATATCGGTGTACGCTTCCCGGACGGCCGGGTCCGCTGGATCTTCATCTCGCGGCCCGTGATTGAGCCTGAGCTCGCTCGCGAAGAGCTCAACTGATTTACTGATTTTGGGCTGGGCGCGGGCGCCAAAGCCCGTGCGCCGACGGCGCGTCCCCGTGAAGAACGGCGGCGCGCCGTCGCCTTTTTAGGCTCGCGCTTCCACGGGGCGGAGGCGAAGCCAGTCTGCGCTCGGCGCATTCGAGGCCCGATGACCTGTCAGACGCTCTCGAGCTGCGCGCTCTCGAGCTCGATCGACTCCCACTCCGACAGGAGCGCTTCGATGCGGCGGGCGAGCTCTCGTTCTTCATCACGCAGCCGATTGAGCTCGGCCTGGGACTTGCCGTCGAAGAAACCGGGCGAGGCATACGCGGCTTGAATGTCCTTCTGCCGCAGCTCGGCCGCGGCGATCGCGCTCTCGACGTCGGCGCGCAGCTTGGGCAGCAGCTTCTTGCGGTTGCGCAGCCGCTTCTGCTCTTCCCAGTTGGGGGTGCCGGTCAGGCTCGCGTCGGCGTCGGCGCGACGGGCCTCTCGGCTCTCGGCCTTGGCCTGCTGGGCAGCGCGGGCGACCGCCTCACGGTCGAGGTGGTCGACGCCGAAGTGCTGGAGGTATTCGTCGTAGCCGCCAGGGAACTCCTGCAGCCCGTCGAATGTGACCTCGATGATACGGGTGCACAGCCGCGACACGAACCAGCGGTTGTGCGACACGAGGAGCAGCGTCCCCTCGTAGCTCTCGAGCGCCGTCGCCAGCGCATCGATCGCCTCGAAGTCGAGGTGGTTGGTGGGCTCGTCGAGCAAGAGCACGTTGGGGCGCTCGACGCTCAGACGCCCGAAGATGAGACGCGCTGCTTCTCCGCCCGAGAGCGCGCCGACGGGCTTGTCGACGTCCTCTCCCGAGAACAGCACGCGTCCGAGTTGACCGCGCACGAAGCCGACGGTCTCGAGCGGGCTTGCCTGCCAGATGAAGTCGATCGGCTTCTGCTTGGGGTCGGTGAGCAGCTCGGTGTGATCCTGCGGGAAGTAGCCGAGGTGCGTCTCGTGACCCCACGCGAGCTTCCCGGCGTCCGGGGCGTGTTTTCCTGCGAGCAGGCGCAGCAGCGTCGACTTTCCCGCGCCGTTCACGCCGATGATGCCCAGACGCTCGCCTCGGCGCAGGGTGAACGAGACGTCGCGCAGCACGCGCTTCTCGCCGTAGCTCTTGGCGAGACCGCTCGCCTCGAGCACATCGCGGCCGCTGGGTCGTGCGATCGGAAAGCTGAAGTGCGGCGACCGCCGGGAGCTCGGCTTGAGCTCTTCGATCTCCATTTTCTCGATCTGCTTGGCTCGGCTCTGCGCCTGGCGGGCCTTGGTCGCCTTGGCGCGGAAACGCTCCACGAAGGCCTTCTTCTCCGCCAGGATCTTCTCCTGGCGAGCGATCTCTTTCGCCTTCTGCTCGAGCGTCGCCTCGCGCTGCGCGACGAACGAGGTGTAGTTACCCGTGTAGCTCGTGATCGTCTCGTAATCGACGTCGAGCGTGTGGGTCGAGACGCGATCGAGGAACTCATGGTCATGCGAGACCACGACCAGGCACCCCTCGTACTCCTTCAAGAAGCCTTCGAGCCAGCGGATGCTGACGATGTCGAGGTGGTTGGTCGGCTCATCGAGCAAGAGGATGTCGGGCGAGCCGACCAGCACCTGGGCCAGCAAGACGCGCAACTTGTAGCCGCCCGAAAGCGTCCCGAGCGGCTGCTTCTGCACCGCCGTGGCAATGCCGAGCCCGGCCAGGATGCGGCTCGCGCGCGACTCGAGCGCGTAGCCGTCGCGCTGGGCGACGAGCTCGCCCAGCTCGCTCTGGCGGTGGGCATCCGGAACCGCTTCACGCGCGAGGCGGTCGAGCTCTGCCAGGGCGTCGAACGTCTCGCGGTCGCCCTGCATGGCCACATCGATGATGCGCGCCGCGTCGTCGAGGAAGCGATCTTGGCGCAACACGCCGAGCTTCGCGTCCTTTGCGAAGGCCAGCGCGCCGGTGGTAGCCGAGTCGTCGCCGCTCAGCACGCGCAGGAAAGTGCTCTTGCCGGAGCCGTTGGCGCCCACCACGCCGTAGCGCGAGCCGGCGTTGAGCTGCAGGGTGACGCCCTCGAACAAAGTCCGGCCACCGAAGCTCTTGGCGAGGCCGGAGAGCGTGATCATGGCTCGTGCATTTGGCCGGCGGAGTCGGCTCAGTCAACGAAAACCTGGCGACGCCCCAAATGCGTCGGGGCCGCGCTCCGAACCGGAGGCGGCCCCAAAATGTCCAATGATATCGAATTTGTGAGCTGACTCTGGTTCAACCCTGAGCGAGCTTCGAGGTGTAGGCGCGCTGGTTCGGGACGGTCGCCGGTTGCAGGTGCAGGCGGCTTTCACTGCCCAGCAGGCTGACCCGATCGCCGAGCCAGGCGTCGACCGAGAGCGGCCCGGCCCCCACCACGAGGTAGACGACGAGCAGCATGAGTACGAGGGCCGAGAATTCCAGCGACTGGCCCGCGGTGAGCAGGCTCTCCGTGGAGTGGACCATGAACACCGCGCCGAACAGCACGGGCAACTGCGCCAGTGCCGCCAGCCGAGTCGCCAGCCCGACGGCGAGCAGCACACCGCCGCCGAGGTGCGCGATGGCCACGTAGTGCGCGACAGCGTAGGGGATGAACCAGCTCTCGCTGGTGCTCATGTAACCGAGGACGAGCTCGGGACGCGACACGAAGAGCACGCCGCGCACGAACAGGCCGACGCCGAGGTAGGCGCGAACGAGGTCGAAGCCCAGCGTGGGGCCCGGGCGTACGAGATGCGGGAGACGGCCGGCCCAGGCTTTCATTTGCGTCATTGGTTGGCTCCTTTTGTCGTCCGTAGACTCGAGGCTCGTCGCCCGAGCTGCCAGCGGGCGACGAGGGGGATGGAGGATGCGCTATCGGGTATGCGGGACCGCGCTCAAAGGCGTCTTCGGTGACCGACTCCGAACGCTCATGGTGAGCTGAAGGGGTAGGCTCCGCAATCGCCCGACGAACGTTCTCGCTGAAATCCACGCACAGCGTTGGCGTTCGAGGAATCTTGTAACGTGGCTCGATGGGACACCCACGTTGCGCGACATCGAGAGAGAGCCGCGGGCGCGGCACCGGTCGCCGCGGGTCGCAGTCATGGCGAAGTTTTCTGTCGATGTTTCATGCGACGGCGGCGCCGTGACGATGCCCGAAACAAGCCGTCTTCGCCGCGCCGGTAGCCGAGCGGCTGGATCAGGTCAGGCACCTCCCGCCCCGCGCAGCCGAGCCATTGGGCGAGCTCCCGCGGCAGCTCAAAGGCGCCGACGCGCGCTCGACGATCGAGCTCGCCGCGCACGCGTTCGGCCACGTCGATGCGAACCGCGCGCGGGCCGAGCACCACGAACCCGACACGGCTCAGCCATTCGTCGTCGAGCGCGGCGGGTTGCTCGAACGACACCCGGCTGAGCAGCGCGGGGAGCTCGGGCGAGCCGCGCGGTGCGAACGCTCGCGTCAGCGCCAACCGCAGCAGGCGCTGGCGGGGGCCGAGCGAGCTAGCGGCGTACGTGAGATCGCGATGGTGCTTGACTCCGAGCGCCCGCAGCAGGCCACGGTCGGAGCTCGTGAGGGCCGAGATTTGCTGGCTGGCGCCGCGCGCCGGCAGCGACCCCAGATTCTGCTCCAGCTGGTAGACGAGGCCGCGCCCCGCGGCAGACCAGTCGCCGTCGCCGAACTCGCGGAGGCCGCCCACCACCTCCTGCACCAGGTCGCGCGCCCATGCCAGCATGCGGCGCGACAGCCGCAGCCGCTGGCCGCTGCTGAGCCCGTCGCAGGTCAGCTTGAACTCGGGCCGCAGCAGAGTGGCTCCGTGCGCCAGGTGTCCGAGCGGACGCTCGGCGTCGAACACTCGCCCCTCGGCGTCGAGCCGGAAACGTTCGTGCGGCGCCGCGACCAGGTCTTCAATCCAGCGCTCGAGCGACGGACCCGGCTCGGGCCCTTCCATCTGCTCGCGCAGGGCGCGCAACGCCGAGAAGGGGCCGTCGTGCTTTCCGTTTGGCGCGCGCTCGACGCGGGCGGCGGCCGGCACCGGAAGGTCCACGCTGTGGCGCCGTTGTTCCACGAAGCGCTCGATCAGGCGCTCGTGCAGCGCGTCGCTCAAGCGATCTTCGAGCTCGCGCGTGCGCTCGACCCAATGCCGGACGTTCGGGACCCACGTGCTGTGATTGCTCAGGTACGTCCACGTGCGCACGGCGGCGATGCGTGCCGTGAGCGCGTCGATATCGCCGCTGGTGTCGTCGAGCGGATGAACTGAGGCCGCCAGCCAGTCTTCATCGATCGCGGCGCGCGCGCCCGTGAGCTGGAGGAAGATGTCTTTGACGAGCTCGGCGTGAAGCTCGGGCAGCCACTGCCGATAATCGGGAATCTGACAGATCTGCCAGAGGAGCTGCACGTTCTCTTCGCCGCGCGCCCGGCGCTTGACGTCGGCGTCCTGCTCTAGCCGCACGAGCACGTCGGTGTCGGAGGCCGAGACCAGGCGCGTAAAGCAGCGCTGCGACGGCAGCACGTGCAGCGAGGCGAGCAGCTCTTGCACGCTCTCGTAGTCGAGATCGCTGTTGCGCCACCGCAGCTGCTGCAGCCGCTCGAAGCGGTGCTCCTCGATCGCGCGCTGCAGCGGATCGGGCAGGGCGGCCAGCGGCGCCAGCGTGCCAAAGGTGCCGTCGGTGAGGTGGCGCCCGGCGCGCCCCGCGATCTGCCCGAGCTCCGCGGGGTCGAGGTAGCGCTCCTCGCGCCCGTCGAACTTGCGCAGGCTCGCGAACGCGACGTGGTGAATGTTCAGGTTGAGGCCCATGCCGATCGCATCCGTCGCGACCAGATAATCCACCTCCTGGGCTTCATACAGCGCCACCTGAGCGTTGCGCGCGCGCGGCGACAACCCGCCATGCACGACGGCCGCACCGCCGCGCCGATGCCTGAGCAGCTCGGCGACGCGGTATACCTCGGCCACGTTGAACGCCACCACGGCGCTGCGGCTCCGCAACGCGCCGAGGCGGCTCTGCCCGCGGGCTCGCAGCGTGGACAGGCGCGCGTGGCTCTCGATGCTCGCGGTCGGCACCAGCTGGTGGAGCAGCGAGCGGATCGTCTCGGCACCGAGGAACCACGTCTCGGCGCGTCCCCGCGCGTGCAGCAGCCGATCCGTGAAGACGTGCCCGCGCTGAGGGTGTGCGGCGAGCTGGACCTCGTCCACAGCGAGGAAGTCGACCTCCTGCGACAGCGGCATCGCCTCGACCGTGCACACCCAGTAGCGCGCGCGCCGCCCGATGCGCTTCTCCTCGCCCGTGATCAGAGCGACCGCTTCCTCGCCGACCTCACGCGTGATGCGGTCGTACACCTCCCGCGCGAGCAATCGCAGTGGGAGGCCGAGCATGCCGCTCGGGTGCTCGAGCATTCGCGTGATGGCTCGGTGCGTCTTGCCCGTGTTGGTAGGCCCGAGCACGGCGAAGAGCCGGGAGTAGGGTTTTGCGGCCTCGGTCCGCACCGATGGAGCATACGCCGCCTCGGGCCCAACCGTAACTAGCCGTGCGAGCGGGCGGCGGAGCTGTGGCGAGCTGGTGGGGCAGGCGCGGACACGACTCGCGGCGGAGCGTGCGCCACGACCCCGGTCGCACGAAACCCTGCGCCCGCTGGTATCGCGGGCAGCGGAGCGCGTGCCGAGGAGTCGCGCCGAGCGCTGGCGAGCGGCTCAGCTGCCTGGCCACCGCGAGGGGCGGCTACCAGCGCTGATGCACCAGGGGCCGGATCCGATCCTGATACACCAGTTGGACTTTTTTCAGTACATCGGCCGGGATCTCGTCGAGCTCCGAGGCGGCGAGATTGTCTTCGACCTGGGCGGCGCGGCGCACACCCGGAATGGCACATGTCACCGCGCGTTCCATCAAGATCCAGCGCAGCGCCCACTGTGCGAGCGTCGTGCCGCGCGGCACGAGCGGGCGCAGGGCGTCGACCGCGTCGAGCGCGGTGTCGTAGTCGACCCCGGAGAACGTCTCGCCTCGATCGAACGCCTCTCCATGGCGGTTGAACGTGCGATGGTCGTCTGCCTCGAACTGCTGACCGCGCGTCAGCTTGCCGGTGAGCAGCCCGGAGGCGAGGGGGACCCGCGCCAGGATGCCGACCTTGCGCCGCGTGCACTCCTCGAACAGGCGCTCGGCTGGGCGCTGGCGGAAGATGTTGTAGATGACCTGGATGCTCTTCACGTTCGGGTACTCGAGCGCCTTGAGGCCCTCTTCGACTCGTTCGACGCTCACGCCGTAGTGCCGCAGCTTGCCCGCGCGCACCAGATCGTCGAGCACACCGAACGTCTCCGGTTGGTAGTAGACGTCTGTCGGCGGGCAGTGCAGCTGCACCAGGTCGAGCGCCTCCGCGCGCAGGTTGGTGAGGCTGCGCTCGACGAAGCGGGTCAAGTTATCGCGGTCGTAGCCCTCGGCGACGTGTGGGCTCAGGCGCCGCCCGGCCTTGGTGGCAACGTAGAACGGCTCGCTGCGCTCTTTCCGAAGCCGCGCGAGCAGGCGCTCGCTGTGGCCGTCGCCGTAGACGTCGGCGGTGTCGAAAAAATTGACGCCGAGGTCGAGCGCGCGGTGCAGCGCCGCGAGGCTCTCCTCGTCGTTGATCTTGCCCCAGGAGCCGCCGATGGCCCAGCAGCCCACGCTGATGGTGGAAACATTGAACCCAGTGCGCCCCAGGACTCGATACTGCATGGCGGCAGCCTACAGCGTCGCCCGCGGAACGGGAAGCTGCGCATGACGCGCCGGCGCAGCCTTTTGCCAGCGTCCTGAACCGCAGATCCAGCGCCCCACAGGGAGCAAGTGCCGAATGCAGAAGTGCCATCCGGCGGATTCGGGGACGAGTACTCGCCCGGGTTTGGCTGACGGGGCGAGGCCGCGCACGCCGCCCGAGCGCACGGTGCTTGCACGCGGCGCCCCAGGACGCTACTTAGCGGGCGGTCTGGCGCTCGCCGATTTCACCTGGCTGATATTACGCGGGGATCCGCATGACCGAGATACTCCGACAAACGCCGTTGTTCGCCGAGCACGAAGCGCTCGGTGCGCGCTTCGTGCCCTACGCCGGCTGGCGCATGGCAGTTCAATACCGCGGCGTCAGCGATGAGCACCACGCCGTGCGACGCGCGGTGGGCCTCTTCGACGTCTCGCACATGGGGCGGCTCGTGTTCGAGGGCCCCCACGCCGTCGAGGTGGTCGACTCGGCCGTCACGAACGATTTTTCGAAGCTCGAGCCCGGCCGTGCCCTGTATACGTGCTGCTGCAACGAGAGCGGCGGCATCCTCGACGATCTGATCGTGTACCGCCTCGCTCCCGAGCGCGTGCTGGTGGTGTGCAACGCGGCCAACCGCGACAAGATCACGAGCCACCTCTCGGCGCTCGCGCGAGGCCGCGCGAGCTACGACGATCGCAGCGACCGCACCTGTCTGATCGCCGTGCAGGGGCCGCGAGCGCTCGAGCTGCTGACGGCGCTCGGCTGCGAGCTGTCGCTGCCCGCTGGGCTGCCCGCCTTCAACATTCGGGAAACGCGCCTGATGGGTCTCGGCGTGAGCCTCGCCCGCACCGGCTACACCGGCGAAGACGGCGTGGAGATCGTGGTGGCCAATGAAGAGGCGCCGGGCCTGTGGCGCGGGCTCGTCGAGAAGGGGCGCAGCCTCGGCGTGGAGCCGGTGGGGCTCGCCGCGCGCGACACGCTGCGGCTCGAGGCGAGGCTCTCGCTCTACGGCAACGAGCTCGACGAGAGCACGAACCCGTTCGAGGCGGGGCTGGGCTGGACGGTGAAGCTCGGCGCCGGCGATTTCATCGGCAAGGACGCGCTGGTCCGGATCAAGCGTGAGCCGCCCGCTCGACAGCTGGTGGGCTTCGAGATGGTCGGCCGCGGTATCGCTCGGCATGGCTACCCGATCCTCTCTGGCTCGTCCGGCGGCGTGCTCGGCGTCTGCACCTCCGGCGCTCCGGCGCCGACCCTGGGCAAAAACATCGGCCTCGGGTATGTCCCGCCGAGCCATGCAGCTCTCGACACCGAGCTATCGATCGATTGTCGCGGCCGACCCGTCGCGGCGCGCGTCGTCAAGACACCCTTCTACCGCCGTTCCGCCTAGAGCGTCCCGACTCGATCCTGGCGCCACCGAATCCTGCAGGTCGATCCCGGCGGCGCCTAGAAAGGTAAACCCATGAGCCAAGCGAGTGACGTGAAGAATGACCGCCGCTACACCAAGGACCACGAGTGGGCCCTCGCCAAAGGTGGCAGCGTCACCGTCGGCATCACGGCGTTTGCCGTCGATCAGCTGGGCGACGTGACGCTCATCAACTGGGACGTCGCCCCCGGCGATCGCGTCGAGGTGGGCCAGGTCTTCGGTACGATCGAGAGCGTCAAGACGCTGAGCGACCTATTTGCGCCGATCAGCGGCACGGTCGAGAAGATCAACTCCGAGCTCGAAGCGTCGCCCGAGCGCGTGAACGAGGACTGCTGGGACAGGGGCTGGATGATCGTCATCAGCGCCGAGGATCCCAAGGCGGTCGAAGGCCTGCTCGACGCGAAGACCTACGGCGAGCACATCGCGAGCCTCGAGCACTGAATCGCGCCCGGTCGTGTGCAGCGTCGGGGCGTGTTCATTCACCGGGGCCTGCTCATTCGCCCGGCGAGCGCATGGGGTTCGCGAACCACTCCAAGCCCGTGTGCCGGTGCACCGTCAGGCGCGCCAGATCGATGCCGAGGGAAGCGAAGTAGATGCGCTGGTCTCCAGAGCCGACGCTCGCACCGCCGAGCAGCGTGACGCCCCAGGGCGCGCCCAGGACGAGGTTGCCGGTGAACCCAGTCGACTCCGTGCCCCACCAGCGCTGATACACGCCGGCATCGATGCCTGCCCCGAAGCCGCCCAGCGCGAAGCCGCGCGTGGCGAGCCGCGCCGCGAGCCCGAGATCTGCCCCTGCACCGAGGTAGCCTTGCACGCGGAAGAGGCCGCCCACGACCACGGGGTGCTTGGCGCTGGTGCCAATTCCGGTATCGAGTTGCAGGGCGCTGTGCGTATCCTTCTCGCCCTGGTCGACCACGCCGGCGCCGCCGCCGACGTAGAGCCAGGAGGTCGCCTGTGCGGAGGCGATGGACGAGCTGCCGAGCAGCGCGAGCGCGAACGCCCGGCCCGAACGCGGGGCGAGCCAGCGGCCATGGCGTGCGAATGACATCGCCGCGGGGCTACCACGGTCGTGCGGATGGGTCGACGTGAATGCGGCGCCGGCGGTCGAAAGGTTGCCGGGGAGCCTGCACGAGGTCCGCGTCGGGTTCCCGCCGCCCCCGCTGCGCGGGGTGAGGGGGTGTCGAACCCTGCCCGCAGGGGCGTGACACGCCGGAGCGCGAGGCCTTCGTGCGGCGCTCGCCGTGTCGGCTCAGCGCTCGCTCGCGCGGCGCAACGCAGCGCGGATCTCGTCCATCTCGAGCGAGCCTTCATCTCGCGACACTTCGCGCCCGTCGCGATCGAGTACGACGAGTGTGGGCACGTGCGTGATGGCGCCGAAGGGACCGGACCCGCGCTGCGTCGCGAAATCGGCCATCACCACCGGAAAAGGGAGCGCCAGGGCCGTCCGGTACGCAGGCAGCAAGTCGGCGTACACGGGCGCCTCGACCACCACCGCGGCCCCGTTGGCGCGCGGCGTGAACTGGACCAGCACATCACCGAGGCGCCGCGCCGCGAGCTGGGATGCCAGATCGAAGGTCGTGACGAAGATGAGCGCCGTCACCCGGCCTCGCATCGTCTCGCTGCTGACCACCGTGTTCTCGCCGGCAGAGGGGAACTCGAACTGAATGGGAGTGGAGCGCGTGCGCGCGCCCACCGCCGGGGGCGCTGGCGCTGCGCTAGAGCAGCCGGCCATGCCGGCGACGAGCGCGACGAGCACGACTGTGGCCGACGCGCGGCTCATCTCAACCCCGAGCTGACGCGATTCATGGCCTCACTTCATTGCTCGGGTCGCAGCCACAGGGTAGTTGCCTCGGGGGCGTTTTCCTCGGGGGGGCGTCGCCTCAGGGTGGTGCCTCAGAGTCGTTGCCTCGGGGGCATCGCCTCACGATCCAAACGCAGGCCCGAACACGTGCGCGAATGCCCGCAGCGTCGGAGGCAACGGCCGCCGCGCTCGGTTGTGCGCCACGATGGTGAGGGCCAGCTCGTCGATGACCCCCTTGAGCGGGCACGCCTCGACCACGACGCCGCCCACCTCGTCACCCGGACGCACCGTCGAGTGCGTGGACACGATCGGATCGTGGCGCACCCAATCGAACGCATCACCCACCCGGTAGCCGCACGCCATCACCTGCACGAAGTCCATGTAGAGCGGCGAGATCAATACCGCGACCTTCAGCTCGTCGGCACCCGTGCCCAGGAGGGCGCGCGTGGTCTGGCGCGGCGCCGCGCCGGATTCGACCGGGCCCAGCGCGGATTGAATGCGCTGACGGCGGGTGATGTCGAGTTCGACCGCGAGCAGCGGCGCATAGACTGCGATGCGCGGCACGCCGAGCTCTGTGGCGTCCTGCGCGAGGCTGTCGATCCATGCCTCACGCCCCGAAGCATCGAGCTGCTCGTAAGCGAGGGCCGCAGCTTGCGCTGCTTCCGCGTCGCTCGCGAGCGCGCCGAGCCACGCCTGCCACGCTCTCACGGAGCGCGGGCACGGCGCCTTCGGCGTCGAGCTTTCAAGGGTTCGCTTTTTGGGCAACTCGTCCGCCGCCAGCTGCATGAAGCCATGCCCAATAAAACATCGCGTGCCCTCTCGCAATCGGAGAAGCGACGATCTCGAGATGCAGAGGTTTGCCGAGTCATGTGCCGGCCGGCGTGCCTTCCCTCGCTCGTCCGCTCACTCACCCGTTGGTGACTCTGTCGCTCCGAAGATCCTGGAAATCGTCGATGCGAGCATCGCGCCTCGTTGTCTCCCCGAGGTTACGAGATCACGCGCGCGCAACTCGCGCGAATGACGGACAGCTCGGAGTTCAGTAGAACGAGGCGTCTCCTCTCGATTCTCTCTGCGTCTGTGCGAGCCGCTTTCGTTCGCGCGTCGCGGCACGGGGGGCGCGAGGTGCCCGCTCGGTGCGACGCTTTGCACCAGTTGCGCGGCGGGCGAGGTCGCGAGAACGCGAGAATGCCCGCGCGAGGCCGCAGGTCAGCTGCTACGCCAGAGCTCACGGCGTGGTAGGCTGTGACTAACCAGTGGCCAAGTTTGGGAAGACCTCGGGAAAAATGAGCGGAGACGTCCAGCGGCGGGTGTGTGCGGGTGTGATTGGGGTCGAGCGCGAGCTCTGCCCGACCGAGCCCGAGCCGGGCGATTCGGCAGAGCCGGCTGACTCCGACGAGCTCGAGAGCGACGAGCTCGAGCTCGATGATCCCACCATCGACGAGAGCGCGTTGCCCGAGCTGGACATGGAAGACGCCGAGGCCCCAGTGCGCGAGACCGGCTACGAGGATCTCATCGACAGCGGCCGGATCGAGCGGGAGAGCGACGAGGGCTGGGACGATGAGCGCTCGGTGGTGGAGGACGTTGGTCTAACCATAGAGCTGGACAGCCCCGCGGACGACGACGACGGTGCCCAGGTCGTCGACCTCGATGTCGGTTCGTTGCTTACATCGTTGCCGTCGGACGGCACGGAGCTCGACCTCGATGCGAGCCTGCACGAGCGCGGCGAGTCCTCGTTCGGCAGTGGTGTCTTGCGCGACGTGCTGCTCCCCGAAGACGATGACGAGCATGATGACGGCGAGGTGGGCGATGATGCTCGTTTCCCCGCATTCGATGATGACGCGAAGCGCTCGCCTCGCCCGAGCTCCGACGACGAAGCCGACATCGGCCCGGACGACCTGTCCTGAGACCGGGTCCCACCACGCTGCTTGCTCCGTTTCCGGGGGCTCTTCCCCCCGAGGGCTCAGCGCGCCCGTTTGGCGAGCGCGGCCGCCGTCTGACGGTACAAGCGCCGCACCCGCGTATCGCGCGGAGCCAGGCGCAGCGCTGACGCGAGGTGTCGCTCTGCGGCGGCGACGTCACCGAGACTGTGGTTCTCGAACTGGGCGGCCTCGGTGAGCCAACTTGCCACATCTTCCTTGCGCGCCCGCCCCGAGAGCTCGCACGCTTCCCTGAGTCGGGCGAAGGCGAGCGAGGCGCCTCTGAGGTCACCGATCGCTGCCCGCCAGCGCCCCTCGAGGGCGAGGGCCTCCAGCTGGCGTTCGCTCGACGACGGCACCTGTGAGACCCGCGCGATCGCCTGCGGGTGATCACCGCAGCGCTCGACCAGGAGTCGGCCGAGCTCGATCAGGGCGTCAGGCGACGGGCTGCCGCTCGCCTCTGACAGCTCGATGCTGCGTTCGAGCAGGGCCATCGCGCGTTCGCTCCGGCCCGCGCCGAGCAGCGCTCGCGCGAGCCCGAAAGTGGCCGATGCGTCGTCGGGCAAATAGCGCAGCGCGCGCTCGAAGAGCTGTCCAGCGGGGCGCACGAAGCCGCGCGCGACGAGCCGATCGGCGGCGCGCAGCAGCACTTCGTGCCGCGCGCGGACCCCGCTGGCGGCCGCCTCCAGGCTCTCGGCGTCGGCGAGCGCGCCCCGCTCGTCACCGAGCTCGACCCGCGCGTCGTAGCGCGCCCAGCGCACGCTCGACAGGGTGGGAGCGCTGGCCACAGCTCGGTCGAGCGCGTCCATGCGCTCGCCCGCGCTCGTCGCGAGCGTCGCGAGCTGTTGCCAGAGGCCCGCGGCGACGGGCGGGTAGAGCTCACGCGTGGCCGCGAGCAGCACCGCGTGGCGTGCACCCTGGGTATCACCCACGCGCGAGAGGAGCTGCGCGCCGAGCCAACCGAACTCGGCCGCGGGCATGCAATCGACCAGCATGCCCAGGGCCGCTTCGGCCCGATCGGCGTGCTCGAGATCGATGTGTGCGATGAGCGCGGCGAGCTCCGGGTGCCGCGGTGCCCGCTCGAGCGCCTGCAGATACTGGTGGCGCGCTCGCTCGGCGTCGCCGCGGGCGAGCGCGTCGTCGGCTTCGCGCGTGAGCTGGGCGAGCTCGAGGCTGCGCACCGCCACGGGCGTGAGCTCCGGCAGCGTGGACACATCGGAGAGGCGCAGCCGCAGCCCGTCAGCATCGATGTCGAGGGCTTCGATCCCCACCGAGCCCTTGCCCGGGGCGCGCGCACCGAGGCTCGGCGCCAGCTGCCGAGCGAGCCGCTGCCCAATATCAGCCGCGATCAGCGTGCGCCCTTGGCGTTCGGCTCCGCCGGCAAACAGCGTCTCCGCGACGCGCAGAGCCTGCGCTAGCGGCACGCCGACGTTGCCCGCGCCGCGCGCGTTGACGACGATCCAGCGCGCCTCGGAGGCGCTCGGCGCCCAGACCAGATCGAAGGCGAGCGCGCCGATCTCGCCGGTGATGCCGACGCCGACCGCAGCCTCGAGCGGCCAGAGGCGCGGCGCCGTGGCCACTCGTCCGAGCGCCTCGCGCAGCCGTGGACGGACATGGCTCTCGAGCTTCGTGAACGTCGCGCTGATCGACAGCCGGCTCAGCTTGCCGCGGCGGTGTCGGAACACGTCGACGCCGCCCGAGAGGTCTACGGGAAAGCGCAGGTCGGGTAGGGTCCACGCGAGGTCTTCCACGACGAAAGGATCGAGTGGGAGCGACTCGTAGGTCTCCAGACCGAGCGCACCTCCGGCGACGGTCAGGCGGAGTGGAACACCCTTGCGCGAGGTCGGGGGCTCGGACGATGAACGCCGCGGAGTGCGTCTGGGAGGGGCCGAGCTCACGGCTGGAAGCCTAGCAGTCTGCCCGGCGGACGGCGAAAGATCTGCGCCCCGAGGGCCGGGGCAGCCGCCGCGGGCGCTGGTGTCGAGCGTTCCAGCGCTTTCCGAGCTCAGGCGCGATTAGGAAATAGCGTGCGGCGCTCTTCTCGCACGACGGGCGTGCCGACCGGCATTTCCGCGAGGGGACCGAGCCCGACCGTGAAGGTCGCGCCGTGTCCCGACTCGCTCTCGACCGCGATGGTGAAGCCGTGATCGTCGGCGATACGCTTGACAACAGCGAGCCCGACGCCGGTGCCCTGGGCGCGCGTGGTGAAGAAGGCGTCGAAGATGCGCTCCTTGGCCTCTTCCGTGAGACCGACGCCCTGGTCGCGGACGCACAGCTCGGCATCTCCGCGCAGAGGGTCTGTCGATACCGTGACCGTCACGTCGCTGCCGGCGCTGCTCGCCTGCACGGCGTTTCGCACCAGGTTCCAGATCAGCTGGCGCAGCTGCGCCGAATCCGCGGTAATCAAGGCGCGCTCACTGCCCTCGTAATGGACGAAGACGTCGGACACGGCGCGCCCGGACTGCCCAGCCAGCTCTACCACTTCGCGGGCCGTCGCTGCGGCGTCGACGCAGGCGAGCATCGGACGCTGGGGGCGCGCGAGGTTCATCATGTCCGTGACCAGATCGTTCAGGCGGCTCGCCTCTCGTACGATGATGGCGCACAGGCGCTGATCCTCCCGGCTCAACGCGCTGTTCACCCGCAAGAGCTGGATCGACCCCGAGATCGACCCGAGCGGGTTGCGGATCTCGTGCGCCAACGCCGCCGCCACACGCCCGAGCGCGGCGAGCCTTTCGGCATGATCGGCTCGCTCTTCGGCCAGAGCGAGCTGCCCGCCGGTGACGCGCAGCCGCTCCGCCAGGCTGCCCGCGAGCACCGTGACCACGAACATGGCGAGCAGGTGCACGATGCCGGCGTACAGCCACTCGTCCGACTGGGCGTGGTAGACGTAGAAGGGCTGATCGGGAGGCGGCGGGATGACCCCGCTCCAGAGGCCCGCGAGCAGCAAGCAGAAGCACACCACTCCGGTGCCGAACGCGAGGGCCGCCCCCCGAAAGCCCGTCAACATCGCGCCTGTCACGCAGCTCAGACCGTAGAGCGAGGTCGCTCCGCTCGACGGCCCCCCCGACAGGTAAACGATCACGGTCCAGAGCATCGGATCGACCACCAGCTGCAAGACCACGAGCCGCTGCATGTGGCGCCCGCTGCGCAGCAGCGCGGCGTAGAGCGCCGTGACCGCGAACGCGACGGCGAGCGTCACCAGCGCCGTCTGGATGGTGAACGTCTCCCAGGCGAGCGGAGCCCGGAAATTGAGCAGCCCGAGCAGCCCGAGCAGCAGCGAGAGCAAGCCGAGCCGTGCCGCCGTGACCCACGCCAGACGGCGGGCGAGCGGGGCGGTGATCGGCTCGGAAGCGGCGCCGAGCGCCACGTTCAGTCGCCCTTGATGTTGCCGGCGAGCTCGAAGATGGGCAGGTACATGCTGACCAGCACGACGCCGACCATGCCGCCGATGCCGACCATCATGATCGGCTCGAGCATGCTGGTCATCGACGCGACGGCGACGTCGGTCTCTTCTTCGTAGAAATCGGCGATCTTGTTCAGCATCGCGTCGAGGGCGCCAGTCTGCTCACCGACGCCGATCATCTGAACCACCATCTCTGGGAAGACCCCTGCCTCCGTCAGCGGCTCAGCCATGTTCTGGCCTTCGCTGATCTTCTGCCGCACGTGCATGATGCCCGACTCGATGCGAACGTTGCCGGACGTCTTGGCGCAGATCTCGAGCGCGTCGAGGATCGCCACGCCCGACTGCAGCAAAGTGCCTAGGGTGCGCGTGAAGCGGGCGACCGCGATCTTCTGCAGCACGGGGCCCATCACCGGTAGCTTCAGCAGAGTGCTGTCGAACACGCGGCGGCCCCGGGGCGTCTTCAGCGTGTAGGTGAACCCGACTGCGATGCCGATCCCGAGCACGACGGTCAGCGGCAGGAACGTGATGAAGCCGTGAGAGAGGGCCACCATGAAGCGCGTGAGCGCGGGGAGGTTGTCTTTGCCGCCGCCGAACTCGGCGAACATGTTCTCGAACGCCGGAATGACGAAGGTGAGCATCACCGCCATCACGCCCATGGCGATGAAGAACACGATGGTCGGGTAGCTCAACGCGCCTTTGACCTGGCGCACCAGCTTCTGGCGCTTCTCCAGGTAGATCGACAGGCGGCTCAGGATGCTGTCGAGGATACCGCCGGCTTCACCGGCCTGAATCAAGTTGACGAACAGCTCGTCGAAGATTCGCGGATGCTTGCGCAGGGCGTCGCTGAACGTAGAGCCACCCTCGACCGAGTTCTTGATGTCGCGCAGCACCGCGGCGAACGCCGGCTTCGGCTGCTGGCTGGCCAGGATGTCGAGGCACTGCACGAGCGGCAGGCCCGCGTCGATCATGGTCGCGAACAGGCGCGTGAAGGTGACCAGGTCTTTCGTGTCGACGCCGGTGCCGACCTGAAAGTTCAGGTTGATAGCGAACGCCTTCTTCTTGACCTTGACCGGATTGAGGTTCTGCTTGCGCAGGCGCGTGTTGACGGCGTCGGCGTTCTCGGCAACCATCGTACCGGCGCGCAGCTCCCCCGTACGCCCGCGAGCCTCCCAGGAAAACTCAGCCATGGCTCACACTCGGGCTTTCATCGTTAGCGTCAACGGAAGGGTCTCGTTTGATCCACGACGAAATCGGCGGTGCGCTTAAGCGCTGGATCCTGTCGAGCGGCGCGGCGCCGGGCGCGAGCGCGGCGATCGCCGCGTACCGAAATGGGCGTTGGCATGAGGCGCTCGCGGTGGCCGGCACGCACACCCGTGACGACTCACGGGCAGTGACGGTCGACACGCTGTATGACCTCGCGTCGTTGACCAAACCGATGGTCGCGGCCCTCGTAGCGCGCCTCGTGGAGCGGCGCGAGCTCGCCTGGGACGCGACTCTCGGCGAGGTGCTGCCAGTGCTGCGCGGGACCGAGAGCGAGACGGCACCGCTCGCGCTCCTGGCCTCGCACCGCGCCGGCCTCGTCGCACACCTGCGGCTGGGCGCCGCCGTGGAAGGGCCGCCTGCCGACGTGTGGCCCTGGCTCGCGCGCTGCGCCAGCGCTCGCCGCGATGATTGCGCGGGGCCGCTCCCGCCGGAGGGTTTCCCTCCGCTCTACAGCGACCTCGGCTACATGTTGCTCGGTCAGGCGGCGAGCCAGGTGTCGGGGCTGCAGCTCGACGCGCTGCTCGAGCGCGAGGTGTGCGCGCCGCTCGGGCTCGAGGTGGGCTCTGCGCGCGCGCTCGAGCGCCGCCTGGGCCAGCGCTTCGCGGAGCGGGTCGCCCCCACGGAGGTCGTCGCCGCTCGCGGGGGCGAGCTGACCGGCGTCGTGCACGATGACAACGCCTGGGAGCTGGTCGGGCGCGGCCTGGCCGGACACGCCGGCGCGTTCGGCACCTCTCGTGGCGTGTTGGCCTTCGCCGAGGCGATGCTCGACGCTCTGGCGGGGCGACGCCCCGATTGGCTCCCGGCCGGGGCGGCACGCGAGCTCACCCGCGAGCGCCCTGGAGGCTCCTTGCTGATGGGTTTCGACGGCAAGGCGGCCACGGGCTCGTCGGCGGGCGCGCGCTTCGGAGCGCGGGCTTTTGGCCACCTCGGCTTCACTGGCACCAGCGTCTGGTGTGACCCAGAACAGAGCATCGCGGTTGTCCTACTGACGAACCGAGTGTCTCCGAGCCGCGACAACATTATCATCAGAAGCGTCCGGCCGGACGCCCATGGGGAGCTGTTCGGTCTTGCGGCTGGCCTGCATTTGAATGAATGACAGCGCCGGAAAAGTGCTCCCAGAGCCCGCCTCACACAAATCGGCCGCTCCGTGTTCTTGGCGGAAGCTTTGTTTCAAGGCATAAAATGGGTGGCGATGTGGAAGCTTTGCGTGGTCGACGACGAGTCGAACCGCACCGTGGTCAAATTGGTGCGCGGGGATTACTCGGTAGGGCGCGCTGAAGACAGCACCATCCGTCTGACCGAACGCAACATTTCTCGTGCTCATGCCCGCATCTTCCGCGAGGGAGACGACGATTGGCAGATTGAGGACAAGGGCAGCTACACAGGCTCGTTCATCAACGGTGAGCGCGTCTCGGGCCGCCGATCACTCAAACATGGCGACACGATTCAGCTCGGCGACTACCGCCTCGAGCTGATGGACGAAGACCAGCAAGCGGTCGAGGCCAAGGCGCTCGACCAGGTGGTCTCGGCGGCGCAGCTGCCCGACCGCCTCGTGGTCGTCCAGGGCCCGAACGTGGGAACGATCTATCCGCTGCTCGAGCACAAGCTCCTGATCGGCCGCGGCGAGGAGTGCCAGATCGCTCTCGACGACGCCTCGGTCAGCCGCGTGCACGTCGAAGTCCTGCGCACCGAGCACGGGCTGATGATCCTCGATCAGGGGAGCTCTAACGGTTTGCGCATCAACGGCGCGGACTTGCCGAGCGCGATGCTGCGCAGCGGTGACGTGGTCGAGCTGGGCGACGTGCGCCTGAAGTTCGTGCCCTCCGGGGTGGAGGACGTCGTGATGCAGGCGTCGCCCGTATCGGCGCACCCGCAAGACGCAATGCCCGTCGCGGTGCCGCGCACCAGCCCGAGCCGCGGCACGGTCGTGCTGTACGGGGGCGCGGTCGCGCTGGTGTGCGCGATCATCGCGCTCGCCGTGCGGCCCTCCGAGGAGACGCCGACGGTGACCAGCGTGCGCGTCGAGCCCGCCGAAGCGGCCGAGACGGCTGACCCCACACCGCCCGAGCAGCTGCAGGACGGTCCGAACAAGATCCTGGAAGAAGCTCGCGGGCTCGCGGAGACCAACATCGTCCTCGCCCACCGCAGGCTCGCCGAGATCCCGCAGGACAGCACGTTGCGTCAGACGAAGGTCTTTAGCGACATCGAGCAGCGCTGGGCGGACGAGATCTTGCGCGCTGCCAACGAATCACCCGACCTCGAAGAGCGCCGGCGGCTGCTCGACACCGTCGCCAAGACGCCGGAGGTCGACGTCGATCGCCGCACGCGCGCCGCGAATGAGCTCGCCAAGCTCGACGAGAACCTCGAAGCGGTCGACGTGGCTGACCTGCCGAGCGCCGACGGAAAGAACCGCAAGGCCAAGTCGTCGAGCGCGCTGGTGATGAATGGCAAGACGAAGCCCCCCGCGGGCGCCGCCACGCCGCGTCGCAGCGCCACCCGGCCGCAGCCGGGGACGAGCGCCGCGCCGAAGACGCAGCGCGTGGGTATTCGGCCGACGCTCACTCCGCCAGCCGAGCCAGGCTCGGATGAGGAAGAGGAGAAGTCGGCAGAGCAGGAAGAAGCGCCTCCGCCTCCGCCGCCGAAGCCCGCGCCCAAGCCGCAGGAGTCGCCCAAGAGCGACACCGAAGTGATCCGCGAGCTTCCGTTCTGAGGTTCGGGGGCGTCGGCATCTCGGCGCTTCTGACCATGTCTCACGGTGGGTCGGAGCCCCGAGGCTCGGGGTAGGTGTCTCCCGAGGCCCGTTCGCACACGTGAAGGTGCCGCCATCGGCGCGAGGGCGCGGGTGCGTCTGCCGGGGGGAAGGCACGACCCTTGGCTACCGGAGCCGCGCGCCCGGCAGTCGCGTTCGAGGACGTTTACCGACGGTCACCCCGCGGGAGCAGCGGGCCTACCGCTTGCGCCCGGCGAGCCGCTCACTATATGAGTCCCAACTCAATAATTGACGATGGCACGTCCAACCCGTTCCGGGGCGCGCGCCGGGCAACCCCCGAGCGCTGCGCCCGACGCCGAAGCGCGACCGCGAGGTCGCCCGCCGGTGATCTCGAATGAGCGCCTGCTCGAGGTGGCCCGCGAGGTGTTCCTCGAGTTTGGCATCCGCGCCACCACGCTCGAGGTCGCGACGCGGGCCCGCATCGCCGAGGGCACGATTTTTCACCGCTTCAAGTCGAAGGAGGAGCTGTTTCGCGCGGCGATGCAGTTCGACCCTGCCGAGGCGCTCGCCTTCGTCGAGCGCCTGCCGGGCCTCGCCGGGACGGGGGAGCTGCGTGCCGTCTTGGTTCAGTTTGCCGAACAGTTCCTGGAACTCGGGCGCATCGCCGTACCGGTGATGATGATGTCGTGGTCGAACCCGGAGAGCCAGCTGTGCGGCGAGCACCTGAGCCAGCGCACCGAGCGCTTCCGCCGGGTGGTGCACGCCATCACCGCGTTCTTCGATGCCGAGATGGCAGGAGGCAGGCTCGCCCGTCGTGATCCCGAGGTGCTGGCGCGCATGCTGCTCGGCACCCTCCACCACTTCTGTGTGAGCGAGCATGTCGCTCCCGGCGTGGTGGCGATGTCTGCGCACGACTACGCGCGAGAGGTCGTCGACGTATTGCTCGGCGGGGGCCCGGCACCCGAGGTGGGAAGCGCGCGCCACGCGAAGGCTCGCCGTCGCGAGAGCTGAAGGATGCATGAAGTCGCTAAAACGATTGACGCTTTTCAGTCTGTGGGGCGCTCTCGCGAGCGCGCTGACGAGCACGGCGTACGCCACGCAGCCGCTCGACGCGTTCCTCGCGCGGGCGCAAGAGGGCAGCTTCGATGCGCGCGAGGCCTCCGCCACGGAGCGGCAGCGAGCGGCCGAGGCGGACTCCGCCCTCGGTCGCCTCACCCCGGCGTTCTCGGCGCGCGGCGTCTACACGCACAACCAGCGCGAGGTGGCCGCTCAGCTACCGAACGTGCCCGAACGCCTCGTGATCACCCCCCTCAATCAGCTGGACGCGGTGTTCCAGCTCGACGTGCCGATCATCGATCTGGCCAGCTACTACCGCTACAAGGCGGCGCGAGCTCTGGCCGACGGCGCGTCGGCGCAGCGCGACGCGACGACCATCGACGTATCCCGGAGCGTGGCCCGCGCCTATTACCAGTATCTCGGCGCGTCGGCGCTGGTGCGCTCGGCGCGCGAGAGCATCGGCGCGGCCGACGCGAATCAGAAGAACGTCGAGGTGCGAAAGGAAGCGGGCGCGGCCACCGATCTCGACGTTGAGCGCGCTTCGGCGAACGTCGCCCGCGCTCGCCAGGATCTGGCTGACGCCGAGCTCGGCGTGGCGCTCGCGGGCCGCTCGCTCGACACCCTGAGCGGGTTGTCGCCCGAGGCCTCCGACGGCACCTTCCAGGAAGACGACCTGCATCGCGAAGGGCCGATCCAGGGCTGGCTCGATCTGGCGTCGCGCGGGCCGGCACAGCGCGTGGCCGCGCACGCGCGCGAGGCCGCCGAGCAGAGCGGCAAGGCCACGAGCTCGAGCCTGCTGCCCACGCTCTCTGGCAACGCGCAGGAGCGCATCTCCAACGCGACCGGCTTCGCCGGGCAGGCCTCCACCTACGCGCTGCAGCTCGTGCTCGCGTGGCGGCTCGACTACGGCCTGCTCGCCGCGGACCGGGCTCAGGAGGCGTCGGTCGTGGCTCAGCAGGTGCGGCTCGAGCGCACCGAACGCGCCATCGCCGATGCCACGTTCGAGGCATTCCAGCGCGTCGAGGCGGGCATCGCCAAGAGCGTCGCGGCTCGCGCCCAGGTCAGCTCGGCGAAGCGGGCGGCTGGGCTCGCTCTGGATCGTTATGGCATCGGAGCCGCCACCCAGCTCGACGTCACGCAGGCGCAGCGCGACGCCTTCCTGGCTTCGGCGGCCCAGATTCAAGCCGATTCGGAGCTCGCGTACGCGCGCGCCGCTCTGCGCCTCGCTGCAGGCGTCCCCGTTACCACCGAAAGCGCTGCGGGCGCTCGGAGATGATAGTCATGAAGAAGAACTGGACAACCGGCGCTCGCGGCCTCTGGCTCCTCGCCGCTATCGTGCCCTGCGCGCTGAGCGCATCGGCCTGCAAGCGCAGCGTCGCAGAGGAGGCCGAGCCGCCGTCGGCGACGCCCGCGCCCGCGCTCGTGTCGGTGCAGACCGAGCTGGTGAGCCCGCTCGACGTGCCACGCACCCTGCGCCTGACGGGCACGCTGCGCGGCGACCGCGAGGCAGATCTGGCGGCGAACGCCAGCGGCCGCGTGCTGCAGGTGATGATCGAGCGCGGCGTAGCGGTGAAGGCGGGGCAGGTGCTCGCCAAGCTCGACGTGCGCGCGGCGACGCTCTCTGCGAGCGAGGCGCGGGCCCAGGCCGAGAGCGCGCGCGCCCAGGAACAGCAGGCCCTCGACGAGTGCGGGCGCTACGAGAAGCTGAAGGAGCGCGGCGCCATCAGCGACCTCGAGTATCAGCAGAAGTTCACCCAGTGCCGGACGCTGCCCCTGACGGCCCAGGCAGCGAGCGCGCGCGCTGATCTCGCGGCGCAGAACGTCGGCGACGGCATCATCCGGGCTCCTTTCGCCGGGCTCATCGCGGAGCGATTCATCGAGGTCGGGCAGTTCGTCCGGCAAGACTCGAAGGTCGCGACCATCGTCTCGGCCGATCCGATCCGGCTCGAGCTAGCGGTGCCCGAGGCTGACGTCGCGCGCGTGGCCGAGGGGGCTGTCGTCTCGTTTGGCGTCTCGGCGTATCCGGGGCGGCGCTTCAGCGGCAAGATCCGCTACGTGTCGGGCGTGGTGCGGGCGAGCACGCGCGATCTGGTCGTAGAGGCCGTGTGCGACAACCCCGAGCGGCTGCTCATGCCCGGCATGTTCGCCGACGTGGTGCTCGAGGTCGGCTCGCAGAAGCTGCCGAGCGTGCCCAGGGTCTCGCTTGTCTCGCGCGACGAGCAGTCGCGCTTGTTCGTGCTCGACGGCGGCCGGCTCGAGGAGCGCGTGGTCGCGCTCGGGCCCGCCCTCGGCGAGCGCGTGAGCGTGCTCAAGGGCGTGAACGTCGACGAGCGCGTGGTCGTGTCCGAGCCGGGCCGCCTGGCGAACGGGCAGCTCGTCAACGCACAGGTCGGCGAATAACGCCCGCACGAAAGGAATCGACGCATGCAGTGGCTCGCGCGAGTCTGTGTCCAGCGCCCCGTGTTCGCGGGCGTGCTGATGCTGGTCATCTTCGTCCTCGGCGGCGTCGGCTATACGCGGCTCGGGCTCGATCAGTTCCCGAACATCGATCTGCCGTTCGTCCTCGTCACCACCACGCTGGAGGGCGCCGCGCCCGAGGAGGTGGAGACTGACATCAGTGACAAGATCGAGGGCGCCGTCAACACCATCGACGGCATCGACGAGCTGCGCTCGACCTCGAGTGAGGGCTTCTCGCAGGTCGCCATCGCGTTCAAGCTCGACAAGCCGGCAGACATCGCCGCGCAGGACGTGCGCGACAAGGTCAGCAATGTCCTCCGCGACCTGCCGCGCGGCATCGATGCTCCGATCGTCAGCAAGGTCGACCCGCAAGCTTCACCGGTGCTCCTGGTGGCGCTGCGCTCCGAGCTGCCGATCCGCGAGGTGACGGAGCTGGCCGACAAGCGCGTGCGGCGCCAGATCGAGAGCGTCTCCGGGGTCGGCCAGGTCACCATCATCGGCGGTCGCTCCCGGCAGGTCCATGTGCGCATGGATCCGATGAAGTTGCGCGCGTTCAACTTGAGCGCCGTCGACGTGCAGCGAGCGCTCGCTTCGCAGAACCTCACCACACCGGGTGGCAGCGTCGACACCGGTCCCCAGGCGATCACCCTGCGCATCCAGGGTCGCGTGACCTCGGTCGACGAGCTGTCGCGCATCGTGCTCTCCAATGAGCGCGATCACACCATCCGTGTCGGCGACGTCGCCCAGGTGGTTGATGGCGAGGAAGAGCTCACCAGTATCGCCAGCTACGACGGCGAGCAGACGGTGGTGCTCTCGGTGCGAAAGCAATCGGGAACCAACACCGTGCAGGTCGTGGATACCGTGCTCGGGCGCCTGGAAGAGGTGAAGCACACGCTGCCCGGCAGCGTGAAGCTCGAGGTGATCCGCGACAACTCGGCCTCGATCCGCACGGGAGTCGGCTCGGTCAAGGAGCACCTCGTGGTGGGCGCCGTGCTCGCCGCGATCGTGGTGCTCCTGTTCCTTGGAAACGCGCGCAGCACGCTGATCGCGGCCATTTCAATCCCCATATCGATCGTCGGCACCTTCGCGCTGATGTGGTTCCAGGGCTTCTCTCTCAACATGCTCACGCTCCTGGCGCTGGCGCTGGCGGTGGGCATCGTGATCGACGACGCCATCGTCGTTCTCGAGAACATCGTGCGCTTCATCGAGGAGAAGGGCATGAAGCCGTTCCCGGCGGCGGTGCTGGCGACGCGAGAGATCGGCTTGCCCGTGCTCGCGACGACGCTCTCCTTGATGGCGGTGTTCGTGCCGGTGGCCTTCGTGGGAGGCATCCCGGGGCGCTTCCTCAAGAACTTCGGCTACACCATGGCTTTCGCGGTCGGGGTGTCGCTGTTCGTGAGCTTCGCGCTCACGCCGACCCTGAGCGCGCGCCTGCTCTCGGCCAACCACGAGAAAGGCAAGGGACTGAGCCGCATCGTAGACGCCTTCTATCGACCGATCGAGCGGGTCTACATGCGCCTGCTCGGCTGGTCGATGCGCCATCGCTGGGTGATCGTGCTCGCCTGCTTGCTGTCGCTAGGCTCATGCGGCCCGCTCATGAAGCGCATCCCCACCGGCTTCGTGCCCGTGGACGATCAGGCTCAGTTCGAGGTGAGCCTGCGCACCCCCGAGGGCACGAGCGCCAGCGAGACGGCACTGATCTCGGAGCGTGTGGCCCAGCAAGTGCGCGGCCTCACCGGCGTGGCGCACACCGTGACGACCGTCGCCGGCGGCGACGCGCAGGTGCAGAACCTGGCCAGCGTCTACGTGGCGCTGACGGATCCGCGCGAGCGCGAGATCTCCCAGCTCGAGCTGATGGACGTGGTCCGCAAGCAGATCCTCGCGAAGCTGCCGCCCGAGTTGCGCGTCAGCGTGGCCGAGGTCGCTGCCATCAGCACGGGTGCTTCCACCGCCGCCGTCCAATACACCCTGGCCGGGCCCGATCTGAAGAAGCTCGAGGAGCTGGCGGCCCAGATGAGTCCGGAGATCAAGGCGCATCCAGCCGTGGTCGACTTCGATACGAACCTGATCACCGGCAAGCCTGAAATCAAGGTGAGCATCGATCGCGATCGTGCTGCCGATCTCGGCGTGAGCGTCGCAGACGTGGCCGACACGCTGCGCATGCTGGTGGCCGGTGTGAAGGCGTCGTCGTTCGCGGAGCACGGCGAGGAGTACGACATCCGGCTGCGCGCCGCGCCCGAGTTCCGAAAGGACGTGAGCGGCATCGCCCTGATGACCGTGCCGTCGCGCAAGTATGGCACCGTCCCGCTGTCGAGCGTGGTCAGCACCGCGGAGGGCACGGGCCCGTCGCAGGTGAACCGCCTCGGCCGCCAGCGCCAGGTGACGTTCATGGCCAACGTGGCGCCGGGCCACGGCGAGAGCGACGTGGTGAAGGTGATGCAGGCAGCGTTCGCCAAGCAGAGCGCCTCGGCCGAATATCGCCTGGTGCCGACGGGGCGCTCGAAGTCGTCCTCGGAGCTCGGCGCCGGGTTCGCGCTCGCATTCGGGCTGTCGTTCGTGTTCATGTACCTGATCCTCGCGGCGCAGTTCGAGAGCTGGCTCTACCCGGTGATCATCCTGATCTCGCTGCCGCTCACGGTGCCTTTTGCGCTGCTCTCGCTGATCATCTTCAAGCAGGGGCTGAACCTGATGTCGGCGCTGGGCCTGCTGGTGCTGTTTGGCGTCGTCAAGAAGAACTCGATCTTGCAGATCGACCACACCAATCACCTGCGCGCGCTCGGCCGCCCGCGGCTCGAGG